>JACCEE010324087.1_pt1 | contig 46055 bp, 49 predicted proteins | sample 7449931 | NCBI WGS metagenome assembly JACCEE01 (sample SAMN15323457, study PRJNA562643) | freshwater metagenome | isolation source: river surface water | place: USA:Blue River Watershed | collected 2017-08-19 | reverse complement strand
TCTTCAGATTTTGGTCCAGCAGATTCTGGAATTGGTACAACAATTAAAGCTTTCACTGGTATTGGAAAATTCGGAGTTCTAGATTTAATGCGCGTAACTGATTGGCAACCACCGCACTTTTGCCGAGTTGATCATTACGGCAAAATTATTAGAGGTATAGGTGAATTCAAATTAACTGAAAATGGTCAATCGACCCGATTTGATTGGTATGAAGAGATTCTTGCTCCGAAAGCGATCTTGATAGTCGTAAAACCATTCATACTTTTTGCTGTTTTTCTTTCTCTAAGGAAATTCGCACGTTCAATCAACTGAAACTTTTCAATTCTCTGCCTCGTCCCTTGTAATCTTGGATAGTGAGCGAGAAAGAGAAGGCGACGCTGGCAGAGCTAATTGCCTCGTTACCTGAGGAAGAGCGGGTTATCCTCATGTTGCACTTCGTCAAAAATCTCTCAGTCCGGGAAATTGCCACCAAAATTGGGGTGCCGGAACGCTCAATTTCTACCGTCCTTGCTTCCGGTCGGGCTCGCCTTCGATCCACACTCGATTTCCCCTCACTCGACTAAATACGCGATAATTCGCCCTCTTGATAAATAGATCGACTCTGAATTAGTCCAGTTTAGAAAGGTGTCGAAATGGCAGCCATGAAACCCCGCACTGGCGATGGCCCAATGGAGGTCACTAAAGAGGCAAGAAGTTTGGTTATGCGCATCCCGCTTGAAGGTGGCGGACGATTAGTTGTTGAGCTAAATCAAGAAGAGGCAAGAAGTCTTGCCGATGTATTAAACGCAGCTATTTCACTTATTAAGAAGTGATTCCATCGATTCCTAAACTGGGATTCCGTAAGTTTTCTGGAACTCCCGCTATCGGAACGCTTAAAGATCTAACTCATCTAGCAATTCCATTTTCAGATGAGATTGAAATTTCAAAGTCTTGGCAAAAATTCTTAGAGAAAGAGTTTGATTTTTCCTTTAAGAATGAATTTACAAATTCAACGCCAGCGCCTACTGGCAAAGCGGGAGAACTTTTTGAGATCGCAATTCGAGGCGAGAAGAAATTAAAGCGGATTTATCTGGTCGGTGTAGGAGAACGCAGTGACTCTGACCTACGCAAAATTGGTGCAACGTTAGGGCGCAAAGTTAAAGGCGGTCGAAATACTTTACTTTCATTAATTCCTAAATCATCTTCTGAAGCGTTAATTCATTTCACTTCCATGTTGTTAGCGACTTACACCTGGAATCTTAAAACTGGTACTAGACCTGATTTGCCAGCATTTCAAATGTCGGCAGATTTCAAAGAGGTCTTATCGGAAATTGAAGTACTTACTGAATCTACCTGGCTGGCTCGCGATTTAATTCATACGCCATCGAATATCAAGTCTCCTGAATGGATGGCAACACAGGCTAAGAAGTTAGCTAAAGGTCCGGGGCTGACAGTAAAAGTAAAGAGTGGAAAAGCTATCTCTGAGTTTGGTGGATTAAGAGCTGTCGGAAATTCCAGTGAGAAAAATCCACCTCATTTTGTCGAAATCTCTTATCGACCACGCTCGTCAGGAAAATCAACGCCACATGTAGTACTTGTTGGTAAAGGAATCACCTTTGATACGGGTGGCGTATCACTAAAGCGACCTTACGACATGATGACTGCGATGAAGAGCGATATGGCTGGCTCGGCAACAGTTCTTCTAACAATTGTCGCGGCTGCAAAACTTGGTTTGAAGGTAAGAATTACTGGACTTTTGATGCTGGCAGAAAATGCGCTTTCCGGAACTTCACAACGGCCATCTGATGTCATTAAGCATTACGGTGGAACTACTGTTGAAGTTATAAATACCGATGCTGAAGGTCGATTGGTTTTAGCTGATGGTTTAGCTTATGCAGATAAGCATCTAGCTCCAGACTATTTAATTGATATCGCGACTCTGACCGGAGCTGCAACTTTGGGATTGAGTCGCCATTTTGCCGCGATGTATACCCGAGACGAAGAACTTGCTAGAAAGCTTCACAAAATCGGGGAGTACGTTGGTGATCGAGCTTGGCATATGCCACTAGTAGATGATTATTTGATTGCACTCGAAAGCGATATCGCAGACTTTAACCACACTGCTGATAAATATGATTTCCAAGCTGGTTCTGTGACAGCTGCATTATTTCTTGAACAATTTGTCGGTAAGCGGCGCTGGTTACATCTAGATATTGCAGGTCCGGCTCGCTCGGATGCAGATGCCGGAGAAAATCCAAAAGGTGGAACTGGATACGGTGTCCGCTTACTAACGAAATGGTTGGCAGAATTGTGATTACACCATTCTCAGATCGTGGCGATATGCGCGCCTATGCAAATAATTACATCGCCGAGAGTGAAATTATGCAACGCGCAAGACACCGCGGTGAAGAAATTGGAACTTATGACACCACTCCTGCAGTCGGTTCGCTTCTAAGGTACTTAACGCATCTAGTGGGAGCGACCTCAATTGTTGAAGTTGGAACCGGGTCTGGCGTAAGTGGACTTTGGATTATTCCGTCAATGATAGAAAAAGGTTTATTTACATCTATTGATGACGAAGTTGAAAATGCCAAGTTAGCAAAACATGCATTTGATGAAGCAGGAATCGCTCCAGCAAGATACCGATTGATAACTGGAAATAGCGGCGAAATTGTTGGAAAGCTAGCGGATAGCCTCTATGACATATTTATCTTGCGAAAAAGTAGAGATTTGATTGAAAGCGTTGATAACGCATATCGCTCACTACGTCCTGGCGGAATCTTGATAATTGATAGAGCTTTGATTGGTGGGAAAGTGGCCGACCCGACGCAACGCGATGAAGAAACGATTGCCTATCGAGATTCAATCAAATTGATAAAAGAAGCTAGAGAAACTTGGCTGCCGATGCTCTTGCCTGTTGGCGATGGCGTTCTAGTGGCGACAAAGATTTAGTGAAGATTTAGGATAAATGCATGTTCGGAGTCGGCGTCGGTGAATTTTTGGGACTGGTAGTCCTTGGGTTGTTTCTTGTCGGTCCCGATAAATTACCTGGTGCAGCTAAAGACTTTGCGAGAATTTTGCATAAAATTCGGAATTTCACATCAGATGCCTCTACCGAGTTAAAGAAGAACTTAGGGCCAGGCTTCGAAGATTTGAATGTGGCAGATCTGACGCCTAAGAAACTAGCGAAGAAAGTACTTGGCGATGCGCTAGAAGAGACCAAACCGGCAATTGCAGAAGTTCGAAAGCGCACCAATGAATTGAAAGACGTTGCAAAAATTGATCCGGATCTATTATGAGTACTGATGTAATTAAGGAGATCGAAAAAGAACTCGCCAAAGTTTCAGACCCAGAACTCCATCGCCCCATTACTGAACTTCGGATGGTGGAGTCGATTGAATTTGTAGCCGGAACTGCCAAAATCTCAATTTTGCTGACAATTTCTGGATGCCCGATGCGCGATCGGTTAACTAAAGATGTAACTGAAGCAGCACTTAAAGTCTCTCAAGTATCTAGCGTAGAGATTCAATTCGGTGTGATGAATGATGAGCAACGAGATTTTGTTAAGAAATTGATTCGCGGAGGTCGAGATAAATTTATTCCATTTGCCCAACCTGATTCATTGACTCGAGTAATAGGAATTGCATCAGGCAAAGGTGGCGTTGGAAAGAGCAGTCTCACTGTGAATCTGGCGGTCGCACTTGCAATGCGCGGCTTTAAAGTTGGGTTACTCGATAGCGATGTGTATGGCCATTCAATTCCGCGAGCACTTGGCGTAGAAGGCGTACGCCCAACAGCGATTGATCAAACCTTCATTCCCGTTGAGGCTTACGGGGTAAAGACTGTTTCTATTGAGATGTTTAAGCCAGATCGAGCAGACCCAGTCGCATACCGCGGGCCACTTTTACATCGAGTCTTGGAACAGTTGTTGAGTGATGCATATTGGGGAGATTTAGATTTCTTATTACTTGATTTACCACCAGGCACTGGAGATATCGCAATATCACTAGGGCAATTGATACCAAATTCCGAGATCATTGTTGTAACGACACCGCAAGTTGCTGCGGCAGAAGTAGCAGAACGTGCAGGTCGGATCGCTCATCAATTGAAACAACAAATAATTGGCGTAATTGAAAATATGTCACCATATTTTGATTCAGGAAAGAAAGTTTCTTTATTTGGCGAAGGCGGTGGCGAGGAAACAGCAAAGCGCCTATCAGTTCTAGTTGGCGCTGATGTTCCATTACTTGGAAAGATTCCATTTGATATTTCACTTAGAGAAGGTGGCGACTCTGGGCGCCCGGTAGTTAGTGAGAGTCCTGATTCACCAGCTGCGATAGAAATTTCTAAAGTTATTGAGCAATTATTGGTACGGAAAAAATCTCTGGTCGGAGTACGACTAGGGCTTAGTACCTGATTCGTTTCTCAGCGACTTAATCTCTTCCAACAAATCATTTCTCATAGCAGCTAATTCACGAACCATAAATTCCGTTACCGCCAAGTTGCGTTCATCCCTACTTCGATCTTCTTGTGAAGTTACCCGATCTCTATCAGCTTGGCGGTTTTGTGCCAAGAGAATTAGGGGAGCTGCATATGAGGCTTGTAATGACAACAGTAATGTAAGGAAGATGAATGGGTACTCATCAAATCTAAGTTCTACTGGACCTAACGAGTTCCAGGTAACCCAGAAGAACACAAAGACTGTCATGTACACCAAGAAACGAGCAGTTCCAATGAAACGGGCAAATTTTTCAGAGAGTCTGCCAAAAGTTTCTGGATCATAATTTGGTCTGATTGTGCGACGGGATTCGCGTGGCACCGATAATCTTGAAATCTCTCGCATTATCGACCGCCTTTCTCTTTATTTCGCCAGTTCTCTGGTAGCAAGTGATCTAGAACGTCATCAACGGTTACTGCACCCAATAATCGATCGTTCTCATCCACGACTGGAATTGCAATTAGATTGTAGTTTGCTAATTGTTTTACGACTTCATTCAATCCGGTATCTGGCGATAGTGCAGTAGCGGCAGATTCAACAATCAAACCAAGATTAAGTGCCGGTGGCTCTCTCAACAATCTCTGAACGTGAACTATCCCAAGTAGTCTCCCAGTTGGAGTTTCCAGCGGTGATCTACAAATGAATACTTGAGCCGCAAGAGCTGGTGCCAATTCTTTTCGTCGAACTGCAGCTAGCGCATCTGCAACAGTTGCATCAGCGTCGAGAATGACTGGATCTGTAGTCATCATGCCACCTGCAGAGTAATCTTCATAAGTCATCAACCGTCTAACATCTTCAGCATCGGTTTCTTCCATCAGATTTAGTAACTCTTCAGCGGTTTCACTACCAACTTCTTTGAGTACGTCGGCAGCGTCATCTGGCGCCATTTCGCCGAGAACATCAGCAATTCGCTCTTCTTCTAAATTTGTAACAAGTTCTACTCGATCCGCATCATCCATCTCTTCTAGAACATCAGCTAGTTTGTCATCATCTAAGCTTGCTGCAACTTCAGTTCGCTCATCAATTTCTAATTCGCTTAGAGCAGCCGCAACCTCTTGAGCTGTTAGATCACTCATTTCGTCGGCACTACTAACAATTGGTGCCACAATTCTAGATTCGTACTCAACTTCCGACCAAGAAACTGTTGTAAAGGTATTCCGACGCCAGCCTTTTTCTCGCTTTTTTACATGTGCGAGCGTTAAGCGCCAGTCGCCAATATTTGTTAACTCCATACCCAAATCTTCGACGATTACTTCTTCGCCCGAGCTACGTAATTGAATTTCACGATCAAGCAATTCTTCAAGTAGAGCAATTTCACCGTGACGCGCTTGATATCGACGAATATTTAGCGCACCAGTTGTTATCAATCCACCATCTTCGATTGAAGTCACGCGCGTTGCCGGGATTAGAATGCGACGTCGTTGTGGAACTTCAACAACAAAACCAATAATTCTTGGGTTCGAACTCTTTGCCGGTTCAGTTGCTACGGCATCACGGACTTTTCCGACTCGATCTCCGTTTGGATCAAATACTGGAGTGCCCGCCAGCTTGGCGAGAAATATCTTTGATAATTGCTCTTTGCGCATCAGGCACCTCCATAGGAGAAGGCTATCTGATAGTACGTTTACGCCGTGCGCGATAGAGATCATGCAAAGCTTCCAACTGGCAAAGAGATAGGCCTACTAACTCTTGTCATCATTGGAATCGGAACTTCAGGTCCAGTTATTGCTCTCGGGACTATGCCGATCGTTGCATTGATATTCTGGCGAAATCTCGGTGGATTCTTCTTAGTACTTCCATGGGCTGATAAAAAACTAAATTTAAGAGACCCGAAAACCCGAAACGGAGTACTCCTCGCAATCCTTGCCGGTGCGGCATTAGCGGCACATTTCTTTGGATTCTTTTTGGCAATGAGATTGACCTCTGTTGCAACCGGAACTGCATTAGCAGCATTACAACCAATTTTTGCCGCTTATTTTGTGAGATTGCTTGGTGGATATATCCCACGTCGTGTCTGGATCGGAATGATTGTGGCTTTTGTTGGAGTCTTAGTGATCACCGGAGTTGATCTTCAAATTTCAACGAGAGCGTTCTTAGGTGATCTAGCAGCAATTGGTTGTGCTGCACTTGCAGCGATTTACGTGATTATCGGTGCTCGTACGAGAGAAACAATGTCGACAGCAACCTATACATCAATTGTCTATCTGACGTGTGCTGTTATTTCCATAATAGTTGCAGTACTTACAGGTACAAAACTAATTGGGTATCCGCGTATTGAATGGCTCTATTTACTCGCATTAATTATTGGCGCACAGATCATGGGCCATACAATATTGAGCTTTACTTTGAAAACTCTCTCACCTGCAATTGCTTCTATCGTTGTCTTCTTTGAAGTTCCAGTCAGTGCAATTTTGGCTTATTGGTGGTTAGATCAATTGCCACCACTTGGAACTATTCCCGGATTAATCTTGATTTTGGTGGGCTGTGCCATATTTGTAGTAAAACAGAACGAGAAGAGTAGTTAGAAACCCGATAAACTCGCAGAGTGTTAATTGATCTACATACTCATTCAAATGCCAGCGATGGAACAGATTCTCCTGCTGCGCTAATTGATAAGGCAATTGAAAGAGGAATCAATGTCTTAGCGTTGACAGATCACGACACTGTTGCTGGATGGAATGAAGCTATTTCTGCACTTTCCGCTCATCCTCGTGGTTCACAACTCAAATTAGTCCTTGGATCAGAAATTTCCTGCCAAGATAAAGATGGCACCAGCATTCACATGCTTGGACTGCTCTTTGATGAGAGTCACCAACCATTAATTTCTGAGCTAGAAAAGACGCGCGAGAATCGACTCACTCGTATGGAGCGAATCGTCGCTAGATTAAATGAAGCTGGAATAGATATAACTTTGGAAGAGGTCTATGCCCAAAAACGTGGCGATGCCACTTTAGGTAGACCTCACTTGGCAGATGCACTCGTTGCGAGGGGGCATGTTGGAAGTCGCGATGAAGCTTTCTCAACTTTTCTGCATAACGGTTCTAAGTTCTATATAAATCATTACTCGCCATCACCCGAAGAAGCCATTAAGTTGATTAAGTCGGCTGGCGGAGTTGCAGTTATTGCTCATCCACTTGCATCTCGAAGTGGTCGCACCGTAAACCCAGAAATTTTCGCAGATTTAATTGCAGCGGGGCTTGATGGAATTGAAATAGATCATCGAGATCATCAGGAGCTTGAGAGAAGTGCATTGCTTCGTATCGCACTTGAGAATGATTTAGTCATTACTGGTTCGAGCGATTATCACGGAACTGGAAAATTAAACCAACTTGCTGAATTCACAACTTCACCGGAACAATGGGAACGTCTCGAATCGAAAGCACGCGAACGAAGGGTGATATCGGTATGAACGAGTTGACTGCGCTGACTTTTGGTTTACAAGCTTTTGTAACTTTATTAGTTATTTTGGATCCGCCGGGCGCTGCACCACTATTTCTTACATTGACTGGATCTAAAACCAGACAACAACAAGTAAAGATGGCCTGGCTAGCTGCCGCCACATCACTTTTAATAATTTCTATCTTTGCACTTTTTGGCCAATTTATTGTTGATTATCTAGAGATTTCAATCTCTGCCCTCCAAGGAGCTGGCGGATTACTTCTACTCTTGATATCCCTTGATTTACTTAAGGGAATTGAGGATCACAGTGACGATAAAGGGATTGAAAATAATGTTGCGCTAGTTCCACTCGGAACTCCACTACTTGCAGGTCCGGGCGCAATTGTCACCATCATGCTATTCGCTGCCAAAGTTGATGCGCCAGATCGTTTTATGGCCCTCTCACTTGCAGTGCTGGGAGCGCACCTGGTTATCGCTTTGACCTTGACATTTGCTACTCGAATTCTGGGATTGATCAAAGCAACTGGCGTTGCATTACTTGCAAAGATTGCTGGCTTGCTAACAGCGGCAATTGCCTTTGAAATGTTAATGACTGGTATTAAGGGATTGGTTTAATGGAGGGATATTTCGCTCCCGATAGCATCACCTGGAAAATCCACTCAGATTCTTCAATGCTTGTGGGCGGTATTCGAGCTCTTTTAGAGCAAGCACTTCATCCAGGAGCGATGTCTGGCGTGGCCGCGCATTCAAACTTTCGGGAAGATGCTTGGGGCAGATTGCAGCGAACTGGCGATTATGTCGGAACGTTAACTTTTGGAAGTAAAGAGGAAGCAGATCAACTGGCAACTCGAGTCCGGAAAATTCATAGCAAATTAAAGCTTGATGATCCGCATCTTTTGCTCTGGGTTCACATGGCGATGGTCGATGCATTTCTTGATACAGCAATAAAGTCTGGGTTGAAACTTTCTCCCGCAGAGCAAGATCAGTATTTAACTGAGATGGTTAAATTTGCAGAACTAGTAGGTATTTCTAAGAGCGATACTCCTAGCAATGTTGCTGAAATGAAAAAGTATTTTGTTGAGATTCAGCCAGAGTTAACTGCAAGTGATGATGCAAAAAGAGCCGCATTATTTATTGCACTTCCTCCACTACCTCCGCTTCTTAGATTCGGTACCCCAATAGCACCCCTTTGGGGAGGTATAACTTCGCTAGCGGCTGCCTCGTTACCTAAGTGGGCTCGAAAACTTTATGGCTGGCCCACGCCACCGGGACTTAACACCGCTACTGAGTTAGGTTTGAAGAGCACACGATCTGCTCTTGAGAAATTGCCGCGAAGGTTTCGGGAGACGCCTCAGATGCGGGCGGCGCGACTTCGAGTCTCATGAAGCCAGTAATTTTGATTGCCAACCTCGCAGGCGGTGTTGGCAAAACAACTTTAACGCAAGCGATTTCGACAGCAGCTACTGAATATGGCAAGAAGACGGTCGCAATCGATGCTGATCCAAATGCGGCGCTAACTTTTCTCTCTGGAATTGAGAATCCAAGATTCACTCTGCGTGAGGTAATTGAGAAATCTATAACAATTAAAGATTGCGCAGTACGTACAGTTAATCGTTACTCGCTTATTCCCAGCGCAAGCAGATTACTTTTTGCTGAAGGAAGAATGCCAAATATTGATGTAGAAGATTTCGATTTAGCAGTAGTAGATAGTGGGAGTGGTCCAAGCTCTTTACTTCCAACGCTCATCGAATCTGCTACAAATGTTTTAATCCCAGTAGATGGCACGATGCTTTCTATTCGTGGCGCACTAAACCTTAAGAATTTTATTGCTAAGACTAAGCAATCTGTTGATATCAAGGTGGTACCAAATAACGGTCGGAATCTTGGCGATTTATCAGAACTATTGGTTCAATTAAAAGAAGATTTTGCTTTCACCGAAAGTCAGGTTGCCTTTGATTTGACTGTAAACCAAGCTCATGAAGCACTTCAATCGCCGCTTGGCTACGCTACAAATTCTGAGTTTGCCTCGAATGTTCGCGAATTAACTTATGAAATCCTGGATGAACTAAAACTTATTTAAAGTCCAGCAAAACCTACTCGGCGTTCAGCACTATCACCGATTTCGATAGAACTTATTTTGGCTGAAGGAATTAAATACTGTCGTCCTCTAATATCAGTTAACACTAATGGCTGTGATTCACTGATTGCCTTCTTTACAATCGAGAGAACTTCATCGCGCTCTGCGGTTACTTCAATTGTTATTTCCCGCGCTTGGTCAGAAACTGAAATTCGAACTTCGCTGCGCGCGCCTTCTATCTTTGCACTCTTCTTGGTGGTCATATGAGTACTTTATTATTTATTTTGATAACGGGAAACCTGAAATTCCCCGCCACATCAAGCTTGTCACAAGCGCACTTGCCTGTGATCTATCGATTTTGCCACCTTTTTCGAGCCAATGGCGTGCTGAAATTTGAGCGCAACCAATCAAACCAATTGCCAGAATCATGGCTTCATCTTTAGGCAGTCCGGTATCAACCGAAATAACGGCGCTAACAGCTACCGCGCAGTCATAAGTCATTCTTTCCAATCGTTCTCGTACTTGCGGCTCGATACTCATATCGCTTTCAAAAAGAAGTCGGAAAGCCTCTCCTTCGCCTTCGATAAATCCAAAGTAAGCATCAATAGTTGCTTTAACTCTATTCTTATTATCTCTTGTTGATGCAATAGCTTTTTGAATTGCAAAGACAAGCGAATCAATATGTAAATCTAGAACTGCCAGATATAAATCAAGTTTTGAGGGAAAGTGTTGATAGAGGACCGGCTTACTGACACTTGCTCGATCTGCAATTTCATCCATCGATGCTGCGTGGTAGCCGGATGCAGTAAAAATTTCCAACGCCGCGGAAAGCAATTGAGCTCGACGCTCATCGCGTGGCAATCGGGAGCGGCTTTCATTTTTGATCTCAGTGCTGCTCATCGCCCACATAGTAGATGTTCTGGAAAGGATAGACAAAGCGATTTCTCAAATTTTTTTGGATAGGCTTCGCTTCGCATGGTTACCAACGATTTACGTATGCTTCTTGTACACGCACATCCAGATGATGAAACAATCAATAACGGTGCGACGATGGCTTATTACGCGGCGACTGGCGTTGCAATCACTCTAGTTACATGCACTAGAGGTGAAGAAGGCGAAGTTCTTGTACCCGAACTTGCCCATCTTGCAAGTAATCAGGAAGACAAACTTGGTGACCATCGTGTAACAGAGTTAGCGGAGGCGATGCGCGAACTCGGAATTACCGATCATCGATTCCTTGGTGCGCCTAAGAAAAGTTGGCGAGATAGCGGAATGATGGGAACGCCGCCAAATTCCAGAACAGATGTCTTCTGGAATGCAGATTTGGACGAAGCAGCAAAATATTTAGTAGATGTAATTTTGGAGATTAAGCCTCAAGTGATGATTACATATGATGAAAATGGTGGTTATGGACATCCAGATCATATAAAGGCTCATCAAGTAGCAATGCGAGCTGCCGAGTTAGCTCAGACTTCAGGTTGGGAAATCTCCAAAATTTATTGGAACACCATTCCCATATCCGTTATTGAGGAGGGAATTACTGCACTACAAGGAACTGGTTCGGATTTCTTTGGTGTAGAAAAAGCTGAAGACTTTCCCTTTGCAAAACCAGATGAATTAGTTACTTCTGTTGTGACTGCAGAAGATTATGTAGATAAGAAGATGGCTGCTATGAAAGCCCACCCTACACAGATTTCTCTAGATGGACCTTTCTTTGCTCTCTCCAATAACTTGGGTCAAAAAGTTTGGGGTAGAGAGTTTTATCAATTGGTAAAAGGTGAGAAACAACCACCATTTGATGAGAATGGCCGCGAAACAGATCTATTCTCTGGAGTTTCAAATGGCGCGTAACCATATTTTTTCAAGCCTCTTTGGCATTGTTATTGGTATTGCCGGTGTATTTCTTCATAACGCGTATCGACCTATTGGATTTATTGTTTCGGCTATTGCCCTGGTTCTCGGTGCATATCTCATTAAAGAGATGTATCAATCAAAGATAAGTCTTATCTTTTTTGCTGCCGGGTGGCTCTTTGTTGTTATACGTGGCGCAACTGTTGGTAATGGTGACGAACTCTTGGTCGAAGGAAATTCTTACGGAACTTCACTACTGCTTGGCGGATTTATCTGGTTGCTCTTATCTTTAATTCGCTTCAATAAAAATAAGTAATCTTATTTCTTATTTTGTCTGCCAACTCCACTCTTGGCCATCCTTGACATCTTTAACTGAAATTCCAAGTTTTGCCAACTCATCTCGTAATTGATCGCTTTTAGCAAAATCTTTAGCTTCTCGCGCAGCTGCTCTATCTGCCAGCAGAGCCTTGGCGATATCGGGCAAATCTGGATCTGCAATTTCGTGCAAGAGCTCCAGACCAAATAGTTGATCTAAGTTTTCAAATAGAGCGCGTTTCTCACCATTAGATAATTCTGATTTTTCTATTGCTCTTAACTTGATTATTGCTTGGGGCGTATCTAGGTCGTTGTAGAAATCTTCTGCAATTGCTGCAGTTAACTTCGCTACAGCGGCGCTCTTATCAACCGGATGGGCAAGCCACTTTTGGTAGCTACTTCGCCATCTATTAAGAAGATTATGAGCAGCGATCAGGGAATCCCAGGAAAGGTCCATCTGACTGCGATAGCGATTTTCCATAAAACAGAACCGAAGAGTTAACGGATTAATTCTCCGTTCGATTAGATCTTTCACCAGCACGACATTGCCAGCGCTCTTAGACATCTTTCTACCTTCAAAGAGTAAGTGTTCGCCATGCAACCAGAGCGAGACCGCCTCCTTTTCAATCAGCGAATTAGATTGAGCACGTTCATTTTCGTGATGCGGAAAACGCAAGTCGATGCCACCAATATGTAAATCAACATGTCCATCTAAATATTTCAGAGACATCGCTGTGCATTCGATATGCCAACCTGGAAATCCTCGCCCCCATGGCGTATCCCAAATCATTTCGCTGCGATTACCAGCAGATTTCCAGAGCGCCCAATCGGCATGAAATCGCTTAGCGCCAGCTTCCGTAAACTCGTATCTATGTCCAGGCTTAAGAGCATCCAATCGATTACCACTCAACGCTCCATAAGTTGGAAATTTTTCTGCTGCGAAATAGATTGAATTATCTTCACCTTGATAAGCAAGGTTTTTTGAAAGCAACTTTTTAATAGAATCGATCATCAAATCTATGGTTTCGCTAGCTCGTGGGTATAGCCGAGCAGGTTTTATATTTATTGCTCGACAATCAGAGTGGAATTTTGATTCGTAATCGCGAGCAACTTCAAAAGGATCTCTGGCTTCTGATTTCGATTGCGCTAAAATCTTGTCTTCTTCAAAATCCTCACTCATATGTCCGACATCAGTTATATTTTGAACTAGATCGACTTTGAAGTTTGCAAACTCAAGCGCTCGCCGAGTGATATCTGCTAAGAGAAAAGTCCGAAGATTCCCGATGTGAGCATCTCTATAAACCGTGGGTCCACAGCAATAAATCTTTACTGTTGAATCTTGCCCACATTCGAGATTTTCAACCTTTCGAGAGAGGGTGTTATAGAGACGTAGTGGCGTCTTGATGCCTTCAGCGCGCTCCATAAAGATAGATTATGTACGATTAGCGCACCCATTTTCGTTAGGAGAGTTCAGTGACCTACGTGATTGCCCTTCCGTGTGTCGATGTGAAAGATAAATCATGCATCGAGGAATGCCCGGTTGATTGCATTTATGAAGGCGAGCGGATGCTTTATATCCAACCTGACGAATGTGTTGACTGCGGTGCCTGCGAGCCGGTCTGTCCGGTAGAGGCGATCTACTATGAAGATGATGTTCCATCTCAATGGAGCGAATTCAAAGATGTGAATTCTGAATTTTTTAATGAACTTGGCTCACCTGGTGGAGCTAGCAAAGTTGGCGCAACCGGTAAAGATCACCCCAGACTCTTGCAGATTGAAAAGAAGCCAGAGTAGGGAACTCTGAGTTATTGAAACTTCCAGATTTCCCATGGGATGCCCTAGCACCATACGGTGATCGGGCGAGAGCTCACAAATCTGGAATTATTGATTTATCGCAAGGTACGCCAGTAGATGCAACGCCAGATTTTATTCAAGAAGAATTAAAAAAAAGTTCCAATTCACCAAGCTATCCGGTTACCGCAGGTACGGTTGAACTTCGTTCTGCGATTACGAAATATGCAACGGAAATCATTGGAGTAACAGGTGAATTTGATGTTCTTCCAACCATTGGCTCCAAAGAAATGGTGGCACTACTTCCATTTCTCCTTGGTGCTAAGAAAATCCTGATTCCCAAAATTGCATATCCAACTTATCGAGTGGGTGGCATCATTGCTGGCGCAGAGATTTTAGAAGTTGATATCGACCCAGCGACTTGGCCGACAAAGATTGGTGACGGCAAAGTTGATTTAGTATGGATTAATTCACCATCAAATCCAACAGGTAGAGTACATACTGAATCTGAGTTAAATGCGATTCTGGCTTGGTCACGTTCTTATCAAATTCCAATCGCTAGCGATGAGTGCTACTTACCCTTTCCAGATACAAAATCTGGTGCTTCAATTTTAAGGATTGCTGCAGGCGATAATCGCGGTTTACTTGCTCTACATTCGTTATCTAAACGTTCCAATTTAGCGGGATACCGAGCTGCATTTGTCCTCGGCGATCCATTGCTAGTCAAGAAATTGCTAGAGATTAGAAAACATCTTGGACTGATGATGCCATTGCCGACACAGCGAGCCATGAAAGTTGCCGTCGAAGATGAGAAACATGTCAAAGTCCAAGCAGCTAGATATGTCGATAGGCGAAAAACACTTGCTAGTGCTTTAAAAGATGCTGGCTTTAAAATCGAGTTTTCAGAGGCTGGACTTTACATCTGGTGCACCAGAGATGAGGAAGATATGAAGACAGTATCCTGGTTTGCCGATCTCGGAATTCTTGTTACCCCCGGTAATTTTTATGGTTCCGCAGGTTCCAAATATGTTCGAATAGCTCTAACTGCAACTGATGAAAAGATCAGGGAGGCCGCAGAGAGAATTAGAAACCATGATTAGTAAAGCAATACTTTTGGTTGGCGGAAAAGGTACAAGATTGATGCCACTGACAACTGATACGCCAAAACCAATGTTACGAATCGCTGGCGCCCCAGTTACAGAGCATCAAATTGTAAAAGCGCGCGATGCAGGTGTTACCGAAATCGTGCTTGCTACATCTTATTTGGCCGAAGTCTTTCAACCTTATTTTGGGGATGGATCAAGATATGGAATCAAGATTTCATATTCAATCGAGGAAGAACCCCTTGGAACTGGTGGTGCGATTGCAAATGCCGCTAATGAACTCAACTTAAATGATGAGGAGTCGGTGTATATATTTAATGGGGATGTCTTAAGTGGCCATGATTTACAGGCACAAGCCAAGCTCCATTTTGAAAATAAAGCCGATGCAACTCTTCATTTAATAGAAGTGGCTGATGCGAGGGCATTCGGATGTGTTCCTATCGCCAGCGATGGTCGAGTTCTGGAGTTTTTAGAGAAGATGGATAAACCAAAGGCGAATTCAATAAATGCTGGCTGTTATATCTTTACTGCCGAATCGTTAGCTGCGATTCCGAATGGCCAAGTGGTGAGTGTCGAAAGAGAGACCTTTCCAAATTGGCTAGCTGATGAGCGGAAGATTTTTGGATATCTCGATTCCAATTATTGGATCGATATTGGAACTCCGGCCTCGATGATTAAAGCCTCCCGCGATTTAGTTAGCAGAAAAAGCGAATCTCTAATTGCGGCTGATGTAAAGGTAGGCGAGTCATCAATCATTGATCGAGGTAGTTATATAGATGCAGGAGCCGAAATCGGAGCTAATTGCCATATCTCTGGATCAATTATTGGCTCTGGTGCTGTTATTGAAGATGGTGCAATTATTGAAAATTCGTATATTGCACCCAATTCTCGCGTCAAAAGTGGTTCAAATTTGAGTGAGATCATTCACGGATTCGAGAAATAACTACCCGATTTTTGCCCTCTGCAACTTGACTTTAGGGGAATAACACAAGTGTAATTCCCCCATTGAGCCGACCTAGGGGTCGGCCCCTTTCGTAGGAGATTGGCTAATGACTGATGCTCGACGTAATGAGCAGAACTACCTATCCGGTCCAAGTATCCAACTAGGCAATGGCGAGATTATCGAACTCTCCTGGCAGGAACGAGCGCTATGCGCTCAGACTGATCCAGAGGCCTTCTTTCCTGAGAAGGGCGGCTCAACCAGAGAAGCGAAGCGAGTTTGCTTATCCTGCGAAGTAAGACAAGAGTGTCTTGAATATGCACTCGCACATGATGAACGATTTGGCATCTGGGGCGGACTCTCAGAGCGCGAACGTCGTCGACTCAAGCGTCGACCTGCGTAATATCTTAACTTCCACTAACTCGAGGCGGTGAGATGCCGACTTCTATTTCTAATGATTTGCGTACCCGTAACTTTGTAACCGCAATACTTGTTGTTCACAATGGCGCTGAATGGTTACCGGAAGTTGTAGTCGCGCTGACTTCGCAGAAACATCGAATCGATAATGTAATTGCAATCGATACTGGTTCTACTGATGCATCTATTCAATATTTAAAAAAAGCAAAGATTTCATTTATTGAAGCGCCGGCAGATACTGGTTTCGGTGCTGCAATTGAACTTGCTGTTTCAAGCAAGTATTACGAGCAATCACCTCAGGGAGTTAAGGAGTGGATCTGGCTAATTCACGATGATTGTGCACCAAAATCTGATGCCTTACTCGAATTACTAATTGCAACGGAAAATAAACCTCAAGTTGCGATGGTTGGTCCTAAGTTAAGAGGCTGGTACGACCGCAATCACCTGCTGGAAGCCGGAGTAAGTATCGCCGCAAATGGTGCACGTTGGACCGGATTGGAATATCTAGAAAAAGATCAAGGTCAACATGATGGAACTCGAGAAGTACTAGCCGTAAGCACGGCAGGTGCGCTGATTCGCAAAGATGTTTACGACGAACTTGGCGGATTCGATAGCGAACTCTCTCTTTTTAGAGACGATGTTGATTTTGGTTGGCGAGTACATACTGCCGGACATAGCGTTGCAGTTGTTCCAAGTGCTATCGCTTTCCATGCTGAAGCAGCGGCAAATGAAAGACGAGAGATTGACGTTGCAGATGCTTTTCTTCATCGACCGCTTCTTCTTGATCGCCGTCACGCGGCATATGTGTTAATGGCAAACTCGTCACTATGGCTTACGCCATTTATAGCTCTCCAATTACTTGGCTCCGCGTTTCTTCGATCAATTGGTTATCTCCTCGCAAAACTTCCTGGATATGCATTAGATGAACTTGCAGCTGTTGCGCTAGTTCTAGCGCAACCACAAGATTTGATTCGAGCAAGGCGCGAACGTAAGGCTAAACGTCTAATTTCCTCACGAGTTATATCGAAGTTTGTACCTCCAAGAGGAGCGCAATTATCTCTAACTTTTGATCGTACTCGTGATGCAATTGTACGAACTTGGCGAGCCAGCTCACTTTATGCAAAGAGCGATGATGCAAAATCAACATCCAGTATCGATTTTAGCGATGAGGTCGCAGAAAATGCGGATATCGAATTAGTCAGAACTCCTTCATTCTTTAAAGCAATCAGAAGTCGTCCCATTCTTTCTTCTTCAATTTTGGTCTTTCTCGTTTCATTAATTGCATTCCGCGGTCGTCTAATTAATCTAGTCGGAGGTGCGCTTCCGATTGCCCCCGATAGTGGTCTAACACTTCTAAAACAATATGTAGATTCTTGGCATACGGTCGGCCTTGGAACGAGCGTAAATGTTCCACCGTGGGTAGCTTTCCTTGGCATTACTTCAGTAATAACTTTATTTAATGCCAAAGCGTTTATTTCACTTCTCTTTGTCCTAGCGATTCCACTCGGATTTTTTGGAGCATATCAATTGGCTCGAAAATTTACCGACCTCCACTTCTTGGCTTTGGGAGCCGCGCTGCTTTATGCCTTTGCACCTGTCGCTATTGGTGGAATTAATTCGGGAAGACTAGGCACGGTAGTTCTCTTTGTTATTGGACCTTGGTTAGTTAGAGCGCTGCTCGGTTTGGAGGCTCTAGAAAACTTAAACTGGCGAAGGACTTGGTGGCTAGCTTTCTTGCTGACCATCGTCTTTGCGTTCTCACCGTTAACTTTCTTATCCCTTTTTATCTGGCAATTCATATTAATAATTCTTGATGTTGTGGCATTTAACAAAAATACATTTTCGAAGGAGGTTTTTGATCAGAGAAATCTTCGAAGAATTGCTATTACTGCCGCGCCAATAATTGTCTGCGCGCCATGGTCTATCGAGTTGATAATTCACCCATCTAGATTCTTGCTCGATCCGGGCCTTGCAAAAGCTGGCGGGGATGTCATCTCGATTATGTTGGGAAATCCAGGCGGAGAAGGTTCACCACCAATCTGGTTACTTTCACCAATTCTCTTTATCGCATTAATTGCGCTATTTGTAAGTAAAGTTTCTAGGTTGGGTGAAGTAGCAATCTTCTTTATGGGAATTGCAATGCTCTTTGCTTCTCGTAATGTCGCAGGCCACGGAAGTCTGGCGCCTGAACCTCTCTGGATCGGTTCATTACTAGTAATTCCAACGCTGGTTTCACTTCTGGCTGGCGTGGTCATGATTAATGAATATTTGCCAAAGATTTCCGAAAGTCAGATTGATTATCGACACTTCTTACTCGGATCAATTTCGCTAGTTTCATTTCTATCTATCGCAATATCGATTCCATGGGTAGTAGCAACTTCAGCCGCTGCGCCATTACAAAGTAAGACCCGAGAAGCGCTGCCAGCCTTCTTAACAGTTGGCGCACAAACTGATGAGAGATTCAAGACTTTAGTAATCAGAAGTGAGAATGATCAAACCACTTTCTTTATAGCTAGAGATCGTGATCTAATTTTGGGTGAACCAGATGTCCTAGTCGGACTTTCTCTCGCAGTAAATAAATCAATAGTTGATTTAGTTACAGGTGCTGGTATCGATTCAAGCAAAGTGCTAGCTGAATTTGGCATCCGCTACATATTCCTTGCACGTCCACTCAACGATGATTTAGTAAGAACTATCGATGGCGTAGGTGGTTTTACGCGCGCATCAAAGACAAATGAGGGAATTACTTGGAAGGTAACCGATGCACTTCCACATGTCCTATACGTAACTTCAGATGGAAGAAGAATCACGCTTCCAAGTGGCGGAACTGGTGCGCAAGGAACGTTGAGTGAACCTGGAAAACTATTAATTACTGAGAAATATGATTCGAGATGGAAGTTACTTGTTAATGGTAGATATGTTCAATCGATTGAATCGCCCACTGGCATTCCTATTTTTAACGTAACAGAGCCGGGCGATTTCACGCTCTTTCATGATGCGACTTCTCGTCGTGCTTGGGTTTCGCTTCAGATCATTAGCTTTGCGGCGCTTGTAGTTCTCGCCCTTCCTGCGCGACGACGTCGCAGCGATATGAAACCGGAGGAGCTCTCGTGACAGCCACTCCGAGCCATCAAATTAGATCAACATTTGCACTTCTGATATTTATTGTTTTTGCTCACGTTGCAATCCTGTTACCGCAAAATAACCAGAGAGTAGAAGTTTCCAGAAGCTATGCCGTAACAACTTGTCCTGGGCCAATAAATGGCGCAAGGAGCATTGCTCTTCTTCCAGCTAAATCGGTTGGCATTAGAGATTTAACCCGCAAGGCATCTGGCTTCACAAAGCCCGCAACAGGAACTCCAAATAATTCCAGGGGCGCCATTGTTGTTTCAGGTAATCCAAGAGACACCATAAATATTCAAAGCAAGGAGAGTAGATGGACATCAGCTATCACTTGCGGACTTGGTGATGCCACCTCGTGGTTTATCGGAGGTACAGCAAATGTAACTAGCCAGGGAAAACTGGTAATGATAAATAGTGGCTTGAGTGATGCGCTTGTAGAAGTAACTGCCTACGATGAGACTGGACCTAAGGCAGCAAATAATATTTCAGTTCGTGCACTCTCTGAAAAAATAGTCCGGATTGATTCGTTAGATCCTGGCGCAGAGAGTCTGGCGTTAGAAGTCAAAGTACTCAATGGTCGAGTTACTAGTTATCTACTCGATGAACGTGTTCGAGGCCTAAATAATCTTGGTGGAGATTTCGTTTCACCAAATACCTCACCAGATTTGGTTCAGATAGTTCCTGGATTAATTGCAAAGTATGGCGCTGCAGGAAAGATCAATCACACTCTTCGCGTGATAAATGTTTCAGATGGTGACTCGAGCGCTTCTGTAGAAGTTATTTCAAAGTCCGGTGTCTATATTCCGGTTGGGCTCGGCGAGATTGAATTAAGAGCAAAGACTGTTGTTGATATTCCTTTGCGAGGTTTGGATTTAGGAAAAGAAAATTTTGCGGTAAAGATTGAATCCCAAGTTCCGATTGCCGCCTCAGTCAGAACTGAACTTGTCTCCGGTTCAATCTCTGATTTTTCATGGTCAGTTGCAACTCCAAACTTCAACTCTTTGGAGTTTAATCTTTATGGCTTAGAGCCAACATTGACTTTTATTGGTGAGCGGGTTGCAGTTCTTGCAGAATGGCGTTTACGAGATGGTCGTAGGGATTCCCGAGTCTTGACCGGCGATGAGATTGTTAACTGGAAAGTGCCAGAAAATGTCCGGGCTATCCGATTAATCAATCGCGGGACAGTTAGTTCTGCAATGACTTGGGTTACGCGTGATGGAATTGCATCCATGCCCATTACTGGCGCAGCATCTCTTGAAAGCGCCGTCAGGCCGATAACCGACATCTCGGTCATACAGTCACGTACCTAATCCCACATTTTCTATTAATTGCTACTAATCTCGCGATATGCCAGCAGAGGTAAAACGTCCCAGCGGAAGCGGTAGACGCTGTTCTAGATCTGGCTGTAATCAGAGCGCTGCAAAGACTCTCATTTATATTTACTCAGAATCAACCGCGGTACTTGGACCGCTATCAACATTTGCCGAACCACATACCTTTGATTTTTGTAGTGAACATAGTGAGAAGTTGACCGTTCCAAAAGGTTGGAATGTAATAAAGCATGATTCAGGTGGACATGAAATAGAGCCATCGGCAGAAGATTTAATTGCAATAGCAGATGCGGTACGCGAAGTTGCAAAACAAAATTTTATTGAAAAACCTAGAACTCCCGAAGTGGGTAGACGTGGCCACCTACGTGCAATTCCAAATCAAGATTAGTAAGAACCTACACAAGGAAAGCTCGTGTTAGTAGATCGGTTAATTAAGGCTTATGACATCCGTGGACTTGTCGATGACGAATTAACTACGGATTTTGCATTTGCTGCTGGTGTAGCTTTTGCAAGATTTCTAGAGATTAAGCGCGAACCGGCAACTGTAGTAATTGGTGAAGATATGCGTCCATCGTCACCGGAGCTTGCTAGCGCTTTTTCAGATGGAGTAATTTCACAGAGTTTTGATGTAATTCGAATCGGACTGGCAGCAACAGACCAACTTTATTTTGCATCAGGTTCACTTGGATATCCAGGCGCTATGTTTACAGCAAGTCATAATCCAGCCGAATACAACGGAATCAAGCTCTGTTTGAGTGGTGCGCGACCGATTGGCGAAGACTCCGGGTTAAATTGGATTAAAGAAGCAATAAGAGAAGGCGCCCCTCTTGGTTTACGAAATACTGGCGTAGTCAAAGAAATCTCGATGCTTAAAGATTATGTCGCGTTTTTATTTGGTCTCTTTCCGGAGAATTCATTTAATAGAAGTTATCAGGGGCGAAAACTTGCCATCGCTATCGACGCTGGAAATGGCATGGGTGGATATACCGCGCCTGCAGTAATGGCTAAAATATCTGCAAGTATTAATCCAATTTATTTCGAACTTGATGGAACATTTCCGAATCATGAAGCAAATCCAATTGATCCAAAGAACTTGGTTGATCTTCAGAGATTAGTTAAAGAGACAAAATCAGATATTGGACTGGCCTTTGATGGCGATGCAGATAGGTGCTTCCTGATTGATGAGAATGGGGAACTAGTTTCACCATCCGCACTTACTGCTCTAATTGCAAAGCGAGAATTGGCACAACATCCTGGTGCCACAGTCATACATAACTTAATCTGCTCTAAAGCGGTTCCAGAAACAATCAAAGAAAGCGGCGGCGTTCCACTTCGCAGTCGTGTTGGCCACTCTTTCATAAAGAAATCTATGGCCGAATCTGGGGCAATCTTTGGCGGCGAGCATTCAGGACATTTCTACTTCAAAGAGTTTTGGCGAGCGGATTCCGGAATGCTTGCAGCATTGCATGCCATAGCTGCCTTGCTCGATAGCAATCTTTCATTGAGTGAGCTGCTTAAGCCATACAATCGTTATTCGATTAGTGGAGAAATTAATTCAAAGGTTTATGATCAAAAAGCTGCAATTCAGAAGATCCGTGATTTCTATGGCAAGTTAGAGGAACCAGTTACTTTTGATGATCTAGATGGATTGACTGTTACTGCAAATAAGTGGTGGTTTAACCTTAGACCTTCAAATACAGAGCCTTTATTGAGGCTCAATGTAGAAGCCGATAATGATGCGCTTATGGCAAGGCTTCGCGACGAAGTGCTGGCTTTGATAAAAACCCAGTAAACTTCCACGTCTTACTAACTAACTTTTAGGAGTCTTGTGAGCCTTCCAAAGCATGAAATCGCAGATAGTTCGCTAGCCGCAGAAGGAAAGAAGCGAATTGAATGGGCAGATCGCAATATGCCGGTTCTATCTCAAATTAGAAAACGATTTGAGAAAGAGTTGCCCTTCAAAGGTGTTCGTTTCTCGGCATGTATGCATGTGACGACTGAAACCGCCAACTTGATGCGAACACTTGCCGCCGGTGGCGCAGAATTAGCTCTTTGTGCTTCAAACCCACTTTCGACGCAAGATGACGTTGCGGCTTCATTAGTTCACGATTTTGGCATTAGCGTTTTTGCCAAGAAAGGAATTGACCGTGATGGTTATTACCGACATATCAATGCCTGCTTGGATATCTCGCCAAATCAAGTTTTTGATGATGGCTGCGATCTTGTAAATACTCTTCATACAACTCGTACCGAATTATTGCCGCAAGTTGCTGGTGGCTGCGAAGAGACCACAACTGGCGTGATTCGACTTTCACAAATGGCACGTGACAATGCTCTTAAGTTCCCGATGATTGCAGTTAATGATACTGATACGAAACATATGTTTGATAACCGTTACGGCACAGGTCAATCAACTATGGATGCAATTTTCCGTGCAACCAATCAGTTAATCGCAGGAAAAGTATTTGTAGTTGCCGGATTTGGCTATTGTGGCAAAGGCGTAGCTGATCGAGCTCGCGGACTTGGTGCCGATGTTGTAGTAACTGAAGTTGATCCAACCAAGGCGCTAGATGCCTTGATGCAAGGTTTCCGTGTTATGCCAATGAAAGAAGCTGCAAAGATTGGTGACATTTTCGTAACTGTTACAGGTAATCGAACCATTATTTCAAAAGAGCACTTTGATCTGATGAAAGATGGCGTAATTATGGCCAATGCCGGACATTTCAATATTGAAATTGATGTCGAATGGCTTGAAAAGAATGCGAAGAAGAATCCGCAGATTCGCCATGCAACTGATGAATATCAACTTGCAAATGGAAACCGAATTCTCTTAATTGCAGAAGGTCGACTAGTTAACTTAGGCGCAGCCGAAGGAAGTCCAGCGGCAGTCCTTGATATGTCATTTGCCAACCAGGCATTGGCTGCTGAGTGGTTGCTGAGTGAAGCTTCAAAGCTAAAGCCAGGCGTCCACGAAGTTCCGAAGGCGATTGATAAAGAGATTGCAGCTTTGAAGTTGAAGAGTATGGGTGCGACGATCGATACTTTGACTCCAGTTCAATCCGATTACTTGAATTCTTGGGAGCATGGCAGCTAATGACTTCAATACTCGTTGTAGATGATGATCAAGATCTCGCAGAGATGTTGGGAATTGTCCTCAATGGTGTTGGAATGGAAGTTGATCTAGTAAGTCGTGGCGATGAAGCCATAACCGTATTTCGAAATAGTCAACCCGATTTAGTTTTGCTCGACATTATGCTTCCGGGCGCAGATGGAATAGAAGTTTGCAAGGAGATAAGAAAACAATCGACTCGTGTTCCGATAGTTATGCTCACTGCAAAGAGCGATACCCACGACATAGTTAGAGGCTTAGAAGCTGGCGCTGACGATTACATGGTTAAGCCTTTTAAGCCTTCTGAATTAGTTGCCCGAATTCGAACCAGATTACGTAGAGCCGGTGGTGACATCAATGGTCACTTAACAATTGGCGATCTTGCAATTGATGTTGTGGAACATTCCGTATCAAGAAATGGAAAAGAGATACCACTTACTAGACTTGAGTTTGATTTATTGGTTGCTCTTGCAAAAGAGCCAGGTCGTGTATTTACACGCGAAGCCTTACTTGGTGAAGTTTGGGGATATCGCCATTCGACGGATACGAGATTGGTAAATGTTCATGTTCAAAGATTGCGCGCCAAAATCGAACATGAGGCAGAAAATCCACAAATAATTCTGACGGTTCGCGGTGTTGGATATAAAGCGGGCGGATCCGGCGCACGTAACTGATGACGCAACTAGTTCAAAAGTTCCGTCGCTCCTTCTTTCTTAAAGTATTTACTTTAACTGCCGTTGTATCCATTATCTTGATTAGCTTTACTGGCTCCAATCTTTATAACCGGCTAGAGGATGGCATCTATCGAGAGAAAACCGCATCTGCCATCGCTGAAGGCAGATCAGCTCTTCAATTTGCTGAATACCGTTTAACAGTTGCAACATTAAGTCCTACTTCAGATTACAAAGCACTTGTAGAAGAGATTGTTAACTCTACAAATGTCAGCGCTGAGGAGTCTGGTCGAGAAGTTGCACTATTTCACTCTAGAGGTTTAAAGATCAAAGGAATTGCACCAGTAAATACCTCAAATTTTCTAAAACCTGAATCAATCCCGAACCAATTGCGAGAGCAGGTAAAGAAGAATGATGAGATTTCTTGGGAGCGCGGGAATCTACGATATGTAAACAACCGTGAAATTCCCGGAATTTTTATCGGCCGAGTTTTGGATATTCCTTCACTTGGCAAGTTTGAAATGTATCTCGCATATGATTTTGTGGCGCAACAACGTAGCGTTGATTTGATAGGTCGCTCCCTTTGGGGAACTGGTTTGCTTCTACTAATTTTGATTCTACTTACAGCATCTATTGTTCTACGAATTGCAATTAAGCCGATTCAGATCGCAGCTGAAAGCGCAGAATCAATCACAGCCGGAGATTTGAAGCGGCGCATGTCGATAAATGGTGAAGATGAAACGGCTCGACTTGGAATCGCTTTCAATCAAATGGCAACAACATTGGCCGAGCAAATTAATCGTCTGGAGAATCTCTCCAGGATTCAACAGCGATTTGTATCCGATGTATCACACGAATTACGGACACCATTGACGACAATTCGGATGGCTGCGGATGTAATTGGCGAAGCCAAGCAATCATTTGATCCAAATGTTGCTCGCAGTGCAGAACTTCTACAATCTCAGATTGAAAAGTTTGAACAGTTGCTTCAGGATTTACTGGAAGTAAGTAGATTTGATGCGGAAGCCGCAACGCTCAATATTGCTAAAGTAGATATTGCAAATATCGTAAAGAAATGTGTTGATGATTTATCTATAGTCGCAAATGAAAAAGAGAGCGAAATCAGGTTTATCGAGCCGGAAGAACGAATCTTGCTTGATGCCGATTCCAGAAGGCTCGAGCGCATAATCAGAAATCTATTAACAAATGCGATAGATCACTCTGAAGGGCGTCCCGTGGATGTACGGATTGCTGAATCACCTGATTCAGTTTCAATTGGCGTGCGTGATTATGGGATTGGAATTGAAAAACAATATTGGAATCGAGTCTTTGATCGATTCTGGAGAGCAGATCCTTCCCGATCCAGGATCCGTGGTGGCACTGGACTTGGGTTATCAATTGCCAAGGAAGATGCTGCTCTACATAACGGAGATATCAAAGTCTGGGGAGAAATCGGCAAGGGAGCTAATTTTGTACTTACTTTGCCAAAAACTTCTGGTGAAACAATTAAACAATATCCACTATCTGAATATCCACAGTAAAGATTTCATCAAGCTTCATTAACCGAATCGCAATTAGATTTGATGGGTGTTTAGCAACTTAGTTAATCTCTTATATCCAATTACTTGCTTACTCTGCAATGGCAGTTCAAGTAACAAGCCACTTTGTGAACATTGTAAAGAGCGTTGGCAACCAATGCCACGAAAACTTAGCAATTTCGACTTTCCCGTTTATGCCACTATTAAGTATGACAGCGCTGCTATGAAGGTTGTGCTGATGGCTAAAGAAGAAGGCAATCGAAGTGCACAAGAGTTATTGAAAACTGCTCTCCTCAAGTCAATTAGGTCATTGGTGCGAAATACGAGAGAAGAAATATGGATTGTTCCTATCCCTACATCTGAGAAGCCATATCGAAAACGTGGCATAGATCCAATACTGGAACTTGCAAAACAGATTTGTCGAGAAGCCAGAGTTGAAGATGAGAATTTGATTTGTAAGTCAATTTTGAGAGTTCGAAGAAAGGTTCGAGATCAAACTGGATTAAATAATCTTGAAAGATTAAGTAATTTGGCAGGAGCTTTTCAGGTTAAGAGTGATTTGAAGGAGTCACCTCCAATAATTGTGATTGATGATGTTGTGGCAACGGGAAGCACCTTAAGAGAGGCGGTTCGTGCCCTTAAAGAGAGAAATCTGACAGTCATAGGGGGAGCAAGCGCATGCTCTACATTTAGGCATTAATCACATCTGCTAATACGATATCCCCAGTTAAAACTAATCCAGGAAGGCCCGTGGTAGCTCTACTCGACAAGATTCTGCGTGCTGGCGAAGGCCGGGCGCTTAAGCAGCTTGCCCGCATCGTCGTTGAAGTAAATGCGCAAGAGGCTAATTTTGCTGCGCTCTCAGATCAAGAACTTAGAGAGATGACGCCAAAGTTTAAGAAGCGTCTTGCTGATGGTGAAACATTAGACGATCTACTTCCGGAAGCTTTTGCTGTAGTACGTGAAGCATCAAAACGAACTTTGGGACAGCGTCATTACGATGTACAAATCATGGGCGGTGCCGCGCTACATCGAGGCAATATCGCCGAAATGAAGACAGGTGAAGGTAAGACTCTCGTATCAACACTTCCGTCTTATCTGAATGCATTATCTGGATTAGGTGTACACATCGTCACCACTAACGACTATTTAGCAGAACGAGATAGTGAATGGATGGGTCGTATCCATCGTTTTCTTGGTTTGAAAGTTGGTGTAATCCTTGCCTCCATGACGCCTCAAGAGCGTCGAGAGCAGTACGGTGCGGATATAACTTATGGAACAAATAATGAATTTGGTTTTGATTACTTACGTGACAATATGGCTTGGTCACTTGCAGATTGTGTTCAACGTGGCCATAACTTTGCAATTGTTGATGAAGTCGACTCAATTCTGATAGACGAGGCAAGAACTCCGTTAATTATTAGCGGCCCTGCTGATAAAGCCACCAAGTGGTATGTCGAGTTTGCAAATATTGCTAACCGATTAGTTAGAGGCGAGCATTATGAAGTCGATGAGAAGAAGAAAACGACCGGAATTCTTGATGCAGGTGTTGCGAAAGTAGAAGAGCTACTAAAGATAGATAACCTTTACGAATCTGTTAATACACCTTTAATTGGTTACCTTAATAATGCGTTAAAAGCTAAGGAAATTTTTAAGCGAGATCGTGATTATGTGATTATGAGCGGAGAGCTACTAATTGTTGATGAACATACGGGCCGAGTTCTTTCTGGCCGTCGCTATAGCGAGGGATTACATCAAGCCCTTGAAGCAAAAGAACGTGTGGAAATTCGCGATGAGAATCAGACATTGGCGACAATCACTCTGCAGAATTACTTCCGCATGTATGACAAGTTATCGGGTATGACCGGTACCGCTATGACAGAAGCTTCTGAATTCATGCAGATTTATAAATTGGGAGTAATTCCAATTCCGACTAATCGACCGATGTCTCGTGTTGATCAATCAGATCTTGTTTATAAGACTGAAGCGGCAAAGTATGAAGCGGTCGCAAATGACATCACAGAACGGCATCGAAAAGGGCAGCCGGTACTTGTTGGAACAGTAAGCGTTGAAAAATCTGAGTATCTATCGCAAGTTCTAAAGAGACGTGGCGTTCCGCACGAAGTCTTAAATGCTAAGCAACATGAACGTGAAGCAGCAATCATTGCGCGAGCCGGCACCATCGGTGCTGTAACAGTTGCCACAAATATGGCAGGTCGTGGTACCGACATCATGTTGGGCGGAAATCCAGAGTTTATGGCTGACTTTGAATTACAGCGCAAAGGTATTTCACCAGTTGATAACGCTGAAGATTACGAACGTAACTGGCCCACCGAATTAGCTAATCAAAAGGCTGCTGTTAAAGAGGAACATGAAAAAGTTGTAAATCTTGGCGGACTCTATGTTCTTGGAACTGAGAGACATGAGTCTCGCCGTATCGATAATCAGCTCCGTGGCCGTTCTGGCCGCCAGGGCGATCCAGGAGAATCACGATTCTATTTATCTCTCCAAGATGAATTAATGCGACGTTTTAACTCTGCGCTTGTCGAAAGATTCCTAACAGCGGCCGGAATTCCAGAAGATACCCCTATTGAGTCAAAGATGGTCTCTAACGCCATTAAATCTGCTCAGACTCAAGTTGAGTCACAGAACTTTGAAGTGCACAAGAATGTTTTGAAGTATGACGATGTTATGAATCGTCAACGTGAAGTTGTTTATTCAGAACGCCATGAAGTACTTGAAGGCGCAGATCTTAAAGAGCAAGTCGCTGGATTTATTGAGGACACAATTCGCGGCTACGTAGCGGCTGCAACTTCAGATGGTTATCCAGAAGAGTGGGATTTAGAGAAACTATGGACAGTTCTCAAAGCTATCTACCCAATTTCATTTACCGTAGCTGAACTAGAAAATGAAGTAGGTGGTCGCACCGGATTAGATCAAGATTTCCTTGCAGAAAGAATCGTCACAGATATTCTTGACGCATACGAAAAGCGTGAAACGGAACTTGGAAGCAAGGTAACTCGCGAGCTAGAGCGCAAGATTTTGTTATCTGTTTTAGACCGCAAGTGGCGGGAACATCTTTATGAAATGGATTATCTCCAAGAAGGTATTGGATTGCGCGCTATGGCCCAGCGAGATCCACTAGTCGAATATCAAAAAGAAGGTTATGAGCTCTTCTCAGCGATGATTGAAGCGATGAAAGAAGAAGTGGTCGGCTTCCTCTTTAACGTGGAAGTTAAAGTTGAAGACTCTAAAGTCGAAGCAAAAGGCGTAACCGAGAAATCGCAGAGCGAGAATCTCACTTACTCATCACCTTCCGAAGATGGAACAGCTACCTCCTCAGCTTCAGGAGTTTCGAGAAATTCTCCATGCCCTTGCGGTTCTGGAAAGAAATACAAGCGCTGTCATGGCGCATCAGAGTAATTCAAACTCTGTACAAAGCCATCTGCCATCAACGCCCTCGAATCGGGCAATTAGCGCACGGACGCGTTCTGGGAATACCAAAGTTGCAACAACTTCAATAACGCCAGCAATTGGATAACTGCGGTGAATCTTCTTAATTTTTGGTTGAACTTTTAAGTTCCCAATTTGAGATGAGATTGAATTGAAAGTGTAACGATGAGTCATTCTGGCGATTTGTCTCAACTGTCTGCGTCCCAAGAGAATTTCAATCACGCTAACTACATATGCCAACGTCCAACGTTCTGGATCTGGCAACTCGGTTGGATCGGTAGGCATTGGTGCAAATCCGGGATCAAAATTTTCACCATGAGTGGTTGGTACCAGAAATAGCTTTTGACTACTTTGATTGTTATTAACAACTTCAGGCGGGGCGGTAAAGAATTGAAAAACTTCTTGGGTTGAGTTCATGGACGGAGAATCTCGCCGATCTAAGTCATTTGCCTCATCCGAAAGTATGAGTGTGGAAAACTAAGTTTTTACCTAATGGCTCAGGTATTAATCGCCTATGAAATCACTTGAAAAATCTTGGAGAGATATATCTTTCTTTTTAACACCACGATATCTATTGGGTCTCGTTTTAATCATCGCATCTTTCATCTCAGCCTTCATGATCAGTAGCGCATCAGATAGAACGGTAACTGTTTGGGCTAGCACAGGTGACTTGGCACCTGGCGAAATCATCACTGAAGAAGATATAACTCCAATGCGAGTACGACTAATTGAAAATGGTGAACAGTATTTGAGTGCATCATCTGAGATAGTCGGAGCTTCAATACTTAGAAGTATTGGAGCCTCAGAATTCATTCCAAGCTTTGCTATCGCCGAAGAATTTAATCAAGATTTACAGCAAGTCCCTATCTCGGTTGCACAAGATATGGTCCCTGCCGGATTGAAATCGGGGGCTGTAGTAGACATATACGGAGTTCCAGAGCCAAATCAGATGGTCAGCAAAAAGGATTCTGCAAAACTGATTCTTTCGGGAGTCTCAATTGATTCAGTTACAGCAAATGAATTTGGTGGCCGTATTCAGATAACAGTCCTTGTACCGTATCCACTTCTCTCTGACTTGATACCTGCAATCGGGAAAGATCAGTTTTTAATAGTGAAGCGGTTAGTCCGATAGTAGATTAATGGAATCAAAAATCAAGGTAATCACATATCTACAAGATGCAGATTTTGAGGATAATGTCATACATATTCTCAGAAATTACTTCGGAAATGAATTGGATATTGAGTTTCGCGCACTTACAGCAACAGAATTAGCAACTGGATTTAAGCGAATTAAAGTTAATGAAGAGCGATGGCTGCTAATCCACGATTTCGAGCAACTTTCCAGTGAATTATCAGTCGAATTGAATCGACTCTCTAATTTAATCTCAATATCAATTGGCGAGTTCAGATATCAGAAACCAGGGGAGCTACAGCAGTATGTTGCTAGATCTTTACGATCTTTTGATGAAGAGAAGATGGTAAGGAAGAAAGCAATTTCACGACCAGATCTAGTAGTAATAACTGGAACCACGGGAGCGCCAGGAATAACTACAGTCGCCATAAATTTAGGTTATGAAATTTCTCGCGGAGCAGATTTAACTATCTTGGATGCAAATCACTCTCGCAAGGATGTTGCCTTTCTACTTGGCGGGAAGCGTGGCAAGAGCCAGATTAAACTTGATAAGACGCTGACGATCGCCAATGAGTTTGATGGAATTGAAAAAATTGAGAATTCAATGGTTGCCGATATTGGATCTTTATCTAATCTCGGAGTTGCTTTTTCAGATAGAAGAGCTCAAGCTAGAACCTATATCGATCTACTGGAATCCGCGGGAAAAATTGTATTTCTAATGCAACCCGAGAATAATCACATGTTCGAATTAGAAAGTTTCCTAGAAGTAATTGAAAATCAATCTATTAGTGGAACGACCTACTTTGTGATGAATAAATTGGGCAATACCAAGCGAGAGCGTTCTATTTATAAGCGATTTCAAGCTCGCGTAGGAAATAGCTCCACATCATTTCTTCCATTAGATCTTGAGAGCATGGATCGCTCGAAATCTGGCTACTGCGCCCTTGCAGAAGTGGCGCCCAGATGCCGACTTAGAAAATCCTTTCTCGAATTAGCGAAACAAGTCCATGGAAATCTTCAGTAATCTCTACCCATGTCAGTTGGGCTTACCGATTCCGAGCGGGAACGCCTTGCCGATTTAACTGCCGAGTGGCAACTACTCGCCGATCTCTCTTTTGCAGATTTAGTTTTATGGATTCCAACTTCAGATTCTGAGGTTGAATCAGTCGCACAGATTCGCCCCATGACGGCTGCAACAGTATTTGCTCAGGACCATATCGGTAGCAAAGTAAAGAAAACTGAGAACGAAAACATCTTTAAGGCAATTCAAAGTAGTCAAATCATTCGAGATTTAGCAACACAAGAACTGGGAGACTTCTCAGTCAAAGAAGAATTTGTACCTGTTAAATATGAGAATAAAATTATCGCGGTCATTACACGTCATCGCAATATTGAAACTATGCGGACACCATCTCGACTTGAATTAAATTATCGAGAAATCGCAAATCAAATCTATCGAATGGTGGCTCAAGGTGATTTTCCAATTCAAGGTAGTTTCTATCGTGCTGAATCAGCGCCACGTGTCGGTGATGGTTTGGTTCGCCTAGATAATGAAGGAAGAGTTATTTTCGCCAGCCCAAATGCAAGAAGTGCCTTTGGAAAATTGGGTTGGAATAAAGAGATGGATTCATTTCATTTCGGAGAGATTCTGGATCAACTATCCCTTCAAGTTAATAGCAGAGAACCAAAGGAAGAGAATTGGCGTGTAGTGATGAGTGGCAAAGCACTCCGCAGAGAAGAGTTTGAGAACACAACCGGAATTTTGGATCTATTGGCGATCCCTTTGACTGAGATGGGTAATCGAATTGGCGCGATAGTTCTGGTTCACAATGTCACAGAGCTAAAAAGACGAGATCGAGCACTTGTTAGTAAAGATGCAACTATTCGGGAGATACATCACCGAGTGAAGAACAATTTGCAATCAGTTTCTGCCTTACTTCGCCTTCAAGGAAGGCGCATTTCAGATGAGAGCGCTCGGGCTGCACTTGATGAGGCGGTTCGGAGAATTGGATCGATTGCACATGTACACGAAACTCTTTCGAGCGGATCAAAAGATGTTCTCCACTTCGATGAGGTTGTCGAAAAGCTCATAAAGAATGGTCTAGAACTAAGTCCACGCCCTGGCGAAATTAGAATCAATAAGGTTGGGGAGTTTGGGCAAGTATCGTCACTAGTCGCTACTCCACTTGCATTGATACTTTCAGAGTTGATTCAGAATGCGCTGGAACATGGTTTGCCGGAGAGCGGCTCTAGCGTTGAAATTGAAGCGATGCGCAATAACTCGGAGTTTCAAGTTATTGTTCGTGACGATGGGGTTGGGCTAGCAAATGACTTCGAAATATCAAATAGTGCAAATCTTGGTTTAGAAATCGTTAAGACTTTAACTGAAAATGAACTTAATGGTGAGTTAACTTTTACTAAATTAAAGAATGGAACTGAAGCAAGAATTAAATTTGCTTATTGATTCTGATTCTGACTTTCGAGCATTCGAGCTCGATGTCGAGCAGCGCGACGCTTCATAGCGCGACGCTCATCTTCAGAGAGACCGCCCCAAACACCAGAGTCTTGGCCGCTTTCAAGCGCCCACTGCAGACATGGTTCACGAACATCGCAGCGCGCACAGATTTTTTTCGCCTCTTCAATCTGCGCAATTGCAGGTCCGGTATTTCCAACCGGGAAGAAGAGTTCAGGATCGACATGGCGGCACGCTGCGCGATGGCGCCAGTCCATATTCATTTCCATATCTCTCCGTTCATCCGCACCCATTAAGCGCTCGTTATGGAGCGCCTGACTTGTACGGCTTCTTGCCCGAATGGGCTCGATGGGGGTAATTCTCTCGTGTATTCACCTGATACTCAATAGTCTCAAGTGGTGAGTTATCCAATAAATCTCACATATTGCTCTCAATGAATAGCGAATGGCACTCGTTGGGTCTTTTTCATAAGGCTAGTTATCAAGAGTCATGCCAAGATTTGGCTATGACAGAGAAAGCTTATTTTGCTACTGGATGCTTCTGGGGCGCAGAACGAAGATTTTGGAATCTGCCCGGAGTTATCTCCACATCTGTCGGTTACATGGGGGGCAGTAAATCCGAACCTACGTATAAAGAAGTATGCACGGGCAGTACGAATCACGCAGAAACTGTCGAAGTAATTTTTGATCCCAACCAAATTTCATATCAACGCTTACTAGAAGAGTTTTGGACGATGCATGATCCAACATCTTTAAATAAGCAAGGTGGCGATATTGGGACTCAATACCGAAGTGCAATCTTTACAAGCAGTAGCGAGCAGATGATTTCTGCAATTAATACTCGAGAGATTTATAACGATCTATTGCGTAGTGAAGGTTTCTCGGAGATTGTCACAGAGATTCAAGAAGCAACCCCTCACAGATATTGGCTCGCTGAGGAGTATCACCAAAGATATTTAGAGAAGAATCCTGATGGCTACGATTGCCATTCTTCTACCGGTGTGCCATTTCCGAAAGTGCAGAGTTAGTCATGGAAGCCGGAAAACCACTTCCAAAAATCAATCCTTTAACTGGTAAGCCTTTTGAAGTGCAACTCGATGATGCCAAATTAGAAACAGAATTAGATGAACTTTCCTTCGAAGTTCTCCGAAAAGCCGGTACCGAAGTTGCCTTTACCGGAAAATATTATGAGAGCGAAACTATCGGAGTCTATGAATGTAAAGCTTGCGGAGCAGAGTTATTTAGAAGCGAAACTAAATTCCATTCCGGTTGTGGCTGGCCCTCTTTCTATGCGCCAACAGAAGATGATGCTGTAATTCTTCTTGAGGATCGCTCCTTGGCGCCTCGAATTAGAACTGAAGTTCGTTGTGCTAAATGCGGTTCGCATTTAGGACACGTTTTTGAGGGTGAAGGTTATGCCGTTCCGACTGATCAAAGATGGTGCATCAATTCTGTTGCTCTAGTTCTAAAGCCAAAGAGTTAAGAATATATAGAGTGTGCTCGCCAGCAATACCAAGCTAAATGACTTCGATATGGAGCAAACTTTTCTCCTGCTTTAATAAGCGCATTAATTTCAATCTCATCTGGCATCCGAAATAGCTTCTCCCAGCCACGTCTTACGCCTAAATCGCCGACTGGCCAGATATCTAGCCGGCCCAATTGAAATATCAGAAACATTTCTACAGTCCACTTACCAACGCCAAAAAGCGGAAGAAGTAATTCCATAATCTCGCTATCGCTCTTACTTGATAGAGAACGAAGTTGAACTTCACCACTATTCGCAGATTCGGCTAAGGCTTTTAGGGCTTTTGCTTTATTCTCGGAACAGCCAGCTCTTCTTAATGAACGATGATTCAAATTTGCAACCTTTGCCGGGGTTAAGCTCCCGCCTGACAATACTTTTACGCGATTAATAATTGTATCTGCTGCTTTTATTGATAATTGTTGACCCAAAATTGATTCGGCCAGGGAAGTAAAGTTGCTTACACGAGATGGAACTACTCCAATTGGGCATGGTCCAAATTTTGCGACCACTTCACCGAATTTCGGTTCTGTTTTTGCGATGAACTTACCTATCTCCAGAGATTTCTTTCGAGATATTGAACTCACTGCCAGATCGTAAGGCTAAACTCTTCCTATGCTTGTCACAAAGCTTTCACTTTGGTCCTGGATGGTTCCTAATGGCTGAGTATCTAAATTCATTACCACTCACTGAATTACGTAAACGCAAGAGCACAAAGTGGCGGAGCTTTCCGAAAGATGTATTGCCGCTCCCAGTAGCTGAAATGGATTTTCCAATCGCAGAACCAATCAAAAAAGCGTTACAAGATATGATTGATCGTTCTGATACCGGATATCTCGGACCATTTCCTGAGATGCTCGAAGCCTTTAAGTCCATCTCAGAAACATTATGGTCGTGGACACCTGATGTCACCCAGATGCGAACTTCGACAGATGTCGGAGTTGGCGTCGTAGAAGTACTTCGTACATTGATTTCTCCTGGCGATGCGATTGTCCTTAACTCACCAATCTACGACAACATGTGGCGCTGGATTAACGAGGTTAAGGGAAAGCTTGTTGATGTGCCATTGATTAATGAAGGCATGAACTACCAAATGGATTTAGCCGGCGTGGAAACTGCCTATAAAGCAGGGGCAAAAGTTCATCTGCTCTGTAGTCCACATAATCCAGTAGGAATTGTATTTTCCAAAGAGACACTTTCTAATATTGCAGACTTAGCTGAAAAATATGGCGTAATTATTATTAGCGATGAAATCCACGCTCCACTAACTTTTGATTCAAAAGAATTTACACCGTTCCTAAATGTATCTACCGCAGCACAGCGCGTCGGGATAACAGTAACCAGCGCCAGTAAAACGTTTAATCTCGCTGGCTTAAAGTGCGCTCTTATTATTACTCAAGATGATAAGTTAAAAGAGCGAATAAACTCGATGCCAGTTTCAGTTGCTTTTCGTGCCTCACTGTTTGGCGCAGTTGCGGCCACAGCAGCTATGTCTGAATCACAGGAATGGCTCGATAATCTGATTTACACTCTAGATCAAAATCGCAAATTATTAAGAAACCTTATTGATTCAAAAGCGCCAGCAATTGGCTATCGCGAACCTGATTTTGGCTATTTGGCCTGGCTCGATTTGAGTCAACTTGGCTTGGGTGATGATCCTGCTAAACAAATATTGGAACGGAGCAAATTAGCCGTTAATGCTGGAAGTATGTATGGACCAAATTCAAAACATCACATCAGATTCAATTTTGGAACTGGCAGCGAGATAATCACGGAAGCATTCGATCGAATTATGCAGAGCATTTAGAAATGCCAGAGAGATATGATGCAATTATTGTCGGCGGCGGCCACAACGCGCTGGTTGCAGCTTGTTATCTTGCCCTTGCGAAGCAGAAAGTCTTACTTTTAGAACGTAATGAATCACTTGGCGGCGCTACCGCTAGCGTTTATGCTTTTGCTGGAGTCGGCGCAAAACTCTCCAGATACTCATATTTAGTTGCGCTATTGCCTGATCAAATCCGAAGTGATTTGGATCTTAAGTTTGAAACTCTTAGCAGGACGGTTTCTTCATATACGCCAGCTCGAGCGAGCGGCATATTGATAAATAGAATTTTCGATGATATTTCTAGGAAATCAATTGTCGATTTCACAGGTAATCCAAAAGAAAGTGTTGCTTGGGAGAAGTTTTATAACCGAATCGCCGAATTTGCAGAGAAGGTTGCGCCAACTATGTTGCAGCCACTTCCCACTGAATCGCAAATTCGTGCGCTAGTTGGTGACGAACTATGGCAAGAATTTATTGAGACTCCACTTAGCGAGACTCTAGATAAGTATTTTGTAGATGATGTTTTAAAGGGAATTGTCCTCACAGATGCATTAATTGGAACCTTTGCCAGCGCCCGCGAGAAAGCAGCAAATATCTGTTTCCTCTATCACTTGATCGGTAATGGAACTGGCGAATGGAAGGTCCCAAAAGGTGGGATGGGCAAATTAATTGACGAACTAAGTGCAAAGGTTAAAAGTTTAGGTGTCGAAGTCAGAACTGGCGTATCTGTTACAAAGTTAAGCGATAACGGTGCGAATGTCGAAGTTGAGACCGATGACGAGAATTTTGTAGCGAAAGTAGTACTCGCGGGTTGTTCACCCACGACGCTCTCCAAAATTTCAGCAATCCCAGCGCCAAAATTCCGTGACGGATCACAATTGAAAATTAATATGGTCCTATCCCGACTGCCAGAGTTAAAGAGCGGAATTGATCCAAAAGTTGCATTCGCGGGAACATTTCACATCGATGAAAGTTATTCGCAATTAGAAAAAGCATTTGAACAGGCAAAATCTGGGAAGATTCCAGATCAAATTCCAGCTGAAATGTATTGCCATACTTTGACCGATCGATCAATTCTTTCTCCTGATTTGCAGCAGAGCGAAGTGCAGACCCTCACAGTCTTCGTGCTGCACACTCCAGCATCTATATTTGATGTAAATCATGATCAGGTAAAAGCTGAAATCACGGCCAAGGTTCTACAAGGATTGAATAAGTACTTAAAAGAGCCAATAGAAGGAGTTCTCCTTAAAGATAGCTCTGGAAATCCTTGTATAGAGGTAAAGACGCCGCAGGAACTTGAAGCAGAGATAGGCCTACCTAGGGGCAATATCTTCCACAGTGATCTTGAATTTCCGTGGCGAAGTGACGCCGAAAATATTAAATGGGGCTGTGAAACTATCTCGCCGAGGATTTTTCTCGCTGGTGCCGGAGCACGACGCGGTGGCGGTGTAAGTGGAATTGCAGGACATAATGCTGCGCGCGCTGCGCTAGAGAGATTAGCGAAATCCTCCTAGAATTTACTTATGAAATTCCTCCGCCGGATATTTACGCTAGTTGCTCTTTTGGCAGTAGCAATTCGAGGGATTCTTTCTTTCTTGACTTGGTTTGAAAAACAAGAAGAAGTGGATTGGTCAGATGAAGAAGAATTCGAGGAAGTTATATGAGTTATTCATATATTCCAGGTACCTGTAATTTAGGTAAAGAAGAAATCCGAAGGAGACAGGTTGTAGCCCTTGTCGGTCTGGCACTTTCTATTTTCAGTTTACTTGGCCTGATTGCCTCAGATGCAGAACCGATTGCTCGTCTCTCGCTCTTCTTGCCTTTGATGGTATTTGCAATTGGCTACATTCAATCGCGAAAGAAATTCTGCCTTGCATATGGATTAATGGGAACTTTCAACTTAGGAAAACTAGGGGATATGGCAAAGGTCCAGAGCCCCGAAGATCGCAGAGCTGATCGAAAAACCGCGTTAACAATCTTTGCTCAAGCTGCTCTTCTTGCAGGTGGATTAACTGTTCTTTTGGTTCTGCTTCCATTCTGATTTACGTTTTATAAATTGATCAATAAGAATTCCTATTAAAATTCCCCAAATCAAATCAATTGCTAGAACGGATATTGCAGTAGCTAGATAAACAATTCGGATTTCCTTGGTGGTCCGCCAAGCTTCCCGGATGCTGGCTGGATTAGCTATTCGCAGTGATGTACCGAGCAGCACACCAGCAAGTGCAGCGGTTGGAATTATTGAAACCAATGGCTCTATAAATAGAACAACAATAAGAAGAAAAATCGAATGCGTAATCGCAGCAAGCCTAGTACGAGCGCCAGCGTGAACATTTACAGAGGTACGAGCAATTGCGCCGGTTGCCGGCATACCGCCCACTGCTGCAGAAGCGATTGTCGCCAAACCTTGGCCAAATAACTCGCGATTTGGTTGATGTTTATCAACTGCTTCGTCGCCTTCTTGATGTGAGCGCTTAACCGCCATGGCATCGGCAACTCGTGCTGAAAGGAGAGACTCAATTCCGCCAAGAAGGGCGACGACCACTGCTGCATAAAGAAGTGAAACTACTGGAATAGTCGGGATCGAGACTTCCCCAATTAACTCGCCAAAACTCGGCAATTCGCCAATCTTGGCAATCTTTAGATTAAATAAATCAGCAAGCAGAGTTGCAAAGAAAACGGCAACCATGCTGGCAGGTAGATGTAGCTTAATTCTTAATCGCCTCTTTAGCGATGGCCAACTTCGCTTTACAATTAAGGTGAATAAAACCAAAAATATTGAGCTCCAATTAAGTGGTTTGGAAATTGCGTCGGTAAAGGTTTCAAAGGCAACAATAAAAGTATGTGTGCCTGACGCTTTACTTACTTCAAAGATCAATGGGATTTGTTGAAACGCAATTATTAGCGCAATGCCAAGAGTAAAACCTTCCATAACAGCCCAAGGAACTGAATCAATCAATCTACCTAAGCGAAGCGTTGCCATTAACAACATTAAAGTTCCAGCAATGACACCGACAAGGAATAGTGAGCTGTAACCATATTTATCTACGATCGGAACAAGAACTACAGTCATTGCACCGGTCGGGCCACTAATTTGATAATTGGAACCACCGAACACTGCGGCCACAAATCCAGCAACAATGGCGGTAACCAACCCGGCACTTGGTGAGGCTCCAGTAGTGATTGCAAAACCCAAGGCGAGCGGGAGTGCGACAATTCCGACAGTTACGCCTGCGAGCAGGTCTCTTCGGTCAAAGTACATCGATATAAAGAGTAGCCCTCATCTATGTTAATTCCCAGCAATTAACTATTGTTTCCTAGGAAGTGATTGTTACCTTCGACTAGGAGGTTTTATGAAAATAACTATCCATGCCCGCGGCGTTGCTCTCGCTGAAGATTTCAATGAAATTGTTACTGAGAGATTAGAACGACTAGAAAGATTTAATGTACCAATTGAAAGAATTGAAGTTGAAGTAATCCACGAAACAAATCCACATCATGGAAAATCTTCGCATCATGTATTGATTACATCACGAGGTGCCGGACCGCTTTTGCGGGCAGATGCACGAGCCTTCAATGATTTGGCTGCTTTTGATGAAGCCGCCGAAACAATCGAGTTTCAGTTACGTAAAAAACATGAGCGAGCCAAGGAGATCAACCGAGATACCTTAAGAAAGCGCAAAGCTATCTGAGGCAAGCCGTAGGATTAAGAACTCCTATGGAAGATATAGACCTTGCTAACTCTTGGCTGCGAGATGCCAACAGATTGCGCCGTGCTGTTATTTCTGGAAAGCGTAAAGGATTACAGCCCGAATTCTTACGTGTAGATATCCGACCGGTACTTATAAAGAGACAACTACATCTCCAGACTGTTTCTCATGATGGACGGAAAGATATAACCAAGAATTTTCTACCCGACGAAATAGATATCACTAGATATGTTGATGCGGGATATGCAAATATTCGAATCGAAACCACCGATGAAATCTTCGAAATTCACATTAATGAAGAGAAGAATCTGAAGATTCGCAGATCCAACAACAATCAAACAGCTGAAATCCAGAGCCTCGAGCATGATCGCAGAAAAGAACGTCGGATTCCGATAACAGATCCAATATTCCTCCACCTAGGGATAGCTGATAAAGATGGCGAGTTAATTCCGCGCCAGAGCGATAAATTTAAGCAGGTCGATGAGTTCCTAAAATTAATTGAGAATTTGATACCAGATATTGTTGATGAGAAGAAGGTATCAATTGTTGATTTGGGTTGCGGCAATGCATATTTAACTTTTGCAACTTACCGTTTCTTAGAGCTAAACGGGATTTCTGCGAAGGTAGTTGGCGTAGATAATCGAAAAGAGTCAATCGACCGGAATAATGAAATAGCGGCAAAGCTAGGACTGCAGTCGGAAATCAACTTTGTTCAATCTGATATTAAGGATTTTTCACCGGGAGAATATTCATTAGCAATTGCGCTTCATGCCTGTGATACCGCAACTGATGATGCTATTGCCATGGCTATTCGTTCAAACGCTAAAGCAATTTTGGTGTCGCCATGCTGCCATCACGATTTGAATAAACAACTACAAGTTCAAAGTGAAAATTTGCCACTCTTGCTCCGTCACGGCATAGTTAAAGAAAGATTTGCAGATTTGCTCACTGATTCAATACGGGCTCAGATCTTAAAGATATTTGGATATAGATCCGAAATTATTGAATTTATTTCACTCGAACACACGGCTCGTAATCTAATGATTCGAGCAGTACGCAGTAAGAACCCAGATGTGGGCATAGAAATCCAAAATTTGGAATTGCTACTTAACCAATGGCAGGTAACTCCATATCTAATGAATCAGCTTTCTGCTGAGATATCGGCGCTCCGAAGTATTTAAATAAAGTAGGCTTGGCACATGTCTCAGAAGGTCTTAGCTTCGCTACCTAAAGGTGAAAAAGTTGGCATTGCTTTCTCCGGCGGACTTGATACTTCAGTTGCAGTAGCGTGGATGCGCGAAAAGGGCGCTGTGCCATGTACCTATACGGCCGATCTCGGCCAATATGACGAAAGCGATATTGCCTCGATTCCAGATCGCGCAAAGAGTTATGGCGCAGAGATTGCATGTCTCGTTGATTGCAAAGAAACTTTAGTTGAAGAAGGTTTAGCTGCCCTAGTTTGTGGAGCTTTCCATATCCGCACTGGCGGCAGAATTTACTTCAACACAACGCCGCTCGGACGAGCAGTTACTGGAACTCTTCTCGTGCGCAATATGCTCTCTGACAATGTATTGATTTGGGGAGATGGCTCAACCTATAAAGGCAACGATATTGAACGTTTTTATCGTTATGGATTGTTAGCAAATCCTAAATTAAGAATTTATAAACCATGGCTCGATAAAGATTTTGTCAGCGAACTTGGCGGAAGAAGCGAGATGTCTAAGTGGCTAACAAATCGAAACTTGCCATATCGAGATAGCGCTGAGAAGGCTTACTCAACCGATGCAAATATTTTGGGCGCGACACACGAAGCAAAAGAACTTGAAAAACTTGATAGCTCAATAGAGATTGTTGAACCGATCATGGGCGTTAAGTTCTGGAAGTCAGATGTTGAAATCAAAAGTGAAGATGTAACGATTACCTTTGCATCAGGTCGCCCAGTTACAATTAATGGCAAGGAATTCAAAGATTCTGTAGCGCTTATTAAAGAAGCTAATTCAATTGGTGGTCGCCACGGACTTGGTATGTCAGATCAAATTGAGAACCGAATTATTGAGGCAAAGAGTCGTGGTATTTATGAATCGCCAGGTATGGCTCTGTTATTTATTGCGTACGAAAGGCTTTTAACTGCAATTCATAATGAGGACACTCTTGCCAACTACTTCGCTGAAGGTAGAAAGCTTGGTCGCCTACTTTATGAAGGTAGGTGGTTTGATCCACAATCATTAATGCTCCGCGAATCTTTGACTCGCTGGGTTGCAGCAACTGTGTCAGGAACTGTCACATTGCGCTTACGACGTGGCGATGATTATTCAATTATTGATACTCGAGGCGAAGGTTTCTCTTATCAGCCAGAACGTCTATCCATGGAGCGCACGACCGATGCTGCATTTGGTCCAGAAGATCGAATCGGACAACTAACAATGCGCAATTTAGATATCGCTGATACCCGAGCCAAGCTTGAGAGCTATCGAAAGCAAGGGCAGATTGGTAAAGGAAAGTTTGAACTGGCCGATCCGGAGTTAAGTTAGACTTACGCTGTTGTTTCCGGGGTCGGTGTAATTCCGAACCGGCAGTTAAAGTCTGCGACCCGCTAGCCGCCAGCTATCGGTGGACTTGGTGAAATTCCAGGACCGACGGTTAAAGTCCGGATGAGAGGGAACAAATCGCGCGATCGTCGCGCGTCTTTTTGCACCCCGGAAATCTTCCGGAGGTTGCGATGTACTCAATAGAAACGGCGATGCGCCGTGCTAACGAGTTATCACTTAACGGCCTCGGTCTCACATTTCCAAATCCAATTGTTGGTGCGGTTGTAATTGATGATTCTGGAAATCTAATTGGCGAAGGTTTTCACTCAAAATCTAATCAAGGTGCACATGCAGAGACAAATGCATTAGTAGCTGCGGGCAATAAGGCAGTTGGTGCAACGTTAGTTGTCACACTCGAACCATGTAATCACCATGGCAAAACTCCACCTTGCACAGAAAAGATAATTGAATCTGGCATTAAGAAAGTAGTCTTTGGAGTAAGTGATCCAAATAAATTGGCCAGTGGTGGTGCAGCAGCACTTCGAAATGCTGGCATTGAAGTTATTGGAGCTTTCCAAAGCGATGAGATTGAATTCAATAATCGAGCTTGGCTAAAGAAAATTCGCACCGGCAAGGTGTACATAACTTTGAAGTTAGCATTAACTGTTGATGGAAAGATTGCTGCAGCAGATGGCAGCTCCAAGTGGATTACATCAGAATCCTCTCGCGCCGATGTTGCTGTCCTGCGAAGTGAATGCGATGCCATAGTTACCGGTACTGGGACTGTGATTGCCGATAATCCAGCGCTTACCGTCCGAAACGTTAATCGCAATGGAAATACTGAGTTTCATCCTGCGCGTATTGTGATGGGAGAACGTCCAATATCGGAAAGCGCCGAGATCAGGAAAGGTGGCGCAAAGACATATTTTCTTTCAAGCCGAGATTTAACTGCGTTAGCAAAATTCGCGACGGAAAACAATTGGAATCGAATACTGGTTGAAGCAGGTCCTACGCTTTCAACCGCCTTTTTAAGATCTGGACTAGTTGATGAAGTATTTATCTATCAGGCACCTACATTTCTCGGTGGCGATAAGTCAGCCGTAACAGATTTAGGAATTACTAATATCAAGGAGCGAATAGATTTTGACCTACACGAAGTTAAAGTTTTAGGTTCGACCGAAAAGAATCTCCGAATTCACTTGTTGAAACGGGGTGCATAATGTTTACAGGACTCGTAGCAGATAAAGGCGAAGTACTTGCTTTAGATATGAAGGAAGATTCGGCGCTAATTACCATTAAGTCAAAGTTGCTTACCGATGTAAAGATTGGCGATTCAATTAGCGTAAATGGTGTCTGCCTAACTGTAATTTCAAAAACTAATGAGTCATTTCAATCTGATGTGATGGTGCAGACTCTAAAGCTCTCCTCTTTAGGAAAGCTTAAAGTCGGCGATCCAGTTAACTTAGAGCTTGCGATGGCTGCCAATTCGAGAATGGGCGGACATATCGTCCAGGGCCATGTCGATGGCATTGCGACTGTAAAAGAAAATTCGAGCGGCGAAAAATGGAATAAGTTTGTGATTGAGATTCCGAAAGAACTTACTAAATATGTTGTAAATCAGGGTTCGATTACAATCGATGGCGTTTCATTAACGGTAGGAAGTATCTTGAAAAATGAAGTCACGCTCTGGCTGATTCCGGAGACTCTTGCCAAGACAAATCTAAGTGACAAGACTTCAGGCAATCAGGTTAATGTGGAAGTCGATATTCTGGCTAAATATGTCGAACGCCTTATGAATGCGGGCAAAGATGAGTAATCAAATCTCTAGCGCTATAAAGAAATTTGCAGACGGTGATTTCGTAATTGTTACTGATGATGCTGATAGAGAGAATGAGGGAGACCTTTTCCTCTTAGCAAGCGCTGCAACTGCAGAAAAAATTGGCTTTATGATCCGCTACACATCTGGCGTGATTTGCGTTGCTATGACTGAGGCGCGTTCTCGAGAATTACACCTTCCACTAATGGTAAAAAATAATCAGGATACAAAACGAACTGCATTCACAGTTACGGTTGATGTTAAGCATGGCATTACAACTGGAATCAGCGCTCAAGAGCGGGCAAATACAATCAAAGCACTCTCTGATCGCAATGCTCGTGCAGAAGATTTCATTCGCCCCGGACATATTTTTCCACTCATTGCAGTACCTGGTGGATTGGCGGAGCGACGCGGACATACAGAGGCAATCATTGAATTATGTGCTCGTGCAGGTAAAGAAGAAGTCGGTGTTATCTGTGAATTGGTAAATGAAGATGGCTCGATGATGCGGGGCGATAATCTCTTTAAGTTTGCTGATGAACATCAGATTCCAATCATCACAATTGAAGAGCTCGCCAAAAGTTCTAAGAGTTCCACTGCAAAGGTAAGACCTGCGCTGGAGTGGGCGAAACTGCCACGTGGTGATCATGAATGGCAGATTTCCAGCTTTGCCGGAAAAGGCGGCGTCACCCATGCGGTACTTAAATTGGGCGATATATCCAAGAAACCAGTATTGGTGCGTATTCACTCCGAATGCTTAACCGGCGATGTTCTAGGTTCACAACGTTGCGATTGTGGCGATCAATTGGCAAATTCATTTAACGAAATTGACCGCGCAGGCAGTGGGGTAATTATTTACTTGCGTGAACAAGAGGGTAGAGGAATCGGCTTAAGCGAGAAGTTAAAAGCATACATATTGCAAGAAAGTGGCATGGACACAGTCGATGCAAATTTGGCGCTCGGACACGAAGTCGACGAGCGAGATTTTGCTGATGCCGCAGAAATCTTGAAAACCTTAGGAATTGATTCGGTAGATTTATTGACGAATAATCCAGATAAGGTAAAAGTTTTGATGGAGTCGGGAATTACAACAAAAGTAATCCAATTACCAACAAATTCAAATCTTCATAATCTCAGTTATTTACAAACCAAACGAGATCGATTAGGTCACTCATTACTAGAAGGAGATAACGGTGTCCGGAGTATCACCAAAGATAAATCTTAAAGATCTATCTAGTAAAAAGGTCAGCATTATTACGGCGCGCTGGCATAGCGAGATTTGTGATGCTCTTGTTGCTGGCGCTAAGCGAGCACTAGCGGATGCAAAAATTACAAATTTTGAAATCTTAGAAGTTCCTGGTTCATTCGAATTACCACTTGCTGCAAAGTATGCGTTAGAAAATGGTGCAGATGCAGCGGTAGTTCTGGGTGTTGTAATTCGCGGTGAAACTCCTC
>JACCEE011695149.1_pt1 | contig 46115 bp, 34 predicted proteins | sample 7449931 | NCBI WGS metagenome assembly JACCEE01 (sample SAMN15323457, study PRJNA562643) | freshwater metagenome | isolation source: river surface water | place: USA:Blue River Watershed | collected 2017-08-19 | reverse complement strand
GAATCCCCCATCAGGGACTGCCAACCCGCTCGACCACAGCGCTGCGAAAAGAGTGCCGCATCCCGTTCAGACTTGATCTGGCCGGCGGTTGGCTCGATCAACCCTTTGTCTCGAAACACTTTCCCGGTCCGGTCATCACCATCTCCATCGAACCCGACATCGAGTTTAACGACAGGTGCGGCATGGCAAGCAGCACCAGATTCAAAGCCATCGAACTGTGGCAAACCGATATCCCCGAAGGGGACAAAGAGAAACTGGCCAAAACCCTTTTTTGTGTGGAGAACCCTCCTGGCACCCAATATGTCAGCGGTTCGCAGGATTCCATCGGGATTGTCTTCCCCGGGGTAAACCGGCTCGATTATCCCAAAGGGGAATATTGGCCCGAAGCCGTTACCTCGCTGAAAGACGAAGCGACCCTGCATTGGATTGAATCTCATCTTTGGTTCATCAATCTCTCGCCCCGCGAAGAAGATTATCACGTGCTCTCTGATACGCGCATTGATGAACAGGGGGCGCGGGCACTCGCCTTTGCAGCCAACGAGTTGTGGAACGCCATCCTGAAAAGAGATATTCAAACTTTCGGACACTATTTCAAGGCCTCATTCGAAGCCCAAATCGCCATGTTCCCCAATATGGTTACCAACCAGATAAGAGAGACCATTGAACACTATCGCCATCAGGCATTGGGCTGGAAAATCTCCGGTGCAGGCGGTGGTGGATATCTGGTACTGGTATCCGAAAAAACCATCCCAAACGCACTGCAAATCACAATCCGCAGATAATCCATTCGTTCCGCCAACCGGCAGATTCGTTTTATTCGGGAAAATACCTCCCCGTCCATCCCGCACAGCCATAACTCCCATCACCCATCACGTATCTCTCACCGACCACTGTCCAACAACCACCAATCACAGTCCATGCCACTGGCAGCCTTTAACTTTGGTACTTTGTCACCCTGTTGCTTTGGTACTTTGTCTCTCTGGCACGCTGTCACTTTTCCAAAAAATAAATGTTAAAAAACCAATCAAACTTGCAAATCATCTATCGTTAGACTAAATTTCGGACATCTAGGTTCATTGATGTACAAACAAAGAAGAGGGAAACAGTTGCCACTGTCCCCCTCTCATGTTCAGGCTATCCGCCTCAGATTATGCAAGCTCGTAACTTTCAGTAATCTGATTACCCGGATAGTCGGTAGCTACCACCTGGAACTGGTTGCCCGGTTCAAAAATGTTGGTGGCACTGGAACTGAAACTCCACGTCTGCCCGTCAGGGCCTACGGTGGCGTTACCCGAATCGAGCACTGAACCATCGGGAGTTAAAATGGATACTTGTACTTTCTTTACACGAATAATGTTCAGTACAATTACCCTGAAATGTTCTCCCGATTGTTCAGGTTCGGTTACCCGCTCCCAAGACAGTATGCGGGGCATCGAAAAATAATCCGATACCATCAACCGTCTCAGGTGCATCGAACCACGCTTAAGCGCCAGATCAGTGTAAATCGCATTTAGCTCGGCATCTTCTTTAGCACGTTTTGCATAAAACGATGCCAAACGAAACCGATCGCGCTGCAAAATCTGCACTTCATTGGCCTCTTTTGAACTTTTACCCGGTGAGTCTGCCACCACCGTACCACTCATGGTCTTTCTAAAGACCATTTTTTTACCTACCATGCCTCTTAGGCCGTAAGTCCATACACTTTCTGTAAGTGCCATATTATTTATTTTTTTCGAAAGTGCTTCATTGCCCTTTCAGCATAAATGTACTACATGGAAAGTATATTAAAATCAGATTTCAATAACTATTTCAACAAAGTTATCAACATTATCATGTTAATTTACTGTTTAACAAACATATAAAAAATAATAAATTTGTTAGTATTTATCCATTTATAAGCATTGTAATTCAAATAAAAAACTTAAAACAAAACCTACTTTAAAAAGATCATCTTCTCGCTCCATTTGTTTCTGTCAAAAAATTATATGAATAAATGTGATGACACAATAGCACAAGAGTTGTATTAAAATGGTATAAGACCTGCATAAAAACCGTATAAAACCCATATAAAAATGGTATAAATCACATACAAAAACAATAATGTAGGTGCAATGGCGGAACCACAGGGGAATATAAACCATCGCCTCCATCACCTTTTCACCCCATCACAATGAAGTAGGGTAAACATTGGTCAAAACGGTATATTATTATTAATTTTACATCGTCAAGTTACTTAACTGATAGCAGAAATCTGAAAAAAACGCTAATTATATGAAAACCATCTTAATCACCGGAGGTGCCGGATTTATCGGCTCGCACGTAGTCAGACTTTTCGCCACCCAATATCCCAACTATCAAATCATCAACCTCGATAAGCTTACTTATGCCGGCAACTTGTCGAACCTGCTCGATGTGGAAAAACTTCAGAACTACCGCTTTGTCAAAGGGGATATTACCGATGAAACCTTCATGAATCAGCTTTTTGTTGAACATCAAATTGACGGGGTCATTCATCTGGCTGCCGAAAGCCATGTCGACCGTTCGATTACCAATCCGACGGAATTCATTATGACCAATATCGTTGGAACGGTAACCCTGTTAAATGCAGCCCGGCAGGCATGGAAAGATGATTACGCCGGTAAACGGTTTTATCATATCAGCACCGATGAGGTCTATGGCTCGCTGGGCGCCGAGGGCCTCTTCACCGAGACTACCGCCTACGACCCGCGCAGCCCCTACTCTGCATCGAAAGCCAGCAGCGACCATCTGGTAAGGGCTTACCACCACACCTACGGCCTCAATGTAGTCATCAGCAACTGCTCCAACAATTACGGGCCAAACCAGTTTCCCGAGAAATTGATTCCGCTCTGTATCAACAATATTCGCCACAACCGTCCGTTGCCGGTGTATGGCAAGGGAGAAAATATCCGCGACTGGCTTTATGTGGAAGACCATGCCGCTGCTATTGATCTGATTTTTCACAAAGGCATTTCAGGCGAGACCTACAATATCGGCGGCAACAACGAGCGCCAAAACATCGACATCGTGAAAACGCTCTGCCGCATCATGGACACACAGCTTAGCCGCGCTGAGGGCACCTCGGAACAACTAATAACTTATGTAAAAGACCGCGCCGGCCACGATTTCCGTTATGCCATCGATGCGTCAAAACTTCGCCGCGAACTGGGATGGGAGCCAAATATCAAATTCGATGAAGGTTTTGAGAAAACGGTAATCTGGTACCTCGAAAATGAAGCGTGGCTAAATGATGTCACTTCAGGAAACTACACCAAATATTATGATTTAATGTATTTGGAACGATAAGTGCAATAAAACAAATATCTTATGCTTTTTGCAACGGAAAAATGCCAACGTAACAATAATTTTATATGAAAAAATGTAAATTTTAGATAGAATACCTTAATTTTGTCTGAGTTGAAATTTAATTACTTAAAATTGCGGCCTTTGAATGTACACTTAACCATATTCAACCAAAAACCATAAAGCATGACTACTGATATTTACATCATATTAAGTTTGATCATTTCTGCCTTAGTCTCCTCACAAGCCATTCCCAAAGTAATCAGGGTAAGCCACTCCTTAAAACTCTTCGACCAACCGAATGCCCGCTCCGCAGCAAAACATGTCGTTCCAACATTGGGTGGCATTGCCATCTTTTTAGGACTGGTTTTTGGCATCACGCTCTCGGCCGATGATTATATTCTCCCAAATCTGAGATTTATTCTGGCAGCCATCATCATCATGTTCTTCATCGGGTTGAAAGATGATATCCTGAATATCAGCCCATGGAAAAAAATCTCGGCTCAGGTTATCTCTTCCCTTTTAATCATCCTGTTTGCCGGATACCGGTTCACCAGTTTGCATGGCTTCCTCGGCATTCATGAGATTCCGTTCGCTGTAAGCCTGTTGCTAACCATGTTTGTTATTATCGTATTTATCAATGCGTTCAACCTGATTGACGGGATCGACGGTCTGGCCTCCGGATTAAGCATGTTTGCCTGCCTCGTTTTTGGCGGCTGGTTTTACCTGTCTGGTCATTACGAATTTACCATATTGGCCGCTTCACTTTTCGGGGCATTGGGTGGTTTTTTCTTTTTTAATGTCTATGGAACCAAGCATAAGATTTTTATGGGCGATACCGGCTCTCTGGTTTTGGGTCTGGTAATGGCTGTGCTGGTCATTCAATTTAATGAAATGAACATCGACCAGGCGCAACCCTTCGCTGTAGCTTCAGCCCCTGCCGTTTCGTTTGGAATTTTAATTTATCCGCTACTCGATGTAATCAGGGTTTTTACCATCCGCATCCTTCAGGGACGCTCCCCATTCTCGCCCGACAAAAACCACATTCACCACAGACTGTTGGCATTGGGGTTTTCGCACAAATCGGCCACCTTTACCATTATTGCCGTCAATGCCCTTTTTGTCATCCCCGTATTTGCATTACAGCAAATTGGCGTCCTCTATCTGATGATCTTTATCTTGCTGCTAAGCGGAATATTGGCCATCATTCCCGGAACCATCATCAACAGCAAAAATCTGATTAAAAAGGACGACCCCACGCAACAAGTCGTATTCCTCACGCCAAAACTGTTAAGGTCGGCACGTCCGTTTATCAACAACCCGCCGGCTGAAATGAGCTATAAATTGAAACGAATTAAAGCGCAGTTGGAACGAATCAGTTTCTGGTAAATATCAAAATGAAAAGATGCAGAAAGCCTCCTGTCGGACGAAACGGCAGGAGGCTTTTTTTGGGATGAAAATTCATTGTACTTTTATCGGTTCAAACTCAAATTGAAAATATGAAAATCAACATAGGGGATCAGGTTCGCTTTTTGGACGATGTGGGCGGAGGCAAGGTGACGGCACTGGTAGGAAAAGATATGGTAACCGTTGAAACCTCTGATGGTTTTGAGATACCCACATACATCAAAAATCTGGTGGTGGTTACACCTGCCAGTGAAAACAATCCGGCACCGGTAAAAGGAAAATCAAATGCGGGACAACCTTCTGCACCTGTTTTTACCGAGAAAACCCGCGAAGGGTTTATCGAAACGGATCAGGTTCGGGGAAACGACCACCCACAGTTTGTCTTTGCGCTGGTGCCCGAGAATCCTGCAAACCCACCATCAGCACCCATTCAACTTTATCTGGTCAACGATTGTAATTATACGCTCTTGTACCATTTTGCGGTAAAGCGTTCCGGAAAATATGAAACTGTTGATGCCGGTACGCTCGAACCCAATACCAAAGTGAATCTGGAAACACTCCATCCCCGGATGTTTAACGAATTGCCTGATTACTGTTTTCAATTGCTCAGCTTCAGAAAAGAGGCGAAGCAACTGGAAGAGCCGGTTCAAAAAGAGGTGACTGTTTCGCCGGTGAAACTCTTCAAGTCGAGTTCATTTATCAGGAATGGATATTTCAAAAACCCGGCAATGATTCTTTCCCTCGTCGCTCACCCGCTAACAGCTGAGCTTGAAAAACTTTCTGACCACGATTTCAGACAAATCAGTACAGCCAAAGAACCTCAAAAATCAACAACACCCGTAAGTTCATCCGGCGAGCTGGTAGAAATTGACCTTCATATCGGCCAACTGCTCGACGATTTCAGAGGACTTGAAAACAGCGATATGCTGAAAGTACAGTTAGACCACTTCCGCAAAGAGATGGATAATGCCATTGCGAAAGGGGCAAAACGAATTGTCTTTATCCACGGTGTGGGCGATGGCGTTTTAAAGAACGAAGTGCGCCGCGAACTGCAAAGAAAATACCCTAAATATCCTTTTCAGGATGCCTCTTTCCGCGAATATGGCTTTGGCGCCACAATGGTTCTGTTGAAGAAGTGACAACCTGCCGGGGAAGGCTTTCGGGAAATCCGAAATTGTCAATCGCCGACTGACAAATCGTAAGTTTTGATGATAGCCTGAAGCCATTTTAAAATCTTACAGCGAACGTCAGGGCGCTGACATTAAAAATCATTACTTTTGCGCCGTCGCAGGCTGTTCTATCGCCCCGATTATTCGGGGAGGAAAGTCCGGGCAACATAGGGTGCCATGCTTCCTAACGGGAAGACGGGTGCAAACCTGTAGCAGCGTAACAGAAAATAACCGCCTATCCGAAAGGATGGGTAAGGGTGAAAAGGCGGGGCAAGAGCCCACCGGTGGCCGTGGCAACACAGTCAGCCGTACGTCTCATGGGTTGTAAGGCCAAATATACTGCAAGTCGGTACCGACACGGGGCTGCCCGCTCCGGTTCGTATCCTCCGGGAGACGATATTGCAGGGGGTAGGCTGCAAGAGGCTGTTGGCGACAACAGTCCCAGATAAATGATAGAATGAAAAACAGAACCCGGCTTACAGGCCTGCGATTTTTTTTACCTTTGACTAATCCTGCGAATACTGACGTTTAATACGTTCCTGAATGAAAAGAGTCACCCTAATTCTGGTTTTGATGGCTATCGGACTGATGGCCCTCCCTCAGCCAAAAACCTTCCGCGCCGATTATTCGCTTCGGTTCGACACCTACTGGTCGACAACCGATTCCATTCCTTTCTGGATGCACAGCAATCAGAATGGGATTTTCAAAGCAACCAACAATAGCTATCAACTGCTGCAAGCCGGTACCATCCGTGGATATGAGGTTGATTCGACCGCAAAATGGCAAGTGGCTTACGGCGTCAATGCCGTCCTCGGTCTGGGCGACTCCCTCTACCTGCAAATGAACCAGTTTTGGTTCGGAACTGGCAACCAATGGGTCAGGTTCGAAATAGGCGCAAAAGCACCAACGGTCAGGTTTGGCGGACTGTCAAGTGCCAACGGTAACTATATCTGGTCGAACAATGCGCGGCCTCTGCCGGGCATCACCATATCGACCAACGACTTTATCCCGGTAGGCTTCTGGAAAGATTGGTTCTCCCTGAAGGCTCTTTATCAGGAAAACATCATGACTGACGATCAGTTTATCAAACTGGCACACCTTCATCACAAAATATTGGCCGGAAGGGCCAAACTGGACGACTGGCAAATCACCGTCGGACTGGAGCATCTGGTTTACTGGGGGGGCGAATCGCCTGAATATGGCAAACTGCCCGGCTGGGAAGATTATCCAAGATATATTTTTGGAATTGCAGGTAGCCATAATGCACCCGATTTCGAACAGAAAAATGTGTCGGGAAATGCACTGGGGATGTACTTTATTGAAGCCGAAAAAGAATATTCCAACAAAACCATCACGTTCTACTGGAACCATCCGTTTGAAGACAAATCAGGAATGGAATTCAACAATATTGTCGACGGACTTTGGGGGATTCATATCAAAAAGAAAAAGAACAGTATTCTTTCCGAAATCGTTTATGAATTTATGAACACCACCAACCAGAGTGGCCCCAAACACGGGGAACCACGCGGACGTGGAAAAGACGATTACTTCAACAACTGGGTGTACAAATCGGGGCATACCAATTACGGTCAAACCATTGGCTCGCCTCTGTACATTCCGGTATTTAACGATGAAGGGATCTGTATCGGGTTCGACAGCAACCGTATGGTGATGCACCATTTGGGGGTAGGCGGCTCCGTATCGGAACAGGTTACCTGGAAATCGATGCTTACCTGGAGCAATCAGTTGGGAACCTATTTTGTTCCTTACACGGAACCCCGCAGTCAATTCTCGTTTATTGCCGAATGTAACTATTCTCCCAAAAAATCGCCATTGACAATCAGGGCCGGAATAGCCGGAGATCAGGGCAAGATGCTCCAAAACAGTTTTGGCTTTTTCGCCGGGATCAGCTACCACTATTAATTCCATTGACTTACAAAATCGCAAATTGTAATCATGCTTTCCGAAAAAATATCTTCAATCTCAATCAACGATTTCACCTATGAGCTGCCCGACGGGCACGTGGCCAAATATCCGCTGACCCATCGCGACCAGTCGAAACTGCTTTACTGGCATCGCGGACAGATTACCGACCGCAGGTTTGAAGATCTGCCCGACCTGCTCCCCTCCGGAGCCATGCTGGTATTCAACAATACCCGCGTCATTAGGGCCAGACTGCTTTTCAGAAGAAAAACAGGAGCGTTGATTGAGATATTCTGTCTGGAACCGTCCGAGCCGTCCGACTACGCCCTCTCTTTTGCCCAAACACAAAATTGCCGTTGGAAATGTATGATTGGCAATCTGAAAAAATGGAAAGAGGAGAGGCTTGAATTGTCGCTGGAAATCAAAGAGCAACCATTAACCCTGTCAGCCCAAAAAGGAAGCCTGCTCGATGCCGGACAGGAGGTCGTTTTTTCGTGGGATAATCCAAACTTTTCTTTTGCAGAAATTTTGGAAGCTGCCGGCAATATCCCGATCCCACCCTACCTGAACCGCGAAGCCGAAGAACAGGATCTTGAAACTTATCAAACTGTCTATTCGAAGATAAAAGGCTCAGTAGCTGCCCCTACTGCCGGATTGCACTTCACCGACAAGGTTTTCAGAGCATTATCGGCCAAACATATCGACTGCGAGGAAGTGACACTACATGTTGGAGCCGGTACTTTTCAGCCGGTTAAAGCCGAAACCATTGGAGGACATCTGATGCACACCGAACACTTCTCTGTCTCGCAGCCATTTATCGATCGGTTGGCCAGCCACGATGGGAAAGTGATTGCTGTCGGGACAACTTCCGTCCGGACTCTGGAAAGCCTCTATCATATTGCCCGGAAGATAGCGGAAAATCCTGCCATTTCGCCGGTAAATCTGGCTGTAAGCCAATGGGAAGCCTACCACAACAGTGACCCCTCCCCATCGGCAAAAAAGGCGTTGACAATCCTTTCGGACTATATGCTTCGTCACGGGATTTCGGTGCTGAATACCTCAACACAGATTATCATTCTCCCCGGATATCAGTTTCGAATTATCGCCGGTATAGTTACCAATTTTCACCAACCGCAAAGCACATTGTTGCTGCTGATTTCAGCGTTGCTGGGCGACGAATGGAAACGAATCTACCATCACGCGCTGAACAACGGCTATCGTTTTCTCAGCTACGGCGACTCGAACCTCTATATGTTGTAGTGCTAATACCGGTGGCCCCCCTCCGGTTAACGGACTCAGCTATTTTCTGACCAAATTCAGATAGGCATAACCGAACCCATTCTTCTCGTCGTGATGCTCTTCACGAAACTCCTCTATCCATTCCTTCCAATCGATTTCCGGGAAAAAGGTGTCGGCCTCGAAATCGCGGTGTACCAGTGTCAGGTATAACCGGCCGGCCAACGGGTAAAACTGCCGGTAAATCATTCCCCCGCCAATAATAAATGCCTCAGGCTCGCCGGCAACCATTCGGGCAGCCTCGTCAATGGAATAAGCCATTTCGCAACCCGGGAATGTTTCGCCCGGAATATCAGAGATTACAATGTTTCTGCGGTTGGGCAACGGTCCGTTAGGCAACGAAAAAAGGGTCCGTTTTCCCATAATAACAGCCTTACCGGAGGTGATTTTCTTAAACCGCTTCAAATCGTCGGGCAGGTGAAACAGCAAATCGTTGTTTTTCCCGATGGCAAAATTCTGTGCGATGGCAACTATAATGGAGATATTGGGATAAATCACGGGATTCTGAATTTGATAAGTAATTATATTTTCTTGAAAGGGCAACGCTACACCGACACTTCGCCTTTGATATGCGGGTGAGACTGGTAATTGACCAACTGAAAATCATCGTATTTGAAATCAAAAATCGATGTCACATCCGGATTAATGCTCATCTGCGGAAGCGGATAAGGCTCGCGGCTCAATTGCAGTTTCACCTGTTCGATGTGGTTATTGTAGATATGGGCATCGCCCAAAGTATAGACAAAATCGCCCGGCCGAACTCCTGTCACCTGCGCCACCATCATGGTCAGCAGGGCATACGAAGCAATATTGAACGGAACGCCAAGAAAAATGTCGGCGCTTCGCTGGTACAACTGGCACGAAAGTTTTCCGTTGTTTACATAAAACTGAAACAGTATATGGCATGGCGGAAGGTTCATTTGATCCAGTTCGCCCACATTCCAGGCGCTCACAATCAAACGGCGCGAAGTAGGATTGTTCCGGATATCAGCTATCAGCTGGCTGATTTGGTCGATATGCCGACCATCGGGGGTAGGCCACGAACGCCATTGATAACCGTAAATATGGCCCAGATTGCCATCAGCATCGGCCCATTCATCCCATATCCGAACACCATTATCTTTTAAATATTTGATATTGGTATCGCCGGCCAAAAACCAAAGCAATTCATGGATAATCGATTTCAGGTGAAGTTTTTTGGTGGTCAACACCGGGAAACCCGTTTCGAGATTAAACCGCATTTGATGCCCGAATACACTGATGGTACCGGTACCGGTGCGGTCAGCACGTTGCTCACCGTTATCGAGCACATGTTGCAATAAATCGAGATATTGTTTCATATAAAAGTCAAATTAAAAAAGGGGATTGCCTTATCCCAAAATGGCGCCAATAATGGTGGCCGACATCAGCGAAGCTATCGAACCGGCCAGCAATGCCCGCAAACCAAATTGCGACAGCCATACCCGCCGCGAAGGAGCCAGCGAGCCGATGCCGCCAATCTGAATACCGATCGAACTAAAATTGGCAAAACCGCAAAGCATATAGGTAGCCATAATCACCGACTTCATCTCGGCAAAAGCACCTGCTGCTTTAAGCGATGCAAGACTTGAATAGCCAATAAATTCATTGATAATTACCTTCTCGCCCATCAAACGGCCAACCAGCGTGATATCTTCCTTGCATACGCCAATGAGCCACATCAGCGGCGAGAAAAGATAACCCAGAATAAATTTTAGATTGAAACCTGTATACTGACCATCGGTAATGGCTGTAACCCACCTGTTCAGACCCGTATAGCGGCCGACAAATCCATCGAGAATATAGTTGATGAATGCCATAAAAGCAATAAATACCAACAACATACCGGCAACATTTACTGCCAGCTTAATCCCTTGTGTCGTTCCGTTCGAAATCGCATCCAGAATATTTTCACCCACCTTCTCTTTGGTGATCTCAACATTCGATTCGATTCGCTCAGTCTGCGGGACTAAAATCTTGGCAATGACTACGGCCCCGGGTGCGGCCATTACCGAGGCCGAAAGCAGGTGTTTGGCAAAGAGAAGCCGCTGTGCGGGATCTCCACCTCCCAGAAAATCGATATAGGCAGCCAATACGCCGCCGGCCAGCGTGGCCATCCCGCCGGTCATCACCAGAAAGACTTCCGAACGGTTCATCTTTTCGAGGTATTCTTTTATCATCAGCGGCGCTTCGGTTTGTCCCAGGAAAATATTTCCGGCTACCGACAGACTTTCGGCACCCGATATGCGCAACGCTTTGGTCAGCAACCAGGCCAGACCATACACCACCTTCTGAATAATGCCCAGGTAGAAGAGCAGACTGGTCAGTGCCGAAAAGAATATGATGGTAGGAAGAATCTGAAATGCGAATATATATCCAATCGATTGGGTATTCATCAGCCCGCCCAACAGGAAGTTACTGCCATCGCGGGTAAAATCGAGAATCTTCACAAATACCTTTCCAAAGAATTCGAAAAATCCCTGTATAAACGGGACATATAGCACCCCAACGGCCAGCGTCACCTGAATCAGTAACCCTATTCCTACTCCACGCCAGTCGATAGCCCTACGGTTCTGACTGAAAATCCATCCAATAAAAAGCAGTGTTATCATTCCCACCAGGCCACGAAAAAAGGAGGCGAAGCTAAGATTGGTTTCAATATTGGCTTCCAGTGCGTGTGAGGGCTGGGCTACCGCAACTACAGCATGACCGAGCGAATCAGCCGCCTGTGCCCATCCGCCCGATGGTATCAGAAGCATCAGCAGCGCCGCTATCCCGAAAGAAACTTTTTTCATGAAAAATATTATTTGGTGCTTTTTCTTTTGTTGATCTCGTCCCTGATTTCCGATGCCCGTTCATAATCTTCGTCGTGAATGGCCCCATCGAGTAGCGATGTAAGCTCCTCTGTCGAAAAGTCGGCATAATTGTGTTTTGCATCGCTCAAGGGTTCGTCGTCGGCATCGTGCCCGTCGTGCTCTTCGGCTTCATCCAACTCCAGAATTATCCCGGCTTTGTCCATAATTTCGGCTGTGGTGTAAACCGGGCATTCGAAACGCAGGGCCAGCGCGATGGCATCAGAGGTTCGGGAATCGACCCGAATCGTTTGATTTTCCTGCCTTAACGTAATCTCAGCATAAAAAATCCCCTCTTCCAGCTTATGAATAAAGACTTCGGTAATTTCGATACTGAACGCTAAAGCTATATTCAGAAAGAGATCGTGGGTGAGCGGTCGCGGAGGCTTAAGCCCTTCGAGCTGAATGGCAATGGCTTGCGCCTCAACAGCACCAATAATAATAGGAATCCTGCGGGTTCCTTCAGCTTCGGAAAGCACAAGGGCATAAGCACCCGATTGAGCCTGACTGTATGACAACCCGAGAATGTTGAGTTTCACTTTTTTCATTCAGAAGAATGGATTTTTGATAAGTGAACAAATATAAAAAATTGTTTTGCTGCTGAAACTGAAAATAGTAAGTTTTGACCACCAACAGCACGATTTCTTACCCGTTGGCCGTGAACCTGCTCCCCGCGTGATAGGTCGATCGGCTATTCCCTTCTTCCAAAATCGGCTCCTGAAAACCATTTGGCATTTGCTGAGGTTCAGCAAGGGCAATTTAAAACCATTTGGCGGTTGCTCAACTTGAGAATCTGCTCATGAAAACCATTTGGCGGTTTCCCGTTTCCGGGAAAGGGCACTTCATTGGCTATTGACCCGGTTTGACTCCGAATATCATCGAAACGAACCCAATTTAAGCGATGGGTACAAACAAAAAAGGTTGCCGATAGCAGCAACCTTCTTTATCTTTTATGGGTAAAATCCTATTGCAAACCGCGATTTTTCAACAGCGGGGCAATTTCGGGTTCCTTACCGCGAAATTTGGTATAGATGGCCATACCTTCGTCGGTTCCACAGTTGGTCAGCAAATCGCGAAAGCGGGCTGCCAGCTCGGGGTTGAAAAGATCGCCACTCTCTTTGAAGGCATTGAACGCATCCGAGTCGAGCACTTCTGCCCAGATATAGACATAATAACCAGCCGAATAGCCTCCGCTGAAACTATGCTGAAAATAGGGACTGCGATAGCGCGGAATAATTTCGTCGATGAGCCCGACTTTATCCATCGATGCTTTTTCGAATGCGCGGACATCGTCGACTACCGGGTTGGCTGGTGTATGCCAGTCCATATCGAGCAGCGATGCCGCCAAATATTCAACCGTTTCGAAACCCTGGTTAAACTGACGGCTCTTTTCAATCTTGGCAATCAATTCATCGGGGATGGCCTCGCCTGTTTTGTAATGTTTGGCATATACCTTCATTACTTCGGCTTCGGCAGCCCAATGTTCCATCACCTGCGAGGGCAACTCAACAAAGTCGCGTTGCACATTGCCCGAAGTACGGTCGTAGGGGCCATCGGCAAAAATACGGTGCAGGGCATGGCCAAACTCGTGAAAGAGTGTCGTGGTTTCGTCGAAACTGAGCAATGCCGGGGTCTCGCCTGTTGGACGGGTAAAATTCATGACCATCGAAACAATCGGGTCGGCTTTTACACCATCGCGATACTGACGACCACGGTATGTGGTACACCAGGCACCAACCCTTTTGCCATCGCGCGGATGGAAATCCATCATCAGCACGGCCAGGTGTGAGCCATCTTTGTCTTTTACTTCGTAAGCTACCGTCTCGGGATGATAAACCGGAATATCCGTTCTCTTTTCGAAAGTGATGCCATACAGCTTATTGGCTACATAAAAAATACCATTCACCACATTGTCGAGCGCAAAATAGGGTTTCACTTCGGCTTCATCGAGATTGTATTTTTCTTTTCTCACCTTCTCGGCGTAATACCACCAATCCCACGACTGTAACTTGAATTTACCGCCCTCTTTGTCGATAATCTTCTGCATATCGTCGCGTTCAAGCTTGGCTTTGGCAATGGCTGGCACCCAAAGTTTATTCAGAAACTCGTAAACAGCCGCCGGGGTTTTGGCCATATTATCATCGATAACAAAAGAGGCAAAATTGTCGAAACCCATCATTTTAGCTCTCTCGTCGCGCAACAGGACAATCTTTTTAATCAACTCCTTATTGTCGGCACTGTTATCGTTGTCGCAGCGCATAAAGTAACCGCGGTACAATTTTTCGCGAAGGTCACGGTTTTCGGCATACTGCAGGAAAGGAAGCAGGCTGGGTTTCTGAAGCGTAAACACCCATTTGCCCTCCATGCTGTCTTTCTTCGCCTGAATAGCCGCGGCACTAACCACGTCAGCAGGCAAGCCGGCCAGGTCTTTCTCGTTGTCGACCACCAGCTTAAAATTCTTGTTGGTTTCGGCCAGCAGGTTTTCACCGAACTGAAGCGTCAGTTTCGACATCTCTTCGTTGATGGCTTTCAATCGTTCCTGCTTCTCGGGGGCAAGATTGGCCCCGCTGCGCTCAAAATCTTTGTAAATTTTTTCGGTAACCCGAAGCTGATCGGCATTCAATCCCAATTCATTGCGTTTCTCGTAAACCGCTTTGATACGTTTGAAAAGTTCGGGATTCAAGGCAATATTATCACGGTGGCGGGTCATTAGGGGCGAAATCTGGCGGGCCAGTTTCTGCATCTCGTCTGAAGTATTGGCCGAATTAAGATTCGAGAAAACCCTCGAAACTTTCGATAGTTGATCGCCTGAAATATCGTACGCCAGAATGGTATTGTTGAAGTCAGGGGCCTCCTGATTCTTGATAATGGCATCAATTTCAGCATTATTCTGTTTCATTCCCTCTTCGATGGCCGGAAGAAAGTGTTCGAGCTTAATTTGGTCGAACGGTGGCACCTCGAATGGCGTTTCATATTTCTTCAGGAACGGGTTGTCGCTGACGACTACCTTATTCCCGCTTTGGCAAGCCCCGAGCGCAATGCCCGCAGCAATCAATAGCGTTGTTGTTTTTTTCATTATGACACTGTTATGTAAAATTTGGGTGAAAAGATAGCAAAAAAAGCAGACCGCAAAAAAGAGAAATTACAGCTGTTCGAAACCCGGAACGTACGTGGCACTATTGATTCGATGGTTTATTCCGCAAAGCCATCGACAACGTGTGCTCAACCAGCTCTTTCCCACCAGCCAGACCATGACCCGGAACAACGAACTTCGCCTCCGGATAGCGTTCCTTTACCCGCTGAATCGTAGCCGGATAAACGCTTAAATCGCCATCGGCCGTATTGCCCAGCGTGGCCGAAGCCACCTCTTTGACCATACAGCCGGCAAACAATATCTTCTCAGCCGGAATCCAAACGACAATATTGTCAATCGCATGGGCTGCACCGGGATAAAAACATTCCACCTTTTTGTCGTTCAGCCAAAGGGTCAGCGAGTCGTTGAAAGCCGTCTCTGGCAACGGCAAATTTTCCTTGCTCAAAATATCGATCGTTTTTTGGTTGGCATAGGTGGGAATACCGCACTTTTTCAGAAAAGCCAATCCTCCTGTACAGTCGCTGTGCCAGTGGTTAGGCACAAAACCAACGATTTGTAACTTCATCTCTTTGCCCAGCCATTCCACAAGGGTTTGGGTCATCGCTTCGGTCATAGGAGTATCGAACAGAAAAGCTTTCCCGTTATCGATATAAACCACTCCGTTCGAACCTACCCTGCCGTACGAAGGAAGCGAATGATAAGAGACATGGATAAAACAATTCTCCGTGATTGGGATAAGTTCGATATCGGGAGATATGGTTATTTTTTCACCTTGCGCCATAAGCAGCAGCGGCCAGGACAAAATAAGAAGGAGGAAAAATCGTTTCATGCTTGTATGAATACTTGAATAATTTTACAACCGGGAAGGGTATCGAGTGCCACGCTATTTTTGCAAATATCCTCAACAAATCATTGATCTCAAAAAAATTCCCCCCTCAATTTTCAATAAAAAATGCCCTTCCCCTGATGGGAAAAGGCATTGCTATGAGAATAAACTAATTCGAATTATCCCTGATAGGCATTGATACCGGCTGTAACCGCAGCACGATCGACCTTTTTGACCAATCCTTGCAATACCTGCCCCGGGCCCACTTCAGTAAACGAAGTACAACCGTCGGCAAGCATATTTTTCACGGTTTGTGTCCAGCGAACAGGAGCGGTCAACTGGGCAATCAGGTTTTCCTTAATGGTTGCAGGATCAGCCACCGGCAACGCATTTACATTCTGATACACCGGACAACTTGGTGGGTTAAAAGCGGTAGCATTGATGGCTTCGGCCAGTTCTGCACGGGCAGGCTCCATCAGCGGTGAGTGGAAAGCACCGCCAACCATTAGTTTCAAGGCACGTTTGGCTCCCAGTTCGGTCAGTTTGGCGCAGGCTAAATCGACTCCCTTCATCGAACCTGAAATAACCAATTGTCCGGGGCAGTTATAGTTGGCCGGAACGACTACTTCGTCAATTTCGGCACAAGCTTTTTCAACCACTTCGTCGTCGAGGCCAACGATAGCAGCCATTGTCGACGGTTCGGCCTCGCAAGCTTTTTGCATGGCCATCGCTCTCTTCGATACCAGTACAAGGCCATCTTCGAACGAGAGGGCGCCATTGGCCACCAGGGCCGAGAATTCGCCCAACGAATGACCGGCAACCATTTCGGGCTGAAAACTGGCCCCCAATGTTTTGGCCAGAATCACCGAATGGAGGAAGATAGCCGGCTGCGTAACTTTTGTCTGCTTAAGGTCTTCGTCTGTTCCGCTGAACATCAGATCCGTAATGCGAAACCCGAGAATTTCATTGGCTTTCTCGAAGAGTTCTTTGGCCAACGGAGAGTTGTCGTAAAGGTCTTTGCCCATTCCTACAAACTGAGCTCCCTGGCCCGGAAATACATAAGCTTTCATATCAATCAAATTTTGTTTTCAATTGTGGCACTGCGCTGCTTTGAGTTGAAGCTCACAGCCATCGCATAGCTGTTTGTTGTTCTTTTTCGGGTGCAAATATAATAATTGTCGGGCTGATACAGGCGAACCGCTTCATCAGCCACCCATAGGAGTGGCCAACATCGGCAACAACACTGTTTTTTAGGATAAATCAGAACTGATCAACCGGATAAACTCTTCGCGGGTCGCTACCTTCTCGAAAGCACCGGTAAAATCGGAAGTGGTGGTTACCGAATTCTGTTTTTCGATACCCCGCATCGTCATGCACATGTGTTTGGCTTCAATAACAACGGCCACGCCCAGCGGCGACAAAGTATTTTGGATGGCTTCCTTGATTTGGGTAGTGAGCCGTTCCTGTACCTGCAACCGGCGCGAATAGGCCTCCACCACGCGGGCAATCTTGCTCAAACCGGTGATATAACCATTCGGAATATACGCAACATGTGCTTTGCCAAAGAAGGGCAACATATGATGTTCGCACATCGAATATATTTCAATGTCTTTCACAATCACCATCTGACGGTAATCTTCCTTGAACATGGCCGAACGTAGAATCTGCTCCGGATCCATATTGTAGCCCTGAAGCAAAAACTGCATTGCCTTGGCTACCCTGACCGGTGTTTTTACCAATCCCTCCCGTTCGGGATCTTCGCCCAACAGTTCAATGATTTGACGATAGTGTCCGGCCAGCTTAGCCATGTTTTCATCGTGGTAATGCTCCACTTTGCTGTAACCTTCGTTGTCTTTTTTGTTGAATGAGAACTTCACCTTATTCTGATTGAAATTTTCGACAAACTAACAAACCATTTGCGTTTCTGACAAATGTCGGCAAAGAAACTTCGCCAAAAACCTCGGTTTAATTTAAACCAAGTACAAATTAACAACTTTTTTTAACTTTTTTCGAAAAATCGAGTATGAATGTATTAAACCTGCGTTTTACTAACAATGGGTTATTGTACTTTTGTTCACTACAGCAAAATCATCAAACAGTGGGACAATGAAGATACTTTTTGTAGGTGCGACATGCTTTGAACTGTACCAGTTTTTCGAAAACATGAAGGAGGTCGAAAGCCACGACCCCCACATTTTTTGTTACCAATGGTACGACCTGGAGATAGATTTAATTATCCCCGGGATTGGAATGACTTTTACCACCTACAAACTGACAAGGGCCCTTGCGCTGAAGAAATACGATCTGGTCATCAATGCCGGTATTGCCGGTAGTTTCCGCGACGAACTTTCGATTGGGAGCGTAGTAAATGTCACCACCGAACAAATCAGCGATTTGGGAATCGAACAGTGCAATTGTGTTGTTTCGTTGTTTGAATCCGGATTTATGGAACCCAACGAATTTCCGTTTCATCAGGGGAAACTGTTGAACCCGCACCAATTTTGCGAGCTCGATTTGCCCTGTGTTACTGCCGTTTCAGGCAATATTAGCCATGGAAACCCCGAGAGCATCGCTCGTATCGTCAACGATTTCGACCCTGATATCGAGTCGATGGAAGGTGCTGCACTTTTTTATGTCTGCCTGCACGAACAAATCCCCTTTCTCGAAATCAGGGCCATTTCCAACTACGTCGAACTACGCGATCCCACCAAATGGGATATCCCGCTGGCTATCGAAAACCTTACCGACGAACTGTTCCGGTTCCTGCGTAAGTTTGCCAAAATCAAACAGATCTCCTGACCGTACAAAAAAGTTCCGAAAAGATGAGACTCACACTCGGTTTTTCCACCTGCCCGAACGATACCTTTATTTTCGATGCCATGGTACATCAACGTATCGACACCGAAAACCTGCAGTTCGATCTGATAATGACCGATGTTGAAGAGCTGAACAGAATGGCTTTTGCCGGCGAAATCGATATTACAAAACTGAGTTACCATGCTTTTGTTTATGCTGCCGGGCAATACCAGTTGCTGCACGCGGGAAGTGCTTTAGGTTACAAAAACGGGCCTATGCTGATTAGCAAACACAAAATCTACCCCGATGAGGTGAACGATTTGCGAATTGCCATACCCGGAAAAAATACAACGGCCAATCTGCTGCTCTCAATTGCCTATCCGTATGTCAAAGAGCGGAAAGAATATCTTTTTTCTGATATCGAAGAGGTCCTCCTTTCGGGCGAAATGGATGCCGGACTGATTATCCACGAGAACCGCTTTACCTATCAGGCCAAAGGGCTGACAAAGATTGTCGATCTGGGTGAGTTTTGGGAAAACCTTACCGGCAAACCCATTCCGCTGGGCGGTATAGCCGTGAACCGCAAACTGCCCGAAGCTCTCCGTCAGTCGGTTGACAGGGTAATGCGCCGAAGTGTGGAATATGCTTTTGCCAATCCCAACACCTCCTATCCATTTGTAAAGCAATATGCCCAGGAGATGGACGAAACGGTTATGCGAAGCCATATCGAATTATATGTCAATGATTTTACCCGCGATTTAGGCAACGAAGGGCGTAGTGCCATCGAAACGCTTTACGCTGAAGCAGCGCAACGAGGGGTCATTCCAACAATCGGTGATGATATTTTTGTCAAGCGCTAACGGCCTGTTTTCAGTCCAAAATCATTATCAAAACCCAATTTACCACTCTTCCCGCGACGGATTAAATCCCCCATCTGCCTATCGGTGATTTTCTTCCCTTCAAACTCGAATGGAAGACGAAATGCACAGCCATTGCGGAAATTGCTACAGCCCCAGGCGCTCTTGCCTTTCAGAATAGTACCTTCGGTGCATCGTGGACAACGCAACGGCCCCTTTTCGCGCTCTTCCAACTGTAGCTGAAAAGTTTCATCGAGTAAAATGATGCCGTCGCGCTTGCCACTTTCGGTTTCAAATCCTTTTATTTCACCCGTTTTCTTACTGCTACACAACGATTTAATCTGTGCTACCGTGAGTTTCTTCCCCATAAAGACAAAGGGAAGCCGGAAGTTACAACCTTCGCGGTAGCCACTACAGCCCCAGGCTGTTTTACCTTGCATCATCACCCCGTTGCCACACTTCGGACAGACCATTTTTTGATTTGCTTCTTCACGTTTTCGCCCGTTCGCCTTGTCAACCTGCTGCCCCTTCGGCATTCCGTTCTCACTCCCCTTCGCCTTTTCGTCTTCCATCACCGTAATCACTTTACGGGGCGAACGTTTCACCTGCTCGACCACTTCGGCTACCATCGTTTTCAACTCTTTCATAAACTCCGACACATCGTAACTCCCGGCCTCTATCTGACGAAGCTTCTTCTCCCAGATACCGGTCAGCTCGGCCGACTTAAGCAACTCATTCTCTATCGATTCAATCAGTTCTATTCCGGTGGCTGTGGCTACAATATTTTTCTTGTTCCTGACAATGTATTTGCGCCGAAAGAGTGTTTCGATAATATTGGCTCTGGTCGATGGACGTCCGATGCCATTCTCCTTCATCAACTGGCGCAACTCTTCATCCTCGACATTCTTGCCCGAAGTTTCCATCGCCCTGAGCAGGGTGGCTTCGGTATAAAACTTGGGAGGCTGGGTCATCTTTTCGGCCAGTTCGGGTTGATGGGGCCCATGTTCCCCTTTTTCGAAAACAGGCAAAATATGCTCTTCATTAATTGTATCGGCTGTTGCACGACCCGAATCGTCGGCATACACCGCCCGCCAGCCGGGTTCGAGAATCTGTTTCCCGGTCGCTTTGAAACCAATGCCATTGGTCTCGCCCACCACAGTCGTATTGGCGATTTTGCAGTCAGGATAGAAAACAGAGATAAACCGTCGGGCCACCATATCGTACACCTTTCGCTCGTCGGGGTTGAGCCCCGAAGGGGTAATCCCGGTAGGAATAATGGCATGGTGATCGGTAATCTTACTGTCGTCGAATATCTTGGACGATTTCCGGATCTTCTCTTTCAGCAACGGCGCAGTAAGTTTTTCGTACGACGACAGTTTGCCTAAAATCTCCGGGACCTTTTTATAGATATCGTCCGAAAGATAGGTGGTGTCTACACGCGGATAGGTGGTAAGTTTCTTCTCGTAAAGGCTCTGGATATATTTCAGTGTCTCCTCGGCCGTGAAGCCATGTTTCCGGTTGCACTCTACCTGAAGCGAGGTGAGGTCGAAAAGCCTGGGCGAAGTTTCTGTGCCGGCCTTTTTTTCGTACGATACAATGGTAAAGGGGTGTCCGGTAATGGTGTCAAGTATTTTTGCCGCCTCTTCCTTTTGCTGAAAGCGCCCCTCGGCGGCCGAGAAAAGCGTGTCGCGGTAGCGGGTCTTTAACTCCCAGTAAGGTTCAGGCTTAAAGTTATCGATTTCCAATTGCCGTTTCACAATCAGCGAAAGGGTGGGAGTCTGCACCCGGCCAATGGAAAGCACCTGTTTGTTCTGCCCATATTTCAAGGTGTAGAGCCGTGTCGCATTCATCCCCAGGAGCCAGTCGCCAATGGCTCGGGCACTTCCGGCAGCATACAGTTTTTCGAACTCGGCACCATCGCGCAGTTGCGCAAAACCCTCTTTGATGGCCTCTTCGGTAAGCGACGAAATCCAGAGCCGTTTCATCGGTTTGTTGTATCCGGCTTTGGCCAGCACCCACCGCTGAATCAATTCACCCTCTTGCCCGGCATCGCCACAGTTGATGACCCACTCGGCCTCTCCCACCAGCTTTTCAATAACGGCAAACTGCTTTTTCACCCCGGCATCGTCGATAAGCTTAATGCCAAACTTGTCGGGCAGCATGGGCAGCATGGCCATGTTCCACTGCTTCCAGCGATCGGTATAATCGTGAGGCTCTTTCAGGGTACACAGGTGGCCAAAAGTCCAGGTAACCTGAAAACCATTGCCCTCGTAATAGCCATCGCGACGGCTGCTGGCTCCGATAATCTGGGCTATCTCTTTGGCTACACTGGGTTTTTCGGCAATACAAACTTTCACAGGTCAATCGATTTTTGGGTAGCCAAAAGTAAGCTATTTTGGACGAATAAAAAGTTTTCCTCCTTTCACCCAACGTTTATCACTCCTTTGATTTTTCATTTTCACCGATAATTTTGTTTGTCAACTTCTTAAAAAAGGATAAGCTATCTGTCAAAAATTCAGCAATATTGCACCTTCCAATTCTCCAAACGTACATTCAACCCTGCATTCATCAACATTTTGTCCATCTGTATCGGTTAAATTTTGGTAAATTCGCCATCTGTCAAACCAGATTTCATTCAAACGATTACATCCACGAAACAAACCATGTAAAAAGAGTCTAACGTATCAGGATGCTTAAACCGGTAAGTTTCGTGTGGCTATTTACAAGCAAAACAACAAACAGATGAAAACAACTAAGCTATTTTTTGTCTTAATGCTCTTTTCATTTCAGCTTTTCGCTCAAAAAAGTGAAATGAAATATCTTTTTCAGGATCCCGACTTGCCGTTGGAACAACGGGTTGAAGACCTGGTATCGCGGCTAACACTGAAAGAAAAAATCGGACAACTGGTATTTACTGCCCCGGCCATCGACAGGCTCGGAATTCCGGCCTACAACTGGTGGAACGAAAGCCTTCACGGGGTGGCCCGTGCCGGCTATGCCACTGTTTTTCCACAGTCGATAACCATTGCCGGCTCGTGGGACAAGGCATTGATGCTCGATGTGGCAACTGTCATCTCTGACGAAGCCCGTGCCAAGTACAACCATTGGATTAGCCGCGACAAACATGGCATCTACCAGGGATTGACTTTCTGGTCGCCCAATATCAACATCTTCCGCGACCCGCGTTGGGGGCGTGGACACGAAACTTACGGCGAAGACCCCTACCTCACCGGACAGATGGGGGCCCAATATGTACGTGGACTACAGGGCAATGACCCCAATTATTTGAAAGTGGTAGCCACTGCCAAACATTATGCTGTCCATTCGGGGCCTGAACCACTCCGCCACTCTTTCGATGCCGATGTAAGCGACCGCGACCTGAGAGAAACCTATCTCCCTGCATTCAAAACATTGGTCAAAGATGCCCACGTCTATTCGGTGATGGGTGCTTACAACCTATTCAGAGGATTGCCTTGCTGTGCCAATCCCTACCTCTACTCTATCCTTCGCGACGAGTGGGGTTTCAATGGCTACATCGTTTCAGACTGCTGGGCCGTTGGCGACTTTTTCACCTTCCAGAAAACGGCCAAAGATGCTGCTGAAGCCTCTGCCATGGCCGTTCGCGCCGGCACCAATCTCGAATGCGGCAATGCCTATCCGCACCTGATGGAGGCTGTTGAACGCGGACTTATCACCGAAAAAGAGATTGATGCCTCGGTAGCCAAAATCTTCGAAGCCCGTTTCAAGTTGGGGATGTTCGACCCTGCCGACCGTGTACCGTTCAACCAAATACCGTTCAGCGTGAATGGCTCTGACGAACACAACCGGTTGGCTCGCGTAGCGGCACAAAAAAGCATTGTCCTGTTGAAAAATCAAAACAATGCCCTTCCGCTGAGCAAAAACCTGAAAAAGATTGCCGTAATTGGGCCGAATGCCGACAACTGGGAAGCCTTAATTGGCAATTACAACGGTATCCCTCAAAATCCGGTTACCGTTTTGAACGGGATAAAAGCCAAAGTCGAACCCGAAACAGAAATAGGCTATGCCGAAGGCTGCGATTTGGCTGACGGAATCCATAACCTCACCCCAATCCCATCGCGCTATTTGCAAACCGAAGATGGCCGGCAAGGTATTACCGGTGAATATTTCGATAACGCCAAACTGGAAGGCAACCCGGTTTTTACCCAAATTGACGATCAAATCAATTTTTACTGGGAATCAGGGTCCCCCTCTCCGAAACTGCCCGATGACAACTTCTCTATCCGATGGACAGGCTACATTGTGCCACCAACTACAGGAACTTATCATATAGGCAGTTGGGCCATGCCCACCATTTCGGTTTCGCTCGACGGCGAAAAGATACTTTTTGCCAATAACGAACATCATGCCTTTCACAGCGAAAAAAGCGTGGAACTGGAAGCCGGCAAACGCTACAAAATTGTTTACGAATATAAAAACTGGACCGGTGATGCCGATGCCAAACTGCTTTGGGCCACCCCCAAACCGCGCATGACCGAAGAGGCTGTTGCTTTGGCCAGTCAGGCCGATGCCGTCATTCTGGTATTAGGCCTCTCGCAAAGGCTCGAAGGCGAAGAGATGCCCATTAAAGTCGATGGTTTTTCAGGCGGCGACCGTACCCACCTGAACCTTCCCAAAACACAGGAAGCATTAATGGAAGCTATCAAACAAACAGGCAAGCCGATGGTTGTCGTATTGCTGAATGGCTCGGCCCTCTCGGTCAATTATGCCGCCGAAAATGCCAGCGCCATCCTGACTGCCGGATATGCGGGTCAGCAGGGAGGCAATGCAGTGGCCGATGTACTCTTTGGCGACTATAATCCCGCCGGCCGTCTGCCCGTTACCTACTACCAATCGGTCGACCAGTTGCCACCTTTCGAAAACTACGATATGGCTGGCCGTACCTATCGCTATTTCGACGGAGAACCGCTCTATCCCTTTGGCTTTGGATTGAGCTACACCTCCTTTGCCTATTCCGAACTGAAACTTCCGGCCAAAACCGTTGCCGGAGAGAAGGTTTCCGTTTCGGTAAAAGTGACCAATACCGGCAAAGTAGCCGGCGACGAAGTGGTGCAACTCTATGTCTCCGATCTGAAAGCCTCTACCCCACGCCCTATCCGTCAGTTGGAAGGTTACGAGCGCATCCGCCTCAACCCGGGCGAAAGCAAAGTAGTCCGTTTTGAGTTGACCCCCGAACAACTGTCGCTGATCAACAAACAAAACCTGCGTGTTGTCGAACCTGGCGATTTTACCATTGCCGTTGGGGGAAAACAACCCGGCTTCACCGGCCGCGCCGATGCAGCTACCACAGGCGTCGTTACGGGCAAACTGACCGTCACCGGAAAAACAGTGAAACTCAATTTATAATACGATAAAAGCACTTATCTGTTAAAACGGGACTTTGCATCATGCAGGGTCCCGTTTTGTCAAATTCCGGATTATCACAATCAGGGACACTGAAAAATAGGGGAAACGGCAAAGAAGCCACTTTATCGTGGTTAATTTTGTGTGGTTCTTATCCTGCAACGGCTTGCCGAAACCGATTTTGCTTAATTTTGCTTTCCTGAAATGGGAAAAATAAAAGAGATATACCGCGAGAATATTTACGGAGTGATGGCCACCCTGGCCTTCCATATCATTATCCTGGTGGTACTGATGATGGGACGGATGCAAACCGGCATTGCCTTTCCCGAAGACGATATCCTGATAGATTTTAATGCCGAAGAGATTCAATTACCCGAACCGGAACGACAACCCGAACGGGCACAGCCCATGTTGCCCGGCAGCGATGCCCCGCGCGAAAGGGCATCGAACCGCGCCTCGAACGAAATGGCCCGCGAAGCCACCAGTAATGTGCGCGACCCCTTTTTCGATAAAGCTTACCGCGACGAAGTGGCAGCAGCCAAAGCACTCTCGAACGATGTCAACCGCAACCTGGCACAAAAAATACCTGAAATTGGCGATGTGGCCATGCCCGAGTCGAATACCGAAGGGATGACCAAAGAGGAGGCGATGAAAGCGCAGTTCAAAGGAAAATCGAATATCCGCTACTGGCTCGAAAACCGGTTCCATGTCAGATTGCCCATTCCGGTCTATTTGGCACAGGGCGGCGGCGAAGTGGTGGTCGACATCATTGTGAACCGCGACGGGAAAGTAATTAGCGCCACGCCACGCCAAAATCCAAAAATCAGCGATCTTACCATTCTGGCCTATGCACAACAGGCCGCCGAAAAGACACGTTTTAACGCAGAACCATCGGCCCCGGACAAACAAAAAGGGACAATCACCTACGTGTTTGTCCCTCAATGATAGTCTTCGGCTGTTATCTTTCAAAAACTGTAGGCCAGGCCTATCCCAAGCAACTGTTTTAACTGTGTCTTTGGCCCATGCGTAACCCCTTCGCTGTCCACAAACTTAACATCATTGTCGTAACGAAGCGTAGCCCCCAAATTGGCCGACAGATATTTATTGATTTTCATATTAAACCGCGCATCCCAGTTCACATCAATATTCAGCGGGGAGTCGGTATAGCTCGAAAACAGTTCAAGCTTGGTTTCAAAATCAACATTGGTAATCAGCGACTTCTTCAAATAGGCAAACTTAGCGAGAGCACCCATCTCTGCCCGAAATTTATCTCCCGGTTCAACGCCAAAAGTACCCTGCGACGAAAGGTAATCATCGAGCACAAAGGTAAACTTCGAACCTAACGGAGAAAGGAACAGGGATAAATTCTCGTTGGGTTTGTAGTCGAAACCCAATGCAAGATTCATATAGCCCGGAGCCATTATTTTCGAAATGTATTCGTCGGTATTGGGGTAATTGTATCCTTTATCGAACTGGGTCTTAAAGTCGTATAGAAATGAAAAGAACCATTTTTTACCTATATCATAGCCATATTTCGATGTAAAGTTCAGTTTATCCACACTTTTCCTCAACCCCTGGCTCTCGTTTTTGACCAACCCATACTCGACAGCCAAACTGTTGTCCCAGTAATGTTTGCTCTTTTTCATATTGGCATTCAACCCAAAGAGGAAAGTGCCCGAAACGGAGCCATCGCCCCCTTCAGCCCAATTGGTCAACGAAACCTGCGAAAAACTGAGCGCTCCGTTCCCGCTTATTTTCCAGGTTTTCACGGTGTCGGCCCCCTCCTGCGAAAAGACAGGCAAAGCCGTCGCCATCAACATCAAAAGCAAAAAGTACCGGTTTTGGTTTTTCTTTTTCATCATCATTCCATTTTAGTTATCCGCTAAAGAAATTTGCAAGCTGCAATTTTATACCATGTACAACAAATCAGCCGGCCGGTTGGTTGAAATACAATCCCATTTTTTAAAAAATATCTGATACATACATATTTCGAACCTTATTTTCGCTCAAAGCAGACTCCCGAGGGCAAATCAACAGACAGAAATGAGTGTCAGCTATTGTTAACTTTATACCTTTGAAGTTCGTTTAAAAAAGCAAAAACGATATGGAAATCGCCAAGAAATATCTGTTCGAATTTCTCTACCTCTTCAACGAGATGGCTATCTATCTGCTGATTGGCTTTCTTTTTGCCGGAATTCTGCATGTGTTCATTCGAAAAGAGAGGGTAGCCAAATATCTGGGGCGTAACGATTTTGGCTCGGTCATCAACGCTTCGCTGCTGGGCGTTCCGCTCCCGCTCTGCTCGTGCGGCGTTATCCCGGCAGGACTTTCGTTCCTGAAAAACGGCGCATCGAAAGGGGCAACAGTATCTTTTCTGATTTCAACCCCCCAAACCGGTATCGATTCGATAATGGTTACCTGGTCGATGCTGGGGTTACCAATGGCCGTTATCCGCCCGATTGTAGCTTTTGTCACCGGACTGGCCGGAGGAATAGTTACCAACAAACTGGCCAACGACGATACCCATTCCGATACAATAACGTCGCAGGAAAAACCAATTCCCGAAACCTTTGGAGCAAAGGTCCGCGAAGCGCTGCGCTACGGATTTGTTGAATTTCTGCAAGATATCTCCAAATGGCTGCTCATCGGACTGGCAGCAGCGGCACTCCTGTCGCTATTGATACCCGACGATTTTTTCACTTCTCATCTGAATAATCCGTTGCTCAATATGTTTCTGGTGCTGGCCGCCGCCGTGCCACTCTACATCTGCGCCACCGGCTCGGTGCCTATTGCCGCCGTGCTGATGATGAAAGGGCTATCGCCCGGCGCCGCGTTGGTCTTTTTGATGGCCGGCCCTGCTACCAATATCGCCACCATTGCCGTACTGGGCAAAACATTGGGCAAAAAAGCCACCATTGTTTATCTGGGTACGATAATTGGAGGTGCCATCCTTTCGGGGCTGGCTATCGATGCCTTTATGCCTGCAAGCTGGTTTATGGGCATGATGGACCATTCGGCCCACCGCCATGGTGAAGAGGGCAACCGGCTGATGATTGGCGCATCAATACTGCTGGCAATATTGCTGTTGAACGGATTGTATATTAGCTATCAGGCAAAAAAGAGAGAACAAAAACGAACTTTAAATACCCATCAAATGACAATTAAAACTTTTGTGGTCGAAGGAATGACCTGTAAAAACTGTAAGGCCCATGTCGAAAAAGATATCAAAAACCTTGCGGGAATCGACGATGCAATAGCCGATTTGGCTACCGGCGAAGTAAACGTATCGGGCAATGGCATCGATATCGAAAAAGTAAAACTGGCTGTTGAGCAGGGCGGCTATATATTTAAAGGCGAAAAATAATTTCTGATCCACCCCCCCCTGACAATATTGCTGCTGAAAAAGAAAAAAACTGACAATAATTCCTAATTATCAGTCAATTACTGACAATTATTCCATTTTAGGCTTTTGGCAGATGTTTTGAACTGTTGCTTCCCGTCGGGGATAACCGGCGAAACGTGAGAATTTAAAACATCGAAATATGAATCTGAACAATTTTACCATCAAGGCACAGGAGGCTGTACAGCAGGCTGTGCAACTGGCTCAGGCCAACCAGCAGCAAGCCATCGAAACAGGCCATTTGTTGAAAGGTTTGCTCACCAGCGCAGAAAATGTAACCCATTTCCTGCTAAAAAAACTGGGCATCAATGTCACCTATTTTGCCCAGATTACCGATACTATTATTGCCGGCTACCCCAAAGTGACCGGTGGTGAGCCCTATCTCTCCTCCGATGCCAATTCGGCGGTACAGAAAGCCATTGCCCTCTCGCAAAAAATGGGCGACCAATTTGTATCGGTCGAACACCTGTTGATGGCCCTGCTCGAAACCGGCGACACCGTCAGCCGCATGATGAAGGAGAGCGGCATTGTTAAAAAAGAGTTGGAAGAGGCGGTGAAGGAGCTGCGCAAAGGGGCCAAAGTCGACAGCCAGACAGCCGAAGAGACCTTCAATTCGCTCAACCGGTTTGCGGTGAATCTGAACGAACGGGCTCGTCAGGGCAAGCTCGACCCGGTTATCGGTCGCGACGAAGAGATACGCCGCGTGCTGCAAATCCTGTCGCGCCGTACCAAAAACAATCCCATCCTGATTGGCGAACCGGGTACCGGTAAAACAGCCATCGCCGAAGGGTTGGCCCATCGGGTCGTTCGTGGCGATGTACCCGAGAACCTCAAAAGCAAACAGATTTTCTCGCTCGATATGGGGGCACTGATTGCCGGCGCCAAATACAAGGGCGAATTCGAAGAGCGGCTCAAAGCCGTGGTCAATGAAGTGGTACAGGCCGAAGGCGAAGTCATCCTCTTTATCGATGAGATACATACCCTCGTGGGGGCAGGAAAGAGCGAAGGGGCCATGGATGCGGCCAATATCTTGAAACCCGCCCTCGCCCGTGGCGACCTGCGTGCCGTAGGGGCAACCACCCTCAACGAATACCAGAAATATTTCGAAAAAGACAAAGCGCTCGAACGCCGTTTCCAGATGGTAATGGTGGAAGAGCCCGATACGATGAGCGCCATCTCTATCCTGCGCGGATTGAAGGAACGTTATGAAAACCATCACAAAGTGCGCATCAAGGACGATGCCATTATTGCCGCCGTCGAACTGTCGCAACGCTACATCACCGACCGCTTTCTTCCCGACAAGGCCATCGACCTGATGGACGAAGCCGCGGCCAAACTGCGGATGGAGATGGACTCGCTGCCCGAAGAGCTCGACGAGATAGAACGCAAACTGAAGCAACTCGAAATCGAAAAAGCGGCCATTCAGCGTGAAAACGACACCACGAAGTTGGCCAAACTAAGCGAAGAGATTGCCAATCTGAAAGACGAACAGTCGAAATTTCGCGCCACCTGGCAAGCCGAGAAAGAGCTGATTGAGGCCATTCAAGGCGAAAAACAGGAGATTGAAACATTGAAATATCAGGCCGAACAGGCCGAACGACAAGGCGACTATGGCCGTGTGGCCGAAATACGCTATGGCAAAGTCAAAGAGGCCGAAACCGAAATTGGCCGCCTGCAAAGCGAACTGGCCGAGATGCAAAAGGGCTCATCGCTGATAAAGGAAGAGGTCGATGCCGAAGATATTGCCGACGTGGTAGCCCGTTGGACCGGTATCCCGGTCACCAAAATGCTGCAAAGCGAACGCGAAAAGCTGCTCCATCTCGAAGCAGAGCTGCACCAAAGGGTGATTGGCCAGGAGGAAGCCATCACCGCAGTTGCCGACGCTGTACGCCGCTCACGCGCCGGATTGCAAGACGAGAAGCGGCCCATCGGGTCGTTTATCTTCCTTGGTACTACCGGTGTCGGTAAAACGGAATTGGCCAAAGCTTTGGCCGAATATCTGTTTGACGACGAGAACATGATGACCCGTATCGACATGTCGGAGTATCAGGAGAAATTCTCCGTAACCCGACTAATCGGTTCGCCTCCCGGCTATGTGGGCTACGATGAAGGGGGACAACTGACCGAAGCGGTACGGCGCAAGCCCTACTCGGTGGTGCTATTCGACGAAATCGAAAAGGCACATCCCGATGTATTCAACGTGTTGCTACAGGTGCTCGACGATGGTCGTCTGACCGATAACAAAGGACGAACAGTGAACTTCAAGAATACCATCATCATCATGACCTCCAATATCGGCTCGCACCTGATAAGGGAGCGGTATGCCCTGATGAACGATAACAACCGCGCCGAAACGACAGAAAAACTGCGGGGCGAACTATTAGAGATGCTGAAGCAGACCATCAGACCCGAGTTTCTGAACCGCATCGACGAGATCATCATGTTCACTCCGCTTAGCCGCCAAGAAATTCGCGACATTGTCCGTCTGCAATACCGTCTGGTGGCCGACCGTCTGGCGAAAAGCGGGTACACCACCACCATCACCGAAGCCGCTATCGACTGGCTGGCCAACGAAGGTTACGACCCGCAGTTCGGCGCCCGTCCGGTGAAACGGATGATGCAACGTTATCTGCTGAACGACCTCTCGAAGGAGATCCTGGCCGGAAAACTATCGACCGAAAAACCCATTTTGGTCGATGCTACGGTTGATGGATTAAGGTTTAATTAATAATTATAAGGCACCTAAGCATTTAAGCTTGGGTGCCTTTCTTATTTAATTCACATTATTTGCGAATTTCAAATCCAATTTTGAGCGATTTAATAAAGCCATTCAGGCCTTACCACCCGGGTGAACTGCTGAAAGAAGAGTTGGAATACCGACAAATTCAGCAAAAAAACATTTGCCGTAAAAATTGGGGTTTCCTACACTGTTTTGAATGAAATATGGAATGCCAAACGTCCGGTATCTACCGATTTTGCGCTTTTGATAGAAGCTGCCCTTGGGGTGAATGCCGACCTGCTGGTACGTTTACAGGTAAGTTACAACATGCAGGTAATGAGAGCCGACAGCGAAAAACAAAGGCATTGGAACGAGATAAGAAAAGTTTGTGCAGCTTTTCTTTGATACCGCTTTCCCAATCAAATGATAAGCCTCCTCAGTGAGGCTTTTTTTCGCCCCTCCGAAATGCTTACCTTTGTCGCCTGCAAAAGAAGGATTAGATGATTGAAATTTGTGCATTGGCATCGGGCAGCAACGGGAACTGCTACTACATCGGGAACCACGAAGAGGCCATTCTGGTTGATGCCGGAATTAACTGCAAACAGATTTTTGCCCGTATGACACAGGTAGGGCTCGACCCGAAAAAGCTACGTGCTATTTTTATTACCCACGAACACGGCGACCATGTCCGTGGCGTGCGGGTGCTGGGCAAGAAACTCGATATCCCCGCTTACCTCACCAAAGGGACCCTCCAATCGCTCTACAAAACTTACCAGCCCTATGCAGCCCGGGTTATCGCGCCCGACCAGCCGGTACAAGTTGGAAACTTTACCGTGCACCCGGTACTAAAAAAACATGATGCCACCGAGCCGACCTCGTTCAGAGTCGAATATCAAGGCATTAATATTGGCGTTTTTACCGATATCGGCGCGCCGTGCGACAAAGTGATTGCCCATCTGAAACAGTGTGATGCCCTTTTTCTCGAAACCAATTACGATGAGCAGATGCTCAAAAACGGCCCCTACCCCTACTATCTGAAAGAGCGCATCAGCTCGGATGTAGGGCACCTGTCGAACCACCAGGCCTACCAACTGCTGAGCCAACATGGCCACGATAAACTGCAATGTGTTTTCCTGAGCCACCTCTCGGCCGAAAACAACACCATCGAACTGGCGCACCAAACATTCCGCCAGCTCGAAAACCGCGTAGCCATCAGGCCAACCTCGCGCAGCGGTCCCGGCGAACGGATCACCATCGCCTTACGCCCCTAATGGTTACAGATTATCCGGTAAAGTTCTTTCCCTACTCTTTATTAGGCTTATTTGTTAGAAAACCGCATAAAAAGTGTAACGAAATCATCTTTCTGGCGTCATATCAACAGAACATCAGCATAATCAAAATGAAAAGACGTAACATTCTGGCCATTATCGCCCTCACCACCATCGGGTGGACCATGGCATCATGCCATAACTATTGTATTGATGGAAATGGCAACGCGGTCACCGAATCGCGTATCCCTACCGGTGATTTTGACGAGATATCGGTAGCCGCCAATTTCAATGCCGTGGTTACCCCCTATACCAAAGACAGCATCTCGGTAGAGGCCGAATCGAACCTGATGCCTTATATCATCACCGAAGTAAGTGGCAACAGACTCATTCTTCGCACACCAACCAATAATTGTGTCGACCCGCAAAAAACCATTGTAATTCATGTTTTTGCCAAAAACGTCGGGCGACTCGACATCTCCGGTTCAGGGTCCATCACCACCGACGCGATAACCACCGGCGAGCTGGCCGTCAATATTTCGGGTAGCGGAAAGATTAGCGCCAACACCACCGCCACCAAAGTTTCGGCCAACATCTCCGGTTCAGGCAATATCGTACTGACAGGCTCGGCCACCGATGCCAACTACCGTATTTCGGGTTCGGGCAATATCGATGCCAGCGCATTAATCAGCCAAAACTGTTATTCGGTCATTTCGGGTAGCGGCAACATCTACTGTTCGGCCACCGACAAACTCGATGTCACCATTTCCGGAAGTGGGTCTGTCTATTACAAAGGCACTCCCGGCAGTGTCAATGCCAATATCAGCGGTTCGGGCAAGCTGGTACAAAGCAATTAAACCCATTATCCCACCCTTTCAGAAAGCTTTACACGGAGCCGTGTAAGGCTTTTTTTCTGCCCGGTCCGCACGTTGGCCCCGACGGCAGCCTATCTCTACCGCTGCCATGCTCACGCGAAGCAAAAAAACGCCCCTGTCAAAAGATATTTATCCCCGCGCGGTATTCCAGCCATATCATCGCTATATCTTCCGATAATATTCGCTACATCTTCTATATATTTATACACACAAGATATACAGAAGATGTACAGAAGATGTACAGAAGATATGGAGTTGGTTCGTCTAAAAATCCCGACTGATACCCCCTTATAGTTTGTTTCATTAAAATTTTAAGAGAGAAGATTTGATAACTTATCGTTTTGAAAAATGGTTATACCCAGCCAACCAAAACCTTTTACCCACCTTCGATGTTAAAAAACCATTAATTAAATTGTCGGTTCAGTAGTGGGAAAGATTAGATACTTTATTTTTGCATCATGAGTGAACATTCACTCATTTATAATTATGGCCCGAATCATTGACGAATCAAAATTAGGCAGGATAAAATTGGCCACCATCGAACTGGTGGTTAGTAATGGTTATGGAGGTGCCTCTACATCGGCCATTGCCAGAAAAGCCGAAGTGGCCGAAGGTTACCTCTATCGTTCTTACAGTGGTAAACAAGAATTGGTAACGGCCTTGCTGTTCGAAAAAGTGGGACAGATAATCACGCAAATTGAGTCACTTCTGATAGACTGCAAAAGTATCCGCGAACTGATTGAACCACTTTTCGAAGCCTATTTCACCATGGCTGAAACATCGCCTGTCGATATCCAATTCATCCATGTGCTGATGCACGATTATAACTTCCAGGTTTCAGATCTGCAACGGGAACAGATAAAGTCGCTTTGCAAAGCTGTAATTGATATCGGACAGGTCAACCATGAAATTCGTCGGGGAATCACCGAAGAGGAGATTTTCACTATGGCCATTATCTATCCAATAGAATTCATTAACTTACGGATGAAAGGCTTCTTTGGCAAAAACGGATGGACCAATGAGGATAAACAAAGGATTATTGAATTTTCATTAAAGGCTATAAAATAACGGAGATGATGAACAGATATTTTAAAATGGCCGTTGGGCTTATTGTACTGCTATCGGGTTGGATTGATCCGCTTGGGGCACAAACCGTCAATCTCACCTTCGAGGAGGCGCTCCGCATGACCATGCAAAATAACCATCAACTAAAACAATCGGACAACAAACGGTTGCAGATGGAACAAGAGATGAAAGCAGCCAAAGGGTTGTTAATGCCCCGTATCACCCTAAATGCCACTTACGCCCTGATGTCAGACAATATCCACCTGGATTTGACCCCTGTACGCGATGCCATTGCCCCGCTTTATCAAACGCTTGGCAACTATGGCGTTTTCGCCGATGTTCCTAATCCGGACCCCAATACCAACGGAATAATGCCCATTCTGCCACAGAATATATCGACACAGGCGGTCAGGCAAAAGATGCTCGAAGGATACAATTCGGTAATGGCCGGCGAGTGGGATAAAATGATCCAAAAGAAACAATTCGGGGTAATCAGTGCCGGGATGATGATGCCTATTTATGTGGGCGGCAAGATTAATGCGGCCAACAGGGCCGCTAAAATCCAGTTTGAAGAGGCCGGACTGGAACGAAGCCAGAAGGCGGATGAGTTAACCAGCGAACTGGTGGAGCGCTATTTCGGGCTAATGCTGGCCAAACAGGCCGAACATGTCCGGAAGGAGGTGAAGCGCACCATGGAGCAACATTACAACGATGCGCTGAAGATGCAGCGCGAAGGGATGATTGCCGAAGTAGAGGTACTGAATGCCAAAGTTCATTTTTCGGAAGCTGAACGCGAATTGCGCAAAGCCGAACGGCAGATTTCCATCCTGAATGAAGCATTGCTCAACACGGTAGCCAATGACGATTCAACCAATATCGAGCCTGTTTCCAATCTTTTTTACATCGAAACCATTGAACCCATCGACTATTTCTTCCGGTTAGCCATGCAAAAAAGCCCGTTGCTGGCCCAGGTAAACAAGAAAAAAGAGTTGGCCCATCAGGGGTACAAAGCCGAACTGGCCGGCTACCTCCCCACCATTGCGGCTACCGGCACATACGATATTGCCAATAAGGATTTGTCGCCTTATATGCCCGACTATATGGTTGGCGTAGGGCTGAGCTGGACCGTGTTCGACGGGATAGCCCGCGACCGGAAGATTAAGGCAGCCCGGTATCAGGAGTCGCAGGCCGATGATTTCTACCATAAAGCCAGTGCTGATATCCGTACAGCCATCACCAAATATTACCAGGAGATGAGTATGTATGCCGAACAACTGAAAATGCTCAACGATGCTGCCGACTTTACCAACGAATATTACCGGGCACGGAATAAGGCTTTCGCCGAAGGGATGGCCACTGCCACACAGGTAGCCGATGCTAATCTGGCGGTTGCCAAAGTGAAGATCGACCGTTTGCAAGCCATGTATGGTTACGATGTCGCCTTATCGAAACTGCTCCATTATGCAGGAATAGCCGAACAGTTTACCCTTTATCAACAGCGAAGCGATGCGGTTACCGGCAGTTATTAAATCAAAATCACGAAGAAAATAATTAAAAAGGTCAGCAATGAATAAGTCAAAATCAATTATCATCGGGATGGCCATATTGGCGTTAATCGTTTTTATCGGATATGCCATCTGGATTGTGAGTAAACCCATTCCGCTCGAGGTGCAGGGCGAAGTTGAAGCTACCCAGATAAAAGTGGCATCGAAACTGGTAGGACGTATAGACAGCATGCTGGTTCACCGGGGCGACGGGGTAACTGCCGGGATGTTGCTCTTTACCATCAAAAGTCCTGAAGTAGAGGCTAAATACCAACAGGCCGAGGCCGTAAAAAAGGCGGCCGGGGCGCAAAGACAGAAAGCCTTTAACGGAGCGCAGAAAGAAGATATTCAAGCAGCCTTCAACTCCTGGCAGATGGCATTGGCGGCATCGGAGTTTGCCAGAAAAAGTTTCGAACGGGTACAAAACCTCTACAACGAGAAGGTTGTCCCCGCCCAGCAACGCGACGAAGCCGAGACCCGAATGAAAGCAGCCGTTGAACAGGAAAAAGCAGCCAAAGCCATCTACGAGAAAGCCAAAAACGGGGCACGTTATGAAGACAAAGATGCCGCAGGGGCTATGGAACTGCAGGCCGAAGGGGTGCTCACCGAAGTGGGCTCCTATTTGGGCGAACGGTACATTTATGCCCCAATGAAAGGCGAAATTGCCAATATCCTTGCCGAGAGCGGCGAACTGGTTCCGGCTGGTTATCCGGTAATCTCCATTGTTAACCTTGACGATATATGGGTAACATTTAACCTCCGTGAAGATTTGCTGGCTGATATCCGCAAGGGCTCACTGTTGAAAGCACGTTTTCCCGCGTTGGGGATGAAAGAGATCGAGCTAAAAATCACCTATATCCATGCACTGGGAGAGTTTGCCACATGGAATGCCACCAAGACTTCGGGCGATTTCGACATGAAAACATTTGAGGTGCATGCCATTCCGGTTGAAGCTACCGAAGGCTTACGTCCCGGCATGAGCGCACTGGTCAACTGGGACGAACTGCGCCAGAAAGCCCACTAATCATGAACTGAAAGGAAGATGAACCATTTTTTGGCATCACCATTTGTACAGGTCGTCAGACGTGAAACTTCCCGCATTGCCGGAAGCTGGGTCCTGATTTTTGCGACTATTGTTGCACCGGTAGCAGTATTCCTTATCGTTACCTGGATGTTTTCGGCAGGTGTGGTACGCAATCTGCCCATTGCAATAGTCGACAACGACAACAGCAGTATGTCCCGGAATATCTCCCGGATGGTCGATGCCACTTCGTCTGCCCATATCGCCTGCCGGCCTGCATCGTTAATCGAGGCAGAAAAGTTAATGTTGAAAGGAAAAATCGAGGCAGTACTGGTATTGCCCGACGGCTTCGAGCGCACGATTGTCAAAGGAAACCAAGCCACAATTGCCCTCTACCTCAACAACTCCAATGTGGTCAAGGGAGGTGTATTGAAATCGCAACTCTACGCTGCACTTTCCACCATTTCGGGTGGAATCAAAGTTCAGGCCATGATGAAAAAAGGAATCCCCGAAACGATAGCCATCGAAAAGGCACAGCCAATAAAACCTGATATCCATCTGCTTTTTAACCCTTTCGGGAATTACTCCTATTTTCTCACGCTGGGGTTATTGCCATTGCTGGCAGTAGTTTTTATTTTTCTCGGTTCGGTGTATGCCATCGGGATGGAACTGAAAGAAGGAACTGCTCCCGAATGGATGGCCCGGGCCAACAACAGTATCACGATTGCCGTTACCGGGAAGCTGGCCCCGTACACCCTGCTCTTTATGATGAACCTGATGCTGATGAACATTCTGCTGGTGCGGATTCTGGGAACGCCTGTCAGGGGAAGCCTGACCGCTGTTATCTTCTCGGAGATATTGCTGATTATTTCCTACCAGTTACTTGCGGTACTCTTTCTCCACCTGACGGCCAACCTGAGGCTCTCCCTTTCGCTGGGCAGTGCCTACACCATGATGGCCCTCACCTTTTCGGGACTCACCTTCCCTACGATGGCCATGCCATTGATGGCCAAACTTTTTTCGTTGATCTTCCCCTATACTTTCTGGCTGAAAATATTTATGAGCCAGTCGTTGCGCGGAGAGCCACTGACCGAAATTGTGGTACCGATGTTGGTTTTTCTTCTTTATATTGCCGGCGGACTATTGGCTTTCCCTGGTTTGAAAAAGAAACTAACCGACAGCCACTATTGGGGAAGAGATTAAAAAAACGTGAAGCTGAAAAGATAATGAACGTATGATTGGAAAAATGATAAAAACGGGATTGGAGTCAACGATGAATGCTTTCGTTGAAGAGATGAAAACCATCTTTACCGACGGGGGTGCCATTCTGTTACTTATTGTCGCAGTGACCATTTATCCGGTAGTCTATTCCATTGCATATAAAAACAATGTGGTCAGAGATATACCGGTAGCAGTTGTCGATTTGGACCGTTCGCAACTGAGCCGGCAAATGAGCCGTATGCTCGATGCCACAAAAGAGGTGGCGGTGCATACCGAAACAGGCAATATGGAAGAGGCACAAAAACTCTTCTGGGACGGAACGGCACGAGGTATCATCTTAATCCCTTCTGATTTTGAGAAAGGGTTATTGAAAGGAGAACAAAGCGATATCACTGTTTATTGCGATGCCAGTTATTTTCTGATTTACAAGGAGACCCTCACCGGACTGATACAATCATCGGGCACACTCTCTGCCGGTGTCGAGATCAAACGGCTGATAGCTTCCGGCGCACTTCCCGATGCAGCCATGCAGCAACGCGATCCGATGAAACTTAACATTTATCAGCTTTACAATCCCTCAGGCGCTTACGGTTCATACGTGATGCCCGGGCTTATCCTGATTGTGATTCAGCAGACTTTGCTGATTGGAATCGGGATGATTGGCGGGGCACGAAAAGAGCGGGGCGATTCAGTGATTGCCGGAGACCCCGCTCGCAGGCGAAAGACTATTTTCCCCATTATTCTGGGCAAGGCTTTTGCCTACTTTGTGATATATGTTTTCAATGTTCTTTTCACCCAAATCATTATATACAAATGGTTTGGATTTCCCGACAAAGGTTCAATTGCCGATACAGCCATCCTGATGGTCCCCTATATTTTCTCGATTATCTTTTTGGGATTGTCCATCTCGCTGTTGTTGCGCCGACGCGAGCATTCTATTATGCTGATGGTTTTTCTGTCGCCGGTAGTGCTTTTCCTCAGCGGGATGTCGTGGCCCGAAAATGCCATTCCACCATTGCTTTACAAGATAGCACATATCTTCCCCAGCACAACAATGGTCCCCGCTTTTTTACGGCTGCGCACCATGGGGGCATCGCTTTCCGATATCAGGCCAGAACTGATTTTTCTGTTGGTTCAAATGGTTGTTTATGCCGCACTTGCCGTAATGAGCTACCGTATTTATATCAGACGCAGGAGTAACTAAATAAGAATGAATTTATTACAAAAGAGGCCCAACAAAAATGTCGGGCCTCTTTTCCGTGTGGAGCTGGCGGGAGTCGAACCCGCGTCCAAACGAGGAAGCAATACGCTTTCTCCATGCTTAGCCCCAATTTGGTTTTCGAATGGCAACTGGCTCAGGGCCACCGATTGCCATCTTATCTCCTTTAATTTTGCCGGACGACCGGAGCCTCCATCCAACTATTCCCGAAATTACAGCACCTCCGGTTCAGGCCGCCTCAGGAAATGGGCACCCGGGAGATGTCTCGCTCCAGCATCTTATGCCGGATGGGCTAATCTACTAAACTTCGATTAAGCGGCAAGAGCGTAGTTATCTGCGCCATTTAATTGTTCGAGCATTCTGATTTACGGGACAACACACAAAGCCCGGCATGCTTACGCACCTCTTCTGCCCGCTGTCAAAACCGGTCAGCCCCTTTCAGGGAGGGCAAAGATAGCGCATTTTTTGCGATTATTATCTAATGGGGTTCCATCATTTTTTATCTGCTCAAATAGAACTAACTTACCTTAAAATTTGAAAACGATGGAACGAACGGTATTGCTTATGCTGATAAATAACCGAAAAGATTCGGCAGAAATGGTACAGAAAATTCTTACCGGCTGGGGCTGTTTTATCAAAACCAGATTAGGAATCCACGATGGTGTGATGGAAAACTGTTCGGAGAGCGGTTTGATTTTTCTGGAACTGACCGGCGATTTGGAAAAGAACCAGGAATTGGCCCGTAAACTCAATCTGCTGAAAGGAGTTGATGCGCAATTGGTACAGCTAAAAGTGTAACGGAAGCTTAGCAGTTTTTTAACGCCGAGATAGCCTGCTCAGGGCTTTTGTCCCCAAAAACAAAACTTCCGGCCACCAGCACATTGGCTCCGGCATCGAATAATTTTTTCCCGGTTTCGAGGTTGACACCGCCGTCCACTTCAATCAAGGCATGGCTTTTTTTCCGGTCAATCAACTCCCGCAGTTGCGCCACGCGGGTATAACTGCTTTCGATAAATTTTTGCCCCCCGAATCCCGGATTAACTGACATGAGCAACACCATATCCAATTCGGCAATCATATCTTCGAGTAAAAAAACAGGCGTATGCGGGTTGAGGCAAACACTGGCTTTCATTCCCAGTTCCCTAATGGCCGTAACGGTCCGGTTCAGGTGGGTACAGGCCTCGTAATGGACAGTTAGCATATCAGCTCCGGCATTTTTAAACTTTTCGAGGTAACGATCCGGGTCAACAATCATCAGATGGACATCGAGCGGTTTGGCGGCCACCTCTTTGATTTTCTGGATTACAGGAATGCCGAATGAAATATTGGGTACAAAAACACCATCCATTACATCGCAGTGAATCCAATCAGCCACACTACGGTTGACCATTTCGACTTCGGCACCAAGATGGTTGAAATCAGCGGCTAGCAACGATGGGGCAATCAAACGTTTCACGGTAGCAGTTTATTTTTTATTGACCCAGGTACGATTTGAGCAACCTGTTTTTGTAAATATTTTTCAGCTTTTTAATGGCTTTCTCCTTAATCTGGCGAACTCTTTCGCGGGTAAGGTCGAGTGCTTGTCCAATCTCTTCGAGGGTGTGGGCCTGAATTCCGCTCAACCCGAAATAATAACGTAATACTTCGGCTTCCCGTTCATTCAATGTCGATAACAATCGTTCAATTTCAATTTTCAACGACGAATCGATCAACATATTATCTGGGCTCGGCGATTCGTTGCTGATAAATACATCGTAGAGATTATTGTCCGTGCTGTCATCATCTTTCAATGGAGCATCCATCGAAACATGAAAAGTGGAAGTATTGAGCGACTGCTCCACCAGTTTGGGGTGCAGTTCAAGCATATCGGCAATCTCTTCGTGGGTAGGTTCACGTTGAAAATCCTGTTCGAGCTTGACAAACGTACGGTTGATTTTATTGATGGAGCCGATTTTATTCAGCGGTAGCCTGACAATTCGGGCCTGCTCGGCCAGCGCCTGCAATATCGATTGGCGTATCCACCATACGGCATAAGATATAAATTTAAAGCCCCGCGTTTCGTCGAAACGTTCGGATGCCTTAATCAATCCAAGATTACCTTCATTAATTAAGTCCGGAAGCGTCAACCCTTGATTTTGATACTGCTTAGCAACAGATACAACAAAACGAAGATTGGCTTTCACTAATGTTTCCATGGCTTTGTGATCGCCATGTCTGATTTTTCGGGCCAGAGAAACCTCCTCTTCAGGCGATAAGAGCTGAACTTTCCCAATCTCGTGCAGATATTTGTCGAGAGAAAGCGCTTCGCGGTTAGTTACCTGCTTTGTAATTTTCAGTTGCCTCATGATTACCTCACAGTTTCAGATCAAGCTAAAAGTAACAGTTTGTTTCTATTATATTGCCGATATTTCAAGAAATTTTCTGTCGTAAATTCATGCGAAAATAATGAAAAAAATCATGCTCCCGTTAGCCCTATTTTAATTAAACTTCGGCCAAATTTGAATTAGACATTCAACTCTCGTTGATAAAAATACAGACTACTGATTATCAGCATCAAAATTATTTTTATCTTTGAACTGAAAATTGAATGGAATTACCACACAAACAGTGTTTTCAAAAAAGAAAATCCATTTTGTTTTTGTGTTATTCAAATCAAAAGATTATTTTTGCACCGGATTACGATAAGCGATCATACACTGCATCTTCTACAATCCCAAAAATATCATCCTAATAATATTAAAGAATTCAAGCCGAAAAGGTTTTGCGCTTTACCGCTATACTGTTCGGCATAAATCAAAAAAACATGTACGACATTCTTGAATTATCCAAGAAATTATTGCCTGAATTGCGTGACATTGCAAAAGAGCTTGACATTAAAAAAGTTGAGTCATTCAAAAAACAGGATTTAATCTATAAAATCCTCGACACGCAGGCCATCAATGCCTCCACAAATCCAAAGCCGGAGAAAAAAGCCCAACCTGTTCAATCCAAAGCCCCCAAAGAGACGGTTAAACCAGTCAAAGAAGTTCCGAAAGAAGAAGCCAAACCGGCTACGGAAGAACCAAAACCTGAAAAGAAAATCCTAAAAAGAATCAAAGCAACCGACAATCAGGAACCCGCTGAAACAGTTGTACCGGTAGAAACATCAACTGAGAACAATGCCCCGGCAGAAGAAAATCAGATTGAGACTGACGGTTTGTCTGCTGAAAAACAGTCGTTTGCCAAATCTTTTTTCCGTAAACCTGAAAAGCGTCCACGTCTTTTGCGCAACGAACAGGCCATTATCTCGTCGACAGCAACCCCAAAAGTTGCAGAAGATGAAACTTCGGAGCCTGTAAAAGTTGAAGAATTGCCGTCAGAACCTGAGCGTACAGATGAAGCTCCGGCAAACAATGACACGCGCAACCGGGTTAAACCAAATCTTCAACGTCGCGAAGGAAGTTTTCAGCCGCAGCAAAGAAATCAATCGCAACAACAGCAGCGGTTTCAGCCACAACGCGAACAGCAGTCGGGCGAAACCGAAAGGGTTGCCGAAAAAACATACGATTTCGAAGGAATTATCAGTGCAACCGGTGCCCTTGAAATTATGCAGGAAGGATATGGATTCCTCCGCTCGTCGGATTACAACTATCTTACCTCGCCCGATGATATTTATGTATCGCAGTCGCAGATCAAACTTTTCGGTTTGAAAACCGGCGACACCGTTCATGGCATTATCCGTCCGCCTAAGGAAGGTGAAAAATATTTTCCGCTGGTAAAAGTAATCGAGATCAATGGCCGCAGCCCCGAATACATTCGCGACCGCGTCCCTTTCGACCACCTCACGCCACTTTTCCCTGACGAGAAATTCAATATCACCGGCAAATCGAGTAATATTTCCACCCGTGTGGTCGATATGTTTGCCCCCATCGGCAAGGGCCAGCGCGGCTTAATTGTTGCTCAGCCCAAAACAGGCAAGACGGTATTATTGAAAGATATTGCCAACGCAATTGCGGCCAATCACCCTGAGGTTTATATGATTATACTGCTGATAGACGAACGTCCGGAGGAGGTAACCGATATGGCCCGTAGTGTGAACGCCGAAGTTATTTCATCGACTTTCGACGAGCCGGCCGAGCGACATGTAAAAGTGGCCAATATGGTCCTTGAGAAAGCCAAAAGGTTGGTAGAATGTGGCCACGATGTAGTTATTCTGCTCGACTCGATTACCCGTCTGGCACGAGCTTACAACACAGTTGCCCCTGCATCAGGCAAAGTACTTTCGGGAGGTGTCGATGCCAATGCATTGCACAAACCCAAACGGTTCTTTGGAGCAGCCCGTAATATCGAAGAGGGTGGCTCGCTCACCATTCTGGCTACAGCGCTTACTGAAACCGGCTCGAAAATGGACGATGTTATCTTCGAAGAGTTCAAGGGAACCGGGAACATGGAACTTCAGCTCGACCGTAAGTTATCGAATCGCCGCATTTATCCGTCGGTCGATATTATTGCATCGAGCACCCGCCGCGAAGATTTATTGATCGAAAAGGGGATGATGGACAAAATCTGGATTCTGCGTAACTTCCTGAATGGGATGAACTCGGTTGAAGCGATGGAATTTGTGAAGGATCGGCTTTTAAAATCGAACTCAAACGAAGAGTTTCTGATTTCGATGGGAAGCTAATCGTTGAATGATAAATAGTTGAAAAGGAGCCTCAGGGCTCCTTTTTTTGTTGAGTGTTGCAAACGGCTTGACAATGGCTTTTGTTATTTATCAATAACACTCAATCATTATTTTTATTAGATATAAATTACATTCCAATCTAAAGATTGTTATTTGGAGATGACATTTTTTCCATCGAGTTGATATAATTTTGTACAACCAAACATTAGCAGGTGGAATATTTCTTCGAAGCACATAAGATTTTGGTTAATGCCTCAACCGATGTTATTGCCCGCGAACTTTATCACGAGATAGACTGGTCGCAACGGCTCATCGGAATCAAAGGATTTCGGGGAGTGGGCAAAACCACTTTTCTGCTCGATGTTATCAGAAGGCAGTTTGGCGATTCGCGCGAGTGCCTCTATGTGAACCTGAACGACTTTTATTTTACCAAACGCCGAATATTTTCGTTTGCCGACGAGTTCTACAAACGTGGAGGCAAAGTGCTGGTTTTGGATCAATTGCACAAGTATCCCGAATGGTCGGCCGAACTGAGGCAATGTTACGACGAACTGCCCGAGTTGAAAATCGTATTTTCCAGTTCACCGGTACTGCGTGTTATCGAGGGGAATGATGCCCTGAAAGATATTGCCCGTATTTACCACCTCGAGGGACTTTCGTTCCGCGAGTTTCTCAATTACAAAACCGATAGTCATTTCCCGCGCATCAGGTTCGAAGAGATTATCACCAATCACCGCGAAATCGTTCCGGGAATCATCCAAAACGTCAGGCCACTTGCCTATTTCCCTGAATATCTGAAAAGTGGATACTACCCCTACTTCATTAAGAATCAAGAGTTCTATGGCGAGAACCTGCTTCGGCATATCAACCTGGCGCTCGAAATCGATGTAACCTATCTTAATCAGATTGAGTTGAAATATCTGCCCAAACTGAGAAAGTTGCTCCAACTGATAGGTGGCCAAATGCCCTTCACACCCAACGTAAGCAAATTAAGTGCCGAGATTGAAACATCGCGCACAACCGTATTGAATTACCTTCGTTACCTAAAAAATGCCAGAATTATCAATCTGCTGGTATCGAACGGAACAAACGGACAACTGCAAAAACCCGATGTGGTTTACCTGCAAAACACCAACCTGTTGCACGTGGTTGCGCCCGACAATATCAACAATCAAAACCTTAGAAGTACCTTTTTCTATAATCAGGTTGGCTCCCGCATGCGGGTTTCAACCTCCAAAAAGTTTGATTTTAAGGTTGACGACAAATATGAATTTACCGTGGGCGGGAAGTACTCACGTTCGGAAGGGGAGAACCATTTTGCGGCTGCCGATATGATTGAAACCGGCGAAGGAAACATTATTCCGCTGTGGCTGTTCGGGTTTCTATATTAATTAAAAAAGACAAATAACTAAGAATAGAATTACTTACATTAAAGTTTAAACGAGATGTCAAAAGAAAAGAAGTTTATCACATGCGACGGTAACTATGCAGCGTCTTACATCAGCTATATGTTTAGCGAGGTAGCCTGTATTTACCCGATCACCCCCTCCTCAACAATGGCTGAGGTAGTGGACGAATGGGCTGCCAACGGCCGCAAAAATATCTTCGGTCAAAAAGTTCACCTTGCCGAGATGCAGAGTGAAGGTGGTGCCGCAGGTGCTGTACACGGTTCGTTACAGTCGGGGGCATTGACTACAACTTACACTGCCTCGCAGGGTTTGTTGCTGATGATCCCCAATATGTATAAGATTGCCGGCGAATTGTTGCCAACTGTTTTCCACGTCAGTGCAAGAGCATTGGCCGGTCACGCACTTTCTATCTTTGGCGACCATAGCGACGTTTACTCTTGCCGTCAAACCGGCTTTGCCATGCTGGCATCGGGTTCGGTACAGGAAACGATGGACCTTAGCGGTGTAGCGCACCTTACCACCATCAAAAGCCGTGTCCCTTTCATGAACTTCTTCGACGGTTTCCGCACTTCGCACGAAATTCAGAAGATCGAAGCCATCAAGCAAGACGACCTTGCTGCACTGCTCGACATGGAAGCACTCCAGGCATTCCGCAACCGTGCGCTTAATCCTGAGCATCCGGTCACTCGTGGTACTGCACAGAACCCTGATATCTTCTTTCAGGCGAAAGAGGCAGCCAATCCGTTTTACGATGCCGTTCCGGATATGGT
>JACCEE011757336.1_pt1 | contig 46460 bp, 38 predicted proteins | sample 7449931 | NCBI WGS metagenome assembly JACCEE01 (sample SAMN15323457, study PRJNA562643) | freshwater metagenome | isolation source: river surface water | place: USA:Blue River Watershed | collected 2017-08-19 | reverse complement strand
GTTTAAAAACTACATCTAATAATTCTGCACTCATACCAATGCCTGTATCACTGATTTGCCAGCATAGATAACTCTCTAATCCATCGGATTCAGTAGCAACATGTAGAATGATTTCACCTTGTTTTGTGAATTTAATCGCATTGTCTAATAAATTGAACAAAACTTGTTTTAATTTTGTAGCATCAGTTTTAATTTGTTTAGGCAAACTATTTTCAATTTGCATTTTGAATATTTGCAATTCTGAATTGATGAGTGGATGAATCATATCAACAACTTCTTGAATAAAATCATTTAAAGTAATAACTTCATTGTTTACGTGAATGCTATTCGTTTCTATTCTGGAAATGTCTAGTAAATTATTAATCAGTTGTAGAAGATGTCCGCTGGCTTTTAAAATATTATTAGAAAATTCATTTAATTCTTCTAAACTATCACTTTCAGTTTCTTCAACCAACAATTCACTATAGCCAATAATTGCATTTAACGGCGTACGCAATTCGTGGCTCATATTGGCTAAAAAACGACTTTTTGCCATACTGGCGGAATCTGCCATTTTTTTTGCAAATTCTAATTGTTCTTGATTTTTTTGACGTTCAATATTTTCTTGTTTTAATTTTTGGTTCTTTTCAAGAATCTCAATTAAATGTTGGCGTTCTTGTGCAATAAAGCGCAAATACACTTGTAAACGCGAAATTAATTGCACATTATCAATTGGTTTAGTTAAATAATCGGCCGCGCCTAATGCTAATCCTTGCTGTCTAAATTCTTCGGATTTAAAGGCGGCGGTTAAAAATACGATAGGAATATGTTGCATTTTTTTGCGAGCGCGAATTAAACGGGCAGTTTCAAAACCATCCATTTCAGGCATTTGTATGTCTAATAAAATTAAATCAATTGTTTGTTGGCTCAGTATTTTTAACGCAGCATTGCCTGAATCTGCTTCAATGACTTCAATATTTTCTAAAGAATCCATGAGCATATTCTTTAAGGAAAATAAATTTTGTTGATTATCATCAACGATTAAAATATAGATAGGATACATAATGATAATTAATTTAACTAAGACTCATTTTAAAGCGGTTTAAATTCATTTGATGAAATGCAATTCATATTCCAAATGCTGCAATTAAACTGAGACAGTGTATGATACAGCATTCATTTACAGCTATTTTTATCTCTTTTGGTTAAGCAACATGCTGACTCGAATGAATTTAGCAGAGAACAATTCACGATAAATTAAAGTTATGGCGATTACTCATGAATATTATTTCTGATTCTCCCGCAGCCGTCACCTCTTTTGCCCAGAATACTGCAAGTGCTGAGCAAGATATTTTTATTAAAGTTCGTAATTTACGTTTTGCCCGTGGGAGTCGATGGATTTTTGATAACATTGATATGGACATTCCGCGAGGTAAAGTAACTGCCATTATGGGCCCAAGTGGAACAGGTAAAACAACTTTATTACGTTTAATTGGACGACAATTAAAACCTCAGGCTGGCACAATTGAAATTAATGGGCAAAATGTTGCCCAGTTATCCCGCTCGCAGTTGTTTGAATTGCGTAAAAAAATGGGGATGTTATTTCAAAGTGGTGCTTTATTAACCGATTTAAACGTTTATGAAAATGTTGCTTTTCCTTTGCGTGAACATACCGCCTTGCCCGAAAATCTTATTCAGCATTTAGTTTTAATGAAATTACAAGCCGTTGGTTTACGGGGCGCGCGGCATTTAATGCCCAGTGAATTGTCGGGCGGTATGGCGCGTCGTGTCGCGTTGGCAAGGGCTATTACGCTTGACCCAATGATGATTATGTATGATGAGCCTTTTACGGGACAAGACCCCATTTCTTTGGGGGTATTGGTGCGTTTAATTCGCTCCTTAAATGATGCAATGAGTTTAACTTCTGTGATTGTGTCACATGATATTCAAGAAACCGCGAGTATTGCTGATTATATTTACATTTTATCCAATGGTAAAATTGTTGGACATGGCACGCCTGAACAACTAAAACAGTCAGATTCAGCATGGGTGCAACAATTTATGAATGCTGAAGCGGATGGTCCTGTTCCTTTCCATTTTCCCGCTAAACCATATCATAATGATTTATTAGGGGTTGAATAATGTTAAATTTTTTTCAATGGTTAGGACAAGGTACTTTAGAAAGTTTAGCTAAATTTGGCAGAGCTGCTTTATTTTTGGTGCATGTATTAGCAGGGCTTTGGATGTTATTAAAACGTCCGTATCTTTTTGTTGCACAGCTTTATTCTTTAGGCGTGTTGTCGATGACTATTATTTTAGTCTCGGGTTTATTTGTGGGTATGGTTTTGGGTTTGCAGGGCTATAACACTTTGATAAATTTTAATGCAACCGAAATGTTAGGTGTGGTTGTTTCTTTGTCTTTGTTGCGTGAATTGGGACCAGTATTGACCGCGTTGTTATTTGCGGGGCGGGCAGGTTCTGCGTTGACGGCGGAAATTGGTTTGATGAAAGCGACTGAACAATTATCCGCGATGGAGATGATGGCAGTTGACCCGTATAAACGAGTGATTACGCCGCGTTTAATTGGGGGATTGGTTGCGATGCCTTTGTTGGCTGCGATGTTTAGCGCAGTGGGGATTTTGGGGGGGTATTTGGTTGTTGTTGAATTATTACATGTGGATTCAGGGGCATACTGGTCACAAATGCAAGCAACTGTTGAGTTGTTTGATGATATTGGTAATGGTTTAATTAAAAGTTTGGTGTTTGGATTTGTTGTAACGTTTATTGCGGTGTTTGAGGGTTACGATTGTGTGCCCACGTCTGAAGGGGTGAGTCGTGCGACTACGCGCACAGTGGTGAATTCTGCTTTAGCGACATTGGCGTTAGATTTTATTTTAACTGCTTTAATGTTTAGTGATATTTAAAGTTTAAGGGTGTAGCGTGTGTGGATAAGTCTGCTAATTTTCATCGGATTGGCAGACTTAACAAGGGTTTATGCGTTGAGTTAACGCGAATTTGGCGTGTAAGCGTTTTAAACTCGGCAGTTTGTATTAGCTGTTGAGAATTCGCAAACCTGTGAATTCATACCCACAGACCTGCTAGGTTTTGAAAACCTAGCAGGTCTTGGTTTTAATTTGAATCTATCGCCAAATTTGGGTTATTTAGTTTTCGGCAACCCGCGCAATAGCTGAAGCTATTGCACTCCTCATTTAAAAAACTGCGTAACTCTTATTAGGAGTTACAAAAAAAGCAACTCCTCAATTCCTCAAATATTTTCTAAAAATCAGGCCCGATATTTAAATGAATTCTAAAACTATCAGAAGCATCATCTGCTAAAGCGTGCGCAATATCTAAGCGTACAGGACCAACAGGTGAATACCAGCGAATGCCAATCCCGACACTGTCTTTTAAATCTAAATTGCTAAAACTATTAAACGCATTACCAATATCATAAAAAGCTGCAATTCCCCAATTGGTTGCAACTAAATGCTCGTATTCCACACTACCCACTAATAAATGTTTACCGTAAAAAATACTATCGCTACTTTTTAACTCTTCAAATCCATAACCACGCACGCTACGGTCGCCGCCAGTTCTAAATTGTAAAGCTTCAGGTAATTGATGAATTACTTGTCCATAAATGTCATAGCTAGTCGCAGAGGTATAAGCAAAATCGCCGCGCACAAGGATACGCCCAGAGTTTTCAAATAATCCGCGAATAAAACGCCCTTTAACGGTCGCTTGAAAAAATGAAACATTAGATAAGAAACCATCTAAAGAACCTTGTAATGTAAACTCTAAAGATTGCCCATTTTTGGTATGTAATAAATCATCGGCTTCTAAATATATCCATGAAGCTTTAGGAATTAACATTGAATAACTAGGCGTTAAAGAATCTGATGTATCTCCTAAAGCATTTATTATATTTTGTCGTTGAGCTTGATCTACATCACCAAATAAAGTATCAATTAAATCATAACTTTCTAACAAGTATTGTACGCTTAATTCTTCTTTTAAAGATAATCCAAAAATATAACGGTATTGATATTTGCTTACCTTAAATGTGGTATTACTAACTCGACTTTCACCTCCTTTAGATAAATTTAAAGTTTGATAATCCATATCATAACTATGATGATTAACACCCAATCCCCAATAATCTTCTTTAGGATTTCCTGAAGGAATGAAATATTCAAATTTCCCTTGAATTTCACGCCGTTTTTGTACGCCATATAAACTGGTTTCAAAACGATGTCCTAAACTATTTACATAACGTCGTTCCCAATCTAATTTCGTTCTAATTTGTGAATCTGTTCCATAACCAAGGCGTACTTGATAACGATTTCGCTTAATTTCTTGAAGTGTTACTTTTAAAGGAACGTCTTTCTGAATTTCATTAGTAGAAGCTTGTTTTTCAATTTCAATTTTCTCAAAGAAACCACTATCTGTTAAGTTATTACGGAATTTAACGAATTTATCAGTAGAATAAAATTCTCCTTCGGAAAAAGGTAAGTAGGTTCTTAATAGATTATCGTTAAATGTATCTTGCTCAAATGTGACTTTACCAAAGCGATAACGTTTTACAGTATCCAAAACTAAAGTAATAGTTGCGGTATAACCAACCATATCTACTTGAATTTCACTACGTTGATAATTGGCATCTAAATAACCATGGTCAATCGCATAATTAAACAAAGCTGCTTTGCCTTGTTCATAATTCATGTGACGTAAAACGTCGCCTTCTTTTAAAGGAAATTGATTTACAACAGCATTAAATGCAGTATCGTGAAAACCGTCATCTAGTAATTGAATATTCAGTTTCTTAATAAGAATTGCATCACCTTTATCAATTTGATATTCGGCAGACCATTGTTTTGCTTCACTATCTTTTGCAGTTAATTGTGCGGTAATGGTAGGACGATAATAACCAAAAGGTTGCAATGCTTTTTTAATTTCTTGCTCTGCTTGTAAATGTAACTTTTCAATTGCCGAACTGGTTAAACGAGGATTATTTTGTTGTTGTTGTAAACTTAAACTAGCACGGACATTGTCTAATAATTCTCCCTCAATTCCTTTAATTGCAATTTCTACTTTAGCAGGCGCGGCTTCAAGCAATATAGAATAAAAAAACAATAAGCAATAACCAAGAATTAGAAAGGCGTGTTGTTTCATGTTCAAACTCGCTGAAATAGATTGCGCGTTATTATTGAGGTTGAGGTCAGGTCAGCACAATGAATGGAAATAAATAAGGTGTGTTTATTATATCGTTACCATTAAGGAGCTATTTTTACCTTGATACACAAAATACAAGGCAATGCAATAGTGATTTCTCCTTAGTGGATATAGGTAATCATACTTATATCTGATGTCTGAATAAGTGACTATCATATCTAAAAACAACAGAGGTTTGTACGACTTGTTAAATAAAAGTCGGTAAGTAACCACTTTAGATACAGAATTAATGTTAGGCAGTATGCGTCTCTTATTTTAAAAGCTTCTTGTTCTAATAACGCATGAGTCCTAGCGATTTTGATAAGAGGGAGTTTTCATTCATGACAGAACTGAATTTAAGTAAACAATGTGCTGTTCCTGGGCAAAGTATTGAAGGCTATGCGCAATCTGTTAAGGTCATCCCCATGTTAACCGCTGACCAAGAGCGCGAATTAGCTGAACGCTTAATTAAAGAAGCTGATGTAGAAGCCGCACAAACTTTAACAATGTCACATTTGCGGTTTGTCATGCACATTGCGCATAGTTATCGTGGTTATGGTTTACCACAATCTGATTTAATTCAGGAAGGTAACATTGGTCTAATGAAAGCCGTCAAACGTTTTGACCCTTCTGTCGGTGTTCGCTTAGTGTCTTTTGCGGTGCATTGGATTCGGGCAGAAATTCATGAATATATTTTACGCAATTGGCGGATTGTCAAAGTTGCAACAACTAAATCACAACGTAAATTATTCTTTAATTTGCGCAGTGCTAAAAAGCATTTAGGCTGGTTAAGTCAAGAAGAAGTTGAAACTGTCGCAAATGAGTTGGGTGTTAGTATCAAAGATGTGCTGGAAATGGAAAACCGTTTAAGTATGCACGACATGGCTTTTGATGCCCCTTGTGATTCTGAAGAAGATAGTGAAGTTTTATCGCCTGTAGATTATTTGGAAGACTCTCGTTACGACCCTGCCAATATGATTGAACAAGACGAATGGGAAAATTATGGACATGACCAACTACATCAAGCGTTAGAAAAGCTTGACCAACGTAGCCAAGACATTTTAAATCGTCGCTGGTTAAATGATGATAAAGCCACTTTGCAAGAGTTAGCAGAATATTATCAAGTCTCTGCCGAGCGGATTCGGCAAATTGAGAATAATGCCATGCGTAAGCTCAAAAAAAATATCATAACTTTAACAGCATAACAGATTTGCTATTAGTTTAGGTGTCAGCGTTTATGTGTACACATAAACGCTTTTTTTATCAAAAAAATTATTATTTAAAAAAAGTATTGACAGCTTTAAAAGACACGATATAATTGTTGCCTTCATAGTAAATGGGGCTATAGCTCAGTTGGGAGAGCGCTACAATGGCATTGTAGAGGTCGTCGGTTCGATCCCGTCTAGCTCCACCAAAAAATTAATTATTTTCAATAAAGACTATTAATTTTTTGAAAATTAGTTTATGATGAAAACTTGTTGTCCCTTTCGTCTAGAGGCCTAGGACATCGCCCTTTCATGGCGGTAACAGGGGTTCGAATCCCCTAAGGGACGCCATTAATATCAAGTTTTTCATATCCTCATAGTCCCTTTCGTCTAGAGGCCTAGGACATCGCCCTTTCACGGCGGTAACAGGGGTTCGAATCCCCTAAGGGACGCCATCTAATTTATTTCAAAATTTCAGAAAATCTCTTCATATTATCTTTTATTCCTGCAAATTTTCCTTTCTTAAAAAATACCTAACTTGCATTTTCTAATATTTACAGACTTTTGCAAATTATCATAAAAATCTTAGCTTTGAAGTGAAAGATATTTCGCCGCGACTGATTTAACTAACCAAACGCCATTTTTTGATTGATAAAACGCAATACCATCTTGATTCATTTGTTGCGCATTTATAACTAAAACAATAGGTTTACCATGTCGTAACCCTACTTGGGTAGCAATTTGTGGGTCAGCAGATAAATGAACGTATAAACGTGATTGTGGCAATAAACCGTTTGCAAAAATTGAAGCAATGAACTGTTCAGCAGTCCCATGATATAATTTTTCAGGTGGGATTTTTTCGGTCAATTGAACATCTACAACAATAGAATGTCCTTGAACCGCCCGTATTTGTGTGCCATCTTCTGAAAGTTCATAACGTTGTTTAGGATTTGTTTTAACAATATCGTCCAAAATTTCACGATTGAGCTGATAGTCATTATTTATAGCTAAAGTGATGAGTTTATCAACGGCAACCCAACCCTTTGCATCCATGGAAATGCCCACTTGCTCAGGTGCATGACGCAAGATATAACTAAAAAATTTACCAATTTTTACCTTATCTTGAATCATGTTTGTATGCCTTCATTCTATAAACGTAACCATGCTAGCAACAACAAAGTTGTGCCTGTAATCGCTAAAACTGTCCCAATAATGGGCATATTCCACGAAATTTCAGATTCTAGCGATAAAACAATACTACCACTGATTAAAATTCCCGCCCCAGATAAAATTAACGAATGATTTTCATAACGTTGCTGTGATTCTTGGCGAATTAAGACGATTTCTTGTCGCAGCTTTTTTAATTGCTCATTATGTACTTGTTGTGATAATAAAGCGTCATGCAGCAAAGTCGGTACATTTGGTAATTTTTCTGCCCATTGCGGCAAATTTGCCCGCACACTTTGAATAAACGCCCGCCAGCCCATGCGCTCATCCATCCAGCGTTCTAAATATGGTTTTGCTGTTTTCCACAAATCTAAATCGGGATATAATTGTCGCCCCAAGCCTTCAATATTTAACAAGGTTTTTTGCAATAGCACTAATTGTGGCTGTACTTCAATTTGAAAACGGCGAGCAGTTTGAAATAAGCGTAACAGCACTAAACCAAACGAAATTTCTTTTAAAGGACGGTCAAACATCGGTTCGCATACACTACGAATCGCGCCTTCGAATTCTTCAACTCGAGTGCCTGGGGGAATCCAACCTGAATAAAGGTGTAATTCTGCTACTTTGCGATAATCACGGCGGAAAAAAGCAAGGAAATTAGCGGCTAAATAATGTTGGTCATCGGTGCTTAAAGTTCCCATGATGCCAAAATCAACCGCGATATAATGAGGTTTCAGCGGATTGGTTGCATTCACAAAAATATTGCCGGGGTGCATATCTGCATGGAAAAAGTTATCTCTAAAAACCTGTGTAAAAAAGATTTCTACCCCGATACCTGCTAAATATTTAAAATCTACCCCTAATTTGCGTAAAGTTTCTAAATCGCCGATAGGAATTCCATAAATTCGTTCCATCACTAACATAGTAGAGCGAGTATAATCCCATTCAATTGCAGGCACATACAACAAATCAGAATTTTTAAAATTGCGTCCTAACAAACCGCAATTCGCCGCTTCTTTCATTAAATCTAATTCGTCTTGTAAATTTTTCTCAAATTCACTAACTACTTCTAAAGGACGCAAGCGGCGACCATCTTTCCAATAGCGGTTTGCTAATTCAGCCACTAAGTAAAGTAATTCAATATCTTTGCGAATTTGTTGTTCTAAATTGGGACGTAAAACTTTGATAACTACGTCACGCCCATTATGCAAGCGAGCGGCATGAACTTGAGCAATAGAGGCGGAAGCCATTGGTAAGGTAGAAAATTCCGCAAAAATGTTTTCGATTGGACAATCTAAAGCTTCTTCAATCCGTTTTCGCGCAATTTCCCCTTCAAAAGGTTTAACTCTATCTTGCAATTTTGCCAATTCTAAAGCGATATCATCGGGTAATAAATCACGGCGGGTTGATAAAATTTGTCCAAATTTAACAAAAATAGGGCCTAAATCTTCTAATGCCATGCGCATCCGTGCGCCGCGATTTAATGCTTTATCGCGTAACCAATAGCCAGGGGTAATGTAAAGCAGCAGTTGTACGGGGCGAAAGGCTTCGATAGATAAGAGTAATTCATCCAAACCATAACGAACGATGATGCGATAAATATTTAATAAACGGAAAAAACGGCGAAAAAAGCGCATGATTTAAAATGTGATTAATAAGGCAATGAAAGCAGAGAATCGATAATATAGACGTAAGACAATAACACCAAACGTGCAAACTCTCAACGCAAGTTATCATTTTGCGAGATTAATCAAATAAATAGGAAATTAGAAGAAGAATATTACAAGAGGAAATTTGAAAAACTGGTCGGGGCGAGAGGATTTGAACCTCCGACCACTTGAACCCCATTCAAGTGCGCTACCAGGCTGCGCTACGCCCCGTTTTGATATGAAGCGGAGATTATAGTGAATAAAATAATACTTGTCACGCTTTTTTTCTGGTTTATGGCGGGCTGTAAATAAAAAACCTGATAGCTTGTTTAAGGCTATCAGGTTTAATATGCAAGTTAATACTCAGATTTTATTAAGAAAATAAGGGGCTAATTTTTCTTAACATTCTTCATGATGTTTAAGCCTTTTAACAGGTTCAACGCTTCATGCACTGCATAATCAGTTTTTGCTAAAGGTTTTTCATCTTCTTTAGCGGGAGTAGCTTTATCATCTTTGCCATCTTTACCTGATTCTTGGCGTAATTGTTGGTCAACTTTATCAGCTTTTTCAGCCGCTACTGAAGGCTTTTTCACATTGCCATTTTCCAGATGACCTTCTAAATCGGCTTCTTTCACGCGCTCAGCATCATCTTCTTTTTCTGCTTTGCTCAAATCAACCTTGGTTAAAGTAATATCTGGTTCAATTCCTTCTGCTTGAATAGAACGACCTGAAGGCGTGTAATAACGGGCAGTGGTTAATTTCAATGCGGTGTTATTGTTCATGCCGACAATGGTTTGTACAGAACCTTTACCGAAAGTTTTTTCACCCATAATAATGGCGCGTTTTTGGTCTTGTAATGCCCCCGCGACAATTTCAGACGCAGAAGCTGAACCTGAGTTGACTAATACAACAATCGGCGCGCCTTCTAACGCATCTTTAGGACGAGCTTTAAATTTTAAATGTGCATCATCCACGCGCCCTTCAGTATAAACAATTAAACCATCCGTTAAAAATGTATCAGAAACTGCCACCGCTGCTTGTAATACACCGCCTGGATTATTACGAATATCTAACACTAAACCTTTTAAGTTATTGCCTTCATTATTTTTCTTTAATTCTTCCAAAGCAGCATTTAAATCTTCGCCAGTGTGAGCTTGGAATTGGCTGATACGCACATAACCATAACCAGATTCTAATAAGCGACTTTTCACGCTCTTGACTTGGATAACATCACGAATAATTTCAATTTGTAGCGGTTTATCTTCGTTTTCGCGGACGACAGTTAATTTGATAGGTGTTCCAGGTTTGCCACGCATGACTTTGACGGCATCATTTAAACTTAATCCTTTGACGGCTTTATCATCTAAGCGAATAATCATATCTCCCGCTTTAATGCCTGCTCTAAAAGCAGGTGTGTCATCAATCGGCGCAATCACTTTGACAAAACCATTTTCCATACCAACTTCAATGCCTAATCCCCCGAATTCGCCTGTCGTACCAATTTGTAACTCTTGATAGGCTTCTGTATTTAAGTAGCTTGAATGCGGGTCTAACCCAGATAACATGCCTTGAATAGCGTGCTCTAATAAAACTTTATCTTCAACGGGTTCTACATAATCATTTTTAATGCGCTGGAAAACTTCGGCAAAGGTGCGTAATTCATCATAAGGAATAATTTTTGAGATTTCAGCGGGCGCAGGTGCATTACTTTCCCGTCCTGCGAACACGCTAGTTCCTAGCGCGATTAGCGAACCTAATAGCGTACCGATTAAAAAAGTAGGTAAATGCCGCACAATCAATTTCATAACGTTAATTCTCCTTCGTGAACATAAACTGTTCTGTCAAATTTTAGTTTTTTATAGTGTAAAGGAAGTTGCTAAATAATAGCTAAACAACAGTTAGTTTTTTTCAGGAGAATTGATTTTAGCTAACCATTGCGCAGGATTAACAGGATTTCCTTGTTGCCGAATTTCAAAATATAACATGGGGTCTGTTAAACCACCGCTATTGCCAACTGTCGCTAAAATCGTGCCCGCTTTAATCCAGTCGCCTTGTTTAACTTTTAGCAATTGATTATAGCCATATAAACTCATAAAACCATCACCATGGTCAATAATGACTAACAAGCCTAATGTTCTAAACCACTCTGCAAATACAACGCGCCCGTCTGCAACAGCATAAACGTTATCACCTAATGAAGCGGCAATTCCAATGCCTTGCCATTGTAGTTTACCTACTCGCTTTTCACCAAATTGATGAATAATTTTTCCTACAGCGGGCTGAGTTAATTGTCCTTTAAGTTGATTAAACGGGCGCGTTTGGGGGGGAAACTCCAGTTTTTTAGTGACTTGATTTAAATCATCAACTAATAAAGTTAAGCGGTCACGTTCATCTTGTAATGCTTTAAGTAATTGCTTTTGATTAGAAAGAGTTCTGCTAACTTGCACTAAAGTTTGTTGGCGTTGTTGTTGCGCTGTTTCTAACACCGTTTTTTTAGCTTGTTGTTCGTTTAATAATTGTTGCAACTCATCATTTTCAGCGGTTAAAGCATGTTCAATATTTTCTAATTCTTTCATGGCTTGACGCAAACGCAGAATTTGCTGCAAGCGTGCTTGATTAAAATAATCGTAATACGTCAGTAAACGCCCTACAGTAGTAGGGTCTTGTTGATTTAACCAAAGTTTTAAATAATCTTGTTGCCCAACCACATAAGTTGCATGAATTTGTTTTGCTAAAGTTTGTCGCAGCTCAGTTAACTGATTGACTTGTAAGGTTTTACGTTGATTTAAGGTGCGCAAGGCCGCTTCTTTATCATCCAATCCTGATTTAAGCAATAATAAAGTTGCTGTTGCCTCAGCAATGGCTTGTTCTTGAGTACGCAACGCTTCTTGTAACGCGCCATATTCACTTTGCGTATCGCGCATTTGTTCAGATAAACGCTGAATTTTAGTATCTAATTGTTCAAGTTTTTGACTGTTTCCCACTTTTTCAGTGGTTTGTGCCATCGCTAAAGTAATGCCATTGCCTCCTTCCCAGCAAATCAACAATAGCATAAAACGTAAAAAACGCACGCTAATACCCTGTAGTTAAAAAGAAATTTATGACAACCGCCAACGATAACCCATACCATACACCGTTTCTATCGCATCAAATTGTACATCGACTGCCGCAAATTTTTTGCGTATACGCTTAATATGTGAAGTAATTGTGCTGTCATCAACCACCACATTCGCTTCTTGCATCAATTGGTCGCGATTTTTAACATGGCCAGGATATTTTGCCAAAGCATAAATAATCCAAAATTCGGTTAAAGTAAGTTCAACTAATTCACCTTTCCACGTCGCTGTCAAACGATGGCTATCAATGCGTAATGAACCACGTTCCATAACATTTTCCGCAGAAGGCGGTGAACGGAGCGCGTCCATCCGTCTAAATAAAGCCGCAATTCGCGCCAATAAATGCGGCAAACTCATGTCTTTAGTCAAATAATCATCTGCGCCCAATCGTAAACCTAGCACAGTGTCAAATTCACTATCACGCGCGGTTAAAAAAATAATCGGCAAATAATCCGACAAGGAACGCAATTCGCGACACAAATCAAATCCGCCTTCTACTTCGTCTTCTAAGCCAATGTCTAGCAACACCAATTCTGGCAAACGCTGATGAAACGCTGTCATTGCCGTGCGGCGATTGCTGTATAGGCTTACTTCATACCCTTGACGGCGCAAGACAGCAGCATAATTTTCCCGAATAGCAGGCTCATCTTCTACGATAGCAATCCGTCGTCCCATGGTTATATCACTTTTGGCAGACAATCAAATTTCATCTTCCGCCCGCCTGTCACTTCAAAACCTTCACGTTGATAAAACAATACACTACGTTGATATGCAGGGAGCGGTGGCGTGGTTAATTCAATTCGATTATAGTTGCGTTGGTTAGCAAGATGTTTAGCAATTGACAGTAATTGCTGTCCAATATTTTGACTTCTATAAGATTCAGATACAAATAATTCTGTGACAGTCATAAATCGTCCATTTGCATAAAGCGCGAAACTTTCATAAAAACTAATATAGCCAATGACTTTATCTTCATATAAAGCGACATACGCCTCAAAACATTGGTTGATAAATTGTTCACACAGACATTGAACTTGTTGTTTATCTCGTTGAATTTGCGCGCCGGTCTGCTGACTAATTTCTTGTCCTAATTGCGCTAAAAGCTGCGCGATAGATGAACAATGCGTTATATTGGCTTTTATAATGTCAACATGAATCATTTTTTATTTGTATTTTTTAGTAAAGTTTATTCAAATACTTAATGGAAATTTTTAAACATATAACCGATGTATGTTATGCGTTTTTTTGCAAGATAATGAATTCTCAATTGGATTGCAATCTTTAAATCATCTCCATTAACCCTTAAGATTACTTTTAAAACGATTTAGCAGTTTTCGTCTTTTTAGTTATTAGCTTTTATAGCTTAACCTTTTAACCTGTTTTATAGAAATCTCGTCAACGCATAGCCGATAGTAACTAAAGTTTAATTTACTAACTACTTTGCAAAATGGGATTTATCTTTAAAATGCAATGTAATATTTCTCTATTGGATATTAAAATAAACTATGCGTGTATTGATCATTGAAGACGATAAAAGTGTAGCTAGTTATTTAGCCACTGGGTTACAAGAAAATGGCTATCAAGTCACTCATGCTAGTGAAGGTGACACAGGTCAACAAATTGCGATGAATGAAGAATTTGATGTTCTTATTATCGATAGAATGTTACCTGCGATTGATGGACTGACAATCGTACAAAACTTCCGTGAAGCAGGAAAGAAAACGCCTGTGCTCATTTTAAGTGCGTTAGCTGAAGTAGATGATCGCGTTAAAGGTTTGCAAGCCGGCGGCGATGATTATTTAACCAAGCCTTTTGCTTTAAGTGAATTATTAGCACGGATTGAAGCCCTGATTCGGCGCGCCAAAACAGCAAATATTGAAACTGTTTTGCGAGTGGGCGATTTAGAACTTGATATGTTAGCACGCACGGTAAAACGTGCTGGACAAGAAATCGATTTACAACCACGCGAATTTCGTTTATTAGAATATTTAATGCGTCATGCTGGGCAAGTTGTGACCCGTACTATGTTACTAGAAAATGTATGGGATTATCACTTTGACCCACAAACTAACGTAATTGATGTGCATATTAGCCGTTTGCGCGGCAAAATTGATAAAGAATTTGCTCGTCCTTTACTGCATACGGTGCGCGGTGCAGGTTATACGATGCACGACGAATAAAAAAATCTACATCAAGATTGCACGGGGTTTCCCGTGCAAATCTCCTCTTCAAATATCTATTCTTTCATTTCTATTTTTACGCTACATAGCGTTTAGAAACAGGTTTCAAACGTTCTTCATTTGGGCGTAGCGTCAAAATTTCGCATCCATCCTCGGTCACTAATACCATGTGTTCCCATTGAGCAGACAAACTATGGTCTTTAGTAATCACCGTCCAACCATCTGGTAATAAGCGAATGTGGCGTTTACCCGCATTAATCATCGGTTCAATCGTAAAAATCATACCTTTTTGCAATACAATCCCGTCGGTAGGCAAACCATAATGCAAGACTTGTGGTTCTTCATGGAATTTTAAACCAATCCCATGTCCACAGTATTCTCTGACAATTGAACACCCTAAACCTTCAGCATAACTTTGAATTGCGTGTCCGATAGCCCCTAAATGCACACCTGGTTTAACTTGCTCAATACCACGACACATAGCTTCATAAGTAATATCTACCAAACGTTTAGCCCGAATGCTGGGCTGTCCTATCATAAACATTTGACTTGTATCACCATGATATCCATCTTTAATCACTGTAATGTCAACGTTTACAATATCTCCGTCTTTTAACTGACGGTCATTAGGAATACCATGACAGACTTGATAATTAATTGAAGTACAAATAGATTTTGGAAAACCGTGATAATTTAAAGGAGCTGGGATGGCTTGCTGCACATCAACAATATAATCGTGACAAATTTTATCTAACTCTTCAGTAGAAACTCCTGCTTTTACATGAGGTTCTATCATTAATAATACTTCCATCGCTAACTGCCCAGCGACACGCATTTTTTCAACTTCTTCAGGGCTTTTAATCGTCACTGAATTAGATTTCACAGGATTAGCGTTTTTCATACAGGAACTTAATTTAAGTGAGTGGAGCAGAATTATCTAGCAAAAAATTAGAATCTACTCAAGAAATTCTGATAAATAGATTGTTGTCAAAAGTCTTCTATGGTATAAAGCACAGGCTTTACAAGCAACATTTTTTTTAAACACCACACATATATCGTCACATGGTTTGGGGTGCTTTTAAGCAACGGTAAGCTTCTCAACAAGTCTAGCAAAGATTTGTCATTAGCCAATCATCCGCTCGCCTTTAAAGTCAAACTATGGGGTATATGGAGGAATAACCCTTTATTTTTTGGAGTCATTATGCCTAATATCTCTATGCGTCAAATGTTGGAAGCGGGTGTTCACTTTGGTCACCAAACTCGCTACTGGAATCCGATGATGGCACCCTACATCTTCGGCGAACGCAATAAAATCCATATTATCAACTTGGAAAACACTTTACCAATGTACAACGATGCGTTGAACTTTATTGGTAAAATGGTTGCTCGCCGTGGCACTGTGTTATTTGTCGGTACTAAACGTTCGGCGCAAGAAGCTGTTAAGCAAGCCGCAACTCAATGCGGTATGCCTTATGTTAACCGTCGTTGGTTAGGGGGTATGTTAACTAACTACAAAACGGTTAAATCTTCTATCAAACGCTTAAAAGACCTTGAAATTGAAGCGAATGATGGAACTTGGAACAAGTTGTCTAAAAAAGAAGCCTTAGTACGCAGTCGCGAATTAGAAAAATTAGAGCGCAGCTTAGGCGGTATTAAAAACATGGGCAGCTTACCCGATGCTTTATTCATTGTGGACGTTGGTCACGAAAAAATCGCGGTGAAAGAAGCCAATAAATTAGGCATTCCTGTCATCGGTATCGTAGATACTAACAACAGTCCATTAGGAATTGACTATGTTGTTCCTGGTAACGACGACGCAATCCGTGCAATTAGCTTATACGCTAACGGGTTAGCTGATGCAGTATTAGAAGGCAAACAAGCCAGCTTACAAATCCGTGAAGATGAATTTGTTGAAGTTGTAGATGAACCAGAAGCTACAACCACTGAATCTGACAGTGCGGCAGATGAAGTATAAAATTGGATAGGTCAGAATTAACAAAAGGTGAATTGTATGGCAGAAATTTCTGCATCCCTCGTAAAAGAACTGCGCGAACGTACTGGCGCAGGCATGATGGAATGTAAAAAAGCACTTTCTGAAACCCAAGGCGATATCGAAGCTGCGATTGAATTAATGCGCAAAACTGGGCAAGCTAAAGCTGCGAAAAAGGCAGGACGGATTGCTGCTGAAGGTTTAATTTTAGTGAGCCAAGATGCTGAAAATGCAGTCATGGCAGAAGTTAACTGCGAAACTGACTTCGTTACTAAAAATGATGACTTCAAAGCATTCTGCGATGTGGTTGTTAAAACTGCATTAGCAAGCAAAGCTGGTTCTTTAGAAGCTTTATTAGCCGCAAATTGCGATGGTAAAACAGTTGAAGAATTACGCGCAGCAGCAGTGGCTAAAATTGGTGAAAATATCAGCGTTCGGCGCGTGATTTTATTCCCGATCGTTGCTGGTCATTCCGTTGGCGTGTACTTGCACGGCGCGCGGATTGGTGTATTAACCGAATTAGAAGGTGGTACACCTGAATTAGCCCGCGATATAGCGATGCACGTTGCTGCTAGCCGTCCTGTTTGCGTAAGCGAAAAAGAAATTGACCCAGCATTATTGGCTAAAGAAAAAGAAATTTATTTAGCACAAGCTGCTGAGGCAGGCAAAGGCAAACCTCAAGAAATTATTGAAAAAATGGTGATGGGCAAAGTGAAGAAATTCATTGGCGAAATCACTTTATTAGGTCAACCTTTCATTAAAGACCCAGACCAAAGCGTAGAAAAATTGCTCAATGCTAAAAAAGCCACAGCAATTCGCTTTGAACGTTTTGAAGTCGGTGAAGGGATTGAAAAGAAAGTAGATAATTTCGTTGAAGAAGTAATGCAACAAGTGAAAGGAAACGCGTAATTTATGACTACTCCCACTTACCGTCGTGTTCTGCTAAAACTCAGTGGCGAAGCCCTGATGGGGGATTTAGACTACGGTTTAGATACCAATGTTTTATTGCGGATGGCTGATGAAGTTAATACCATCGTGCAATTAGGCGTACAGGTCGGTTTAGTGATTGGAGGCGGGAATATTTTTCGCGGGGCGGGGCTAACTGCCAGTGGTATTGACCGTGTTACTGGCGACCACATGGGAATGTTAGCCACCGTCATCAACGCCTTGGCCATGCAAGATGCGTTGTTACGTTTGAAATTAGATGCACGCGTGATGTCTGCGATTCGGATTGATGCTGTTTGTGAAGATTATACGCGGCGGCGGGCAGTCAATCATTTAGAAAAAGGCAGAGTGGTTATTTTTGCCGCTGGAACAGGTAATCCTTTTTTTACTACAGATTCTGCTGCAAGTTTGCGGGCAATTGAAATTAATGCCGATATTATGATTAAAGCCACGAAAGTGGACGGCGTATATACAGCAGACCCAGTTAAAAATCCTGATGCAAAACGTTTTACTCAATTAAATTATAACGAAGTTTTAGCACGACAATTAGGTGTGATGGATACTACTGCTGTGGTGTTGTGTCGTGATCATCGAATGCCCTTGCGCGTTTTAGACATGGGCAAATCAGGCGCATTATTGCGTGCTGTGACAGGACAAGATGAAGGCACATTAGTGCATGGTAATGAATAGCCATTTTTTAGACCTTTGACAACAAAATATAAATTTTAAAAAATGTTGGGGACGATTTAAAGATGACCGTAGAAACCACGAAAAAAAATGCGGAAACCCGCATGAAAAAAAGTATTGACGCATTAAAAGCAGAATTTATTAAAATCCGTACTGGACGGGCACATACCAGTTTATTAGACCATGTAAAAGTGATTTGTTATGGTTCTGAAATGCCCATTAATCAAGTTGCTACAATTACCGTTTTAGACAACCGTACTTTAGGGGTTTCTCCTTACGATAAAAATACGGTAAGCACGGTAGAAAAAGCTATTCGCGATTCTGATTTAGGCTTAAATCCTACAAATGCGGGCGGGGTGTTGCGTGTACCTTTACCCCCAATGACCGAAGAACGGCGTAAAGAATTAGTTAAAGTTGTTAAACATGAAGCCGAGACAGCCAAAATTGCTATTCGCAATGTGCGGCGTGATGCAAATGGTGAATTAAAAGCCTTAGTTAAAGATAAATCTATTTCTGAAGATGAAGAAAAGCGGGCAGAAGAAGTCATTCAAAAATTGACTGATAAATATATTGCCGAAGTTGATACGCATTTTAGCGAAAAAGAACATGAATTAATGGAAGTTTAATGCAAGCAACATTGCTTGTTTTATGCTGTAAGTTAAAATAGTTTTTTATCACTTTAGACCTACTTAACCACTTTTGCGTTATAGTAGGTCTAGCCATTTTCAATTGGACAGCGGCTGTCTTAAATTGTTTGACAATTGAATATCTTAGTTTTCACCTCTGTAGCATTGTCTTAATCACCCATGACCACCCTCCCCTTGTCACGCCTTCCTCGTCATATTGCCATTATCATGGATGGAAATGGACGTTGGGCAAAAAAACGTCTATTACCTCGCACTGCCGGACATAAAGTTGGCGTTGAAAGCGTCAAACGGATTGTTAATTATTGTGGGGAATTAAAAATTGAAGCACTGACTTTGTTTGCTTTCAGTAGTGAGAATTGGCGAAGACCTACAGAAGAAGTTAGCGTATTAATGCAGTTATTCATGTGGTTATTAGAACATGAAATTGAAAATTTGCATAAAAATCAAGTTTGTGTTCGTGTCATTGGTGAGCGAACAGCGTTTATTCCACAATTACAAACGTTAATTGAGAAAGCTGAGCAAAAGACTAAAGATAATACAGGTTTAAAATTGGTTATTGCGGCAAATTATGGCGGACAATGGGATATTGCACAAGCTGCACGCCAACTGGCGGCACAAGTAGAAACAGGGCAATTACGCAGTGAAGACATTACCGCCGATATGTTTGGACGTTATGTCTGTTCTGCGGATTTACCGCCGCCAGATTTATTTATCCGTACGGGGAATGAGCAACGCATTAGCAATTTTTTATTATGGCAATTAGCTTATACTGAGTTATATTTTACCGACATCTTATGGCCAGATTTTGATCGCACCACCTTAGACGAGGCTTTGCAAGAGTTTGCACAGCGACAACGGCGATTTGGGCAAACCAGCGAACAGGTTGAAAAAAATGTTTAAAGAACGCTTGCTGACTGCAAGTGTTCTCGTCCCCATCTTCACTTGGGAAGTCATACAGGCAGATTCTCATAGTCTTGCAGTGTTATTTGCGTTAGTGATTATGATAGCAGCATGGGAATGGGGCGGCATTTGTGGCTGGAATGAACAACATAAACGCTGGTTATATAGTGGCAGTATTGTTTTATGTCTTATTGCAAGTCAATGGTTGCTAGAATATTTTCCAAGCACTTTATTTTCCATGCTATTGATAACATTGGCATGGTGGCTGTTTGCTACACTTTGGCTTGCCCGTTATCAGTTAGGCTATGATAATTTACCCAGTTCTACCCTAGAAAAATCTTTAATTGGGGGACTGATTCTTGTGCCTGCGTGGAATGCTCTATTTATTTTGCATTATTATTATGGTGGGCAATGGGTATTGTTTTTATTCATTTTAATTTGGACAGCAGATAGCGGCGCGTATTTATCAGGTAAACGTTTTGGTAAACAAAAACTTGCTGATAAAATCAGTCCAGGTAAAACATGGGAAGGGGTATTTGGGGCATTATTAATGAGTTTTGTAGTCGCCTTATTATATGTTTTGTGGTTTACCAAAATGTCATTACTTGCCTGCTATGCCTTTTTATTTTTATGTTTAATAACAATAATTGCCTCAATTGTTGGGGATTTATTAGAAAGTTTATTTAAGCGTAAAGCGGGTTTAAAAGACAGTAGTCGTATTTTACCAGGACACGGTGGCATTTTAGACAGAATTGACAGCATGACGGCTGCCGCGCCTATTTTCGTATTAGGGCTTATTTTACTTTCTCCGTTTTTTTAATCAGGTTGACTTATGATTGGTGTCACAATTCTTGGCGCGACGGGCACAATTGGAATAAATACCCTTTCCGTCTTACAACAACATCCTGAACAATACACCGTCATCGCTTTGACTGCCCAGCGTAACGTTGAGGTTCTTTTTCAGCAATGCTTACAATATCACCCGCGCTATGCGGTGATGGTAGAAAAAGCAGCAGCCCAGCAATTACAGCAGTGTTTACAATCTGTTGGCAGCAAAACAGAAGTTTTAGCAGGTGCGGAACACTTAGCAACTGTTGCCCAATTGCCTGAAGTAGGCGTGGTCATGGCGGCGATTGTCGGTGGCGCGGGACTTGTTCCTACCTTAGCGGCGGCACAAGCGGGTAAACGTGTATTGTTAGCCAATAAAGAAGCATTAGTGATGTCTGGGCAGTTATTTATGGATGCAATCCACCAACATCATGCTGAATTATTGCCCATAGACAGCGAACATAATGCCATTTTCCAGTGTTTACCTGCGCCCGATTTACAAAATTCTCCCAATTTTCATCTTAATGCCAGCGGTGTGCAGAAGATTTTATTAACTGCATCAGGGGGGCCTTTCCGCAATTATCCCTTGGAAAAATTATCAGAAGTTACACCAGAACAAGCCTGTGCACATCCCACTTGGAATATGGGGCGTAAAATTTCAGTCGACTCAGCAACCATGATGAACAAGGGCTTAGAAGTCATTGAAGCTTGTTGGCTTTTCGCGGCACGTTCTGAACAAGTAGAAGTTGTTTTGCATCCACAAAGCGTGATTCATTCTATGGTAGCTTATGTCGATGGTTCTGTCTTAGCACAATTAGGCAATCCCGATATGCGCACGCCTATTGCTCATGCTTTGGCTTATCCGCAACGTATTAATTCAGGTGTCAAACCGCTTAATTTATTAGAAATTGCTAAGTTAGAATTTATGGAAATGGATTTTAAACGTTTCCCCTGTTTAGCTTTAGCATATCAAGCCTTGCGTACGGGTGGAACTGCAACCACTATTTTAAACGCGGCAAATGAAATTGCAGTTGCAGCCTTTTTAGAGCGGCGGTTGAAATTTACCCAGATTGCAATTGTCATTGAACAAACCCTTGAACAACTAACTGTGCAAGCGGCTGAAAGTTTAGCGGTTATTTTAGAAACAGACCAGTTAGCGCGGCAAACGGCAAGCCGTTTAGTGATGGCTGGTACTGCTTAATATGTTACAAATTTGAGCTTGCTTATGTTAACTCTTCTTGCATTTCTTATTACTATTAGTTTGTTAGTAACCATTCATGAATTTGGACATTATTGGGTAGCAAAGAAATTAGGTATAAAAATTTTAAAATTCTCAATTGGGTTTGGGCAAACCTTATGGTCACGGCGTTATGGTGCTGACCAAACAGAATTTATGATTGCTGCCATTCCTCTGGGAGGTTATGTGCAGATGCTGGATGAACAAGAAGGACAAGTTGCACCCGAAGAACAACATCGCGCATTTAATCGCCAATCGTTAGCAGTCCGCTCGGCGGTAGTATTAGCTGGTCCTTTGGCTAATTTTCTATTTGCAATTGCCGTTTTTAGCGCGATTTATATGATTGGAATTACAGGTTTAAAACCCATTATTAGCGAAGTAACACCCAATAGCCTCGCTGCTCAAGCTGGCTTGCAAGCAGAACAACAAATTATTGCGGTAGATGGACAAGCTGTATCTCTTTGGCAAGAAGTGATTGAAAACACCTTACCTCACATTTTATCGCAAGAGGTTGTGCATTATACCGTGCAACATCCGCGCGGTTATGAACAAGAAATTGAATTAGATTTGCGACATTTATCTTTAGATAGCTTAGGACGTGGACAATTTTTTGATAAAGTAGGTATGTTTCCCATTCGTCCTCACGCCCCAGCCGTGATTAACACGGTTATGGACAACAGCGCAGCAGCACGAGATGGATTACAAGCAGGCGATAAAATATTAGCAATCGATGGGCAAAATATTAATGATTGGTATCAATTTGTGCAAAAAATCACAAAAAATCCTGACCATAAACTCACTTTAACCATTGAAAGAGCAGGTAAAACGCTCGATATAGTCACCACCCCAAAAAATGAAGCTGGACAAGGTAAATTAGGCATTGCGATGCAAGCCCCGCCGCCTTTACCTGAACAGTATTTCGCTATAAAAAGCTATAGTTTTTTCCAAGCTCTATGGGCAAGCGTGCAAAAAACATGGGATTTAAGTTTTATGACTATAGAAGTCATGGGAAAAATGTTAACTTTACAATTATCTACCGAACATATTAGCGGTCCCATTAGCATTGCCCAATTTGCTGGACAATCTGCCGAAAGCGGAGTTGTACCCTATTTGTTATTTTTAGCCATTGTAAGCTTAAGTTTAGGAGTATTTAACTTATTCCCACTCCCGCCATTAGACGGAGGGCATTTAATGTTGTACAGTATCGAACTATTGAAAGGCAGTCCCGCGTCCGCAGAAACCCAATTATGGTTACAAAAAGTTGGTTTTGTTTTTGTGATAAGTTTGATGGGATTAGCAATTTTTAATGATTTAGACCGTTTATTTAGTTAGAATTTTTCTTTACATTAGACAACGTTTTTATCCGTCATCTCTTTCGTTTGCGATGCGTATCGGCTGAAAAGTCAGTCTATAAACATATTCTACGAGTATATTACTCATTTTATCTCAACATCAGCATCGTAAACATAGCCTTATAATTTTGGATAGTTGAATGCGTTTAACCTGTTGCCATCACTATTTACCCAATATCAAACCTCTTTCCCGTTATTATTCACGAATCCTTCCATCGCTGTGTTTTGGGCTGTTCGCAGGGTTATTTCATACGGCTGCCTTTGCTTTTCCTGCGTTTACAATAGATGATATTCGGATTGATGGACTTAAACGTACCGCCATTGGTACGGTGTTTAATTATTTGCCTGTCAAAACAGGCGACCGCTTTGATGATGATAAATCATCTATTGCCATGACGAGTTTATTTAAATCTGGACTATTCAAAAATATCCAATTTAGTCGTGAAGGCAATATTTTAATTATCACTTTAGAAGAACGTCCTGTTATTGCCTCTATTCAATTTGAAGGCAATAGTGATTTAAAAAGCGAAGATTTAACTAAAGCACTTAAAAACATTGGATTTGCTGAAGGGCGAATCTTTGACCGCGCAATTTTAGAGCGGGTAGAATTAGAGTTACAACGTCAATATTTTGCACAAGGCAAATATGGCGTTAAAATTGAATCAACAGTAACTCCTTTAGATTCTAACCGAGTGGGATTAAAAATTAATGTTGCTGAGGGCGAAGTTGCCCGCATTCGGCAAATTAATATTATTGGCAATAAGAGTTTTAGTGACAGCGACCTATTAGACCAATTGCAACTAACCACAGGTAATTGGCTATCGTTTATTTTTAATGACAATCAATATTCACGGCAAAAATTAACGGCTGACTTAGAAAATTTACGCGCCTATTATTTAGACCGTGGCTATATTAATTTTTCAGTAGATTCAACCAGTGTTTCTATTAGTCCAGATAAAGAAAATGTGTATATCACCATCAATATCACCGAAGGGGATAAATACACGGTTCGCGAAGTCAAATTAGCAGGTAATTTAATTGTACCTGAACCAGAATTGCGCGAAAAAATTACCATCAAAACCAATGATTTATTCTCACGCAAAACGGTTGCTTCTACAACTGAAGCTATGTTAGAACGCATTGGCGATGAAGGTTACGCTTTTGCAAACGTTAATCCTGTGCCTGATGTAGATAATGCCAATAAAACAGTTGCACTAACCTTTTTTATTGACCCTGGTAAGCGTGTTTATGTACGACGAATTAATTTCACTGGCAACAATCGCACGCGCGATGAAGTCATGCGCCGTGAAATGCGGCAAATGGAATCAGGCTGGATTTCAACCAAAGCAGTTAAACGTTCAAAAGAACGTTTAGAACGCTTAAATTATTTTGATAACATCAATATCGAAACCCCGCTTGTTCCTAATCATGATGATTTAGTGGATATTAACATTGGTGTAGAAGAACGTCGCTTCGGTAATTTCATGGCAGGGGTTGGTTTTTCACAAAACCAAGGGATTTTATTTAACTTCAGCGTTCAAGAAGATAACTTTTTGGGTTCTGGCAAAAACGTTGGACTTTCTTTTAACAACAGCAAAGTTAATACTGTTTATAGCCTTTCATACATCAATCCCTATTCTGATATTGATGGTGTAAGTCGTGGTTTTAACTTATCTTATCGTAAAACAGATGCTGAAGAAGCAAACTTAAGTCGCTATGCAACGGACGTTTATGGGGGCGGTTTAACTTACGGCATTCCAATTAGTGAATATAATAGTGTCCGTTTAGGTTTTGAATATGACCATACCCGTTTAAAAACGACCGAATACAGTCCTTTGGAAATTTTTAACTTTATCAAAGACCATGGCGACAATTATGATTCCTATCGCATGTCTTTAGGATGGTCACGCGATACACGGAATAACCCGCTATTACCTACAAAAGGAACATTACAATCGCTTACTGGCGAAGTTGCATTACCTTTCAGTGACTTAGCCTATTATAAACTGCGTTATCGTCATCAATGGTTCTACCCATTAAGTGACGACTATACGCTATTATTAGAAGGTGAAGTCGGATACGGCGATGGATACGGCGATACAGATGACTTACCCTTCTTTGAAAACTTTACAGCAGGCGGGCCGCGCAGCGTGCGTGGTTTTGAAGAAAATACTTTAGGACCGTTAGATACTCCCACTGATGCTACACGCGAGCGGAGACCTTATGGCGGTAATTTAAAGGTTGTAGGCTCAGCTGAAATCTTATTACCTGTTCCTTTTGCAACGAATATAAAATCTTTCCGTCTTTCTGCATTCTTAGATGCAGGTAATGTATTTGGTTATAATGAAGACTTTGATGTTGACTATATCCGTGTTTCTACAGGTTTGTCAGCCATTTGGGCTTCTCCCTTAGGTTTATTAACCATCAGCGTCGCAAAACCGCTTATTAAGGAAGACTATGACCAAGTACAATCGTTCCAATTCTCTATAGGAACTCCGTTCTAATGAGTTTTTATGGCTTGAATAGTTTTTTTATTCGATATTTTTGTTAAGATGATGCAAATTGAGAAGTAATCCACTACGGATTATTTCCTAACTACTTAATTTTATTTGTTTGGTTGCGTTTATGAAACTTCTATCAAAATCGATTATTACTTTAGGCTTACTTAGTGTGTTAGGTTTTTCTTCTGCTCATGCAGCAGATTTAAAAATTGGTTTTGTTAATCCCGTCAAAGTGATGGAATCCTCAAAACAAGTTCAGTTAGCAGACAAACGTTTACAAGATGAATTTTCCTCACGGCAAAAACGCTTAGTCAGTGCTCAACAAGAAATTCGCAAGATGGAAGAGAAATTATCCAAAGACTCCGCCATTATGAGTGAAGACGAAAGTCAACGTCAAAGCCGCGATTTAATTTCCAAAAAACGGGATTTAAAACGCGAACAAGATGAATTTCGTGAAGATTATAATTTCCGTCGCAATGAAGAATTAGATAAACTGCAAAAAAGCATTTTAGAAGTCATTCAAAAAATTGCTAAAGAAGAAAATTATGATTTTGTCTTAAGTGATGGCGTAGTTTGGGCGAGTGACCGCGTTGATATTACTGACTCAGTTTTAGGTCGTTTAAACCGCTAAACTTTCGTTTTGTTGTCTATTTACACTGTCTTTTATCGCCCGTTATGTTACCTACTTTTTCGCTGATTGAATTAGCTGATTATCTTGGTGCCGTCTTAGAAATACCAAAGCAAACGGGCGATTCTGAACACTTCTTAAATACCCGCCGTATTTCAGGCATTTCGACTTTACGCAAAGCACAAACACACGAAATTAGTTTTTTTAGCAATCGTATCTATCGTGATGACTTACGTCAAACGCAAGCCGCTGCTGTTATCTTATCAGCGCAAGATAAGGTAGAATGTCCGGTTTGCTGTTTAATTATGGCAAATCCTTATTTAGGCTATGCCAAAGTAGCGCAATTATTTCACCCCACACCGCGTTATCCAGCAGGACGACATCCCAGTGCAATCATTGATAGTCGTGCGGAAGTTGCAGAAAGTGCTACCATAGGGGCAAATGTAGTCATTGAAGCGAGCGCGTGTATTGGTGAACAGGTCTATATTGGTGCGGGTTGTGTTATTGGGGCAGGGGTAGAAATTGCCAATGATTGTCGCTTAGTCGCGAATGTTACCTTATGTACAGGGACACGTTTAGGACAACGGGTCATTATTCATCCTGGCGCAGTAATCGGCTCTGATGGTTTTGGTTTAGCCAATAATGCTGGACAATGGGTTAAAATTCCCCAATTAGGTGGCGTTATTATTGAAGATGATGTGGAAATTGGCGCAAACACAACGATTGATAAAGGGGCATTAGAAGATACTTGGATTGGACGTGGTGCAAAATTAGATAATCAAATCCAAGTCGCGCACAATGTACATATTGGCGAAAATACTGCAATCGCTGGATGCGTTGGCATTGCTGGCAGCACGCATATTGGCAAAGGTTGTATGATTGGTGGTGGAGTCGGTATTTCAGGACATTTGCAAATTGCTGATAATGTCTATGTAACGGGTGGCTCGGTGATTTTACAATCTATTACTGAAGCTGGTTTATATTCTTCAGGAACACCTTTACAACTGAATGCACAATGGCATCGTAATTTTATTCGTTTTAAACAATTAGATGAATTACATAAACGAATCCAAATTTTAGAACAACTAAGCAAGAAAAAAGCTGAATAAAGTTCAGTAATCTTTTAAACAAAACCACAGGGGCTTATTGATAAGCGGATTGTTGATTTAAAACATTTCATTGCCGCTTTCGACTACAATCATGTTTTTAAGCCTATTGACTATAACGATAGCAGGCGATTACGCCTATTGTTTTTAAACTTATGAATAGTATGGATATTCACCAAATCCTGCAACATTTACCCCATCGTTATCCTTTTTTACTCATTGATAGAGTATTAAATTACACCTTGGGTGAATCGTTGACTGCGATTAAAAATGTAACGTATAACGAACCGTTTTTTCAAGGGCATTTTCCGCACCGTCGAGTAATGCCTGGTGTTTTAATTATTGAAGCAATGGCACAAGCCACAGGGGTGTTAGCCTTTAAAACGAGCGAAGCACAACCAGATGACAAATCGTTATATTATTTAGTGGGTATTGATAACGCACGTTTTAAACAACCTGTTGAACCTGGTGACCAATTGCTCATCGAGGTTAAATTAATCAAACGTGCCCAAGGGGTCTGGAAATATAGTGCTACTGCTCATGTAGAGGGTAAATTAGTTTCTAGTGCTGATTTAATGTGTATGAAACGGGATATTCCCACCTAATTGCGCTCATGCTGATACATCCAACTGCTATTATTGACCCCCGTGCCGAACTGGATTCCAGCGTTGAAATTGGCGCATATTCAATTATTGAAGGCACAGTACAAATCGGGGCAAATACTAAAATTGCGCCCCATGTGGTAATTAAAGGATCAACTCGAATCGGATGCGAAAATCGCATTTATCAATTTGCTTCTTTAGGCGAAAATCCACAAGATAAGAAATATGCTGGCGAAGTTGAAACCTATTTAGAAATTGGCGACCGTAACGAAATCCGCGAATATTGCACAATGAATCGTGGAACTATTCAAGGCGGTGGTTTAACAAAAATAGGGGACGATAATTGGATTATGGCATACGCGCATTTTGCGCATGATTGCATTGTTGGAAATCACACGATTTTTGCCAACGGTGCGTCAATTGCTGGACATGTGCAAGTAGGGGATTACGCTATCCTTGGTGGTTTTACGGGGGTACATCAATTCTGTCGCTTAGGAGCACACTGTTTCACGGGTGGCGGTTCTATTATTTTCAAAGATGTACCACCTTATGTAACTGTGTGGGGAAATCGCGCAGAAGCTTATGGCATCAATAAAGAAGGCTTAAAACGGCGCGGATTCACTCCTGAAGCAATTAACCAATTGCATCATGCCTATAAAATTATTTACAAAAATAATTTAACGACGCAACAAGCTTTAGAACAACTAAAACAGCTTGCTCAAGAATGCGACGCTGTTAATTTACTGGTTGAATTTTTACAAAATTCTGAACGTGGTATTGTACGTTAATGCAAAATAACGATACCTGTGCAAGTTATGAATAATCCTTTTGAGCATTATGCCCGCCCCAACGTCATGGTTGATGTCGTTATTTTTACGATTCAACAAGACACCTTAAAAGTTTTATTGATAAAGCGCGCAATTCCGCCTTTTGAAAATCATTGGGCTTTGCCAGGCGGCGCAATTCATATTGAAATAGATGACAGCTTAGAAGCAGCCGCTATGCGTGAATTGCGCGAAGAAACTGGGTTAGACCTACAAGCCGTTGATGCCAATGGTTCTCCCCGTCATTATTTAGAACAACTTTCTACTTATGGCAATCCTCGTCGCGACCCGCGTAGTTGGACAGTTTCTATCGCCTATTTTGCCCTTGTTCCCGTTGATGTAGCGCAGTTAACTGCTGGGACAGATGCAAAAGCTGCACAATGGCATTCTATTTATGGCGATAAAGTAGAATTACCGCTTGCCTTTGACCATGCCAAAATTTTGCAAGATGCAATTACCCGTTTACGCTCCAAATTAGATTACACTGACATTGCTGTGCACTTTTTGCCGCAAGAATTTACATTGAGTGAATTGCAACATGTTTATGAAATCATTATGCAGGAAAAACTCAATAAAAGTTCATTCCGTTTGCGCGTTGAGCGGGCTTGTATGGTACGTCCGATTGAGGGCAAAATGCGTTTAGGTTCAAATCGCCCTGCTCAATTATATGAATTTGTTGAAAAAAATGACCGTTTATTTTTCCCGCGTAGTTTAGCATGGGCTCAAGAGCGAAAAAGATAACTTTTTTTGTTCAGTCTGTCATTCTTAACTGATATTTTCCACTTCAATTTCATAACATGTCAAACTGTTATGCTTGATTTCAAACTAGCGTAATCTATAATAAAGTTATACTAATATATAACTTCATTACTTCAAATATAATTGAGGAAATTATTATGCTCGCCGCATCATTACGCCGTTCTGGTGGTTCGCTCATTATGACCATCCCCCAATCTTATGTTGAACAAAATCAACTTGATGCAAATTCTCGTGTGACTTTAGAAATTAACGGTCATGAATTAAAAATCACACCTAGTAAAAAACGCCTTTCATTAGATAAATTATTAGCGCAAACCCCTACTGGCTTATGTCGTGTTGATGCGTGGGATGAAATGTCAAATGAGGGAAATGAAGCGTGATTCCTGAGAGAGGCGATATTTTACATTTGAGTTTTGATCCCTCTTCAGGCAAAGAAATTCAAGGTGAACGTTTTTGTATAGTTGTTTCCCCGCATATATTCAATGCACGCTTCAAATTGGCGTGGGTGTGTCCAATCTCCAGAGGCAATGCAGAACTTGCTCGCAACAGCGGTTTTCTAGTTTCTCTGATGGGATTAGGTTTGAAAACCGATGGGGCAATACATTTGCACCAATTGAAATCTCTGGATTGGGCAGTGAGAAAAGCACAATTCGTCGAAAAAGTGCCCGATGCTTTATTGCAAGAAGTGTTAGAGCGGTTATTGACTGTGTTGGAATAACATGAAGGTGATAATTTTGGAAAATGTTGGGGCACTGTTAGCAACCCAACCTACAAAGCTATAGAAAAACGGGTAGAGCTAAAGAAGTAATGATGTATTGTAACGGTTAATAAAATAAATGATAGCACCGATGTGATTTTCTAACTTCTTAGAGAAAGATAAAGTTTTTCGCACCAAACGACTAACTCGCTGTCTTAATGTATTGTTAAATCGCTCAATATGATTGGTTAACCCCGTCTCTTTCCCAACCGCTTTGTGTCGTTTACTGGAAAGCACTTTCTGGTAGGCTTCTCAGAAATCGGTATAACATACGGCACATTGACGATAGACCGCTGAGAGTAAATCCCATAATGCGCGTGCCCCTTCTCCATCTCGCTTCCCAAAGGCTACGCCCAAAACCTTCCGTGAATCTCTCTCTAAAGCTATCCATATCCACACTTTCTCTTGACTGTGACCTACAAATGACCACATCTCATCGCACTCTAAACACAACTTTCCTTTTTTTAAAGGCGGCTGCTCTAAAATGATGAATTCGCTCGTCCTACCTTATGTATCTATTTCCTTTCTTCACTATAATCTCCCACACTTTGGCATGATTTTTTCAGCTATGTTAATTAAGTTCGATATCTGACAAAATATAAGGGATTGCTACGATTCGCAATCAACGTTAAGTATGCACATCTACTTCTCAATACGATAATATCCAATCAAGCGAATCCAAAAAATCCCCAATAGCAAAGTACAGAAATATCGTCAAATAAATTAAAAACAAGGAGTTAATCATGCGTGAAGAGATGTTACGAAACATTTTAAGTGAACTTAATGGCATGTCAGCCGATATTGAAGCTTCAGCCATTATTTCAACAGACGGATTAATTATCTCGGCATTATTGCCCGCTTCTATGGATGAAGATCGAGTCGGCGCGATGGCGGCGGCGATGTTGTCATTAGGTGAGCGCACTGCTGAAGAATTAGGACGTGGAGAATTAGAGCAAGTGCTAATTAAAGGAAATAACGGCTATGTAATGATGTTACATGCAGGTAAAGAAACGGTTTTAAGTGTAGTTGCCAAATCTTCTGCAAAATTAGGATTGATTTTCTTAGATGCAAAGCGTGCGGCTGACGCTATTAAAAAGACTATATAATTATTGTCAGTAAATCATCATAGGTAGGCATTTTACTTTAGTTTCTATAAATAAAATAAGCTGAAGATAACGAAATATCATAGGTAAAAAATAGACTTGCTAGTTGTTAAACTCGCTAACTCTTTTAAAATTAGTACCTAATTGTAAAAAGATATTTCAAATAAAGACCTGCAAGGTTTTCAAACCTTTGTGGGTCTTTTGGGTTTAAAAAGCTTTGTAACATTTTATAGAACCAATTTGAAATGTTTAAAAAGAAGCAAGTTGTTTGTTGTTTAATCATAAGTCTGATAAAACACAATTTCAGTTTAGCATTCGCATTCTCAAACGTCCGTTCAAAGTTCTTAACTAAAGATTTATATCGTTCAACCCAAGCATTAGAACGTTCTACAACCCATCTTGCTTTAACGGGTACAAAGCCAGTTTTACCTTGTGCTAACTTTTCTTGTTTAGCAACGCAAATTCGGCAAATATAAATAAATATTTCAATCATTTACCTTAAAAAGCGGCAACTCATTAATATTCAATAGTTTAATGTTTTAGCTGATGAAAATAAGCATAAATTTCAATTTATTGCTGTAAAAACTTATTTATCCTTTTGAATTCATTTCTTAAAAAATTGGTGAATTTAAGAATAATTCTTCACTAACAACCTATTGAAATAAAACAATATTTTTATCAATTAATCGCTAATTTATTGATTATTTTTATATTTATCATTTTTTCAAGTAAATAACTGATGTTTATAATTATATTCGCCGAATTCGCGTTATCCTAGACTTCAAGTCGATTCTATGGGCTTCCTTGCGTCAGCCCATTCTACGTTTGACTTTAATTAATGATTAGACTCTGAATTTGGCGGAGTTGAACCCTTTCCTTTTTTAGGAATCACTTTTAATGAAGCTTTAGGCGGCGTGTTGCCGATTTTTGCATCAGGTGTTGAACTGCTGGCTTCCGTGAGGGGCGTAACTGAAACAGGTGCAGGTTCGCTATTGGTATCAACCAGCGGCTGAATGTCAGTTGTTGAACCTTGTTGATTTGCTTGCATTTGTTCAAATTGCCGCCGAATTGCAAATTCATCATGCAAATCTACTTCACTAATTTCACGCAAAGGAGGTGTTTTTACAGGTGCAGATATTTGTTCTACACAAGGTTCTGCACTGCTACTCGGTTGTATGGTTTCTGTGCTTTCTAACGGCGTAGCAGCAAGCGGTTTATCTGTCACAACTTCGGTAATTGGTGGAGTGACAGTAAACGGGGCGACATCTTCCGTTGTTTGTGTATCTGTAGCTTTAGAAGTTACTACTTGTGGCGCAATTTCAGGAGTAACTGTAGGCGTTACAACATTTTGTGTGAGATTGACCGTTTGAGACTGAGTATTATCAGTCGTTTTGGGAGTCATTTTTGAAACAGAAGCCGTCGTTGACTGCGCGCGCCATTGCCAGAATTTTTGCCATAAATTCATTAATGCCATCCATCCTAAAATAAAGAGCATTCGCACAAGGTAGAAACCCATCACTAACATCGTGCTTATGCGTGACCAAAGACTAGGACTGTTATTAACCTTTGAAGTTTTATCAGAATGCGATGGCGTTACACCTAAATGAGTATGTGCAGGCGGGGTATTGACAGTTGCTGTTGACGCATCACTGTCATCGCCTTTTAACACTTTTTCGCCTACACTAATGCAGCCTAATGGAATCACTAATAAAGTCAATAAAGTAGAAACCAACACTCCAAATAATAAAGAAATCGCCATTCCTTGGAAAATAGGGTCATATAAAATTACAAACGAACCCGCAACCAAGGCAAAGGCAGTAATCATAATCGGACGTGTTCGAGTTTTGCAGGCTAAAATCACTGCATCATTTAACGGCGTGCCTTGTCGCACTTCTTGAATAGAATAATCTACTAATAAAATAGAATTACGGACAATAATCCCCGCTAAAGCAATCCAGCCAATCATAGAAGTTGCGGTAAATTCTGCACCTAATAACCAATGTCCAGGGATAATGCCTAATAATGTCAATGGAATCGGGGCCATAATGACAGCGGGCACAAGGAAATTGCCGAATAACCAAACGACAAGGATATAAATTAATATCATCGCCACGCCAAACGCCAAGCCCATGTCGCGGAAAGTTTCATAGGTAATTGTCCATTCCCCTGTCCACTCAAAACTTGCTCGTCCATCGGGTGGCGGTGCGCCGAGATAATGCCCTTGTTTTAACGCTGTTCCATCGGGTGCAACATAGTCATTCAGTAATTTTTCAACCGCAAACATGCCATAAATCGGTGCACTTAAACTATATTCGTTATTTCCTTCATAAATTCCGACAGAATCACCCACCACATATTCAATACGCCGTAAATCTTTTTGATAAACAATAGGTTCTTCAGGAGTTTGTACAAAACGTCCTAGCTCGGCTAATGGTACTGTGCCACCTTGTCCGTCTGGTATCGGTAAATCATATAAACGGGTGAGCTGGGCGCGAATGGCTAACGGTACTTGAATCACAATGAAAGTCGGTTCTAGCATTGAACCTTTTTTAATATCGCCTAGTTTAAAATTGCCCATTGCCATGGCTAAATTTTGATTGATAGTATCAATAGAAATACCTAAGCGGACGGCTTTTTCTGTGTCAACTACAAATCGCCAATAATCATAAGGCGCACTCATGTAGTTATCAACATCATCTAAAATTTCTGATTTTTCAAAAATTTGTGTTAAATTATGGGCAACAGCACGACGGGTGTTATCATCAGAGCCATACACTTCTGCAACTACGGATTGCAACACGGGCGGGCCTGGTGGCATTTCTACCACGGCAATGCGTGCCGTTGTTCCTTTTATTAAGGTTTCTAACATGCGCCGTGTTTCAGTTGCAATTTCGTGGCTGCTACGATGTCGATGTTTTTTATCGGTTAATTGAATATGAATATCCGCTTTCCAAGGTTGTTGACGCAAATAGTAATGACGAACCATGCCATTAAAATCAAAAGGTTGCGTTGTTCCCACATAAGTGACTAAGGACACAACCTCTGGAATTTCGCGGATTTTTTCCGCCATTTGCTGCACTAAATTTGCCGTAATTGGTAATGCTGTCCCTTCATTCATATCAACGAAAACGGAAAATTCGGGCTTGTTATCCAAAGGCAGCATTTTGACTTCAACAGCTGTAGTGTAAAACATTGAACAGGCAAGGAAAAAAGCAAAAACTAGGCTAAATAAAAAACCATAGCCGAGCAGTTTATTTTGAATTAACGGCGGGATTATTTTGCGATAGAACCCTTCTAAGCGTTTGTTTTGTTGATGTTCACGTTGTTCAGCATCATGCAAATTTTTCATTGAGGGACGAATGCGCATTGCTAAATAGGGTGTGAACACAAAAGCGGCGAATAAAGAGAAAATCATCGCTACTGAGCCTAATGCTGGAATCGGTGCCATATAAGGACCCATCATGCCAGATACAAAGCCCATCGGTAATAAAGCAGCAACCACTGTAAACGTGGCTAAAATTGTAGGATTGCCCACTTCGCGCACGGCATCTACTGCCGTCGCTGTGTCAATTTGTCCATTCAGTAACCAGCGGCGGTAAATGTTTTCAATCACTACAATCGCGTCATCCACTAAAATTCCAATCGAGAAAATTAGGGCAAATAAAGATACGCGGTCAATGGTAAAACCTAAAATCCATGCAGAAAATACGGTGATTAAAATCACCACGGGAATGACTAAGGTCACTACAATCGCGGGACGCACGCCTAAAGTTAGCAAAACTAAAATTGTTACCGCTCCCGTTGCGATGAATAATTTTTTAATTAAATCATTTACTTTATCGTTTGCAGTTTTGCCATAATTGCGCGTGATTTCTACATGGACATTATCGGGAATCAGTTTGCCTTTTAATACTTCTACTTGTTGCAAAATGCCGTTAGCGACGGATACGCCGTTAGTATTAATTTTTTTGGCGATGGCAATTGTCACTGCTGCCGCGCCATTGGCGATATTAGGTGCAGTTACTTGATGTTCTTGATTATAGGCTACACCACTGAAGTAATTAACAAATTGTTGTGTATCTTCAGGGGTTTGGCTCACCGTTGCAATGTCACGCATATACACGGGATTGCCATCGCGTACCGCAACCACCAGTTGCTCAATATCATGCGCTGTCTGTAAAAATGCCCCTGTTTGCACAGAAAATTGGGTATTCCCAATTTCCACATTCCCTGCATTTAATTCACTATTGGCGGTTTGCACCACTTGCGCAACTTGGGCGAGGCTGATTTTAAAGCTAGATAAACGTTCAGGCATAACTTCAATTTTAACTTGTTCGCGCCGTCCACCCACAATAAAACTCGCGCCAGTATTGTCCACTTCTTTAAGATTTTGCATGACATCTAAGGCCAAAGTGCGCAAAGCAGCATCGTCGACATCCTCTGACCATAACGTCAAGGCGACAATGGGTACATCATCAATCCCTTTAGGTTTGACTAAAGGCATCGCAATCCCAGGCGGCATTTTGTCTAAATTAGATTGAATTTTGTCATGAACTTTAAAAACAGATTGTTCTAATTTTTCCCCGACTTTAAATTCCACTGTCACTACGCCGCGTCCGCGTTCAGTCGCAGAATAAACATGTTTAACGCCTGGAATTTCACTCATTAAACGCTGCAAAGGGTCAATGGCTAAACTCACTACTTGCTCAGTTGAAGTGCCTGAATATTGCAGAAAAATATCTACCATTGGCACAGAAATTTGAGGGTCTTCTTGGCGCGGGGTAAAAAATAGACCCAAAATGCCCATAAACAACATTGCCACAAAAAATAAGGGTGATAAGGGCGAATGAATATAATCTTGCGCAATGCGTCCTGCAATGCCTAAAGTAGGTGGCACGGGCGCAGAAATAGCGGGAGTTGGAGGCGTAGAATTCGCAGAATGCTCAGTCATAATAGATAACAAATTCAAGTCGTCAAAAATAAGGGCGTGTCAGCATGTTTCCGACTTAACGCACGGGCGGCATGGGTAAAGCATTAACGGGCTGTGATGTCCAAGGCGCAGGCGCAACCATGGTTGGTGCAGGAGTGCTGGCTTGGATTTCAATCACATCACCACTTTGTAAACCACTTAAAATGCTGACGTAATTAGCATCCATTTCGCGTCCTAAACGAACTAAACGCAAACTGCGTTTATCGCCTTGCAACACATAAACGCTGGGCAAACTACCGCGCCAAGTCAACGCCGCGCGGGGAATGACGGGTAAATTGTAAACGGGTAAATTGGGGTCTTGTAATTCTACTTGGGCATATTGTCCTGCCCCTGTCCGTGTACCGATGGGTAAATCAAATTTCGTCGTAATCGTATGGCGTTGTGGGTCAGCACTGGGGAAAATTTGCGCCGTGCGGACTTGTATAATTTGATTAGGGTTATCTAATTTAGCAGAAACTTGACTGCCGACACTGATACCATTAATTAAACGGGCAGGAACTTCAACTTGAATTTGCAAATATTGCGTATCGGCAAATTTAATTAAAGGTTGTCCAGGTTGAACGGTATCTCCTACCTCTACCATTTTTTTAACAATTACGCCATCAAAAGGGGCTTTGCCCACTGCATCACGCAATTTTTCATCAATTTGTTCAATTTGTGCTTGTGTGCGCATCATAGCATTGCGAGCTTGGTCAATTTGCGTACCAAAATTATATAATTCGGCTTGACGGTCAACAAAAGTGTTATTTTGTCCTAAAAACTCACCCATTGGACGGCTAAAAAACTGGTCAAATAAATTTGGCATTCCCATTCCACCTGGAACGCTCATTTGTCCAGGTGAGTTAGGAGAATATAATTCACGCGAATATTGTACATTGGCATTGCGCAACACCGATTCCGCATTCATCATTTCTGCAATGGCGGCGCGGCGTTGGGCTTGCAAATCTCGGTCATTTAACGCTACTAATACAGTTTCTTTGTTAAAGTGGTCTCCCTCCGTCCCTGCTAGCATTTCAACCCGTCCAGGCAATTGCGCAGACAGCATGACCTCTTTATAGGGAACTACTGTTCCCCCTAAAGTCACTGTTGTTCCAATGGGATAATCGCGCACGACATAAGATTCAGCACGCAAAACGGTTGGCATCATCACGCCAACGATTAACAATAAACGAAATACGAGTTTAATCATGTAATGAACCATTAAGAAAAAAGGAATATAGTATGCACATGAATTACAATAGCTTGATTTTTAGAACGCTTTTATTTTTTATTTAAAGAAAAAAACAAAAATAATCAAAATTTTTTAATTGATTTATTTAATTTTTTTTAAGAAACTGACTTATGTTTTTTACATAAGTCAGTAAGCAATTTTTATTTAACCCGTCCCATCACAGTAAAGCTTTTAATAAAAGGGCCTGCCATACGAGGGTCTTTAATCATTGCAGCATAATCCCCTTGCTTAAATTTTAAACTTCCCATCATATAAGCCGTACCTAAGCCCATTATACTAATGCCATTGTCAATCCACTTTTGCCAATTCGTCACGGAGGCGCGTAAATCCCAATTCAAGGCTTCACCATTGTATAAAGCGGCATTTACAACTCGTCCATTTTCAACCACTAAAACCCCTGTGGGTTTCTCTTGTGTATCAAATCCATAAGCAATCACAGAATTGAAATTTATTTTGGCTAAAGCATCCGCTAATTCAACTTCTTTATTCCATTCTTGTGCAAATGCTTTCATCCAAGCATCAGAAAATAATTCAGCCATTAGATTCTCCCCTAGATTAAAATTGAAAATGATAATAACAAACAATCACTCAGTAAAATAACTTTATCTTCTTTAACCTAAACAACTAAGCATTTTTAATATATCGTAAGTGAGTCTGCTTAACATGAATTGTTTTTTTCTGTTAAGCTAGACAGCTTCAAAATAGAGATATTCAACAGCTAAGTAGAATATAATTGTTTGCTTATTTATAAATCTACAATGCGCCATTCCCATTTTTGATTGACTAACGATTGGCACAAAAACGCTTATTTTAAGCCCTCTTATTAGAAATTATTTTACCATTTAATTTAGGTTAATACGCTATGAATTTTATCACGATAGGCAACGCACTTGGTTGCACCATCAACTCTCATCGTCGAGGATGGGATGGAAGTATTTGTAAAAACGCAGAAACTTGGAATTGTTCAGCTAAACAACAATTTAGAACAGATTATTGTCAACAAGGTGACCCGCGTTGTTATCACATTCATATTTTTGAGCAACAACAACCGTATTGTTTAATAGATGATTTAGGGATTGGTTGGTTATTAGAGCCTTATCCTGAAGCATTAAATAACCAAATTTTGCTATTTTGGGGTAAACGTTTTCAAGAACCCCGTGGGATTAGCGAAATTAATACTCGTCCTAAAGATTATGTATTTGGAGCTTATCGGGTTCGTTCAGTCTCACAGCAAAAAATTAATGAATTTAAAACGTTGTGGAAGATTGAGCCTTATGATGATGGTTGGACACGTTTTCAACAACCGCATATTTTAACGGTTTATTATAAAAGCATTATGGGTGGCGTTTATCTGAAAGAAGTCAATCGCGTCGCAGTAGAAAATATGTTTGAAAAAGCAGCAGAACAAGCTGCGAGTCCTAATCCTAATTGGTATGAGCCTGAAGATGCTGAACGTTTTAGTTATTTTCACGCTCATTTAGGCGAATGGTTTGATATTGCGCGTGATGAATCTAATCGTTTGCGCGAAAAATTAGGTGTCACCAGTTCTTCATTAGTATTACCCCCGCGCGCGATTAATACACATTTAAGTTCGCCTGAAGAGTCCGCTGTTAAAAATTCTGTGATGGGCGATACACTGAAAAATTTAAATTTTGAACCCAAAAAATTTAGTGATGATTTACCTGTTTTTCAGCCTCGCCCTACCGTTAAAGTCCCGCCGCCGCCTTACCCATTAATTGAAAAAGATTCCGTTAAAGATAAAATTCGTTTTACTTATGGCAAAGATGTATTAGATGCCGTTATGGCAGTTTCTATTACCAAAAATATTTTAATTTTAACGGGCAATCCAGGGGTCGGTAAAAGTACCTTGGCAACGGATTTAATTGACGATTCAGAGCGTAAATTAATTGTAACCGTAGGTTCAACATGGCGCGGACGAGAAGATTTACTCGGCTATGTCAATCCCATTAGCAATGAATTTGAACCCACTGAATTTACACGTTTTTTAGCTAAAGCAGAGTCTGCATGGCGCAAAAATGACCGCCGTCCTTATCTTGTTATTTTTGAAGAGTTTAACTTAAGTCAACCTGAATATTGGTTTGCCGATATTTTAGTGCGCTCACAATATCCCGAAGACCAAGAACGTTTACGGACTTTAGAGCTAGGCGGTAAAAGCATTCGCGGTATTCCTAATCCAGCAAATGTTAGCGTAAGCAAATTATTTATTTCGCCCGCTCTTCGCTTTATTGCCACGATTAATAATGACCACACTACTTTATCGTTATCGCCTCGGGTGTTAGACCGTGCTTCTATTGTTGAATTAACTTTAGAACCCCGCACCACTTTAGAGCGAGCAAAATTAGAGCTATACGATGAAAAACAAATCATGGCAATTGAAGAGCTTGACGCATTACTAAAATATAAAAATGCGATGTTTTCCTTGCGTGCCGCTGAATCACTCAAACGCTGTATTGAACAATTAGAATTGTTAGATTTAAATAACAGTTGGGATGCTTTAGATATCGTTTTATTACAGCAAGTGTTAACCAAAGTTCGTTTAATGGTCGGCGACCCAGCGAATGAAAACTTAATGCAAGCTTTAGAAGAATGGAATGAAAGCTATGGCAAATACTTACGCAAATGCGCAAGCTTAATCAATAGCTGGAGTGAGGCATTAAAAGAAGGGCGGGATGTTATTCAAGCTTAAATAAAAAAAGCTGTCAGTGGGCAAACACTGACAGCGATACTCTAAATTAAACTAATCACACTTAAGTAGATAATTTCACTTGATAATCGGGTTGATTAAATGGATGATTTTGATTGACGAATACAGAACGGTCATTTTTCAACGCGATAACTTCAAAGAAAGGTTTGAAGCGATTCTCATCAATCCCAAAACCGCGTAAAATCTTATCAAATAATACTTGCTCTTCAGGTTCAGGTTGACCATCAGATAAAGAAGAATCAATTAAGTTTGTCAAAATGCACAATTTTTGCGCATCCGTTAAAATTGGAGCAGCATCTACCAAGAATTTATCCACATTATTTGAACGTGCATAACGTTGTGCTTTCTCTAATAATTGACGATTATTCGCACCTACTCCAATAGAATTACCGCTAGACTCACCGCCTAACACAGATAACAATTGTCCAACTTCCTCGTTATCAATTTCACCATCGGCAGAAATCATATACAACAATGCAATTGCCAATGCCAAATGCGGGGTCATTTGCTCGCCGCTATCCCCTTTGAACATATCAAACAAACCCATACGATTCTCCTAAAATAAATTGAGTGGTCTTATTGTGTAATACTCTATGACATAAATTGTCGTGTGCTTATTATATGACAATTTTTATCAACTTTAATAGACATAATAAGTCATTTTGAGATTAATTTTTAGATAACTTCTAAAAAAACTAGCTTTACCGCGCCGAAAACTGACACAATCAATAGTCATTTTTTATTTAAATAAAGGACGTTATATGTATATTTTAGCGGGTGATATTGGAGGAACAAAAAGCCATTTAGGGATTTTTCACCAACACCACCATAAATTACAACTTATTTACGAACAAAAATTTGCCAGTCAAAAATTTTCTGCTTTTGCACCCTTACTGATGAATTTTTTTCATAAAAGTGCTATCTCATTGACGCAAATCAAAATGGCATGTTTTGGGGTTGCGGGTCCTGTACATGAAGGATATTGCAAAATCACCAATCTCCCATGGGTGATTCAACAAAGCGAATTACAACATTTATTAAACTGCAATCAAGTATTTCTCATTAATGATTTAGAAGCTATCGCTTACGGTGTTTTATATGCTAACACCGAACACATAAAAATCAATCCATTAGCAAAGACAGAAATACAAAGTAATATTGCTATTCTTGCACTGGGAACAGGATTTGGGCTCGCGATTTTAGCATGGGATAAGTCTAGCAATCGCTTTTTAGTCTTAGCGACTGAAAGCGGTCACAGCAATTTTGCTCCCCGCACTGAATTACAACTATCTTTATTACAATATCTTTTAGAACACCATCAAAAAACAGTTTACGATAATTTATTATCTGGTTCAGGTTTAAAAACGATTTACCAATTTTTTTGCAAGAAACATCCAGAAATTGTACCAGAATGGCTAAATAATATTTTTCAACAAGAAGATTTTACAAAAACTTTAATTACCTGTGCCTTAAAAAAGCAAGAATTAATCTGTGAAAAAACCTTAGATTTATTTACAAGCATTTGCGCTGCAAAAATCGCAGATATTGCTTTAGAACATCTAACATTAGGTGGTATTTATATTGGCGGTGGGATTGCCCCTGCTATTTTACCAAAATTACAAAATAAAACTTTTTTAGATAATTTTTTAGATAAACCTGAAAAATTTTCCGAATTACTCACACCTATCCCAATTAAAGTATTACTTAATCAAGATATTGGAATGTTAGGAGCTGCTTATTACTTGCAAAATCTGAATTAAATAAAAAAACCTGCTAGGTTTTTAAAGCCTAGCAGGTTTCTATTTTCTTCAAATTACATCAAAAAGAACTATTTCAATTGTCCAGAATAAACAATTTCGCCATTTTCTAACTGATAACCTAGATATAGAGCGGTTGTATCTGCTGGAAGTGATTGGAATAAGGACGTGGAGAATGTCAACGCCGCGGGGAGGGCACGTTGTTCTGCGACTTTGATTTCAACAAGTTGCGGTTGAATCATGTACCATGTTTGATTAAAGCTATAGTGTTGATTATTTTTATCAATCGCTAAACTTAAAATCTTTACAGCTTTGCCGCGATGTTGCAGTTCAGGACGTAAAACAAAAGTATCGCTTAAAGGAGCAAAACAAGCGGTGCTTTCTGTGCTGATTTGTCCATTCCACTTGTAATGGTTTTTAGGCTGTTCTTTTGCCAGTTTTACGTTTGTCCATTTTTGAGTGTTACCCAAAATTCGCACCCCATTCCCAAGAATAGCATTACTGAGGACAACATCACCTGTTAACGTAAGATTATTCAGATAAACAGGATGTTGCACATTTCCCGTTAAAACACCACCCCAATAACCACCTTCTACAAAAGCACACGGTTCAAAATTGACATCGTGTATTCTGCCGAGCACAGGACTGCTGTTTAGAATAAAACCACCGAGCGTACCGCCGCTAAGTTGTTTACCCACAAATTCTATATTGCGAATTGTTCCTAAATTGTTAATCGTGCCACTGAGTTTGCCGCCGCTAATTTTGCCTGTCGTTAAAAGTGAAACATCACTGATAAAACCTTCATTATTTACACTTTTATCAATAATAAAGTTGGCAATAGTTCCTTCGGCATGGATTTTAGTAATTGCTAACGTTTTGCCGCGACCATTGCAAACACCTTGATAATTTTCAACAGGTTCGCAATTTGGGGTTTCAATGGGATTAGGTACAGGAACAATAGGCTTGCTCGCAACAGTGACTAAAAACGCAACAGAAACTTGTGTATTTTGGCTATCGCTGGCGGTGACTTGAATCAGGCTTGTCCCAACATTAGCAAAGTTGACGGTTAACACTTCTGCATTCAGTTGTACTGTGGCTACATTTGTATCTTGCGAAGCCGCTTGATAATTTAACACGACATCTTCAGCATCTTTAAAATAACTTGCTAAATTCAAAGTCAATGCTGCATCGCCTTCAGTGACTAAAATATCGGCTAAAGTTGCGTAATTTTCAGGCGGAGTGTTTGTTGGTGTAATAACAAGTGGGATAAGGTCAAACGTTGCTACGCAATTTGTATTTGCGATAATCGCAAAACTTGTACAATTAGCAGGTGTCCAGCCTTTAAATTCTGAACCATTTTCTGCACTTGCAGTCAGTTGAATTTGTGTGCCTGCGGTATATTGTCCTGCTGTTGTCCCTTGAATTGTCCCTTGACCCGTACCGTTTGTGCTCGTCGTTAAATCGTAAGTAACAGGCGCAGGTGGTGGAGTGACAACCTTTTGTTCAAATGTTGCGGTACAAGTAGTATCTGCCCATAAATAAAAGCTTTTTGCGCAACTTTCAGGCGACCAAGCTTTAAAGGTTGAATCAGCATCAGGCGTTGCAGCGAGTTTGATTAATGTCCCTTCGTTATATGTCCCTGCCGCAGTGCCACCTAATGTACCTTTGCCTGTGCCTGCCATTTTTACAGTTAAGTTATAACTAATGGGAATTACTACAACAGGAATTTCTGTTACTGTTAAAGTGCCGTTACTACAACTTGTAATGATGTAATGGTCATCTGTACTACTTGAATTATCACAAGTAATTGGATAACTCCCCATAGGACTGCTATTAGTGGCGGTCGTGCTTACCGTTGGCGGTGTATCTATTGTTTCACCATTCGCTAATCCTGTATAACTAATTGTTAAAGCAGGATTTGCTGTATTTACTATCTTACTCTTATTATCCGCTTGCGCAGTGATGGATTTCTTAGAAACCGCAATATTCTTAGAAACTTGTGTTGCTGCATTATAGGTTGAATTTCCAGCTTGGTCAGCGGTGACTGTACAAGTGCCTACGCCTACAATCGTTAAAGTTGTGCCTGAAACGGTGCAAACGCTGCTTGTGGTACTGGCAAAGGTGACAGTTAAACCTGAATTGGATGTAGCACTTAAAGTAATTGGTGCATCGCCGTAAGTTACACTGCTTGCTGGGTTAAAGGTGATGGTTTGAGCAATTTTAGTTACAACATTACTACTACTCACTAACACAGTTTGCCCAGTCGTGATGCCTGTGCTTGCTTTTGGCGTGACTGCAAAGCAGATATATTTACCAAGCTCATTACTGGTCAATACATAATCAAGATTTGTTGCATTTACTATTGGTGTTTTATCAGCCGTACAACTACTGTTAGTGGCTGTATACCATTGGAAAAGTGAGGTAGCTTGGCTATCGTTTTCAATATCAGCATAGTTATAACTAGCGGTTAAAGTCTGTCCAACATTTAATTGCTCTAAAAAACTAACTGTATTCGCGGTCGGTGCAGTATTTTGTACTTCATACACCCCTATATCGACAACGCTACCATAAATCCGTGTAGAACCTGCAAAATCTGTCGTTAAACTTTCCGCATTTGTAATACTATTTTTGCCATGATTGATAACAGAACTGCTAAAACTTGGAATTAAGTTTGCGTCAAGAGCGGGGTCATCGGTCAGATTATTAAGATTAGTACCATTAACACACTCTAAGCTTCCTTCAATAAGACTATTTTCCGCATTAACTGTACCAGAATAATCATTGTCTTTCGTACAATTACTGCCATCATTATTAGCTAGAATTGAATTATAAATACTAATTGTTCCATCAGTGTAACTTACTCCACCAATCTCCCCAATTGCTCCATATAAACCCCCATCTATAATATTATTAGCAATTGTAGAGTGTATGATTTTCCCAGAATTGCCAACAAACATTCCAGCTATATTTCTATTAGCTGTATTATCAACAATTTTTGATTGTAGGATTTTAAAAACGCCTGGGCTATTAATTCCTCCGCCATACCTAAAGGCAGTGTTATAACTTATAGTAGAATTGATAACAGCGAAACCAGTGTCTGAATAATTGAAAACTCCTCCCCCATAACCCGCAGAATTATTGCTAATGAGTGAGTTTGTAATTGTGGCATCCCCTTGAGAGATATACACACCTCCACCAAAATAGGATAAATTATTAATAATATTGGAATTTGAAATTACTAATGTTCCAAAATTATAAAGTCCACCACCAAGACAACTATTAGAAGCACAAGAACCTCCCGTAATATCATTATTTATTATCTCTGCGCTAACTTTATTCAGACTAACAGTACTTTGCGTAAGTGACATTGTACCTCTATTATGAATTCCTGCACCCCTATCTGATGATGTGTTGTTAGTAATCAAAGATTGATTGATATTAAGAGTGCCAGTGTTATAAAGACCACCCCCTTCATAAGAATTACTTTCAGTAACAGTAACCTCAGTTAACGTCAATGTACCATCACTAAAAATTCCTCCCCCTAAACCCTCTAAATATCCTTTGGTAATTTTTAACTGACTCATAGCCACTGTTGTATTCGCTGAAATCGTAAATACACGCGTAACGCCATTGCCGCTAATCACGGTCTTATCTGTCCCATTACCTTGAAAAACCAGATTTTTATCAACAACCAACTCTGTTGATAAAACAATCGTTCCATCAGCACTTGTAGCAAATGTGATGTTATCACCCGCGTTAGCATCTAAAATTGCTTGGCGTAATGAACCACTTCCACTATCGCTGGTATTTGTCACCGTTATAGTTGCTGCTTGAATTCCACTACTAAAACAACATAAGAAGACAAAAATTTTGATAGAAAGTGAAGAAAAAGAAGGGGACACAAATTTTTTCGTGAAATATTGCATCCGTAGTGAAATGTTTTTCATAATTTTTTCGCTTTATCGTATTAAGAAATTTATTTTAATTGTAAAAAACAATTAAAACTCCTTATCGCCTCCGACAATCATTAAAAGCAGGCAAATTTAGCCAAAATATAACTAAACCTTACAAACCATAGGTGAGCTTTAAGTTTTTGTAAAATTACAAATTATTATACTTATCTATTTTTAGTAGTGCCGGTAGTGCCAAATAGGTAAGGAAGTTATAATAAATAGAGATATGAATTAAAGAATAGAGAGAAAAGATGAAAGTGGCGCAGGTGTGGTTGATTATATAGTCCCCGTATCACAAAAAGAGTATAGAAAATGACCTATTCAAGAGACTTTCGTGAACGCGTATTAAAAACAAGGCAAGAAGACAAATTAACCATCTCACGACACTCGCTATTGCTATCTTGAAGCGTTTTGCTACCTCGGCGATGGTT
>JACCEE011168194.1_pt1 | contig 46509 bp, 42 predicted proteins | sample 7449931 | NCBI WGS metagenome assembly JACCEE01 (sample SAMN15323457, study PRJNA562643) | freshwater metagenome | isolation source: river surface water | place: USA:Blue River Watershed | collected 2017-08-19 | reverse complement strand
TTTAACCCTGAAGAACATGCTCGAGGCGAACCGATTACGAGCCCACCGATCATCGACTTCATCGGCCGCAACTACGCTGCCGATGAACAAGGTAGATGGTTCTGGCAAAACGGACCGCAGCGAGTGTATGTGTCATTAGATGCCGCACCGCTCATCTTGCGGGTGTTGGAGTCGGTTGCCGACGCGAGCAAGCATCGTCTTGTGAGCCATACGGGCTATTTGGTCAACGACATTCAAGACGCTTGTATCGACCGACAGGGGCGCATTTTTTTACGCTGCGAACTCGGCCCTGCAATGATTCATGATCTTGACCTTGCACAACTTGCCATTGACGAAGCACAGCATGCTCCAGCGGTGGATTACCTTTGGCACTGGGACTCAGAAAGACATGGCAAGCAGGCATTTTGCTTAGCTGTCATTGATGATGCTTCGCAACACTATGGCTTTGTGTCGCGTCCAGCTTGAGGGCCCATGGCCGCCCGTTCAGCGCGCCAGCGCTGTAGCGCTTCGCGAAGTCGCGCATCAATAGCCGATGCATGAAAAAAATCTGCGTCTTTAGCCGACTGCGCGAGCTTTAATTGTTCGATAGCGGCCGGCAAAGCACCTTGCAGCCAAAAAACCTCAGCTCTTGCCCGGTGAGTGAGCGCGCGCTGGCCCTGTGATGCGTAGATTTTACTTAGCAAGTCCCAGGCGCGTAAATCATCTTGCCGTTCACTTAGCATTGACTCAACCCAGCGTATGGCCTCGGCCTGGCGTTGGGCACGCAGTAAGAGCTCAGCGTGCGCAAGTACAAGTCGCTTTTGCCTGGCAAACTGCTGCAAGGCAGCCTCACTTCGCGCAATCGCCTCTTGCATGTTTCCCTGGCCGGCAAGTGCTTGGATTTGCAGGCGCTCGATCGCCGATGCCGCCGAGTCATTGTTCAATCCCTCGTGCTGCAGCAAATCGCGAGCAAGCTGCGCGGCCTGAAAGGCATCGTGCCAACGAAGCTGGGCCTCTCGTACGCTTGCAAGGCCAAACCAGGCAGCAGCAAGATCAAGAGTACTTTGTTCTTTAATCTGAAACTCAAAACGTTCTGCGCTTCGTCGCAAACCGTCAACGCTGGGGTCAAGTAGGGCTTGCATCCTGGCTCGGATCAGACGAAAACCCAAGGAATCGGGCCATTGCTTATAACGCTCCTGGCGGATCCGCGCCTGCATATCTGACATCCGTTCGGTCGTCAGTGGGTGCGTGCGCAAATAGGCCGGTGCAGCCGACTCGTAAACCCGCGAGGCGCGCTGAATCCGCCCGAAAAAACTCACCATGCCTTGTGGATCGAAGCCAGCCCTCGTGAGCGTATCAAAGCCAATCCGATCAGCTTCGCGCTCGGCATCGCGTGAAAAAGAAAGCATCTGGTCCTGTGCCATCTGCTGGCCAAGCGCAATCAGCCCAGGTGTTGCTTGCGGATTCGATCTGGCAGCCAGTGCCGCAAGCACCAGCCCAACCATTTGCGCAATCCCAGCGTCGCGACTCTTCCCCAGCATACGAGCAATATGGCGTTGGGTCACATGGCCGATTTCATGAGCTAGCACACCCGCGAGTTCCGACTCACTTTCTGCAGCAGCGATAAGCCCGGCATGGACGCCGATAAAGCCACCAGGCAGGGCAAAAGCATTAAGGCTGCTATCGCGTACGAGAAAAAACTCAAAATCCTGACCGCTTTTTGATGCATCAATGAGCCGTCTACCTAGGGTATCGAGGTAGGCGATGACATCAAGGTCTTCGTCACCAGCCTGACTGCGCCGAATGTCGCGCATGATGCTTTCGCCGAGCTTGCGCTCGGTCGAAGGCGACAAACTCTCCGAAGACGGATCCCCTAGGGCAGGCAAGGCGCTTGGTGCGGCTCGGGCCAAGGACGCCGCTTCTGAACGCGCTGAAGTCACCCCGCAAGCGAATCCAAGCGACAGGGCACTGACTACGAGTCGGACCAGAGGCTTGCGAAAAACAGCTTTACTCATCTTGCTATGATTGTTGCATGAATGAAAAGTTCCATAAGAACGCGCTCACCCACTTCGATGAAGCCGGCCAGGCTGTCATGGTTGACGTTGGCGATAAAGCCATAACAAGCCGACAGGCGATTGCAGCAGGTCGCATTCGCATGCTGCCGAGTACTCGACAGCTGGTACAAGAGGGCAAAGCGGGCAAAGGCGATGTGCTCGCGGTTGCGCGGATTGCAGGCATTATGGCTGCCAAGCGCACTGCAGACTTGATCCCGCTTTGTCATCCCCTTAGCCTTAGCAAGGTCACAATCGACTGGCATTGGCTAGGCGACGATTCAATCGGTTGCGAGTCTTGCGTGCGATGTGAAGGGCGAACAGGCGTCGAAATGGAGGCCCTCACAGCGGTACAGATTGCCCTGCTGACAATCTACGACATGTGCAAGGCAGTTGACCGAGGCATGGTCATCGAAGCCGTTCAACTCATCGAGAAGCAAGGTGGTCGTAGTGGCCATTGGACAGCGAAGGATCTTTAACAGGTGATTCGTTGACCGCTGTTCCGCTTAAGCCCTATCCATTTTTCTTCGGTATCTTGTGGCGACAGTTTCGCTACCGAACCTTTGCGCTCGCCCTTTTCGCGGCTGGCGGCATCGGCCTCATGGGCTTTGAACCAATCCTCATGCGCGATTTAATTGACGCGCTCAGAGCCAACGAGACAGAAGCTGAAAACATTTGGCAACTATTTGCCCTCATCGCAGCGGTCTGGTTTGGCTCTGCGGCATGTAACCGAATCCGCGAGTGGGTTGATTTGTATACAGCGCCTGAGTTACGACTACAAGCTCAAGTCGAGGTTTATCACTGGCTTGATCAGCATGCACCACGCTTTTTTCAGGATCATTTGGCGGGAAGCCTCGGGCAAAAGGTCAAGCAAGCCGGCACTGCGTCGGTCGCGCTCTTGAGCATCGTCTTTGACGGCTTTATCCGCATGGTCGTTGCGATCTTGATGTCTTTCATTGTCCTTGCCGCGGCTCCGAGCTATTTTTTCTGGGTTTTTTTGTTCTGGCTGGTCGGCTTTGTTGGCCTTTCGATGTGGTTCACCCGCCGCTGCGTGCCCTTGTTTAAGGCCTTCGGCGAGGAGATGTCAGCTTCCACTGGGGTGCTTGTCGACATCAACACCCACATGGACGTGGTTCGAGGTAACGCCAAGCGATTGAGCGAGCGCTTGCGCGTGCTCGATTCGCTGCGATCCGAGCGCGGCGCCTCGATGAACACAAGGCGATTCTTGCTCTGGATGATGCTTGTAATGTACACGGCCCTGCTTGCCTTTCAGTGCGCCTTTATTGCCATGGGGATCGACGCCTTTTTGAAAGGCCTCATGGGTGTTGGCGATGTGGTCATGGTGATATCGCTTGCGGCGATTCTTGTCACCAACGTATGGGCGCTTTCAGGGCAATTGGTTGGGTTTTTCGAGCAAGTAGGCATTCTTGGGGCGGCATTAGCAGTGATTGCAAAACCCCACGACATCCTTGAAGCTATCGACGCAAAACCACTTCAAGTGCGCGGCGGTGAAATACGTTTTGAGAAAGTCAGTTATCAATATCGTAGCGGCGATCACTTATTTCGAGACCTCGACTTGCATATTCGTGCTGGCGAACGCATCGGTTTGGTTGGCCCATCGGGTGCAGGAAAAAGCACGCTTACCAAGCTTATTCGCCGCTACTACGATGTGAGTTCGGGACGGATCTTGATCGACGGCCAGGACATTGCCACCGTCACGATCGACTCACTGAACCTAGGGATTGCTGATGTGCCGCAAGACCCGGCACTTTTTCATCGCAGCCTGCGGGAAAATATTGCCTACGCAAAGCCTGAAGCCAGTGAAGCTTGCTTGTGGGAAGCCGCTAAAGCTGCGCACTGCGAAGCTTTCATTAACAATCGACCCGAGGGTTTTGATGTGATTGTCGGTGAACGCGGTGTACGACTCTCGGGTGGCGAGCGCCAAAGGGTCGCCATCGCACGCGCCTTTGTTAAAGATGCACCGATTCTGATCTTGGACGAGGCGACCTCAGCCCTCGACTCGGAAACCGAGTCCTTGATTCAGGACGCAATCGATCGTTTGTGCAAAGGGCGCACGGTGATCGCTATCGCCCATCGGCTTTCCACACTTGCGCGGATGGACCGTATCCTCGTCATGGATCAGGGCAAGATTGTCGAAGAGGGTACACACGCGCAACTACTGACTCTCAAAGGCCACTACGCCAGCTTATGGCAGCGCCAATCGGCCGGCTTTATTGGCCATGAGGCAAGCGGCAACTAGTCGATCTTTAAGCCACCCTAGTCGATCTTTAAGCCGCGAATGACGTCAGCCCACATGCCATGCTCATTTTTTGCAAGGCTTGCAAGCTCGTCGGCCGAACTGTGCTTCACCTCAAAGCCCAGTTCGGTCATGCGACCGACCAGAGCAGACTGTGACAAACTCATCCTAGTCGCCTGATTTATTTTCGCGATTAAATCCCTGTTCAGACTTGTCGGTCCGTAGAGGGCAAACCAGCCGGTGACATCAAAGCCTGGCACCCCCGCCTCGACCATCGTCGGAATGTCGGGAAGCGCGCGGTTACGGGTTTTGGAGGTCACCGCAAGCGCTCTTGCCTTGCCGCTTTCATGGTAGCCCTTGGCGGTAATCACAATATCGAACATGAAAGCAATTTTGCCGCCCATCACATCGAGCATCGCCGGTGCATTGCCGCGATAAGGAACATGCACCATTTGGGTTTGCGTCATTTTCTTTAATAGTTCTGCCGATAAATGATTCGAACCACCAACGCCTGCAGAACCAAAGCTGAGCTTATCGGGATTAGCCCTGGCAAATGCAACAAGATCAGACACTGTTTTAAAAGGAAGATCTTTGTTGACCATTAAAACATTTGCATACTCGACCACCTGAGCAATAGGTGCAAGCTGGTTCAGGGGGTCAAAGTTGTTGCCCTTTTGCAAGTGCGGTGCGATTGAAATCGTTGGGCTCGCTGCGAAAAACAAATAAGATCCATCGGAGGGCGCCTGCGCAATGGTTTGCGCAGCAAGCATGCCGCTGGCACCACCCTTGTTTTCGATCACCACCGATTGGCCGATGACTTTCTCAAGCGTTGCGCCGAAAGAGCGCGCAGCGAGATCAACCGGCCCGCCCGGTGGATAACCCACCAAGAGGCGAATCGGCTTTGAGGTCCATGATGCTGTGTTTTGCGCCCAGGCGCTACTAAACGGATGAGTTTGCATAGCAGCCAGCGATGCGCCTGCGATCGCAATTCGCTTAAGCGACGTTCTTCGTTGGCCGATCATCGTTCTGTTTTGATTATCTTTCATGTGGTCTCCCCTTAGTTATCATTTATACAGCAATACGGGCTGTTCCATGGCTCAGAACAATCAAATCACGTTCTAAAACTTTGGTTTGAAAGGCATATGCTCCTGGCTCATCAAGTTTCCAAATCGAGGTTTCAAGGGTTTCTCCTGGATAAACCGGCGAAGAAAATCGTACCCCGATATCGACCAAGCCTGCGGGATTTCGCTCAGCACAGCTTTCGATCAATGACCGCGCAGCGATACCGAAGCTTGCAAGCCCATGCAATATGGGCTGTTTGAATCCCGCGGCGCTTGCCACTGCCGGATCTGCGTGAAGTGGGTTGTAGTCCCCCATGAGGCGGTAGAGCAGTGCCGATTCGGGCCGGCTTGCGAGCTGATGTTTCATATCGGGAGGGCGGCTTGGGACAGCAGGCCTTGAGGCAGGTGCATCATCGCTGCGCTGACCACGCTGGGTAAACCCTCCATCGCCGCGCATAAAGGTCGTTTGCGTCATCGTGGCGATGACAGCGCCCGTGTTTGCCTCACAGACCTTGCGCTCGCTAATCATCAATGCACCCTTATCTGCGCCTTTATCGATCACATGGGTCACGCGGCTGTAGCCCAGCACCTCACCAGCACTTGGCAGGACTTGGTGAAGATGCAGTTGCTGTTCGCCGTGCACAAGCTTCACCCAGTTGATACCGGTTGCAGGATTTTTAGCCCAAAACCCAGGATAGGCGAGAACGACCGCCATGGTTGGCAGAGCCTGGAGCCTGTCTTCGTAGCAAAGCCTTAAGGCTTGCTCATCACAGGGATCCATACCAGCACCGAGCGAAAGCGCATAAAGCATGGTGTCGCGTTCGCTATAACGATGACGAATAGGCTCGAACGCCCAGTCACGAAGGCGTTGTGCATCAAACATTTGGCTCATACCGGATCCCATGTGAAGACATCGCCCGAACGCTCCATCCCCAAAAAGTCAGCTTGCAGGGCTGGCATGGCATGCTCAGCAACGGATTGTGGATTCCAGCCTTCAGAACGATGCACTGATCGTATCGGTCGAGGCTGGCTCATCAAAAAGATTTCATTGTTGCGGACCGCAAAAACTTGAGCGTTGACCTTACTTGCCGCATCGCTCGCTAAGTAGACTGCAATCGGTGCGATTTTCTCTGGTGTCATTTGCTGGATCTTGGCGACTCGGGCCTGTTGTTCTGGGGTGTCGGTTGGGATCGAACCAATCATCCGGCTCCATGCGAATGGCGCTATACAATTTGATCGTACCTGATAACGCGCCATGTCAAGCGCAATCGATTTAGACAATGCCACTAGGGCCAATTTTGCCGCAGCATAATTGGCCTGACCCAGGTTGCCAATCAGACCTGAGGTTGATGTCATGTGCACGAATGCGCCTGACTGCTGCTCTTTGAAGAGATTAGCCGCAGCACGACTCATGTAATAACTGCCATAAAGATGTACTTTGATGACGGCATCAAAATCATCGTTACTCATCTTAAAAAAGAAACGATCACGCAATATGCCTGCGTTATTGACCACCGCGTCTAAACGACCAAAACGCGCTAGCGCAGCATCAACAATCCGCTGAGCACCTGCTGCATCGGCAACTGAATCCGTATTGGCAAACGCCTGACCACCTAGCGCGGCGATCTCCGAGACCACAGCTGCCGCTGGGCCTTGGTCATTGCCTTCGCCGCTCACGCTAGCGCCAATATCATTGACGAGCACTTTGGCTCCTTCTGCTGCCATGGCCAAAGCGATCGCACGACCAATGCCGCCACCGGCTCCCGTCACAATAACAACCTTATCTTGCATCATCCCCACGTTGCTTCCTCCAAATTAGGCCTACTGAGCATTCTGATGCACGAATCGAGAATCGCTTGGCACTAGCGTTTCAAGGCAGCTGCATTTGCGGCATCCAGCGCAAAACAAATTCGGTTCGTGAGGCAAGAAAAGCCGAATCGCGATGTTTGTCGTAGTGGCGAGGCCGTGGCAACATCGCAGCGAGACGCGCCGCTTGATAAGCATTGAGCTGAGAGGCTGGAATACCGAAGTAATGCTGTGCCGCTGCCTGAGCCCCAAACACACCCACACCCCATTCAGCGTAATTCAAATAAAGATGCAAGATGCGTTGCTTATCCATAACAGCTTCAATCATCAGCGTGATCAAGGCCTCCTGTGCCTTGCGCCAATAGCTGCGCTCACCCGATAAAAAAAGATTTTTAGCGAGCTGTTGGGTGATCGTTGACCCACCGCGGACGACGCGGCCTTTATCGCGGTTATGCATCCAAGCCTTTTCAATCGCCTCCCAGTCAATCCCATCGTGTTTCTCAAAACGCTGATCTTCGGCGGCAATAACCGCACGCTTTAAGTGCACTGCGATGCGCTGATAAGCGACCGGATGATGTTTGATCATCGGCACCTGCTTTGCCTGCTCGGCCATGAATGCGCTTTGCTCCGGATCAACGAAACGGAACCATAAAACCTGTACAAAATAAAAGCATTGAACGAAGCAAAACAATCCGAAAAAAATGAGCCCGAGGCGAACCAAGATTGCCGTCAGCGAAAACGATCGTCTATTGCCCATCGATGGCTGCGCGCAAGTCCTTGTACACCTGCGCTGTTTGTGGCATCACGCCATGCCATAGCGCATAGGCATGTGCAGCCTGCCCAACGAGCATACCTAACCCATCGCTCGATTCGGCGCAGCCTGCATGCATAGCCTGCTGCATAAAAACGGTTGGTTTTGCAGCGTAGACCATGTCATAGGCAAGCCTGCTTTTTGCAAACATCGCATCGGGTACATCAAGCCTTTGTCCTGCCAAGCCCGCAGAGGTTGCGTTAATAAGGACATCGAAACCTTGGCTGCTTTTAAGGGTTTGCAAGTCCGAATAAGAACAAGCATCCAAAGCCTCATGATGTGGAACGTTATTAATGTCAATGCAAAGTTGCTTTGCTTTTTGAACATCTCGGTTCACCACACGGATGTGGCGACAGCCCGCTTCAAAAAGTGGAGCAATAACCCCTCGAGTCGCTCCTCCCGCTCCACAAATCAATACCGACAAACCCTCAAGCCTTAAGCCAAGACGACCGCTCAAGTCATCGACCAAACCAAGACCATCGGTGTTATCGCCGATGAGTTCGCCCTTGCTAAAGGCAATCGTGTTAACCGCAGCGGCAGACTTAGCCCGGTTGCTGACTTCCGAACAAATCGCGTAAGCCTCAATTTTAAATGGCAGCGTGACGTTTACCCCGTGACCGCCTGCTGCTTGAAAAGCTGCGAGTACATCAGCAAACCCGCCAGGCGCCGCATGCAATCGAGCATAGGCGATCTCATGACCAAACTGCTTGGCAAAGGCCTGATGAATGATTGGAGACCGGCTATGCGCAACCGGATGACCGATGACCGCAAAATACTTCATGAAGTGCGTCGCCTAGGAGTCAGTACGCAATCCTTCGCGTGTGAAATGCCACCACCTTACCATGCTGATCACATCCCCCTCAGCCCGCATGGCTGCATCAAAGGGCGCAAAAGGCGAGGCAGCCCGGACAATCTCTTGAACAGCTTGGTTCAATTCGGGATAGCGCGATGCTTGGTGAATTTCAAGCTTCATCACACGTCCGCTTCGATCAACATCGACCCGCACCAGCACCCGATCAAAACGCGCCTGCCGCGCCAAGGCCGCAAAACGCTGGGTACCAACGCGCTCAATCTTTTCAACCCAACGATCGGCCCATGCCGCCCAGGAAACAGCCTTGGCATTGACCCCATACACCAGTCGCCGCGGCATATTGGACAAATGCCCCATGCGCTGATCGATTTGGGCTTGCAAACGTGCAAGTTCTCTTGCCTGCTCTAAATCAAACCCTGGCTTTTCAGGCACCTGCTGTTTCTTAGCTAGCCGCTCGGCATGGCTTTGCAGTTGCTCAGCTTTGAGCACTTCGTCCATCAAGGCTTGATGATGGGCTGAATCCTTAGCGAGCCGGTTTGCCAAATAGGGCGAGCGATAGCGCCCCCCGGCTTGATCGTCACCGCCTCCAGACATCGGTGCTTGGGCAAGTACTTCGGGCGCCAGCGGCGGCAAATCGTTTTGTGCGTTGACAAAGACCAATTCAAGACTCGATGGCAACTTGGGCCGCGAGGGCTGCATAAGGCCTGCCCAAGGGGTAAAAAAAAAGCCAAGGTGTAAGAGTGCAGAAAGGCCAAGCGCAACCCATAAGGCCTGGGCCTTGGGTGATCCCGGGTGGGCTTGGGCCATGGGCGTTCCCGGATGGTCCTGGGCCAAGGGTGTTCCTCGGTCAGCTCGTGCTCGGCCCATCGCCTGATGTTTGAGAAGATCCGTCGGCCGATTCAGCGCTGGGCTCATCGTCCCAAGCCAACATGCGAACTTCGATCGATAAATCAAGCCAATCCATCTTCACAAACTCAACCCACAGGCCTCGACCTGCATGCCCATCCGGCATATCGGGGAGTGCGAATACCAAAGGCGCATCTCTCAAACGAGCGCGCTGTTCACGTAGGGCAATAGCGCGAAAGCGCAAGGGGCGTTCAGCACCCTCGGGCTGCATTTGCTCGACCCAGCGCATGGACCAGTAGCGCTCCATGCTGTTCTGGTAATCGTTATAAGCATCATAGCGCGCATCAAAGCCCGCAATCACCCGATGCAAATCGGCGCTTTCCTGGCTGAACGGCGGACGTTGGCGAGTGGCCAGAGCGAGCAATTGCCGTTGATTCACGAGATCGGCATACCGGCGCAAGGGCGAAGTAGCCCACAGGTATTGCCCAACGCCTAGACCTTGATGCGCAATGGGGTGGGTGGTCATGCGTGCGCGACCCATCGACTGCGAGCGAAAAATCGCTGGCAACCGATTGAGTGCGACCCATCGCCCCCATCGTGAGTTGGCCAAAATCATCATCTCAGCAACGATTCGATCTAATGGTGCATCGCGACGACGTTGCTCGATCTCAACCCGATCGTCTTGAATACGAAAGTGAAAGTCGCTCCGAAACCGAGGTTCAGGCCGCCCCCGCACGGTTTCACGCTCGGCCTGGAGTCGCTTGCTGATTCGCCATAGTTGTCCAAGCGCTTGCATCAAATCCTCGGCAAGCACGGCCTTTGGCCAAACCGCACGCTCCCAGTCCTCAATCACTTGCTCATCAATGCTGCTTTCAAGTTGGTCGTGGCGTAAGTTGGCGCGTATCTTGACCCGTTCAAGTTTAGTCTCTTCCCCCACGACCTCGCATTGCCCGTTAAAGCGAACGTAAAGCGACAGCGCTGGGCAAAGCTTGCCTTCATCGAGCGAAAAGCAACGCACGATCGCCTCAGGAAGCATTTGGATTTTCTGACCCGGCGCATACACGGTTGACATCCGCTCCCTGGCCATCGCATCCCAGCGACTTTCAGGTGTGAGCAACAAGGCCGGGACTGCAATATGCACACCAAGGCTAAGCTCGTTGATGGTCTGCCCATCGGCCGCGTAGCTAATGCTTAAGGACAGTGCGTCGTCGATCTCCGTGGTGCTCGAATCGTCAATTGAAAACGCTTCGACAGCTGCTTGGTCGAGGGTATTGATATGCAACAGGAGCGATGCGATTGCCCTTTCGAGTTCAACTTGAGGAAAGGCCGCATCGAGCCCTTTCGGGAAATGCTCTTGTGCAAAGAGCTCCTGATGCAATTGCAGTGGGGTGGCAAATTGGCCGCAGGCTAAGAGCAGCCGCGCCGGCGATAACTGCCGCGCTTTGCAAGCCGCATCGATGGCTCGATAGGCCAATGATTGTTTGTCTGGCTTTAATAAGAGCGCAATAGGGCGCACCAACCCCACTGGGCCCTGAGGGTCAAGCCAATCATGAGGCCATTGATCTTGCGCTAACGAGCCAGCCCAGGCTTGGACCATCTCATCTTGCTGACGTCGTCGTTCGAGCGCTTGCAAGGCGCGATCGATTTGCTCACGTGGCTGGGGGCGAAAAAGCCCCCGTCCGCGACGCAAAAACCAAATCGGTGCCTCTTGCAGGCATATGAGCATAGCGCAGGCTTGAACTGCATTTGGGCCGCTGCCAAAGTACTCACTTGCCAGAGTCATGAAGTCGAGGTCACCAGCGATTTCTTGGTTGCAGGTTTCCCAAATAAAAGCCACATCGAGCTCAGCAGCCATCGCTTTAGCCTGGACCAGCAAGTCTTGCGGTCCAGGTTGCGAAAATCGCATAAACATGTGGTTTTGTTTAACTTTGCTGCGTCGACCACTGGCTTGCTCGATCTGCACACTTGCCGGCGCTTCGGCAAGCAATTTGCCGCAGCGTAATTGCCCTTCTTCTTCAAAAAGAGCAAAAGGCCCGCTGCCATGGACCTGCGCGGCGTTGGTCTGATCTTTACTCAAGCGGCCTCTAGCGCATCAAGCAATCGCTGATGAATCCCACCGAATCCGCCATTACTCATAACGATGATGCAGTCATGCGGCCTCGCCGACTTAGCGATCGCATTAATCAGTTCATCCATCGCATGGTGAACCTGCAACTTGTCGCCGAGCGGCGCAAGTGCGCCAGCAACATCCCAGGACAGCCCGCCTGCATAGCAAAACACAAGATCAGCTGTTTGCAGACTCGGCGCTAGTCTTGCGGCCATCGCCCCTTGCTTCATCGTGTTTGTTCGCGGTTCAAGCACGGCAATGACGCGCCCGGTGCAAAACTCAGCTGCTGCTGCGAGACTGGCCTCAATCGCGGTGGGGTGATGCGCAAAATCGTCGTACACGTGAATCTCACGGACGCTACCACGCCACTCCATACGCCGCCTTACCCCGCGAAAACCGGCAAGATGTTCGATCGCCTGCTCAGGCTCAAGACCAAGACAACGAGCAGCCGTCAGCGCGGCGAGGCAATTATTGCGGTTAAATGCTCCCGACAGTGCGAGCTTGAATGAACCGATTGTTCGCTTTGCATCATGCAATTGGATGATTTGGCCACCGTCGATCGCTTGCGAGGCCGCGACCCAAAGTCCCTTTGTGGCATCACCGAATCGCTCAAGCTGCGACCAGCAACCACGGGCAATCACACGTTCGAGCGCTTGGCCTGCAAGTTCTTGTGCAGGCATCACAATAAAGGCTTGGCGTGCCATCATCCGCACCAAGTGATGGAACTGGGTTTCAATCGCGGCAAGATCAGGAAAGATGTCAGCGTGATCAAATTCAAGATTATTGAGCACCGCTACCTGCGGTCGATAATGCACAAACTTTGATCGCTTATCGAAAAATGCAGTGTCGTATTCGTCTGCTTCGATCACAAATGGCGCATTGGGCGAACCCAAATAACCACTCGATTCGAAGTCGTGCGCAACCCCGCCAATCAAGTAACCGATGTCTTGTTTCAATCCCTCGCGAAGCAAGAAGGCACTGATTGCGGTCGTTGTGGTTTTGCCATGCGTACCTGCAATTGCAAGTACAGGCCGCGATCCCAGCACAGCCTCGCTCAACCATTGAGGGCCTGAGCGATAGGGCAGCCGGGCATCCAAAATCGCCTCCATCAGGGGATTACCGCGCGAGACCACATTGCCTATGACAAATAAGTCAGGCTTTAAGGCGATCTGATCAGCCGAAAAGCCTTCAAGAAAATCGATGTCGAGCGCCCGCAGTTGATCGCTCATCGGAGGGTAGACATTGGCATCACAGCCTGTGACCCGATGCCCGGCCTGACGGGCTATGGCGGCGAGACCGCCCATGAAGGTGCCCGCAATACCTAATATGTGAATATGCACGATGCCGTCATTTTAATCAGCAAACGACAAGAACCATGGCTTCACGAACACATGATGAAATCCGCGAACAACTCGCACAACATATCGCCCAGTTGATCGCAGACCACGGCCTTGAGCCTGGGCAGGCCCGAAAACGAGCGCTCGAATCGCTCAGTGGCGGGCAGCGTCTGCCAACCAGTGCGATACCTGATGCCTTGCATATCGATCGCGCGTTGCTTGAACATCTCGAACTATTCGATCCGCATCATGGCCAACGCCTGCAGCGCATGCGCCAAGTTGCCATTGCGATGATGCGAAGCATCGCACCCACACCCGTGCTTGCGACCGGCGCCGTGTGGAAAGGTATTGCCATCCAGGATGCCCCAATCCATTTACAGGCCTTTCCTGAGGACACAAAACAGTTACATTTTCGACTGCTCGATCTCGGACTCGATCCTGAGGCCTTGTCCTTGAGACATTTCAGAACGGGCAAAGCGATTGAAGCACTGGGTGTCCATTGGCAGGGCGAGGCGATCATGATTGCGATGTACACCCCTGTTGATTTCCGTGGTGCGCTGCAGCCGACCCACATCGGCGGGCAAAGCCTCGTCGAGCGTGGCGATGTGCTGGCACTTGAAGCAAAACTTGGGCCTTTAGACCCGGCAAGCCATGCTAAAAGCCGTGCCATCATGAGGCCTTACTGACGAGGACTAACCTTTCGTATAAGATCGCGCGCCATGAACGCCTCAGAAACACAGGGGAAGCGCTTGTTAATGCGCATGCTCAGCCTGCTCGCACTCGCCTTTATCCTGACAGCCGCTGGTGCGTGGTTTGCTACCCGCTACTACAGCGAGCAACCGGCGGCCCACCACGCAAGCCAGACTTTTTTTTCTCAGCGATTTGAAACTGCGGACAACAGTCCCCTAGAACTGTCGAGCCTTCGCGGCAAGGTGATCGTGGTGAATTTCTGGGCGACCTGGTGCCCCCCATGCGTTGAAGAAATGCCCGAACTCGATGCTTTGCAGCGCGAGCTTGAGGCCTCATCACCCAACCGTGTCAAAATAATCGGTATCGGTATTGATTCACCTTCTAACATACGGCAATTTGCAGCAAAATCGCCTGTTGGCTACCCCCTCCTACTTGGCGGGACAACAGGCAACGAACTAGCGCGTTTATTTGGAAATGACAAGGGCTTGTTGCCTTATACGGTAATAATCGGGCAAGATGGCAACATGTTAAAAACAATTGTCGGAAAAGTGCGCATTGATGCGCTTCGAACTCAAGTGCGGGCTGCCCTTTAAATGAGTGCTGAGCAAACGGCCTCGGCGCCTTCTGTATTGGTGATCCAGGGCCCGAATCTCAACATGCTCGGCCGTCGCGAGCCAGCGATCTATGGCCATGAAACACTTGAGGACATTCACCAGAGGCTGCGTGCAGCAGCGCACGCGATGGGCCTGGGTCTTGAAGTCTTCCAGAGCAATCACGAAGGCGCCCTGATTGATCGTATCCATCAGGCGCGCGATGAATCCGTTGGGTTCATTCTTATCAACCCTGCCGGCTTCACCCACAGTTCGGTCGCGCTACGCGATGCGCTTGCCGCCGTTGCAATTCCCTTTATTGAAGTACACCTTAGCAATATCCACCAGCGGGAGGCCTTTAGGCATCACTCGTATTTTTCTGATCTTGCGATCGGAAGTATTGTTGGACTTGGCTCGCAGGGCTACGAACTCGCCCTGCAAGCGGCAGCAAGGCGCTTGCAGGCTTAGCCCTTGGCGGGCGGCACTCAAGCCAGCGAACCGAGACAGCCTGGCCTCAGGCGCTCAAAGCATTTAGGACATGTCGATGGACTTACGAAAAATTAAATCATTAATCGATTTGGTCTCTGAGTCGGATATATCAGAGTTGGAAATCACTGAAAACGAAGGCAAGGTGCGGATTGTTAAAGCGCAGCCAGGCTTGAGCTTGCCTCAAATGAATGCGCTCGCATCGATGCAGTCACTACACATGCAAGCGCCAATCTCACTCACGAGCCTGCCTGCGGCACAAACCCTCAACCAAAGTCCAACGCAAGCCCAAGCCATACCCGCTCCGGGAGATGCGCCCAATGCCGAAGCCAAGCACCATGGTCATGTGGTGAAGTCACCCATGGTTGGTACTTTTTATCGTGCTTCGCAACCAGGCGCAGACCCCTTTGTCCAAATAGGGAGCAAAGTGGGTGAGCAAGATGTGCTTTGCCTGATTGAGGCGATGAAGCTGCTCAACGAAATCGAGGCCGGCAAGGCGGGCACCGTTACCCAGATTCTTGTAGAAAACGGCCAACCGGTTGAGTATGGCCAGCCACTATTCGTGATCGAGTGAGGCCAGTCCTTGCCAATGTCCGATAAGCAGGCTGCGCCCTTCGTGTGAGAGACCGATGTTTGAAAAAATATTAATTGCCAATCGCGGCGAAATCGCGCTTCGAATTCAACGCGCTTGCCGAGAGATGGGTATTCGGACGGTTGTGGTCCACTCCGAAGCAGATACCGAAGCCAAGTACGTGAAGCTAGCCGATGAGTCGGTATGTATTGGCCCTGCCCCGTCCCGCGAAAGCTACCTCAATATTCCTGCGATTATTTCTGCTGCCGAGGTTACAGACTCTGAAGCCATCCACCCAGGTTATGGGTTTTTATCTGAAAACGCTGACTTTGCCGAGCGGGTTGAGCGATCGGGATTTGTGTTTATCGGACCCAAGCCCGAGTCGATTCGGATCATGGGCGATAAGGTCAGCGCCAAACAAGCGATGAAATCAGCAGGTGTTCCCGTAGTACCGGGATCTGAGGGCGCGCTTCCTGACGACCCCAAAGAGATTGTTCGCATAGCGAGGCAGATTGGCTACCCCGTTATTATCAAGGCGGCAGGTGGCGGTGGCGGGCGCGGCATGCGCGTGGTGCATACCGAAGCTGCGCTCATCAATGCCGTGACGATGACGCGAAGCGAAGCGGGAGCAGCATTTAACAATGCAAGCGTTTATTTGGAGAAGTTTCTCGAGCAGCCCAGGCATATCGAAATTCAAATTCTCGCAGACGGTCAGGGCAATGTGGTCTACCTTGGGGAGCGCGATTGTTCGATGCAACGTCGGCACCAGAAGGTCATCGAAGAAGGACCCGCACCAGGGATAGCCCGCAAGCTGATTGATCGGATTGGCAGCCGATGCGCCGACGCTGCAAAGAAGATTGGCTATCGCGGCGCAGGAACCTTCGAGTTTTTATTTGAGAACGACGAGTTCTACTTCATCGAAATGAACACCCGGGTGCAGGTTGAACACCCGGTCACCGAAATGATCACCGGGATCGATATTGTTCAACAACAGATTCGAGTCGCGGCGGGTCAAAAACTCATGTTCAGGCAAAAAGACATCGTGCTCAAAGGCCATGCCATCGAGTGCCGAATCAATGCCGAAGACCCCTTTCGATTTACCCCATCGCCCGGCCGCATCAGCCACTGGCATCCTCCTGGCGGGCTTGGCGTGCGCGTCGACTCGCATGCTTATACCAATTATTTGGTACCTCCTCACTACGACTCGATGATTGCTAAAGTCATCACCTACGGTGACAGCCGCGAGCAGGCCATGGCGAGGATGCGCATTGCACTTTCTGAGATGGCTGTCGAAGGCATCCAAACGAACCTGGCCTTACACCGGGAACTGCTCGCGGATGCGCGTTTTATGCAAGGCGGCACTTCAATCCATTATTTGGAACAAAAACTTGCCCAACGCCCCCAGCCCTGAAGATCTTCAATGGTTTGAGCTTTCCTTAGTGCTTGCGGCATCCGAAGCGGAGCAGCTTAGCGATTGTTTACTCGAGGCTGGCGCGGTATGTGTGCAGGCTGAGGACGCGCAGGCAAACACCGAGGACGAGCAAGCCATCTTTGCTGAGCCTGGACTCGAGGACCCTCACCCGCGTGTTTGGGCCCAAACACGGCTTACTGCCCTATTCGAATCGAGCCCGCGCCAGGCCGATCATCAAGCGCTTGCGCTACTTGCCAATGCTTGCGATCAAGCAAGGATCGCCTTAACGAGCTCATGGCAACTCAAGGCGCTCGAAAACCAGGACTGGGTGCGCTTGACCCAATCGCAGTTTCAGCCCATCGAGATTGGTGAACGTTTGCTGATCACCCCGAGTTGGGAACCTGAACAGGCCGCACACGTCGGGCGAAAGCGCTTAGTCCTCGACCCGGGCCTTGCATTTGGGACTGGCTCGCATCCGACAACTGCGCTTTGCTTGCGCTGGCTTGACGCTCACCTGCGCGGCGCAGAGCGTGTCATCGACTACGGTTGTGGTTCTGGCATCTTGGCGATTGCCGCGGGCCTGTTGGGTGCAACAAGCATTGATGCGATTGATATCGATCCTCAAGCCTTGATTGCCACAAAAGAAAACGCCAAGCGCAATCGGGTTGATTTGCAGACCCATCTGACGCGGGCTGATCGACTTGCACCTGCCGATATGGTGCTTGCCAATATTCTCGCAGCCCCTTTAAAGCTGCTCGCACCCGCCTTGGAGAGCCTCGTCAAGCCAGGTGGCTATTTGGTCCTTGCCGGACTTCTCACACGCCAAGTTGATGAAGTTGCGAATTGTTATGCAACGATACGTTTGCAGGCATGGCAAGATCTCGACGGCTGGAGCGTGCTTGCAGGGCAGCGCCCCATTGAAGGCCATTAAAACCAGCAACCTTTACCCAAACGGCCAGGCAGTGATGCATTCAAAGCTCGATAAAACCCCCATCCCAAACAATAAGGCAGTGCTTCGCGATAAAAACCCCAGCGCAAGCAGCAAGGCAGTGCTTATTAGTGGCTCGATCGCTTTTGACTTTATTTTGCTTTTTGACGGGAAGTTCAAGGATCATATCCTCCCCGATCGCATTCATATGTTAAACGTTGCGTTTTTAACGCCACAACTTCAGCGTCAAGATGGGGGGTGTGCAGCCAATATCGCCTACACGCTCGCTAAGCTCGGCGGCTGGGCGCGGCTTTTAGGCAGCGTGGGGCAGGATGCCACCGATTATTTGGCGCGTTTGGCCTCTTATGGGATCGACCTTGGATCGGTTCAACAACTTACCGATTGTTATAGCGCTCAAGCTTTCATCACAACCGATACTGAAGCCAATCAAATTACTGCCTTTCATCCGGGTGCGATGAATAAGGCGCATGAGCTCGATGTCAGACAGGCGATGATCGATTGCAAGTCTTGCGCATGGGGCATTGTTGCGCCAAACGGCAAACAAGCGATGATCGAACACGCCGCAGCCTTTGCGCAAGCGGGCGTCCCCTTCATCTTTGACCCAGGTCAAGGTCTTCCCATGTTTTCAGGTGAGGAATTGCTAAGCCTCATCAAGCTTGCTGACGCTTTGATTCTCAATGACTATGAGGCCTCCATGCTGATGCAAAAGACAGGCTTGGATGAAGCGGCGCTTGCCAGCGAGTTAAAGGCGCTTGTGATTACACGCGGTGCTGAGGGCAGTCGCCTGCTCGAGCAAGGAAGAGTCATTGAGATTAAGGCTGCACCCGCCCAACAGGTCGTCGACCCAACAGGTTGCGGCGACGCATTTCGCGGCGCTGTACTCTATGCACTCTCGAAGGCCTGCTCCTGGGAAGATGCCATCAGGCTAGGCACGATCTTGGGTGCCATCAAAGTCGGCTATGCGGGCGCACAAAATCACCCCGTTGATCGCCATGAAGTTCGGCGGCGATGGTCAGAACACTTTGGCGACAACATGCCCGAAGAACTTAGATAGGCACTGCCACGTCAATCAAAGTAAGCAAGAAAACCCAAGGATTTGAATTCAAGCAAGGCCGCAACCCCTCAGGTTCGCGGCCCTTTTCTTGCCAACCCTAAGGCTTATCACCCGTCGGGAAGGGCCATGCCGGGGCTGCCTTTTTCGCTGCTGCTTTTGCAGGCGCCTTTGCCTTGGCAGCGGTCTTCATGGCCTTTGCTGCTTTTTTTGCCGCAGGCTTTGCGATTGCCTCTTTCACTGCTGGCTTGGCGACTGCCTTTTTAGCAGCTGCTTTGCTCGGCTTTGCTGCGGCCTTCGTTGCCTTTGCTGCAGCTTTAGTTGACTTTGCTGCCGCTTTGGCAGCGGCGGCGGGCTTAATGGCTGCTTTTTTCGCTGCGGGCTTTCCGGGCTTAGCGGCCTTCGAAGCGGCGGGCTTCTTAGCTGCTTTATCAGCAGGAGCAGCAGCCTTTGGCGCTGCTTTCTTGCCCGCAGCTTCTGTAGTCTTCTTCACCGGTGTGGATTTTGCTGCGGCCTTTTTAGTGGTCGACTTTTCGGCCTTTGCCTCTGGCTTTGCAGCCTTTGCAGCGGCTTTCTTTGCCGCAGTCTTTGCGGCAGGCTTCTTGGCAGTTGCCATGGTGGAACTCCTTTTTCATGAGATCACGACGATGAAAGTCTCGATCAAAAAGCTGAAACAGACTTAGGCGCCTGCTCACCCTGCGTCACAAGACTATTCACCGGTGCAAACCTCTTAGTGGGTCGCACCGACGAATGCCACTGGCTGCTCGGAGAAATAGTGACTCCTGAGCAGCCTAAAACCCTGTGCATCGCCTTGACCATGGCGCTTAGTCCCAACTCAGGGCACCTCCGGTCTGGTATTCGATGACACGGGTTTCGAAAAAATTTCTTTCCTTTTTCAAGTCGATCATCTCGCTCATCCAAGGGAAAGGATTTTCCTCTTGGGGAAAGAGAGCATCGAGCCCGATTTGCTGCGCACGACGATTAGCAATAAACCTTAAATAGCCTTTAAACATCGAAGCATTCAGACCAAGCACACCTCTTGGCATGGTGTCTTCTGCGTAGGCATACTCCAAATCAACAGCACGCAAGAACAAAGCCTTAATCTCTTCGCGAAAGCTCGCCGTCCAAAGCTGCGGATTCTCAAGCTTGATGGTGTTGACCAAATCGATCCCGAAATTGCAATGCATCGATTCGTCACGAAGAATGTATTGGTACTGCTCAGCAGCGCCAGTCATCTTGTTTTGACGGCCAAGGGCGAGTATTTGCACAAAGCCGACGTAGAAGAAGAGGCCTTCCATCAAACAGGAAAACACAATCATCGACTTCAGCAAATCCTGGTCGGCTTGGAGCGTGCCTGTTTTAAAATTTGGATCAGTTAAGGTGTCGATAAAAGGAATCAGAAATTCATCCTTATCCCGAATCGACTTTACTTCGTGGTAGGCGTTAAAAATTTCGCCTTCATCTAATCCCAGCGACTCCACGATGTATTGATACGCGTGCGTGTGAATCGCCTCTTCAAAGGCCTGTCTCAATAAAAACTGCCGGCATTCAGGCGCGGTGATGTGCCGGTAAGTACCCAATACGATATTGTTGGCTGCTAAGGAATCAGCCGTCACAAAAAAACCCAAATTACGCTTAATGAGTCGTCGCTCATCCTCGGTCAGACCCTGAGGCGACTTCCAAAGCGCGATATCGCGGCTCATATTAATTTCTTGCGGCATCCAATGATTGGCACAGGTTGCAAGATACTTTTCCCAGGCCCACTTGTACTTAAAGGGAACGAGTTGATTGACATCGGACGCACCATTGATGATGCGCTTATCTTCAACTTTGACCCGCCGATCACTCATCGCCGATGCGCTCGACGATTCAAGCGGCATCGAATCGATAAGTGGGGCCTGCGCCGGCTTAAAGCTCGGCAGGCCTTGCGGTTTTCGAATGAGGGTTTGTGGTTCGTCCCAAGACAACATGGCTTTCTCTCGCTTTACTCAATCAATACGTACACAGCGTTTTGAATCAATCGACTACCTGGCAGGATTGAAATAAAGCATGCCGATCATAGTCGTTGAACAAAAGCACTGCAACAAAAAGTGAACGCTTTACAACAAACAAAACAGATCTTTTAAATAGATCGGTATGATTTTCTTTCACATTACTGGCAGGCTTCGCACTCGGGATCATCAATTGCGCAAAATTTAGGACTATCGCTTGATACCGCAGGACTTGTCGAAGCACTCGCGGCATAGCTAAATCCCGCTTGCATACCAGCACCGTCGGCCGATACGGCATTAAGTTGGCCGAGTCGATCGGTGGTCGACTTTTCTGCACTCGTTGCCCCAAGGGTACGCAAGTAATAAGTGGTCTTGAGTCCACGCAACCACGCCAGGGTATAGGTGTCATGCAAACGCTTGCCCGATGCGCCGGCCATATAAATATTGAGCGATTGCGCTTGGTCGATCCATTTTTGGCGCCTTGAAGCCGCCTCGACCAGCCAGCTCGGATCAATCTCAAAGGCTGTGGCATAAATTTCCCGAAGCGATGCCGGAATGCGATCGATTCTTGCAAGTGAGCCATCAAAGAACTTCAGATCGGAAATCATCACCTCATCCCATAGTCCAAGCCTCTTGAGATCACGGACAAGGTAGTCATTGACGACAGTAAATTCACCTGAGAGGTTTGATTTGACGTAAAGATTTTGGAAGGTCGGCTCAATACATGCGCTGACGCCAATGATGTTTGAAATCGTCGCAGTGGGGGCGATTGCTACGCAATTTGAATTGCGCATACCGTAACGTGCGATACGTTGACGCAAAGCTGTCCAATCCATGCTTTGACTGCGGTCGACCTCAAGGTAGTCGCCGCGCTCTTGCGCCAAAAGATCAAGGCTGTCGTGGGGCAAAATGCCGCGATCCCATAAGGATCCCTTAAAGCTTGAATAAGCGCCGCGTTCGTTGGCCAGCTCGGTCGATGCCCAGTAGGCGTAATAACAGACTGCTTCGGTTGATTGATCAGCAAAAGCCACTGCCTCTTGGCTCGCATAAGGCACACGCATCAAATGCAAGCAGTCCTGGAAACCCATGATACCGAGACCGACAGGGCGATGCCGCAGGTTTGAGTGCCTTGCTTTGCCGACAGCGTAATAATTAATATCAACCACGTTATCGAGCATACGCATGGCTGTGTTGATGGTGTTGCGCAGTTTCTCGTGATCAAGCTCCCAGCGGCTTCCCGACTCATCACGAACCTCGCGCATATGGGCGACCAGGTTCACCGAACCAAGATTACAAACCGCGATCTCATGATCGTTGGTGTTGAGCGTAATTTCGGTACATAAATTAGAGCTGTGTACGACACCAACATGTTGTTGGGGCGATCGCACATTGCAAGGATCTTTAAAGGTGATCCAAGGATGACCGGTCTCAAACAACATAGAGAGCATTTTTCGCCACAACTGAACCGCCTGCACCGTCTTAAAGAGCTTGAGTTCGCCGCGAGCAGCCTTTGCCTCATATTCCGTGTAGGCCTGCTCGAAGGCCTTGCCAACTTTCTCATGTAAGTCAACGCAGTCGGCGGGCGAAAACAAGGTCCAACTCGCATTTTCCATCACCCGTTTCATGAACAGGTCCGGAATCCAGTTAGCTGTGTTCATATCGTGGGTGCGACGGCGATCATCGCCGGTGTTCTTGCGCAATTCCAAAAACTCTTCGATATCGAGATGCCAGGTCTCTAAATACGCGCACACCGCACCTTTACGCTTGCCGCCTTGGTTCACGGCAACAGCCGTGTCGTTGACCACCTTCAAAAAGGGCACAACCCCCTGACTCTTTCCGTTGGTTCCTTTGATATGACTTCCAAGGGCACGAACCGGCGTCCAATCATTGCCAAGCCCGCCCGCGTATTTCGCGAGCAAAGCGTTTTCTTTGATCGCCTCGTAAATACCGTCGAGATCGTCGCTCACTGTCGTGAGGTAGCAAGAGGAAAGCTGCGAGCGTTGCGTTCCCGAATTGAACAGCGTTGGTGTGCTGCTCATGAAATCAAAGCTCGATAACAATTCATAGAAGGCGATCGCTTTGGCTTCGCGGTCGATTTCATTGAGGGCAAGCCCCATTGCAACACGCATGAAAAAGGCTTGAGGCAACTCAATACGCTGCTCATCGATATGCAAAAAATATCGATCATAAAGCGTTTGCAAACCCAGATAACTAAACTGTTGGTCACGCTCTGCACTAAGAGCAGCCCCGAGTTTGGCCAGATCAAAGCGTCGCAATTCTTCGTTGAGCAAGCCCGCTTCGATGCCACGCTTGATGAATTGTGGGAAGTAATGCGCGTAGCGCTGGTGCATTTGTTGCTGGCTGACGACCTCTCCGAGGACCTCTTTGCGCACCGTATGCAGCAAAAGCCGGGCTGTCACCTGACTATAGGCGGGATCCTTCTCAATCAGCGAGCGTGCCGAGAGAATGGCTGACTTATAGACTTCATCAAGCGGTACGCCGTCGTAGAGATTTTTGACCGTCTCTTGCAAGACCGCCTCAACGCTCACCACCTCATGTAAACCTTCACAAGCCGAGGCAATAACAGCGCTTAAGTCGTCCATATCGAGCGGCATGCTGTGGCCCGCATCGGTCACATGCAGGCTAGATGCTGGCGCATGACTGCTTTGGCCTTTGGCGGCGCGCTCCTGCGAACGACGTTCGCGATAGAGCACATAAGCCCTGGCCACTTCGTGCTCACCCGAGCGCATCAAGGCAAGCTCTACATGGTCTTGCACATCTTCGATATGGAAGGTACCGCCGCCAGGCTTACCACGCGTGAGCGCTTGCACCACATTTTGGGTGAGGTCCTCTACGAGTTCCCTAATTCTTGCCGATGCCGCTCCCTGGCCTCCGTTGATGGCCAAAAAAGCCTTGGTCATGGCTACGGAAATCTTCACCGGTTCAAAGGCAACCACCGAGCCATTGCGGCGGATCAGTTTGAAATCATTTAAGGCCGATTGAATAGCGAGGGCCCCAGGTGCTCCAGAGTCTCCCATCATGACGCCGGAACGCGGGCCCGCTGTGGGATTGCTTTGGGAATGGGGGCTTTGCTGCATGGTTTTCCTCCGGGGGATGCCTAAATGGCCAGTACTTGAGTGGGCCTATCTTGCACGATAGGTTGGTTGAATACGGTGTAAGACCACTAGATGTAGTGGTGAAATGCTTTCTAGGCACAAATTCTAGTATTCCTCGCCACGAACAGCAAGCACCGGCCGGCGGTCGAATTCGGCCGGCCAACTTGCGCCCCGAGGCCCGTCAATCGGGCTTAGCGCCGCCTTCAATCCGACGCGATGCGACGATGCAAGGCAAAACCCCCGCTGTATCCACGCCTGCCGCTACCGCGCCGACACTGAGCCCTCAGGATTTGGCTTTTGCATGATTTTCATCGCAAAACCATTGCCCGCCTTGGCTCAGCGCCATACTTTGCGGCGACCAAGCGCCGCAATGAGTGCAGCGCACCATGGTTTGCGCATGCTGCTCGTTCTGCCCCTTGCGCGCAGACTGCCCGGTTTGCGCTTCTTGCTCGGGCAACGAGGGATCTTTCTCGGCTTCTTGCTTGACGCGCGTTGAGCGGTACTTGGTCCGAGACCAGGCTTTCCAGAGCAACCAGCCAAGGGTACCTAGTAAGAGGAATAAAAACCAACGCATAGCGAACTCGTCGAGCTTCAATCAAGCAATCATGGTCTTAAGCCCCAAGGCTGCGTTGCAAAACCACTTCGAGCACAAAGCGGCTGCCAACATAAGCGAGCAAGAGAACAAAAAACCCAAGTAAGGTCGCCCGAGCGGCAGCGGCACCGCGCCAGCCACGGCTTCGATGGCCCCACAGTAACAGGCCGTAGACAAGCCATGAAAAGAGCGTAAGTACCGACTTGTGATCAAGCCTTAGCGCGCGACCGAAGACCTCTTCAGAAAACAGCACCCCACTGATTAGGGTAATGGTCAAAAGGAAAAACCCGATGCTCAAGTAACGAAAAAGCATGCGCTCCATCGCTAACAACGGTGGCAACTGATCAAACAAACCGTCGTCGAGCAATCGGGCACTGTGCGATTGCAACACGCGAGCCTGGATCAGAATGAATACAGCGAGCGTAGCTGCAAGCAAAAACACGCCATAGGCCAAGGTGCCAATCAGCAGATGCGGTACAAACAAGACCGATACAGTGCCCTGAAAGACATGGCCCACAAAAAACCAGGGCAAAACCAAGGCAACCGCAGCGAGCGGCGCAACCACCGTCGCTGCGCCCTCGAGTCGACTCCGACGAGCCTCCCAAACAAGGACCACAAGCGCGAGCCAAAGGGTTGCTGAGAGCGCTGAGGCAAAGCCATAGCGCAAACCTTCGAGCGCCATGATCTGGCTTGCAAGCACTGGGGCATGCATACCAAGGGCGATTGCGAGCACCGCAAGGCCTTTGGGATGGCGACGGCGCATTGTCACCGTGGCGAGCAAATAAGTGACCGCCGCTGCGATGGTGAGCCAGCCTTGCCAATGGTGCAAAAAAGAAAGTGGGGACGCCATAAACTTGCCATCAAACTTGCGAATCGGCACAGGGAGCCGGCCTGCGTTAAAGTGTAGAGCACTTCACTGGTCCAAATACGCAAGGCGCCGTTAAAGCATGCTTGAAAACCTATCTCAACGACTTGCCAAGGTTGTAAAGACGATCCGTGGTGAGGCCAGACTCACCGAATCCAACACCCAGGAGATGTTGCGTGAAATCCGCCTAGCGCTACTTGAGGCCGATGTCGCACTGAGTGTGGTGCGCGACTTTGTAGCCAAAGTCAAAGAGCGCGCCATGGGCCAGGAAGTCATGGCAAGTCTCACACCAGGTCAAGCCCTTGTCGGCGTGGTGCACGATGCATTAGTTGACTTGATGGGCGGCAAAGGCGATGCGGCCAAATTGAATTTGGCCACGCAGCCCCCTGCTGTGATTTTGCTTGCGGGCTTGCAAGGCGCAGGCAAAACAACCACCGCAGGCAAACTCGCCAAGTGGTTGGCCGAACAACAAAAGAAAAAAGTCCTGACGGTTTCTTGTGACGTTTACAGGCCTGCAGCCATCGAGCAATTGCGCGTGGTAAGCGAGCAGGTAGGCGCTGATTATTTCCCCTCACTACCGAGCCAAAAACCAGAAGAAATTGCACAAAACGCTTTGCAATGGGCCCGAACTCATTTTCATGACGTTCTCATTGTTGATACAGCCGGAAGGCTTGGCATCGACGAAGCGATGATGGCTGAAATCAGCCGACTACATCAACAACTCAAACCGATCGAAACGCTTTTTGTCGTCGACGCCATGCAAGGCCAAGATGCGGTCAACACCGCTAAAGCCTTCGGCGAGGCGCTCGAATTAACGGGCGTAATTCTGACAAAGCTCGATGGCGACTCGCGCGGGGGCGCCGCCCTATCGGTCAAAGCGGTCACCGGACGACCGATCAAGTTTGTTGGCGTAAGCGAAAAGCCCGATGGCTTGCAGGCCTTCGACGCCGAGCGTATGTCTAATCGCGTGTTGGGCATGGGCGATATTGTCGCTTTGGTCGAGCAGGCGCGCGCTGCAATCGATGAAGATAGCGCCAAAGCGCTGGCTGATAAGCTCAAATCGGGTGCACGCTTTGATTTGGAAGACTATCTTGCCCAGTTGATGCAAATGCGCAAAATGGGTGGGCTCTCGACCATGCTCGATAAGCTGCCCGCAGCCATGCAAGCAGCCGCGGGTAAGGCCGATATGAATAAAGCCGAGCGAGAACTAAAGCGCACCCAGGGCATCATCCACGCCATGACGCCTGCAGAGCGAGCCAAACCCGACCTGATTAAGGCCTCGCGCAAACGGCGAATCGCGGCCGGCGCTGGCGTCCAAGTGCAAGAAGTCAACCGCATGCTCGCCCAGTTCGACCAAATGCAAGGCATGATGAAAAAAATGCAAAAAGGCGGTATGGCCAAGCTTATGCGCAGCCTTGGCGGACTTGCAGGTATGGGCAAAGGCGGTATGCCTGGGGGCTTTGGCTCGTCGATGCCGATGCCGCCGCCCTCGGGCGGCTTTGGTAAACGCGGGCGTTGATACGCAAAGTCAGGTGAGGCGCTGCTTTAAGAGCGCGGTGACATCCTCAGGCGACAGGCTTTCAGTCTGCAGGCCACGACGTGCTGTGAGTTCGACTTCACCCTTGGCAAGTCCTCGATCGCCGATCGTCACCCGCCAGGGGACACCGATCAGTTCCCAGTCGGCAAACATCACACCGGGTCTTAAATCGCGGTCATCGAAGATCGCATCGATGCCCGCCTCTCGCAAAGCGGCATAAAGGTTTTCACTCGCCACACGAACTGCCTGGGATTTGTTCAAACCCAAGGCTACGATCACCACGCTAAATGGCGCAATACTTGCAGGCCAAATCATCCCTCGATCGTCATGATTCTGCTCCACCGCAGCCCCAAGCAAGCGGGTCACGCCGATGCCATAACAGCCCATTTCCATCGACTTCTTGCCGCCGTCTTCGTCAACAAACAAGGCTTGCATCGGCTCGGCATAACGGGTGCCCAGATAAAACACATGCCCTACTTCAATGCCACGGCAAATCGAAAGGCGTCCCTTGCCATCAGGCGAAGGGTCGCCCTCACGCACATTGCGTAAATCGGCAGTGAGCGGTTCGGGCAAGTCTCGACCCCAGTTCACGCCAACCCAATGAAATCCAGCCTGATTCGCACCGCAGACGAAATCGCTCATCATGGCAACTGTGTCATCGACGATAAGTTTTACTGGTTTGAGGGTGTTGACTGGTCCGAGATAACCGGGTTCGCAACCGAAATACTCAAGAATTTCTGCTTCGCTCGCAAAGCGAAATCCCGACAAACCGGCCAATTTGCCCGCCTTAACCTCGTTGAGTTCGTGATCACCACGCAGCAGTAGCAAATAGATCTGAGCTTTTTCGCCACTTGCCGCCTCCTCGGGGTCGACGGCAAGTACCAACGATTTGACGGTTTGGGCCAAATCAATCTTGAGATAGCTCGCGACATCCTCGCATCGCGCCTTGCCGGGCGTTGCCACTTGCTGCATCAAGGCACCTGGCGCCTTACGCGCTTGAAGCAAGGGCATCGCCTTGGCAAGTTCGATATTGGCTGCGTAATCCGAGTCAGGGCAATAGGCGATGAGATCTTCGCCGGTTTCGGCGATCACCTGAAACTCGTGGCTTGCTGAACCACCGATTGCCCCAGTGTCAGCAGCAACCGCACGAAAAGCAAGGCCCATACGTTCAAAGATTCGCTGGTAGGCATCAAACATGCGCTGATAAGACGCTAAAGCGCCTGTTTGATCACGGTCAAAGGAGTATGCATCCTTCATCGTGAACTCACGGCCGCGCATGACGCCAAACCGCGGCCGACGCTCGTCGCGGAATTTGGTTTGAATATGATAAAAATTCTTTGGCAAATCGCGGTAACTACGCAGTTCAGCTCTTGCGATATCCGTAATCACCTCCTCTGAGGTTGGCTGAATGATGAAATCACGCTCGTGCCGGTCTCTGATACGCAAAAGCTCAGGCCCGTATTTTTGCCAGCGCTGCGATTCCATCCACAATTCGGCTGGTTGCACGATGGGCATCAACAATTCAATGGCGCCTGCTGCGTCCATCTCCTCCCGAATGATCGCTTCAATTTTTCGAATCACCCGCAAACCCATCGGCATATAGTTATAAATTCCACCAGCTAGTTTTCGAATCATCCCTGCGCGGGTCATCAATTGGTGACTAACAACCTCGGCGTCGGCGGGTGCCTCACGCAAGGTGGCAATGTGGAATTGGCTAGCTCTCATCAATAAGTACTCTTCAAACGGGTGGCCTTTGACCCAAGACCAAGGAGGATCGATCGATTCTGCATAAGAAACATGTTCAGTTGCCAGGTCGATGGATATAATGACTTGCATTCTAAGGGACAAGGCCTGTCGGCATGCTGGACAAAGACGGCTATCGCCCCAACGTTGGGATCATCCTGCTGAACCGACGTAACGAGGTATTTTGGGGCAAGCGCATCCGCGAACATTCGTGGCAATTTCCGCAGGGTGGCATCAAGCGCGGTGAATCGCCTGAACAAGCCATGTTTCGCGAACTCGAGGAGGAGGTCGGACTTCGGCCTGACCATGTCCGAATCATCGCCCGTACCCGCGACTGGCTGCGCTATGAAGTTCCTGACCATTGGGTTCGGCGTGAATGGCGAGGGCATTATCGTGGACAAAAACAAATCTGGTATTTGCTACGACTAGTCGGCCGAGACAGCGACATTCAATTGCGCGCATCCCAGCACCCCGAGTTTGATGCCTGGCGCTGGAATCAGTACTGGGTGCCTTTGGATTCGGTCATCGAGTTTAAACGTGATGTCTATCGACTTGCGCTTACCGAACTTGCCAAGCATTTGCAACGCCGAAAAAGCGCAAATGCTGCAGCGCCCAACGAACAAGCCCCACTGGCAAAACAACAAGCCCAAGAAGGGTCACCATCGTTACAGGCTCAAAAAGCCATACAAGCGCCAAGCCCAGCCAAGTTAAAAGGCGCAGCAGGCTCAAATCCGAAAGACAACTTAAACCACGGTGAGTAGCGGCCTACCCGCTACAAACGCTGCAACGTTATCAAGTGTGAGCTGTCCCATCGCCGATCTTGTTTCTTGCGATGCGCTTGCGACATGGGGCGATAAAACCACATGCGGCAAACCAGTCAATGCAGCCGGCACCTGCGGTTCGTCAACAAATACATCGAGCCCAGCACCGGCAAGTCCGTGGTTTTGCAACAATTCAACCAGGGCTGGCTGATCAACCACCGAACCTCGACTGATATTGATTAAATAACCTGAAGACCCGAGCGCAAGCATGACCTCTCGAGAAATGAGGCCCGCCGTGTCAGCGCCGCCAGGACAGGCAACGATTAAGCAGTCACTCCATTGAGCGAGCTCGATCAACCGATCGTAATACGGATAGGCCAGCGCGGGCTTGGCGCGTGGCCCATGGTAGGCAAGCGAGACACCGAAGGCCTCGCAGCGCCTTGCGATGGCCTGTCCGATACGCCCCATGCCAACAATGCCAACACGCTTGCCTTGAAGCGACCTCGACAAAGGCATTGGACCCTTTAACCAAGCGCCTTCGCGAACGAATCGGTCCGCCTGGGGTAGTTGCCTGAGGCTAGCGAGCAAAAGCGCGATCGCAAAGTCAGCCACTTCATCACTTAGTACATCGGGGGTATTTGTCACAGAAATACCGCGAGAACGAGCATGAACGAGGTCAACCCCATCGACACCCACGCCAAAACAGGCAATTAAGCGTAGCGAGGGTAATCGGTCGATTAAAGGCGCCTTAATGCCCGAGCTCCCGGTCGTGACGGCAATTTCGCAGTGTTCGAGCGCTTTAAAAAACGCTGCCTGAGCATCGGGTCCTTGATCCTTCACCCGGAAATACTCATGGACACGATAATGGGATCGCAATTGATCATCGGTTGCCTGGTGAACCGGGACAATCAAGACGACATCGGTTTTCTCAGAGGGCTTCATCAGTTCGTGACCATTAGTATCGCAGGAAACTTCGCCCAAGCTATTCAAAACCTGGAATGTTCCAACTTAAACACCAAAAATTGACCTATAGGGTATTTTGTCAAAACAAGAAGGTTTTAAAACCAAGCGATTGTGCACAGCGCTCAAGGCTCGGGAGTATCGACGGATGAAGCTCAATCCCATCGTTTAATTGTTTGCGTTTTCTATGCAGTCCTCGCTCGCCAGGCATGCGAACCCCAGGCTTACCAGCGGGGCTTGGGCTTGCCCGACATTGCGCTGCGAGTTGATTCATTTCCCGCTCAAAGCCAACCAAGCCACCAAAGGCTTCGGGATCGAGCACTTGCACATGCAAACTCGCACCCCAGCCCTCTGGCGGATCCGCGCGGCCATGCGCACCCAGGCCAGCGGTCATCGCCTCAACCATTAAACCCAGACCAAAGCCTTTATGACCTGCATCCATCCCGCCAAGCGGCAAGATGCTACCTGCAGGCTTTGATTGCAAGACGCCGGGGTCTTTTGTTGGATTACCCGCAGCATCGAGCCACCAAGCATAAGGCTGTAACTCGCTTGCATCTGCCGAAGAAAGCCTGGCACTCATGCCGTTGGTTGTTATCGAAGCCGATATATCGATGATGACTGGGTCCGGATCAGCGGGCCAAGCCCAGGCCATCGGGTTTGGCGTAATTACTGCCCGTGTACCACCAAATGGCGCAACGCTTGCCGTGTTTGGATCCGAACAACATAAATGGACAAGAAAACCCGCGCGAGCCGGTGCCTCAAGGTAGGCAGCCAATGCTGCAATATGGTGGCTGCGGCGAACCACGACATGAGCGGCACCGTGCCGCTTCGCTGCATGAAGACCCCATCGGATGGCCTCTTGAACAAGCCATGGCCCAGCCATCCGGTGTCCATCCCAAAGCGCAACCGATGCGCTTTCGCGCAATACCTCAACCTGCCCCGAAGCGCGCATGCTCCCCTTTTTTAGCTCGTCGACGTAGGCGCCAAGTAACGCCAATCCGTGGGTATCATGACCTAAAAGATCGGCCTCAAGCAGTGCTTGGGCCACACAACGAGCCACGGACGGCTCGGCTCCCGCTGCCTCCAAGAGACGGCAGGCAGCCACACGCAAACGCTCATAAGCGATGGCAGGATTGGTTGACTGATTCACCGCTAACCCTCGAGATGACGCCGCTGGCCAGGCAAGTTTTCTATCACGATCAACCTGGGATGTTGAGTTCCCCTCATCGAAGAACGATCAACTTGCCTTGTATTTAATAACTTGTTGACGTGCTTCGCCAAGCCCTTCAATACCCATGGTCATGACATCGCCTGCTTTTAAGTAGCGAGGTGGCTTAAAGCCATGACCAACACCGGGTGGGGTACCGGTCACGATCATGTCGCCAGGTAGCAGGGTCATGAATTGACTGACATAGGAGACGATTGTTGCGCAATCAAAAATCATTGTTTTTGTATTGCCGGTTTGCATCCTTTCGCCGTTGACATCAAGCCACATGGCAAGCTTTTGGGGATTGGCTACCTCATCGCTGGTAACAAGCCAAGGCCCTACCGGCCCAAACGTATCGCAACCCTTGCCTTTGTCCCAAAGACCGCCACGCTCCATTTGGAAGGCGCGCTCTGACACATCGTTGGCCATGACATAGCCCGCGACATAAGAAAGTGCATCTTTCTTGCTCACATAGCTGGCGCGGCTCCCTATGACAATGCCCAACTCAATTTCCCAATCGGTCTTCACCGAGCCCTTGGGCAGCATGACATCGTCGTTGGGGCCTTGCATACTGCTGAGGGTTTTATGAAAAATAATCGGCTCTTTTGGAATCGGATTACCGGTCTCCGCTGCATGATCGGAATAATTCAAACCAATAGCTACGAATTTTGTAGCGCCTGTAAAAGGAACACCAAGCCTTGGTTTGCCACGAACCAAGGGCAACTTTTCAAGCTTGAGCTTGGCAAGCTTTGCCAGGCCTTTGGGTGATAATTGCTCCGGGCCAATGTCTGCGATCACCCCTGACAGGTCGCGTAATTTGCCATCATGATCAAGCATCCCAGGCTTTTCTTTGCCGGGTTTTCCAAAACGTAAAAGCTTCATTTGTTCTCCTTTTAATAAACTTAGGGGGCCTGAGCTTAAATCGTCATGCCGCCGTCAATCGAAAACACCTGCCCAGTTGCGAAGGCACTCTCATCACTAGCCAGATACACCACAATAGGCACAATGTCATCGGCTTGAGCCAAACGCCCCATCGGCTGGCGCGCGGTAAACATACGGCGCGCTTCATCGATATCGCCAAGCGCTTGCATGCGTTCGTGTAAGGATGGAGTCTCCACCGTACCGGGTGCAATCGCATTACAACGAATACCCTGAGCAACATAGTCAGCGGCAACCGACTTAGTTAGACCGATGACCGCTGCCTTGGTCGTTCCATAAATGAAACGATTTGGCAACCCTTTGACCGATCCGCAAACAGAGGCCATATTGATAATTGATCCCTTTGATCGCGCAAGCATGCCGGGCAGGCAGGCTTGAATCAGACGATACATCGAGCGGACATTGATATTGAAGCTATGGTCCCATTGCGCCTCATCACACTGTGCAATCGTGCCCTGATGAACAAAACCTGCGCAGTTAAACAGCACATCCAGGTCAGCGAATGTTGTCACGATATCGCGAATTCCCACAGGGTCGGTCACGTCGAGGACTTGGGTGTGCAGTCGTGCCCTTGGATGCTTATGTTCGCTCAAAGCAAAAATACGCTCCAATTCATGTAGCAAATCGATGCGTACATCTGTAGCGATAACCTCAGCACCTTCGCTTAACAGGGCAAGCACCGAGGCCTTTCCCATCCCTTGACCTGAGGCAGTCACCAGGATTTTCTTTCCGAGAACTCGTCCATGTGGCATGGCAAGTTACCTTTATTGGATTGCAATGGGCCATAAGCTTACACCGCAGGCTTGCAAGCGAGCACTATTGAAGCGAACATCTGTTCTTCATTCGATCCGTAAAAGGAATCTTCGCGTTATGAACCAGGCTATCTCAGTGATCCGTAAACCCTTTCTGCGTTTACATGCCCAAGATGATGTACTGATTGCCATCCGACCTTTAAGCGCGGGAACCCAACTCGAAGATGCGGGACATACAATCAGCTTAAAGCAGGCCATGACCCCAGGACATAAGATTGCGACCCGCGCTATTGCAGCCGGCTCTGCAGTCAGACGCTATAACCAAATCATTGGCTTTGCCAAACAAGATATTCAAGCCGGCGAACATGTGCACACGCACAATCTCGCCTTTGAGATGTTTGACCGAGACTATGCGGTTGGTGTCGATTGCAAGCCGACACCTGCGGTTGAGCCCGCTCACTTTATGGGTTATGTCCGCCCAGACGGTCGAGTAGCAACCAGAAACTATATCGGTGTAATTGCCACCGTCAATTGCTCAGCGTCTGTTTCAAAATTCGTCGCTTCGCATTTCACGCCCGAGCGCCTTGCCGCTTTTCCAAATGTTGACGGCGTCGTCCCCATTACTCACGCTTCAGGTTGTGGCATGGATTCGGACGGGGCCGGTATCGATCTATTAAGAAAGACAATCGCAGGCTACGCAAGACATCCAAATTTCTCAGGGATTGTCGTGATTGGGCTAGGCTGTGAAGCCAATCAAATGGATGCCTTGTTCTTGAGCCAGGGCATGGATGAAAACCCTATGCTCAAACCTCTGGTGATCCAAAGTAGCGGCGGCTCAAGAAAGACCACGCAGGCAGCTATCGAAGCAATCGAGTCGATGCTACCCGCAGCCAATGCTTTAAAGCGGCAACCCGTTAGCGCTTCGCACTTATGTATAGGCTTACAGTGCGGGGGCTCTGACGGTTATTCGGGCATTACGGCAAACCCCGCGCTCGGTGCAGCCTGCGATATGCTTGTTGCCCAGGGCGGAACTGTTATTCTTTCTGAAACACCAGAGATTTATGGTGCCGAGCATCTCCTGACTCGCCGCGCGGTATCTGAGGAAGTCGCTCAGAAGTTGATTGCCCGCATTCGCTGGTGGGAAAGCTATACTGAAAAGAACAATGGATCCATGGATAACAATCCCTCGCCAGGTAACAAGGCGGGCGGGCTAACAACGATTTTAGAGAAGAGTCTTGGCGCCGTTGCCAAAGCAGGATCGACCAATCTCACCGAGGTTTATGAGTACGCTGACACGGTTTCTGCAAAGGGCTTTGTCTTCATGGACACGCCAGGCTATGACCCGGTTTCGGCCACGGGGCAAGTTGCAGGTGGTGCCAATCTTATTTGCTTCACGACCGGTCGTGGCTCGGTCTATGGCTGCAAGCCTGCGCCGTCGATCAAACTCGCCACGAATTCAGGGCTTTATCAGCGCATGCACGAGGATATGGACATTAACTGCGGCGATATCATTGATCAGGATGTTCCGGTCGCCGAAAAAGGAAAAGCGATTTTTGACTTAATACTCAAGGTGGCTAGTGGCGAAAAGACCAAGAGCGAAGAGCTTGGCATGGGTAATGATGAGTTTGTACCCTGGCAACTCGGCGCTGTCATGTAGCCTTGCGCAGTGTGCTCGTGGGTGGGCTAAGGTGGTGAGCTGCCCTGATCCTGGCATAGCGCCACCTACCCGATCGCTCGTGTCAATCCGACGAATCATCTAAGTGAGTGATCACCAGGTTGCTGCGGTGGATTAACTCAGGCTCCTCGACAAAACCCAAGAGCGATTCAATCTCGCTCGAGGGCTTACCGATGATCCGCCTCGCCTCGGAGCTTGCGTAATTGATCAGACCACGGCCCACCTCTGAACCGGCTTGGCTTAAGCAGGCAACAACATCGCCGCGAGCAAAATCGCCCTGGACTTCCGAAACCCCGATTGGCAATAAACTTTTGCCATCGCGCAAAAGGGCCTTGAGTGCGCCTGCATCAAGCACAAGCGCACCGCGAAGCTGCAACTGATCGGCAATCCACTGCTTTCTTGCAGTAAGTTTCGCCGTGTTTGCAATAAAACTTGTGCCGATCATTTCGCCGCCCGCAAGTCGCTGCAAGACTTTCGACTCACGACCACTTGCCACGATCGTGTGCGCCCCTGCCGAGGCGGCGCGCCGCGCAGCGAGCACTTTCGTCAACATCCCCCCTTTGCCAATCAAACTGCCGGCCCCGCCTGCCATCGCTTCGAGGCGAGGATCGCCAGCCTTGACTTTCGAAAGCAAGCGCGCATCAGGGTGGCTGCGCGGATCTGCAGTGTAAAGCCCAGCTTGATCCGTGAGAATCACTAAGGCATCTGCTTCGATCAGATTGGTAACAAGCGCTGCCAATGTGTCATTGTCGCCGACCTTGATTTCGTCAGTAACGACTGTATCGTTCTCATTAATGATCGGTATAACACCTAGCTCGATCAACCTTGTAAGCGTCGAGCGCGCATTAAGGTAGCGAGTTCGATCTGCCAAATCTTCGTGAGTTAAAAGTATTTGTGCAGTTTGAAGGCCAAAGCGTCGAAATTCAGTTTCATACACCTGAGCAAGCCCCATTTGCCCGACGGCTGCGGCGGCTTGTAAATCCTGCATGGACTGAGGCCTACGCACCCAGGAAAGCCGCTTCATGCCTTCGGCAACGGCCCCCGAGGACACCACCACAATCTCACGACCCAAATCTCGTAACGCGGCGATCTCAGCGGCCCAAGTGGCGATCGCTTGAGCATCAATCCCACGGCCTTCATTCGTGACAAGACTTGAGCCTACTTTGACCACAAGGCGTTGTGCCTGAGCCATCACGCTCGGTGAAAGATCATCGCCGATTAATATCGAATCCCTATCCAAAGCAATATCTTCCAATGGATCATGCCTTGTCACAGCCACCACCCGTTAAGGCAAGGGTTCGCTGTCACGAAAACGTACATCGACCTCCTCTGCCGAGTTTTCGTTTTTCGCTTCCATAAAGGCCATGATGGCAAACATGAGGGGCTTAAGTCCCTCGCCTGTCAGTGCTGAAATCTCAAAGCAAGGGCTAGATCTCGCCAGCCGTAAACGCTTGCGTAACTCATCAAGCCGTTTGCGCCCAGTCTCCGCATCAAGCATGTCGGTTTTATTGAGAACAACCCAGCGATCCTTTGCAGCAAGCTCAGGATCATAGCGTTTAAGTTCTTTAACGATCGCTTTGGCGTCACGCACTGGGTCGGCTTCAGGATCAAAGGGCGAAACGTCAATCACGTGAAGCAACAAACGCGTGCGCTGCAGGTGGCGTAAAAATTGATGTCCCAAACCCGCACCGTCCGCAGCCCCCTCGATCAGGCCTGGGATATCTGCAATCACAAAACTGCGCTCAGGCCCTACCCGGACAACGCCTAGATTTGGGTGAAGTGTTGTAAACGGATAGTCGGCAATTTTGGGGCGTGCATTTGAAACGGAGGCAATGAGTGTTGACTTACCTGCATTGGGCAAACCCAACAAGCCCACATCGGCTAGCACCTTTAGTTCGAGCATAAGCTCGGATGATTCACCGGGCCATCCTTTGGTTGCCTTGCGTGGCGCACGATTGGTTGAGGTCTTGAAGTGCAAATTGCCCATACCGCCATCACCGCCCTTGGCAAGACAGACCATTTCCCCATGTACCGTTAAGTCAAAACGTATCGCGCCCGTATGTAAATCCTTAATCTGAGTGCCTACAGGCATGCGCAAAATGATGTCGTCGGCTGCTGCACCATACTGATCAGAGCCTCGCCCGTTCTCACCGTTTCGCGCGACAAACTTTCTTGCGAACCTGAAATCGACCAAGGTATTGATATTGCGGTCGGCCAGAGCAAACACCGAACCGCCGCGACCTCCATCACCACCATCGGGCCCGCCAAAAGGAATATATTTTTCGCGTCTGAAAGACACAACGCCGTTGCCGCCATTGCCGGCGATGACCTCAATGCGCGCTTCGTCGACGAACTTCATGCAATGGCCTCAACTTCACAAAGCGCCGGACAGAACTTCACAAGCTGCGAGAGCACGGAACTTACGCGCCTGTTGGTTACGTGCGCATCGCAGCGAATCGGAAGGTTTCAATACGATAAAGGCGCAACAGCACTCCCAGTAACCTGGCAACACTGCGCGCCAATCAAGAACTTGCTTTGAAGTTTAGGCCTGGCTCGGAACGACGCTAACCGTGCGACGATTCAGTGGGCCCTTGACTGCAAAGTGAACTTTGCCATCGGAGAGCGCAAAGAGCGTGAAATCCTTGCCAACGCCCACGTTAGGCCCGGGATGAAATTCGGTGCCTCGCTGACGGACAATGATCGAGCCTGCAGCAATTTGCTCGCCGCCAAAGACCTTCACGCCCAAGCGTTTTGATTCGGAATCGCGGCCGTTTCGGGTGGAGCCGCCACCTTTTTTCTGTGCCATGTGTCTGCTTCCTTCGTCAAGCTGCTGCAGCTTCGGACGAACCCATCGTGGGAGCGTCGATGCGGCTGATTTCGATGCGTGTGTAATTTTGTCGATGGCCTTGACGCTTTTGGTAGTGCTTGCGTCGACGCATCTTAAAAATCTTCACCTTATCGTGGCGACCATGAGCAAGCACGGTGGCTTGAACAGTTGCACCAGAGACCAAAGGCGTACCAAGCGAGATTTGCTGAGAATCCCCCACTGCAAGCACTTGATCAAGGGTGATGGTCGCGCCAATGTCTGCCGGTATCTGTTCGATATTCAATTTTTCGCCGGCAACAACTTTATATTGCTTGCCACCGGTTTTTATGACCGCGTACATGGACTGACTCCTGTAAGTCAAAAGCGAACCTTAGAGTTTAAGTGATTTCGCCTTACACGGTCAAACAAGCACGATCCAGCCGAAGGACTACTTAGCCCAGCCGAAGGACTACTTAGCCCAGCCGAAGAACGACACAGCCGAGGCATTCGCAGGACTTAGTAGGAAAAACTGGGCTTGACTGCCTGCTTCGACATAGAAAGCCAAAGCCTACCTATAATCAAACAGTGAATAAAGCGCCACTTCCCCATCCCGTCGCACTTGCAAGTTCGCCAGCAGAGCGATTCGAGTGCATTGCTGCAGACCTCCAGTCACTTAACGAAGTGATCCGCGAGCGGCTGCACTCGGAGGTTGCTCTGATACAAACAGTTGCTGAGTACATTATTGCAGCAGGAGGCAAGAGGCTGAGGCCCGTGATTCTTTGCCTGGTCAGTCGCGCGCTGCGGCGCGATGCGCCACCTGACCGGCACGCTCTACTTTTAGCTGCCGTCGTTGAATTTATTCATACCGCCACGCTGCTTCACGATGATGTGGTTGACGAATCCGACCTAAGGCGTGGTCGCCAAACAGCCAATGCGGTCTTCGGAAACGCAGCATCCGTGCTGGTCGGTGATTTTCTATATTCCAGATCGTTTCAAATGATGGTTGAGCCCGGCTTGATGCGCGTGATGCAAGTGCTTGCAGACGCCACGAACACCATTGCCGAAGGTGAAGTGCTACAGCTTTTAAACATCCGCGACCCAGACGTGGATCAAGCACGCTATCTCAAGGTTATCCGTTATAAAACCGCAAGGCTTTTTGAAGCTTCGGCCCAGCTTGCCGCCATTCTTAGCCAAGCCCCAGCAGGGGTCGAACTCGCCTGCGCGGAGTATGGCGGGCGACTAGGCACTGCGTTTCAACTTATTGATGACGTGCTCGATTACGAGGGGCATGCAGAGCAAACCGGTAAAAACCTTGGTGATGACCTCCGTGAAGGCAAACCCACGCTTCCCCTGATTTACTTGCTTCAACACGGCACTTTGGCGCAACGCGCCCTCGTTCGAAAGGCCATCGAATCAGGCGGGGTCGACCAGGATCACGTCGACTTTTTCAACATCGTAGACGCTGTTCAAAGCAGTGGGGCACTCGCCTTCACTCGGCAACAGGCCGAGCTCGAAGCATCAGCAGCTCGACAAGCAATCAGTCTGCTGCCTGCCGGCGAAGCCCAACTCGCCTTGCTCGCCCTAACTGAATACGCAACCGAACGCAGCCACTAGCTACCGTGCCGATGGCCAACGGGTGTTGCTCAGGCTGCATGTGCCTTCACGCTGCATATTCTTTTTGTAAGGTACTTGCATTATTTCAGACGGGCGCGTACACTTAGCTTATGAAATTGTCGCCATCAACAACAAGCGTTTCCCCAAACAGCCTTTCAAGCCTTAGTGAAGGTTCGAAAGAGTCTGGCGCTGTTGCGCGTACTGGTGATACAAACAAGACTGCCTCCCCAGCTACGGCCAGTGTGTCAGCCCAAGTTGATCTTCGCTCAAGCCGAATCAATGACTTGTCTGACACAGCCTGGATCAACGAGCCCCCGGCGCTTGACACAGCGATGCTCGACCAAATCAAGACAGCAATCAGAGAAGGACGGTTTGTCATCAATGAGCAGGCTATTGCTCAGGCTTTGAGCGACGACGCAAGCCGGTAATAAGCTTCGCCACTGAGGCGGGTGCGCAGTTCGAACGCCACCTTCAACAGAGCCCTTTATTCTTAGGGGTTGAATTTAGCGGACATAGCTCCAAATCAAAGTATCGCCCTGGTTTTCGGGCCTTTGTTTTGGAGAATCCGCCATGCAAATTGAATCGCTTTCAACCGAATTGGTCGAAAAGGCTTTCCAGTTCATCGCCAATCCCCATGGACAATTTCCGCCTGCTGAATTGCAACACTTGCAACCAGGCCATTGGCAGGCCCTTGGCCATCTCCTCGCAACGATTTATGCAGAAAAGCAGGTCCGACTGCTGAACTGAGCCATCGATGTTTATCTTCCAACGCAGCAGGCGCTAAAGCCTAAAGGCCGATCGCTCGGCACTGTCGATTTGACCTGTAAGCGCCAGTTCCCAGGCCAGATATTGACGTGCAGCATCCAGATTGCCCTCGTGACGGTCATGGGTGAAAAATAAGTAGTCGATGCACACATCATCAGGGGGCTGGTTGGGGCTTTGATGGATGCTCATCCCAGATGCCTCCCATTGGGCGGGGTCCTCCGTGCAAATCCTAATATCGATAGGGCTTGATCGCTGAGCAAACCAGGCATCACATTCAAGTGCAGCGAGTTGCCCAACGCCAGCATCCTCGGCTAGCAGGATCATGTTCTGTGGCTTAGCTGACAGTTGCTCAAGCATGCAAATCAGCTGCGGACGAATAGACCAAATAGCGCCAGACAAGTGCGCGCGGCGGTAACTCATCGAAGGTCTGACGTCGACAAGCAAGCAGTGCTTACCTAGCTCTGAGGCAAGCTTTACTGCCAGAGCTTGGCTTGTTATGTAGGGGTAAGCGGGGATTGCAAAGTCGCCATGGCTCACGCTTGCATGGTCGACATCGCGCGCGTCCGTAGGAAGGACCTGCGAACCCGCTCCAAGCTCGGGAGCGGGCTTAGCAAGATGCTGCGACTCAAGATCGAAGTCTTGCAGCTCTAAACAATAAACCTCCCAACCCAAAAGATGAAGCCAACAAGCAACCACTTGGGCGCGCAAAAGCTCGCTGTCGTAAAGCACAAGCCTTGCACCTCGCACACCAATGAATTGATCCGTCGCTTGAATCAGCTGCCCGCCAGGTGTGTGCTGAGCACCTGCAAGATGCCCTTGGGCAAACTCCTCAGCAGTTCGCACATCACAAAGCATGGTGCTGCGGGTTTGATCCTTTCGCATGGCAGCGAGCTCTGAGGCCTTAATGCTGCCAATCCCAAGCGATTCAAACCAGGCCTTTGCAGCCGCTTTTCTCGAGGCCTTAGGCTCAGGCCTGGGTATGGCGGCAAATTGGGTATCGGGACCCTTAGCAAGCTTAAGGCCTGCCAAGGCCCATCCCTGCGTGCCGTTTTCGAGTGCAAAGATTGGATTGGGAAGACCGAGCTGGATGAGGGTTTGTGCACCGATGATGCTTCTTGTTCTACCGGCACAGTGCACAACGATGGTTGTTCGAGCATCGGGAACAAGCTCATCGATGCGCAAGGCGAGTTCGCCATTGGGACAGCAACGAGCGCCAGGGATATGCATTTTTTGGTGCTCGGCCAGGGGCCTGCCGTCGATGATGCGAATCGACTCGCCGGCAGCAAGACGGGCCTGTAGTTCGGCCGCTCCGATATGAGGGGTGTGAAAGGCTTCTTCAGCCAATTCACCAAAGGCTTTGCTTGGCACATTGACACCAGCAAATAGCTCAAACCCCGCCGCTTTCCAGGCCTCGATACCGCCATCGAGCACGGCCAGGTTCTGATAACCCATGGCAAGCATTCGATCGTAGGCGCGTTCAGCCACAAGCGCTTGAGCATGATCGAGCAAAACAACCCTCACACTACGACGTGGCACAAGACGGGGCAACTCCAACTCGAGGCGGCTGTACGGCACAGAGACCGCATAAAACAAATGGCTCTCGCCATACTGCCCATGCTCGCGCACATCAATCAGCGCAAGCTCTCCACCTGCATGAATCAGTGTCTTGAGCGCAGCGGCCTCGATCCGCTCGATCATCGGTCCACCTGCTCGATCATCGGGTCCACCTTATTGTTTGGATAAGTCTCACACACCGGAAGATCGCCGGGTTTGAACACCGACTTGCATGCGTTGACAGCTTTCGGACTCGAGATCGTAAACAAGACGCTCGCTCAGGGTCTCGAGCGCCCGACCGTACATGTGAAGATGGCGAATCATGCTGCTTTCGATGTAAACCGCATGAATATCGTCTGGCATCAATGCGATCGCCGTCCCCGGACTGACTGACTTCTGACCGACCTCGCGCAGCTTTGCAGGGCCAGGCTCGGTCCCGGCATAGACGCGTTCAAATAAAACATTCCGCTCAACACCCTCAACAGCAGCAATGCAGGCCCAAGTGGTGTGATTGTGCGGAGGAATTTTCTTGCCCGGGCGCATCACATTCAAATAGAGCGCAAAGCGCTGGTCAGCGTCTTCTTGAATCAGATAACGTGCTTGCAATTCGTCGCTTGCTGGCGATGGATATAGCGACTCGGCCCACCAGTCCTTTTGAGCAGCCATCTCGAGCACTTGTGCTTCGATATCAGCAAGACTTTGCCGGGTAAGTTTGTTTTGCTCAGCAATCGCTCGAATCTTATCAATGTGACTTCTAATCGATTCGGCCTGTGGGTGATTCATCGGGTTCTCCTGGGATGGTCAAAATATGACCACTTGATGACGATTCCAGTCAAATTAATGGCAACATGTCTTCTTTTGCCACAAAATACAACAACTGGAGACATCCGATGCAAGATCATCCATTAAAACATCTCGTTTCGTCGTCAAAAAAGTTCGATTCAAGTCTTGGTAGGCCAGCCCGGCGCGTATTCAAGCTTGGCGCGCTAGCGAGTGCATCCGCGTTATTCTTAGCAGCATGTAGCTCAAGCAATGACCCTGGCAGCTTGCTCGAAGCATCACAAACGGTGGGTACTATCCCGCGGGCAGCACTTGATGCGAGCGCAGCAGCACCGCTTGTAGGCAGTGCTGCGAAATGCGATGTGCAAGTCATTGGCTTGAATTATCTTACTCGGGGCGTAAAGGGTGAAGAGACCAATGCCTCAGGGGTCTTGCTTATGCCGAGCGGCAGCGATGCCGCATGCAAGGGCCCTTTACCGCTGCTCGCTTACGGGCGAGGCACCGAGGTGAGTAAGGGACGAAGCCTCGCGAGCATGACCGATGGGGAAACCGGGGCTTTAGCGGCCTTTTTTGCTGGGCAAGGTTATGCAGTTGTCGCAAGTGACTACTTAGGCTATGCGAAGTCAGCCTACAGCTTTCACCCCTATCTACACGCTGATAGCGAAGCCACAGCAACCATCGACGCCATTCGAGCAGCGCGTCAGGTAGCTAAAGAAAAGGGTCAAGCGCTTTCGGGCAAGTTGATGCTTTATGGGTATTCGCAAGGCGGCCATGTTTCGATGGCCACGCATAAAGCCATCGAAACAGATGCCGCATTAAGTGCCGAGATGGGTCTTGTTGGCGCAGGTCATGGCGCAGCACCCGCAGCGCTTTCGACCGCCTTACAAGCGGCAACGCCTATTCTCTACGGCCAGGTTTTCATTCCTTTTTTAGTGACCGCCTGGCAAAAAGTTTACGGAAATGTTTATGCCAAACCAAGCGATGCGTTTAAGGCGCCCTACGCCGAGGGTATCGAGAGCATTCTTCCTTCAGCGACAACGAATTTCGAAGGACTCCTGGCTCAAAATAAGGTTTCACCCAATGTTGGTGGCGACTGGCTAAGCGCGATGTTTACCGATGGGTTTATCAACGATTTAAAAAATAGTCCCAACAGCGGCATTATGCAAGCAGCGAAGAAAAATGACCTCGTTGCCTCAGGATGGACACCCAAATCGAGCACGATGCTTTGCGCAGGTAGCGGAGATCCCGTCGTGCTTTACCCAACGGCACAAGCCCTAGCAGCGGCGAAGTGGAAATCCTCAACGAATGTAACCGCTGTTGACGTTGACACCCAAGCCAAGGGTTTTGCCCAGCAATTATGGGCCGGCCAATCAGCGGCACAAAAGGCTGGTTATGGCAACAGCATCGATACCTATACGTTTATCAACTATCACGGTACCTTAGCGCCGCCACTTTGCTTGGCTGCAGTCAAGGGGCTTTTCGACAAACTCAAATAAGATTTGAATCAGGCAAGGCCGGTCTGCCCTAGGCGGATCGGCACCTTGGTGTTCATGCCAAGTTGAAACAACCCCGCTAAAACACCAATGCCGACTGCGAATTGCCAAGCCAGGTCATAGTTGCCCATCGCGTCGTAGATTAGGCCTCCGCCCCAGGCCCCAAGAAAGGAACCGAGTTGATGGCTTAAGAAGGCAACACCGGTGAGCGTTGCCATATAGCGCACCCCAAATAGCTGAGAAACTAATCCGTTGACCAAGGGCACGACCCCGAGCCACAAAAGCCCCATAGCCGCTGCGAAAATCAAGGTACTCATGGTGCTGGGGGGTAGCAAGAAGTACAGACCGAAGAAGGCCGAGCGCAGCAAATAAACAAGACCCAGCAGTTTTTCGCGCCGATAGCGTTGGCCGAGCCAACCGCAGGCATAAGAGCCCATCACATTAAATAGACCAATGACTGCCAGGCTTTGCGCGCCGAGCATGGGATCAAAGCCGCAAAGCTGCAGGTAGTTCGGCAAATGGTTGGTGAGAAAAACCAGTTGCAATCCACAAACAAAATAAGCGGCAGCCATCACGCGATAGCCGCCGTGCGATAAAGCCTCATGGAGGGCCTGCCGCATGCTTTGAGCTTCCGTCTCGTTCTTATTATCAACACGGATTTGATCTGCACGAGAAGCATGCCATGCTGCAGGAAGCATCAACAGGCATAAGACCCCAAAGCCAAGTAATGCAAAAGACAAGCCATGAGTGTCGAGCAGCCATTGTGCCAACGGTGCAGCAAGCAAAGTCCCAACCGATCCAAAAGCTGACACAACGCCGAGGGCAAGACTGCGCTGAGAAGCCGGAACCGCTTTTGAGACAGCCGACATGCTAAGCACAGAAGCGGTACAGGAAAGCGCAAGGCCAATCAATACGCCAGGCCCCCACAATAGTCCGATAACACTCGGAAACTGATGCATCAACGCGAGACCCAGCGCATAGAGCACGCCGCCCGCGAGCATGACGGGTCGCAAACCAAGGCGATCTGCCAGCGCACCAACAAAGGGTTGACTTAATCCCCACACCATATTCTGAATGGCAATGGCAAGTGTGAATTCCGCCGCAGCCAAACCAAAGGCTTTGGTCACTGGTGGCAGGAATAGGCCCATGCTTTGACGCATACCCATCGCAAGACTTAAAAGCAGTGACGCGCCAAGCAAGATGACCCATACACTTCGGTGAAGCCCGGGAATCATTCATAAACCTCGTTACAAGTGGATCAAAAAGGCCCACCCCATTGTCTCGCGTTTTTGCACACACCCCGTCTCAGTTGCCGCATCTTATGAAGCGCGGCGAAATAGGCGCGCATACAATGCCCCATGGACATCGAAAAGCTCCCCCCACCGATTGAAGGTCCCTGCGCGTGGAAAGCCCTGGATTGGGGAAGCCAGGAAAGCTATAGCTTTCGACTGCGGGATGAACAGTTGCGCGAACTAGAAAATGAGAGCAAGCGATGGCTTGAGAGGGGCGAGGGTATCGAATCGATCGAGGCAGGTTCGTTGGTTTTGCCTAGCCTTGCCAAGGATTTGGCGCGCTGGCGTGATCAATTAATCAATGGGGCAGGATTTGTTTTGCTCCGCGGCCTACCTGTTAGCACATGGAGTAAAGCTGAATTGGCAACAGCCTTTTACGGACTTGGCTGCTACTTGGGAAATCCAAGACCGCAAAACCGCTTTGGCCATTTACTCGGTCATGTGATCGACATGGGTCTGGACGGCAAGAACCCAAACGTTCGTCTTTATCAAACCCATGAACGGCAAAGTTTTCATACCGATTCTTGCGATATCGTTGGGCTTTTGTGCCTACAAGAAGCAAAGCAAGGTGGCGACTCGGCGCTGGTCTCGTCAAATACCATTTATAACGAGATGCGACGATCAACGCCGCATCTTGCGGCTTTGCTCTTTGACGCCATTGCCACCGATCGACGCGGTGAAACGCCTCAGGGCATGAAACCATTTTTTGAAATCCCAGTGTTTAATTGGTACGAAGGCTTGATGTCTTCTATCTATCAACGCCAGTACATCGATTCGGCTCAACGATTCCCCGAGGCCATGCGTCTTAGCGCACAGCACGTCGATGCACTTGACCAATTCGATGCGCTTGCCAATGATCCTCAATTGCATATCGTTATGCGGCTTCAACCAGGTGATATGCAATTTGTACACAATCATAATATGTTGCACGATCGCACAGCGTTTGAGGATTGGGAAGACCCCGCCTTAAGGCGCCATCTTTTGAGGCTTTGGCTTTCGTCACCTGAGGCAAGACCCCTTCCCGAGGTCTTCGCGCAGCGCTACGGAAATCTACTTCCGGGGCAACGGGGCGGCATCGAAGTGCCACGCGAGTCGTGGTGTGCGCCACTTGATCCGTTTTAAGGCGACTTAACGCCACTTTTCAGCCCCCGAGTGGCCGATCGACAAGGAGGATTTCGCCAGGTACCACCGTCTTGAGCATGCCGACCTCTCGTTGACAGTCTACAGCGTCGCCGGTAATGAAATGGGTGTGG
>JACCEE010642483.1_pt1 | contig 46548 bp, 42 predicted proteins | sample 7449931 | NCBI WGS metagenome assembly JACCEE01 (sample SAMN15323457, study PRJNA562643) | freshwater metagenome | isolation source: river surface water | place: USA:Blue River Watershed | collected 2017-08-19 | reverse complement strand
TTGTGACATGCGGGCGATTCATGCGCTAGCCCAACGTTATGACTTCAAGATAATTGAGGACGCTTCGCATGCAATTGGTGGTAAGTATAAGGGCGAGCCTATCGGAAACTGCCGTTACAGCGACATCACCGTTTTCAGCTTCCATCCGGTCAAGATCATCACCACTGCTGAAGGCGGCATCGCGCTGACCAACAACGCCGATCTAGCCAATAAGATGGCGCTTTATCGAAGCCACGGCATTACCCGCGACCCAGGGAAAATGACCCATGAATCTGACGGCCCATGGTATTACCAGCAGATCAAACTTGGCTTCAACTACCGCATGACCGAGCTGCAGGCCGCTCTTGGGGTCAGTCAGATGGACCGGCTGGAAAGCTATGTAACCCGTCGACATGAACTGGCAAACCGTTACGACGAATTCTTGGCTAGCCTGCCCGTGAAAACACCTTGGCAACACCCTGACGGCTACTCCGGCTTTCATCTGTATGTCATTCGTCTACAGCTGGACAAAATCAGACACAGCCACCTGCAGGTGTTCGATGCATTGCGTGACTTGGGCATCGGTGTCAACCTGCACTACATCCCGGTGTATACCCAGCCCTACTACCAGCAAATGGGCTTTAAGTCAGATGATTTTCCTCAGGCCCAGGAATACTATCGCGAAGCTATTAGCCTGCCCATGTTTCAGACCTTGACTGAAGCCCAGCAAGATAAAGTTTTGACTGCCTTAGAAATGGCGCTAACTTAATGAAGCTGGCACTCGGCACCGTCCAGTTCGGTCTTGATTACGGGGTGGCCAATCAATCCGGTCGCATTTCTTTTAGTGATGCCAAGACCATCATTGAACAGTCTGCGATAAGTGGGATTGACACCATGGATACCGCTATTGCATATGGAGCTAGCGAAACAACGTTAGGACAAGTTGGTGTCGAAGGCTGGCACGTAATCACAAAATTGCCTGCGTTACCGGATGACTGCCAAGGGGTCGAAGCCTGGGTGGCAGGCCAGATCGAGCAATCAATGAGTCGGCTTGGAGTTATGCAATTGCAGGGGGTATTGCTTCATCGACCAGATGACTTGCTTGGTGAAAACGGGCGCAGCCTTGTCAAGGCGCTTGAGAGGCTCAAGGCTGAAGGGCTTACGCGACAGGTCGGCGTCTCAGTCTATGCGCCTGAAGAGCTCGAAGAGTTGACTTCTATCATGGCGCTTGATCTAGTTCAGGCGCCACTAAATATCTTGGATCGCAGATTGGTGACCTCCGGTTGGGCCAGTCGGTTGAAGGATCAGGGCACGGAGGTGCATGTCCGTTCAATCTTTTTACAGGGGCTACTCTTGATGCCGTCAGGCCAGCGTCCCGTCAAGTTTGCGCGCTGGTCTGAAATTTGGCTTGAGTGGTCACGTTGGTTGGAACGAACTGGACTCACGCCTATTCAGGCTTGTATCTCCTATGTGCTAGGTGCTGTTGATGTTGACAAGGTCATTGTGGGTGTTGACAGCCTCATGCAGTTGAATGAGATTTTAGTCGCCACGCAGATTGTGTTGCCAAGTCTACCTAATTGGCCGCTCTCCATTGATTCGAAACTAATCAATCCATCTTTCTGGACTCAGTTATGAAAACCGTCGCCATTGTTCAGGCCCGCATGGGCTCAACTCGTTTGCCCAACAAGGTTATGAAGCTTATCTGCGGCGTGCCAATGATTGAACTGTTGCTTGCGCGTTTGGCGCGTGCCACCGAAGTCGATGAAATTGTCGTTGCAACTTCGGAGGATGCCCGCAACCAACCATTGGCAGATCATGTATTGGCACTTGGCTATCGCTGCTATCGCGGAAGCGAAAACGACGTACTTGACCGTTATTTGCAAGCAGCAAAAGTTGCCGACGCCGATGTTGTGGTTCGGATTACGGGCGACTGCCCACTCATCGACCCAGTATTGGTCGATAAAGCCATTTGTCGTTTCAAGGCGGCGAGTGTCGATTACCTCAGCAATATCTCGCCACCAAGCTATCCCGATGGGCTCGATACCGAGGTATTCACCTTCGCAGCGCTCGAACGCGCCGCGCGCGAAGCCGAAAAAGCTTTCGACCGTGAGCATGTGACGCCTTTTCTGCGTCAATCTGGCCAATTCCGCCTAGATGCGATGCAGAATGATGAGGATCTGTCAGCCCTTCGTTGGACAGTCGATGAGCCAGCCGATTTTGAAGTAGCAGCCAATGTGTTTCACAATTTCGCCCCCGACATTCACTTTACTTGGCAGCAGGTGCTGACGCTGCAACGCAGTAAACCGCAAATGTTTGCCGCCAATCAACAAATAGTTCGTAACGAAGGGGCAAGCTTGGGCACTGGCCAGAAACTTTGGAAACGCGCCAAACAAGTCATACCCGGCGGCAACATGCTGCTGTCCAAACGTGCCGAAATGTTTCTTCCCGAGCAATGGCCCGCTTACTTCAGCAAGGCCAAGGGCTGCAAGGTGTGGGACTTGGATGGCAACGAATACATAGATATGTCCATCATGGGCATTGGTACTAATATCCTAGGTTATGGACACTCGGAAGTAGATGCCGCTGTACAGCAAACTGTGGCTGCGGGCAATATGTCAACCTTCAATTGTCCCGAAGAGGTTTACCTGGCCGAGAAACTAATTGAAATTCATCCATGGGCCGACATGGTCCGCTTGGCGCGCACAGGCGGTGAGGCCAACGCATTGGCTATTCGCATTGCCCGCGCTGCATCGGGTAAAGACAAGGTGGCCGTCTGCGGCTACCACGGTTGGCATGACTGGTATTTGTCGGCAAATCTTGGAGACGATGAAAACTTGGCGGGACACCTGTTACCAGGGTTGGAGCCCAAAGGTGTGCCTCAAAACTTGCGTGGTACGGTCTTCCCCTTCAATTACAACAACTACGTCGAGTTGGAAACGCTCGTGAACATGCACGACATCGGCGTTATCAAGATGGAAGTTGTACGTAATAAGGGTCCAGAAGACAATTTTTTGCACAAGGTGCGCAAGCTCGCCACAGATCGCGGCATTGTCCTTATTTTTGATGAATGCACCTCGGGCTTTCGTGAAACCTTTGGTGGTCTGCACAAGATGTACGGTGTGGAGCCCGACATGGCCATGTTCGGTAAAGCGCTGGGTAACGGTTACGCTATTACCGCCACTATTGGCCGGCGTGAAGTCATGGAGGCTGCCCAATCCACCTTCATCAGCAGCACGTTTTGGACCGAGCGTATCGGACCAAGCGCCGCATTGAAAACGCTGGAAGTCATGGGGCGCCTGAAATCCTGGGACACCATCACTAGCACAGGCCAACAGATTCGCCAAGGCTGGCAGAAGTTGGCGGATAAACATGGGCTGCTGGTTGATCACTGGGGGTTGCCAGCGCTTACAGGCTTTACCTTCCAAAGTGCTAAAGCGTTAGCCTATAAGACGCTTATCACGCAGGAAATGCTCGCCAAAGGCTACTTGGCAGGCAACAGCGTTTACGTCTGTACGGAGCATACGCCCGAGGTGGTAGCTGGCTTCTTTGAAGCGCTGGACCCGATATTTGGCTTGGTCAAGGAATGTGAAGAGGGGCGAGACGTCATGAGCGTGCTCAAGGGGCCTGTTTGCCATGGCGGATTCAAGCGCCTTAATTGACCGATCGATGAAAGCTGTCTTCCGCGTTGATGCTTCTTTGCAAATTGGCTCTGGCCACGTCATGCGCTGCTTGACGCTGGCTGAGGCGTTGCGGGCGCATGGCGCGCAATGCCACTTCATCAGTCGCGAGCATCCCGGTCACCTGCTGGAGCTGATTCGAAAGCGCGGTTTTGCCGTTAATGCCTTGCCTGCAAAACTCTCCCCGCCACCCACCAACACGCAGGTCATCAGTGAGCACCCCAAAGAGCCGGTTCATGCTCCATGGCTGGGCTGCGACTGGCAAACTGATGCAGAGGAAACCCGAGCCATGGTGGAAACGCTGCACCCCGATTGGCTAATGGTGGACCATTACGCCCTCGACCAGCGGTGGGAAACCGCCCTGCGCACATCGGTCGAGCGCATCATGGTTATCGACGACCTGGCTGACAGGGTGCATGACTGCGATCTATTACTCGACCAGAATTTGGTGGCACAGATGTCCACACGCTATGCCGACAAAGTGCCCGCAGCGTGCGGACTATTATTGGGGCCTCAATATGCCCTGCTGCAACCCATTTACGCTGAGTTACATAATCGTATTCCTCCGAGGGAAGGTCAGATCCAGCGCATCTTCATCTTTTTTGGCGGGGCGGACAGCGACAACCTGACAGGCCGCAGCCTCGCCGCTTTTCTGAGTCTGAACCGACCTGACATCGAGGTCGATGTCGTCATCGCTGATAACTGCCCACATGCGGAGGCCATCAGCCAGCAGGTGGCGGGGCATTGCAACATTCACCTATATAGTGGCTTGCCGACCTTGGCGCCGCTGATGGTCAACGCCGATCTGGCTATAGGTGCCGGCGGGGCGACGAGCTGGGAACGCTTATGCCTGGGGCTGCCAACTCTTGTAGTGACCTTGGCGGAGAACCAGCGCCCCATCGCTGATGGACTAAGCCAACGTGGACTGATTCGCTTGCTGGGGCACCAAGATGCGGTGGACGAGTCGACTATAGCGCAGGAGCTTGGCAAGCTACTTCAGCAGGACCTCGATGGAGATTGGTCGTTGCGTTGCCTCGCGGCGGTTGATGGCAAGGGGATTGATCTAGTTTGCACGGCCTTGACAGTATCGGCGACCACACCCCTGCGGGTGCGCCACGCTAGGTTGGAGGACGAAGCAATGTTGCTGGAGTGGGCCAACAAGCCTAGCACCCGCTGCGTCACATTCTCCTCGAAGTCAATTAGTGCTGAAATCTACACAAACTGGTTTCGTGCATGTTTGCGAGACTTGGAGTCTTGCCGTTTATACCTTGTGGAAACTGAAGAGAGTGTCCCAGTCGGGCATGTGCGGTTCGATCTCACAGACCAGAAATGGAGTACTGACTGCGCTATTGCGCCTCATTTCCGCGGGAGCGGTTTAGGTCCTCGCTTATTGGAAGCTGCCCTTCTCAAGTTGCGTCAAGAAGAGTCCGGTGCGTTAGTCTTGGGGCAAATGAAGGACAACAATCAGCCTTCTTGCCAAGTGTTCGAAACCCTTGCCTTCGGCGCTCAGATCAATGAGGGTGGACGGTGGAATATCGGCGTGTGCTCTGATAAAACAAGCTGGATAAATGCATACATTCCGGAAATGCTATTTAGTCTGTTGGCGGAAGGTCATCAGGTGAGTTGGGCTCATGATGCCGCTGCGCTACCACCCGGGGACATCTGTTTTTACCTGAGTTACGGGCGAATTGTCGCCCCTGAGCTTCTTGCTCGCTACAAAAACAACCTAGTTGTCCATGAGAGTGATTTGCCAAAGGGGCGTGGCTGGTCGCCATTGACCTGGCAAGTATTGGAGGGAAGAAATGAAATTCAAATTACGCTCCTTGAAGCGGCTTTAGGTGTAGATAGTGGAGATATATATTTGACTGACAAAATGACATTTGATGGGACAGAGCTGATTAAAGAATTGCGTACCTTCCAGGCAGAAAAAACAATTTCGCTGTGCAAGAAGTTTGCATTAAATTATCCCGAAAGTGTTTCATGGTCGAGACCGCAGGAGGGGGGGGCAACATACTACCCCCGTCGATCTAAGGAAGATAGCGAGTTGGATTCAGCTAAGACGCTAAGGGAGCAATTTAATCTATTGCGTGTGGTAGACAATGAAAAATATCCAGCATTCATAAAAATAGGCGGCAAGAAATTTATTATAAAAATTGAACAATTGCATGAGTAACAGATGTGCTTGGTGAGTTAGAAATCCGGAGACTAAATTGGGCGATGTAACGAGTTATGCAATTGCGACAAGTAAGAGTTGGCGGCTTAGTCTTGCACAAAATGTTGGCCTACGAACAGGCGCCAAGGTTTCTCTCATCAGAGACAAAGAGAGCTTGACGACGGATTATCTCGATGCCATTGGAGTAACCCGCATATTCTTTCCGCATTGGTCACATATCATTCCTGCAGAAATATATGAACGTTACGAATGCATAATTTTTCACATGACAGATTTACCATTCGGTCGTGGTGGAAGCCCGCTTCAGAATTTGATTTCGCGTGGAATTTATGAAACCAAAATTTCTGCTCTACGTTGTGTTAAGGAGCTGGATGCAGGTCCGATTTACATGAAGCGACCTATTTCTCTTTATGGAACTGCCCAAGAAATTTATATGCGAGCTAACGCAGTCATCGAAGACATGATTATTTCGATTATTAAAGACAGACCAGAACCGAAAGAACAAAGCGGTGCACCTGTTACGTTTAAACGGCGCAATGAACGTGATGGTGACATAGCTTCTTTGGTGACTTTGGAGCAGGTCAACGATTTCATTCGCATGTTAGATGCTGATGGATATCCGCGCGCATTCTTGGAAACTGAGAGTCTCCGCTTTGAATTCAGCAGATCATCGATTCGGGCAGACCACATCATTGCAGATGTGATCATCAAAGGAAAGCCAGATGGAAAATAAAGTGGTAGTAATCGTGGCTCATCCAGACGATGAGATTTTAGGTTGCGGCGGTACGATTGCTCGACATATTCGGGGCGGGGATGAAGTTCACGTTTTGATCATGGCTGAAGGACTAACAAGTCGGGATCAGCAGCGTAACCGAAGTGCGCACTTGCCTGAACTTTCAGGGCTTGCCAAGGCTGCACATGCCGCAAACAATATTTTGTGTACAACATCGCTAACGTTGAAAGATTTGCCGGACAACCGAATGGATTCTCTGGATAGGCTGGACATTATCAAGATAATTGAAGAGTTCATACAAGAGCACACTCCGAACATCGTTTACACACACCATATAGGTGACGTAAACATAGATCATCGGAGGATTCATGAGGCGGTCGTTACCGCGTGCCGCCCGATTCCAGGTCAACCAGTCTCCACCCTGTTGTTTTTTGAGATTGCATCTAGTACTGAATGGCAGCCACCTGTATCGGCTGCGGCCTTTTCCCCAACCTGGTTTGTCGATATTTCAGAAACTTTAGATTTGAAACTCAAGGCGTTGAGCGCCTATCAATCGGAAATGAGACCGTGGCCGCATTCCCGATCTGTCGAGGCGCTTGAAAATCTTGCTAAGTGGCGGGGTGCAACAATTGGGGTCTGTGCTGCGGAGGCTTTTATTTTGGGTAGAAATATATTAAAACGCACCCAAGAAGAAGCCGTCCATAGCGTAAATAATGGACGAGGAAAGTAAAATGATTGAAAATCGGTTGAATAACCATTCCCGTAAACGATTGCGATTTACTAAACACACGTAGAGTTGTTTGGCAAATCGCGAACCTGTGTTGTGCTTCCAAAATAAATGCAAAATTCCAAGACCTGACTCTATACAAATGAAATAACATATGCTAACTAACGCCCCTCCCGTCCCAAAATGTGGTGCTTCGGACCAGCGCAATATGGAGTATGAAGCAAACTATTCGCCAAAAAAATTTTTTGATGCACTTATAGATAACTTTTGCTCGGTTATTTTTGACGTTGGTGCTCATCGAGGTGAGTCGATTGAATTTTTCCGCTCGATCTATCCTGGATCAACAATCTATACCTTTGAGCCAAGTCCTGAAAACTATAAAGAACTTCTTCTAAAAACATCTTTATATGAAAATGTATTCCCATTTAACTTGGCCTTAGGAAATATAGACTCTAAGGCCATTTTTTACAAACAGGACATCACGCATTTGGGCGGACTTCTTCCCATAAATAGGAACTCGAAAGATTCACTAGGGTATGCCAAAAAAGCGAAAAATGAGCCAATATCCGTTCCGGTGAATAAGTTAGATACTTTTTGTCTGGCGCATAATGTTTCTAGCATCGACATCCTAAAGATCGATACACAGGGTTATGAGCATGAGGTGCTTCAGGGTGCAAGCCAGATCTTGCAAAACACTAAGTGCGTGACGGTTGAGGTCTCGCTCTATGACTTTTACGAGTCTAACAATAGGTCTCCATTGTTAGACATCGAACAGATTATGTGTGATAGCGGTTTTTCCTTGTGGGATATTTCAAAAATATCTAAAAATCCTAAAAGCCTACGAACTGATTGGATAGAGGTTGTGTATAAGAATATTAAACTAGCTCCACCGCAGCCCTAACGACTGATAGTCGTAAATCGATGTTGCGTTGTGCAGTCGCAATCTGGTTGTGCCCTGCTAATGTTATAGGGACGCGCACGCTTGCGCCCTTATCTTCTGATGTGGTCACCCACTACGCTGTCCGCTTGGTAACTTAATTATACGGGCGGTACGGGATCACAGGGTCAAGACCAATCGGATTCTGAATATCCTCAGAGGTGCTCGGTCAGTTGCGACGCCGTTTTGAACTTTTTGCTTGAATTTGATGAGGCCGAAATTATGAGCATAAATATTGCTAACAGACAGGTTGGTGCTGACCAAGCCCCATTTGTTATTGCCGAAATGTCGGGCAATCACAACCAATCCTTGGAGCGCGCACTGGAAATTGTTGAAGCTGCGGCGAAGACGGGTGCACACGCACTGAAAATACAGACTTATACAGCAGACACGATGACGCTAGATCTGGATGAAGGCGATTTCTTCATTTCCGATCCTAACTCTTTGTGGAAGGGTAACTCTCTTTACAAACTCTACCAAGAAGCCCATACCCCTTGGGAATGGCATAAGCCTATATTTGAGCGTTGCAGGGAGCTGGGAATTATCGGTTTTTCTACGCCGTTTGACGACAAGTCGGTGGACTTCCTGGAGACATTAGACGTGCCTTGCTACAAGGTTGCTTCGTTCGAGAACACCGATTTGCCCCTTATTCGCAAGGTGGCTTCAACAGGCAAGCCTTTGATCATCTCTACAGGCATGGCAACGGTTGCCGAGATGGATGAAACTGTACGCACGGCACGCGAAGCAGGTTGTAACGATTTGGTTCTGCTCAAGTGCACGAGTACCTACCCCGCCACTCCGGAAAACACCAATATTTTGAGCATCCCGCATATGCGGGAACTGTTCAATTGTGAAGTTGGCTTGTCCGATCACACCATGGGAATCGGTGTTTCGGTGGCAAGTGTTGCACTCGGGGCGACAGTCATCGAAAAGCATTTCACCTTGAGTCGCGCAGATGGTGGGGTAGACAGTAGCTTTTCGATGGAACCTGAGGAAATGAGTGCGCTGGTGCTCGAAACCGAGCGGGCCAGGCAATCTCTCGGCTGCGTTAAATACGGAACGAGCGAAGCTGAAAAGAAGTCACTTGTTTTTCGGCGGTCGATTTATATTGCTCAGAACATGAAAGCTGGTGATGTACTGACGCCGGACAACTTGCGTTGCGTTCGACCGGGGATGGGCCTGCCGCCTAAGTATTACGACATGTTGCTGGGACGTCGAGTGAATCAAGACGTGAAGAAGGGCTCCCCAATGACGTGGGGGCTGGTAGGCTAATGTGCTCCTCATATGCGGGATTGCCTTTTGATGTGTTAGAAGTCATCAAGGCGGCTGATGTGAACGCTATCGCCCGTGAAGATAACCATTTGGCATGGGATCAGACCCTGGAAGCTCTGGCGTATATTCCGGTTGCCTATTCCAGTGCAGCAATTGACTATCAATTGGCTTATCATCGCGGTCATGGCGGAGATTGGTGGGATATTTCATTGATTCTTCATCACGACAGACGCCCATGCGGTGTTTGGCCGCTGAGTTTTTCAGTTAAAGAATGTGTTGGCTCTATATCCTCTCATGGTTTGCCTGTGTTGCCGCCATTATTTGTAAAAGGATTTCCTAATAAATCCCGAAAAAAACTAGTCAAGGCATGCCTAGATTTATTGAAACAGCTCTGTGACGCTTGTGAGGTTTCGAAATGCGAGTGCGCCGAATCATTCGCAGGACAATCGGAATTAGGCTTGAGTGAATGGCATAGCCAATCCATGGCGGCGGGATCGAGAGTTAATTTGAGGCATGAGCTCTTCGTAGATCTATCTCTTGAGCTTACAGATATAAAGGCTTGTATTCGAAGAAGTTACAAGTCTCTAATTATTTCCGGAATGCGAATCTGGCAGACGGATGTCATGACAGCGGCGAACCAAGAATTATGGGATGAGTTTCGTGAATTGCACCTAAAGGTAGCTGGACGTGTAACACGATCTACCGAAACCTGGGAGTTTCAACATCAAGCAATTGATGATGGGGATGCATTTCTGGTCTATTTGCGTAACGATTCTGGAGGTATGGTGGGCGGTGGTTTTTTCAGCATTACTCGTGACGAAGGGGTTTATGCTGTCGGCGCATATGACCGCTCGCTCTTTGATAAACCTTTGGGACATGTGGTCCAGTACCGTGCCATTGAAGAGATGAAGATGCAGGGGTTACGCTGGTACAAGATTGGTTTAAGACCCTTTCCAACTGATCTCCCTGCACCTACCAAAAAGGAGATCTACATCGGTGAATTCAAGCAGGGTTTTGCATCTCACATATTTCCACAATATGTCTTTCAACAACGTACTGATGACATAAGCCATGCCTAATCAGATTTTAGGAGTGCTTGTTTGAAAGTCTTTCTTCTTCACCATAGCGATGACCTAGACTGGGTTCGCCGCATCCATGGGCCGGATGCTCAGGTTATGGCCCATGAAGACTATCTTCCAGTGCTACTGGGGGAAGCTATGCCCTACTTTTTTAACCATAGTAATTACCCAGTCAATATTGATGAAGAGATCAATTTCATCACTCACAACTGGCATCGGGACGATACGGGCAGAGATATCTGTGTGAAGGGGGGGCTATCTATCGCGGAGGCATTTTCAACGGGGCTGTGGATCACCGTTGCCGGCCTCTGCCGCGAATACTTTGCCCTAAAGCACTGGTGCGACCGCTATGACTGCGTTTACGTCTCCTGCAATGAACCCATCAAATTTCTGGATATTGCGAAAAGATTCCCAGGTCGTGTTCAGGTCTACGATCCTGGACATCGCCAGCTTTCTCTGCTGAGTAGCTTTAATGAGCGCGAGCTAAACGCTTGGCCGTTGATCAGTCGGCGATCGAGGTTCCTGAAAAATCTTCGAGTCAATTTTATAAGAAATCTACAAATACCGTTCCTGTGGCTTGTGCGCAATAAAACCTTGGCGTTATGCAATTGGACCTTGGGGAACTTTGTGTCTCGTCAGAAGGGGTGGATTTTAGAAAACTCAAGAAGACCTTGGAGGGGTGCATATTCTCGCAACCCACCACGAAAATATTTGGCGGATGCGGAGTGTCGCGTTCCGCGGGACTTTAATGCCGAATTCAACCCGGCTCGTTTGGCCGATGTTCTTGGGCGTATAGAAACGCGCTGGGATGATGATTTAGTAGGATTGCTGTCTGTAATCATGTCCGATCGCTATCGTCTCTATCGCGATTATTTTGTAGAGTGCACGGCCCAGTTTATGGATATGCTAGATGCCTATCGCCCTAGTGAATTGGTGGTGCCCTCGGAGTTGTACGAGCCTCATAATATCGCGGCGCAACTTGCAAAGGGGAAGGGGATAAAAACTTCCTTCCTAGTCGATGGATATCCGATGCTCGACATCAGCAGGCGCATTGGTAACTCGTCGATCGCGTTTGCGTTTTTTGATCGTGTTTATGCTGTTGCTAACCAGCAACGTCTGCGCCTATTCAAAAACAAGCCTGAGGCGCAAGAAATATTGACTCTTTTTCCTCCAATTTTGGAAAGTCATCACCAACCTGGAGAAGTAGAAAAAGACTTCGACGTAATCATAATGACTTGGATTCCGCTTGATCTAGGTATCAATGGGCGTTGTGGATCTTGCCCAAATACATTACTGGATGCTTTGAGAGTCGCGACGGAGGTGGGACTTGATCGGTTGGCGATCAAGAGCAAGCATCACTCTGAGAAAAAATGGCTTTTACCTTTGCTTGAGAAAGCGGGTTATCTGGATAAGGTGACCATACTGGAGGGGCCATTTTCTGGCCATGTCACACGAGCCCACAAGGTTATAGGCGGCATAAGCTCCGCTGTAGCAGAGGCTGCCTACCATGGCATTCCTTACTGTATTTATGAACCAATTGCCAACGGCTATAGTGCGGAACAGATTGCCTCAAGCGTTATCATTTCAAAGGGGGCCGTGGCACGCACCCCCGCTGAGTTGCTTGAGTTGCTGAGCAACTCAAAGGGTTCAGTGGTAAATGATCAGGCCCTTTTATTCGGTACTGATTGCCCGCATGCTGAATGGACCTGGGACCAAACCCGGGAGCTTTACACCGGCTGGGCAGCCGACTGGGCTGACGGCTCGGGCATCAAAAACGCGCTGCAATGGCGAGGATTTCCTCTTTGGTGGTCAACCAACCTAGTCGCAAAAGACACTGCAGTTGACTTCGGCTGGTACCAGGCCTTGCATGAAAGACTGTGTGGACTGCCAAGCAAGCAGATCGCCTCACGCAGCCATGTCAGTGTTTACGCTGGCATCTTTAAGTGCCTGTTGAAGGAGGTGGGTAAATGGCTGCTTTTGAAATTGCTACCAAAGACGCCAGTTCCTGTTGGTGACCGCGTGTGGTTCCACTGCCTCGAATATAACTTCATCAATGCGCGCGAAGGTTTTTGTGACCGGATGTACGCGCAGACTCCACTCGATGACAGCAAGCATGGTTTTACGTCGGCGTTTATTGTTCGCTTGAATTTCAAGGCCGCGGATTTCTTTCAACCCTTGCGTTGGCGCAAGAAGGTCAGTAGTTTGGCGCAAAAATTGCAGCGCGAAGTCGTAATTCTTGACAGGCATTTGCAATTGGGTGATATATATCAAGCACACGTTTCGTTGATCGTTAATTATTTCAGGTTCACCAAAATTGCCAGCAAACTGAAGCAGCATGGCGTGCGCATTGGGCATGCGGAGTTTGGCGATATCTTGGTATCGGAAATGCAAAAGAGCTTTACAGGCATGCTGCCTTGGAGCCTGAGCTATTCGGCCATGTTTGAACGATGGCTTCAGGGGGGCGGTGACAAAGCCTTGGTGACCTATGGCGAGACCCTTGCGCCCATGCGGGCCGTTTATTATTTTTCCAAAAAGAACTCATTTAATCATCGATGGATCTCCATCCAACATTCAACGGTTTATAAAAATAAATTGGGGTTTTATCATCGTCATTCGGAGTTTAATAGCTTAAGCCCTGAAGATGGGCGTAGCATTTCGCCAATGCCCGACTATTACTTCGTGCATGGCGCACAGTTTGCAGATATTCTTACTGACTTTTATCCTTCGGAGCGGATTCGTATAGTAGGTTGCCTGAAATTTGACGGCCTCTATAGGCTGTATGGGCAAGCACACGCGATGCCTCGCCGGAGGGCAACTGAGCGCATCATTCTTCTTGCCCCTTCTGTTGGCGATGTGGAAAATATTCTTAGAATATTTACTGGCCTGGAGGCTATACCGGGGTGGCGCGTCATATTGTCAAAGCACCCCGCGGTTAGTCAAGGTCGGATTGATGAATTGATACGCTGCAATTCGATCAAGCTGAATATAGGCTTTGATGCGACAAAATCCACCACCCAGTTAATCGAAACAGCGGATTTGGTAGTGTGTGGCAATTCGAGTATTGCATTGGAATCTTACTTCGTTGGTGTACCTTCAGTGCGGGTGTTGAGCCCGCAACTGCCCCCCCTCATTGATGACGAACTAGGCATCAACCAAGTGACGACACAACACGAGTTTCTTCAGTTCATTGCCGCATTAGAACTATCTGCTGAACCTTACGGCATCACAAACGAAGTTGCCAACACTTTGCAAAGGTATTTTTACAAATTTGACGGGCAGGCATCTGATCGATTTTGGGCTGAGTTGGCTAAGCTTGATGACCTGCCAGGCAACCAGGTATCAAACATATGAATGCTAAAGGGCGCATTAAAGCTAAGCTATCTTCGTTCAATGTCGTCAGGGCCGTCTGGGCATTTGCGTGTCATATTCAACACGATTTACGCAGTGGCAGATTTCGGGGGGTGCTGTTTATTGGCCTCGGAAACTTGTTGCCAGATCTTTTGGCATTCTCGATACTCAGGGCAGTTTTGTGGCGACTGGCTGGTGCCCAATTTGCCAACTACTCAACGACAATTATTCGTGCCGGAGCTTTTACTGAGTACCCAACCAACCTGGTTGCAGGTGAAAACTTTCAGATCAATCGAAATTCTTATCTGGGTACAAACGGACGAATTTTTATTGGGGACCATGTCACTATTTCATTTAACTGCAACGTGGTAACTATTTCACATTCTGGCCTGTACCATGAGGTAGATGTTGTTGAGCCTGTCATCATCAAAAGCCATTGCTTGATATATGCAAACTGCACAATCTTGCCTGGATCGGTGTTGGAAGAGGGTGTGGTACTTGCTGCCGGCTCCGTTCTTAAGGGCACGACCGAGCCTTGGTCAATTTACGCTGGAGTGCCTGCCAAGTTGGTTAAGGCACGCAAGCGTTCCACTGAGCCAGTCGACCGATAGTTAACCCATGCCTAAAATACAACTACCATTGGGAGTCAGAAACCAACAGGCATGGCCAAAGCAGTTCGTCACCATACCTTTCGGGTAGTAATTTTTGCTATTGGTAACTTCGCATTCTCCTTGTAAATCAAACCAAAAATAAATAATTGAAAGATTGAAGATGCTTTTTCATATTGATTGCACTTTGCGTGATGGCGGATATTACAACAATTGGGACTTTTCACGAGAGTTTTTAATAGATTATCTTGATGCTATGAATGCGGCATCCGTTGACTATGTCGAGCTTGGTTTTCGCTCGTTCGATGTTAAGGGTTTTAAGGGCGCTTGCGCATACACTACGGATGCCTTTTTAAATAGCCTGCCGATACCTGTAGGACTGTCAGTTGGCGTAATGGTCAATGCCGCCGAGTTGGTTGGGCATCCTGCCGGCCCTGTTGAGGCGGCAAAACTCATGTTTGTTCCCGCTTCGCAGTCACCCGTGACCTTGGTGCGCATTGCTTGTCATTTGCATGAGTTTGAAACCTCTTTGCTAGCATGCGCGTGGCTAAAGGAAGAAGGTTATCAAGTTGGCATCAACTTGATGCAAGTCGCCGATCGTACCGAAGAGGAAGTTGAGCGTATTGGCCTAATAGCTAATAATTACCCGCTTGATGTTCTGTACTTTGCTGATAGTATGGGCAGCATGGGGCCTGAGCAGACCGCACAAATCGTGCGTACTCTACGCCGGAACTGGCGGGGTGCGCTGGGTGTGCATACACATGACAACATGGGCTCTGCGGTTGCGAATACACTTCGCGCCATTGATGAGGGAGTCACTTGGGTGGACAGTACGGTCACAGGTATGGGGCGCGGGCCGGGTAACGCGCAAACTGAATATATAGTGATCGAACTTGAAAAAATTACCTGCAAAAAGATTAACCTGACACCTCTCCTATTTCTGGTTCGCAAGCATCTTGGTCCGATGCAGTCCAAATATGGCTGGGGCAAGAACCCTTACTATTACTTGGCTGGAAAATTCGGTATCCACCCGACTTACATACAGGAAATGCTTAACGACCCCCGTTATGGGGAAGCGGAAATTTTGTCTGTCATCGAGCACTTACGTCAAGTGGGTGGCAAAAAGTTCAGCACTGAAATACTTGACGCGGGTCGCCAGATTTACGGCGGCGAGTCGGATGGTAGATGGGCGCCGGCTGAAATGATTGAAGGGCGAGATGTGCTGATTGTAGGCGCTGGTCCCGGTGTGGCGGCGCACCGGGATGCACTGCAGCAGTTCATTCGAATAAATAAGCCATTCGTGATCGCACTCAATACTCAGACCAATGTGGACGCCGATTTGATCAATGTTCGCGCCGCTTGTTATCCGGTAAGGCTATTGGCAGACTGCGACAAGTACAGCGCGTTGCCGCAGCCATTGGTAGTGCCTGTGGCACGGCTGCCTAGGATAGCGCTTGAAGCGCTGAGGGAAATAAAGCAACTAGACTTTGGCCTTGAGGTTCGGGCTGGCGTTTTTGAGTTTCATGAGACTTCAGCAGTGGCGCCTTCATCTTTGGTGATGGCATATGCCCTTGCCATTGCCACGAGTGGCAAGGCTGTGCGTATTCTGCTTGCGGGTTTCGATGGGTTCGGGCCAGATGACGCTCGAACCACCGAGATGGAAGAGCTGTTCAACATATACCGGGCTGCTGCCGGAAGCCTGCCTATTCTGTCAATCACGCCGACACGCTACAAGATTGAATCAACTTCAGTTTATGCTATTTGAGGATTAAACATGCGCTACATAGTTGTTATTCCAGCTAGGTTCCAGTCAGGAAGACTTCCTGGAAAGCCCCTTGTGAACTTGTGCGGTGTGCCGATGATTGTGCGCACATATCTTCAATGCATCAAGGCAGTCCCAGCGGAACAGGTCTATGTTGCAACCGATAATGACGAAATTAGGGCTGTTTGCGAGGAACAGGCAATTCGTGTCGTCATGACGTCTAGCAACTGCCTCACCGGGACTGATCGTGTAGCCGAAGTAGCCCAGACAATTGAAGCGGACACTTACATCAATGTGCAGGGTGACGAGCCCGTCTTTAACCCAGATGATCTCAGTGCTTTAATCAAAGCAGCCGCTATGCATCCACAAGACGTGATTAATGGTTATTGCTCAATCAGAGATGAGGAGTTATTTCGCAGCAGTAGCGTACCGAAGGTTGTGATGCGGCCGGATGGGCGTCTTTTGTATATGTCTCGTGCACCGATCCCCACTACCAAGAGATTCGGCTTCGATAAAGGTTGGCGACAAGTATGTGCTTATGCATTTCCAAAAAGTGCATTGGAAGCATTTGCCTCAACAACATTAAAGACAGAACTTGAAACTATTGAAGACATTGAAATTCTTCGCTTTCTGGAGCTGGGTTGGGATGTACGCATGGTGCCAATGAGCGATTTGTCGGTAGCGGTCGACAATCCCGAGGACATTGTGCGCGCCGAGGCTGCGATCCGTTCGCTGGGCTATGCATGATTCCAGCGTCGATACCGCAACCCTGCAAAACCTTAGTATTTGATTGCGATGGCGTCATTCTTAATTCCAATCGAATCAAAACGGAGGCCTTTGGTCACGTCGCTATGCAGTTTGGCACACATGCAGCCGAAGAGTTGGTTCGTTTTCATAAGCAAAACGGAGGCGTTTCGCGCTATCGAAAATTTGAGTACCTGCTAGTTAGCATCCTCCAGAGGGCCTTAAATGTCACAGAAATTGAGAGTCTCGCGTGCCAGTATGGCCTACGCGTACGCGAGCAGTTATTGCTTTGCCCTATGACTCTAGGGCTGAAGGAGTTACGAAAAGCGACACCTCACACTAATTGGATGGTGGTATCTGGGGGCGATCAGGCTGAGCTTGAATATATTTTTGCCGAGCGTGGTTTGACATCTCTGTTTAACCGGGGGATTTACGGAAGCCCGGCAACAAAAGACGAAATTCTAAGTCGCGAAATTGCCTCTCGGCGCCTTGAGCTTCCTGCCCTTTTTCTTGGTGATAGTCGCTACGACCATGAGGTGGCTCAGCGTGCTGGACTAGATTTCATTTTTATACACCAGTGGACTGAATTTTCGGACTGGCGCGAATACTGCGAAGTTAATGATATTCCAGCAGTAAAAGGCATACAAACCTTGCATCTTACCGACTTCTGATGAAGCTATGATCAAATGGGAATGATTTCCAAGACTTGGCCTACCGAAGACATGGGCGAGTGGATGAAGATTCGCGAATCGTTTGGACTTTAAGCTCTGGAATCCTTTTGTGAAATCCCTTTTCAACGCCCTCATCAAACTGGTAGCGGCGCTGCGCGTTGGCGTGGGCAAGCGCGCCCAGTGTGTGGAGCGCCTCCTGTATTCGCTGCGCGTTATGCTGGCAACGGTTTGGACGATCCTGCGGTTTGGCCATTATTTTGAGCGGCTCGGTGAAGGCGTACGGTTTGTTGGGACGCCAGAATTCGATCCCGATTTTCGGGACGCGCTAGTTGTAAGTGTGGGCAGTGGCGGCGTTTTTTACCCGCGTGTCAGCATTCGGGGACGCGGCCGCCTGACGATTGGTGATGGCTGCAGCATCAATAGCGGCGTTATCTTCGGGTTGACTTGTGATCTCACGCTGGGAGCTCATGTGATGATTGCTGATAATGTCTCATTTCGCACCGCCGACCACGAGTATGCAGATCTCTCGGTGCCCATGATGCAGCAGGGCGAGAGGTCTTTGCCCATCCATGTGGGTGACGACGTCTGGATAGGGGCCAATGCAACCATCCTTCGCGGTGTCGTTGTGGGCAAGGGTTCTATCATTGGCGCTAATGCCGTGGTGGTGCGGGACGTCATGCCTTATGAAATCGTCGGTGGTGTGCCGGCCAGAACGATAGGTAGTCGATTGAAGTCTGATTCAAGGGTGGATGTATGAGGATTGCAGTATGGTGGGAACAGGCTTTATGGGGGGGGGTCGATACTCATCTACTAACGCTCTTGCGCAACTGGCCCGACAAGAGCGATCAATTTATCATTTTTTATAACAGTGGAAACCAAGGTATGAGGCGCATCTCGGCGTCCCTCAGTCAACTCGATCAGGTGACGATCGTGTCTTTTCCCGATTCATCGAGTTTTCTGCCAGAGCCGCTCGCAAAGGTTGTCCGCTATTTTTTTCTGCCGCTCCGCTTTCTGTTGATGAAACGTCGAGCGCAGCGCCTGCTTACCCGACAAGGGCCCTTCGATGTGCTATTCGCTGACAATGGCGGTTACCCCGGCGCATGGGGCAGCCTTGCTGCACTCTGGGCCGGCGCTGCCTTGGGATTACGTACCAGGCTGCTGTTGGTTCACCATGAGGCGATGGCGCGCGGCCCTTTACGCTATAGCTTTGAATCGCTGCTTGATCTTGGGGTGCAGTATTGGGCCACTGACTTGGTGGCCGTGTCGCGCGCCACCCGGACCACTCTGATTGAGCGCCGCGGCTTTTATAACTACCTGAACCCGATCCGTGTGATCCACAATGGCGTGGATCCGTCTACCGAGGACGAGATACATGCGGTGGATTTGTGCGCGCATTTTTCCATTCCTGCCGATAGCTTCGTTGTCGGCATGGTCGGCCGTATAGAGCGCTATAAGGGTCACGAGGATCTCATCTTGGCGCTAGGTGAATTGCCCTTCAATAAGCTTTCGCAGGTAGTCGTAGTGTTCGTGGGCGGTGGGGATCCTGCCGAAAGAGAGCGGCTTCAGGTTGTCGCGCAAAAAATCGGAGTGGCCTCGCAAATCAAGTTCGCTGGTTATATCGAAGGGAACATCGGCACACTTATGCGCCAGTTTGATTTACTCGCCATGCTTACCAAGGATTTCGAGGGGTTTGGACTGACTATCGCCGAGGCTATGTGGGCGGGAACCCCGGTTCTGGCGACCATGGTTGGCGCGGTGCCCGAGTTTGTGACAGAGGATTTCGCAATACTGGTTCAGCCAGAGGCGCCAGACGAAATTGCTGCTGCGCTGCTGCGAGTCATGGGTAATGGCGAAGACGCGCAACAGCGGGCAAATAGAGCTCAGCAGCATATCAGCAAATACAGCAGTCAAACCATGGCAAGAAAATTCCACCGCCTGCTGCTGGTTTCAGGAAGATGAACAAACGATGAAAGTAAATCTTGGCGCAGGTACAGATCTGTTGGTGGGCTATGTTAATCATGACCTAACGGCGTTGCCCGGCATTGATATTGTTCACAACCTCAACCAGTACCCTTGGCCTTGGGCCGACGACTCCATTGCAGAAATCAAAATGTACGATGTGCTGGAGCACCTAGACGACTTCATGAAAGCCATGGAAGAAATATCAAGGGTGCTGGCACCTGGTGGACGCTGCCATATCAGCGTGCCATACTGGAATAGCTGGTGCGCACACGCCGACCCAACCCACAAACGGGGGTTTCACGAAATTACCTTCAGGTTTTTTGACCCGGAATCGGTGTATTGTCAAGTGCGTCCCTACTATACTAGAGCGCGTTTTAAGGTAGTGTCCGAGCAATTTATTCTGGCACCATTCGGCCCCTATTTTGCCCTGCCCGGTGTTGGCGAAGTGACTATCAGTCGCCCATGGAGCAAAAGGATAGTTGGGTTGATCGGCAACTACTTTATCTCCAACCTAATCCATGATTTGCGCTTGGTTCTTGAAAAGCCATAAGACATCCCTTTAGTTGAGCAGTGGAAAAAATGAAAACAATCATTTTATGCGGCGGCCTGGGCACCAGGTTGAGCGAGGAAACCCATATTAGACCTAAGCCCATGGTCGAGATTGGCGGGCGCCCCATGGTCTGGCACATCATGAAGCTCTATGAGCGCCACGGCTTCAATGATTTCACTCTCGCCCTTGGCTACAAGGGCGAGGTGATCAAGGATTATTTCCTGAATTACCATGCACGCCAGAGCGATTTGACAGTTCATCTAAAGTGCGGCCAGGTAGATTACAGCAAACCGACCGCCGAGGACTGGCGGGTGTCACTGATTGATACTGGGGCCAACTCCATGACCGGAGGTCGTCTGCTACGCCTGAAAGAGCATGTTCAGTCGGCCGGCACCTTTATGGTCACGTATGGAGACGGTGTTTCAGACATAGACCTAACCGAGTTGCTGGCTTTCCATCGCGCCCATGGAAGGCTGGCGACGGTGACTGCGGTACGCCCCTCGGCGCGGTTCGGCGGCATGCATGTGATTGATGGTCAAGTGCTTTCCTTCAAGGAAAAGCCGCAGTCTAGCGAAGGTTGGATCAATGGCGGTTTCTTTGTGTTTGAGCTTGGTGTGTTTGATTACCTGACAGATGATGCCACGGTGCTTGAGCAATCGCCTCTCGAGAACCTAGTACGGGATGGGCAGTTGATGGCTTATAAACATTCGGGCTACTGGCAATGCATGGATACGATACGTGACCGTGCCGCGTTGGAAACGCTCTGGCAGAGTGGCCAAGCTCCGTGGCTGAAAGGCGCGCGCTGATGTTTGCCGGTGTATATGACGGGAAGCGGGTGCTGGTGACCGGGCATACTGGCTTCAAGGGAAGCTGGCTGACAACCTGGTTGCTGAAGTTGGGGGCGGAGGTCATCGGCGTTTCCAAAGATGTCCCGACTCAACCGGCAATGTTTGAAGAGCTTAGACTGGCGCAACGCATACGCCATCATCAGGCTGATGTTCGCGACTTTGCCGCGATGCATGGTTTGATTGAGAGCGAGCAGCCAGATTTCATTTTCCATCTCGCCGCGCAGGCGATTGTTTCAAATTCCTACTCCGATCCGGTGGAAACGATAACAACGAACGTCGTCGGCACGATGAACATTCTGGAAGTCCTGCGCACATTCAAGCGTCCCTGTGTTGCGGTGATGATTACCAGCGACAAATGCTATGACAATGTGGAGTGGGTATGGGGTTACCGTGAAACCGATGGACTCGGCGGCAAGGATATTTACAGCGGCTCCAAAGGTGCCGCTGAGTTGGTTATCAAATCCTATCTGCATTCTTTCTTTCAGGGCGGCCATCCGGTCAGGTTGGCGGTTGGTCGCGCGGGCAATGTAATTGGTGGTGGCGACTGGGCGCGAGACCGCATTGTGGTTGATTGCATGCGTGCCTGGAGCGAGGGGCGTAGCGTAGAAATTCGAAGTCCCTTGTCTACGCGGCCCTGGCAGCATGTTTTGGAACCTCTAAGCGGTTATCTCTCTCTCGGTCAAATAGTAAGCACGGAGGCCGGGTTGCATGGCGAAGCTTTCAACTTTGGCCCGCGCGCCGAGCAGAACCGCAGGGTAGTAGAGTTGATCGATGATCTGGGCCGGCTCTGGGGGCTTGACAATCCCGATAAGGCTTATCGAGTCACAGCCAATATGCCATTCCATGAGGCTTCTCTACTCAAGCTCAATTGCGACAAAGCTTTGTTTCATCTCAAGTGGGAGGCCAATCTTGAGTATGCCGAGACGATCAGTTTGGTCGGTGATTGGTACGCAGCTTATTACCGAAAAATTAGCAATATGTATGAAATGACTCTGAATCAAATTGCAGCCTACGAGCAGATGGGCATTGAGAGAAGCCGTGCGTGGTCTCGTTAATGGATAAGATTTTGCCTGAGATTACGATTACTGGCGTGGTTCTTACCGAGCTATGCCAAATAAGTGATGAGCGCGGCGGGGTGTTGCACCTGCTGCGTAGCGATGAGCCTGACTTCACCCGCTTCGGCGAGTGCTATTTTTCCGAGGTGTTGCCGGGTGCAGTCAAGGCGTGGAAGCGCCACAGTGCCCAGTCCCAGAATCTGGCGGTGCCGGTAGGGCGAATGCGCATGGTGATTTTTGATGGCCGTGAAGCTTCTTCAAGCAGAGGGGTTGTGCAGGTGCTGGAGCTTGGCCGCCCGGATGCATACATGAGGCTGCAAATTCCCCCTGGGCTCTGGTACGGGTTCAGCTGTATCAGTAACATTCCGGCGCTGATGGTTAACTGTGCCGACCTGCCGCACGACCCGAATGAGAGCGAACGGCGCTGCATAGATGATCCAGAGATACCATACAGATGGGGAACTCAGCAACCATGATTTATAGCGAGCCAGAGAAGATCATCAGGCTTTCCAAGTCCTCTATTAGTTCTGCAGAAAAAAAAGCAGTGATGGATGTGATGGACAGGGAATTCTTGGGTATGGGTGCCGAGGTTCAACAGTTCGAGCAAGCTCTTACCGCATTTTTTGGCCGGCCGGCAGTGTGTGTGGTAAACGGAACTGCGGCCGTACACTTGGCCGTCCAGGCCTGCGGCATTGGCCCTGGCGATGAAGTGCTGATTCCTTCTCTAACCTATGTGGCCTCCTTTCAGGCAGTTTCCGCAACCGGTGCCACTCCTGTAGCTTGTGATATTGATCCTGAAACCTGCGTGTTCGACTGGCGCGATGCTGAGCGGCGTCTTACCCCACAGACGAAAGCCGTTATGCCCGTGTATTACAGCGGTGGTGTCGGGGATATCGAGGGTATCTATGCCTTTGCAAACCGGCATGGCCTGCGCGTGATCGAAGACGCAGCTCATGCCTTCGGCACAACTCATAACGGGAAACGGGTGGGTGGTTTCGGTGATATTTCCTGTTTCAGTTTCGATGGAATCAAGAACATCACCTCGGGCGAGGGCGGATGTGTGCTGACTGATGATCCGATTGTGCTGCAAAAAATTCAGGATGCACGTCTGCTTGGTGTAGAGAAGGACACTGAGAAACGCTATTCAGGGCAGCGCAGCTGGGAATTTGATGTCACCGCTCAGGGCTGGCGCTACCACATGAGCAACATCATGGCCGCCATTGGCCTTGTACAGCTGAACCATTTTCCCGAAATGTCGGCCAAGCGCCAGAGTCTATCGGGCTTTTACGACGAATTACTGCGAGATCACCCGCGCATCCAGGCATTAAAGCGTAATTATGATGTTGTGGTGCCGCACATCTATGTGGTTCGCATTCATGGGTTGAATGACCGCAAGGCATTGCAGATGCAGCTTCTAAAACAAGGTATTCAGACGGGTGTTCATTACCAGCCTAACCATCAACTTACACTGTACCGCGATCCGCAGGCATTGCCACTACCCGTAACCGATTCTGTTTATCCTGAACTACTCACCTTGCCGCTTCACGTCGATCTGTCGAAAAAAGATGTGGAGACTGTTTGTATGAAACTAAAAGCGCTAATTTCATGACTGTCCATTTCACAGCGACCGAACAAACAGAAAAACCGCTGGTCAGCGTCATTATGAACTGCCTAAATAGCGAGATGTATCTGAGGGAGGCGATTGATTCGGTTTTTGCGCAAACCTATCCAAATTGGGAGATTATTTTTTGGGATAACGCCTCAGCTGACGGTAGCGCGGCTATTGCGCAGTCCTATCAGGATGGACGGCTGCGTTATTTTAGGGGGGATAAGACAGTGCCGCTTGGACAAGCTCGTAATTTGGCAATCGAGCAAAGCCGGGGGGAATTCATAGCCTTTCTGGATTGCGATGATCTTTGGTTGCCAGAAAAACTAGAGAAGCAATTGCCGTTATTTTTTGCAGATAAAGAGGTTGGGCTTGTTTATTCGGATACCTATTTTTTTAATGAAAGTGGAGCACAGAAGCGCCTGTATTCGAGGAAGACTCCCTACAGAGGGCATCGATTCGAGGACTTGTTGAACAAGTATTTAATTTCCCTTGAAACCGTAGTATTGCGAAGGTCTGCGTTGGATTCATTGAGCCATTGGTTTGATGAGGAATTCAACTTCATCGAGGAATACGACCTTTTTGTCCGAATAGGAATTACTTGGAAAATAGACTATGCACCCTATGTTCTCGCAAAGTGGCGTGTCCATAGTGAAAGTTGGTCATGGCGTGATCCAGACTCCTTTACTGATGAGGGGATAGAAATGCTTAATAAGCTGAGAAAGGATAGTAATCTTTGCCTTGCTCACGGCGACGCTTTGCTCGCTGCAGAAAATCGCATCCACCTAAAGCAGGCGTTAAGGGAGTGGAAAAAAGAGAATTCTGCGACGGCCCGACGAATTATTCGAAAGATTCCTGAGCGTGGATTCATGTTGGTGATATTTTGGTTTGCTAGTTTTTTTCCATATGGAATGATTGAGGGAATATATCGATTTTTTAATGGTACTATCACGCCCGCAAAGAAGTGAGTGATATAAAAGTTCGCATACACCACGATATTTTTTATTAACTTTTATTAACTATATTTTCATTCTTCTACTTCTGCGGCCCTTGCAAAAGGGGCAGATTACCTCAGCATATCCCGAATTTTGCCTGCTGTTGCAACCAAGCCAATCGGGTACTCACGTCAGGGGCGTCATATATTCGCTGCATACCACCCAACTTAATTGCATGGTTCATCGGTAACTCGGGAAAGTCTCTCAAATAAAGGTAGTGTATAAAAATTCTTTTCATCTTAGCTGCAACAATGGCGACTAACAGCAGATTGTTGCAGATATCTTCAAGGGTGGTGATAGACTGCTATACTGAGTGCCTGCAATATCTTGACCTGAGGCTCACCTTTAGCGGAAGGATCGGCACCCAAATTAGTCAGTTTGATACACGGTTGGGCGAACTGCCTTGGCTCGGGCGCTAGATAGGGCGACAGCGCGGTTTAAAGGCTGGCAATTTTCCTTTTATCCCTTAAAGCTGGTGATGGGGCCAGTATCAAGTTATATGTCTACTCCTTCTCAACTATTTGTTGCTAACGCAAGAACAGCCCTAAAAATCGCATGTCATCAAATTGGTATGCAGAGAGGGGAGAAAATTCTTATCCCTGACTTTATTTGTGATGTGCTACTTCATCCAATACTTCAGTTGAATCTAGTTCCATTTTACTATCCAGTTACTCGGGATTTAGTGCCTGACTGGTGCGCACTTGAATCGATTGCTACCAACTCTGGCTGCCAAGTCTTGATTATGGTTCACTATTTTGGCCAACCGCAGAATATCGAAAAATTTCGGTTATTCTGTTCACGTCATAATTTGCAGCTTATTGAAGATAATGCACACGGCTACGGTGGCTGTTACGCGGGAAAACCACTGGGTTCATTTGGTGATATCGGAATAAGCTCCCCTCGAAAAATTATCGGAACCCCTTCCGGTGGAATTTTGCATGGTGCAAGCACGTCATCTTCTGAATTTGTTAAAAATATTAGACCGTTCCCGGTATATCGCCCAATATCCTTATTAAAGGCAGTCCTGCACTCAAAACCAAGGATCCGGAGTTTCGTTAAAGGCTGGTCTGATCGAAACAAGAATTGGAGTGATCCCCGCCTGCATCAGACATCCGTTCAATCTGATCATGTGATTGATAGGTTCTCCCGCTGGTGTATCATTTCTGCTGACTGGCAGGAAATAGCCGCGCGAAGACGGGAGAATTGGCTGGCTTGGGCGCGCTTTGCAAGGAGTAATGGGTTGCAAACGGTTTTTTCTGAGGTGCACCCTGAATCCTGTCCTTGGGCGATGCCAGCGTATGCTCGTGACCTAGTTGAGAGAGACCTATGGTTGACATGGGGTGCAAGAAATAGAGTGCCAGTATTTCCTTGGCCTTCGTTGCCCGAGGACGTTATCCATCTTGAGGGCGATGCACTGGCGCGCTGGCAAAGGCTAGTGTGCTTCGGCTTGGATCGTAGCCCGCCGTCAAAGGGGTGGTTATGAGCTACCATGTGGAAATTTACCAGCAGTTCGATGCTGAAGTCGAAGCATTGTGGCGAAATCTTGAAGCTGAATCTCTTGGCTATCTATTTCAGGCCTATGATTGGAATGCGCTATGGTATGACTGCATAGGCAAAACCGCGGCCAAAGCTAGCCCTTGTATCGTGGTAGTCAGCGATTGTGATAAGCCGCTGTTGCTTTTCCCCTTTGCCTTGTGCCGACATATGGGAATGACCTGCCTTGAATTCATGGGCGGTGATCAGGCAGATTATTTGTCCCCGCTTGTGCATCGCGATGCCATCCACCACCTCCCGCTTGCCGAAATATGGCGACAGGTCGAAGCAGCGCTTCCAAAATATGACTTACTCATCCTGACAAAAATGCCGCAAGCATTTGATTCACTCGCCAATCCCTTCCTCGAACTCTGGCCAACCCGACCGTCGCACGAGGCCTTTGCCGCCACCCTGCCGGACAGTTGGGAAGGCATGCAAGCGCGCATTTCTGCAAAATTGCGGGCGGATGGTAGACGGCAATTTCGCCGCCTAAGCGAGCGTGGTGAAATCCAATTTCAAATCGCAACAGGGGAACAGGAATATCTCCAGATGCTCGAAGCGATGTTTGAGCAGAAACGTAGGCGCTACCATGAGACCGGGGTACGCGACATCTTGAGCGACCGGAATGTCAGAGAGTTTTATCGCCGTGCGCACAAATCTTTCTGTAAGGGATACAATGTGCATATGTCCGCTCTGTTATGCAACGGCCAGCCTATCGCGACCCATTGGGGCATCGTGCACCAAAGCCGATATTATTGGTTAATGCCAAGTTATGCGGGTGGTGAATTAGCCGTCTATTCGCCCGGAAGAATTTTACAGGAAAATCTCCTGCAATGGTGTATTATGAATAGAGTATCTCTGTTTGACTTTACAGTGGGCGCTGAACAGTATAAGAAGGCCTGGTGCGATAAAAAACTGCAACTCCATGAGTATATCAGTAGCAAATCTTTGATGGGGGCCTGCTTTCAGGCGCAACGCAACATGTTGCAAATAATTAAACGTAATCCACGTGCGCGCGCTGTGATCATGCTCTTGCTAAAGGTTTGGCGTCGCGCGGCTTCGATAGGGTCTTCTGCTCGAAAAAAGTAGATTGGCCATTAAGAACTTATATGATAAAATACACAATAAATTCTAGGATTTATTTAATTTTACGGATAGTAGATAATGTAATGCTCAATTCTACCCCAGTTGGAAACTCGTTTTTATTCTATATACTGTCCCTGCCCTTACTATTTTATTACTATTTCGGCGAGCAACGCATCTACACAGTTGTAATTTACTTGCTAGCAATTATTGTTTTTTTAAATGGCATTCGCGCCACCTACCGGATTAATAATATTCAACTATATGTTATCGTTGCATTGACAATTTTAATTACGATTAGTTTATTCACATTCGGAAGCCTTTTCGCATCATTATTGGCTCTAAGGCTTAATTTTGGCATATTCGTATTGATTCTGGGTTTTTCAAAAATACGCATGCCTAACATCAATGGAATTACAGTCTTTCTTTCAGCATGGACTCTAGGAGAATTTCTGCTAATAAGGCTTATTCCAGAGCTGATTCATGTCTTGCCTAATTATGATGGCTCGTTCAGCATAACCCAGACAGCACATATCCTCGGTGGTGTGCACTCATTTGGCGGGAATCGTTCAGTGACAGCGACTATTTTACTCGCACTATTTATCTTTCTTGAGAGTGCTCAGCCTCAACGGAAATTACGTTATTTACCCTTGATTGCATGCTTTATGGCCGCATCAGGTACGGCCTATATCCTATTTTTTGTATATCTATTGGTTAAATATGCGGCTAGAATTTTGCCGATAATAATGATTATTCTGGCTTTAGGTCTAATTCTTTTTTTTAAGGATGGAGATGACTTCCTGATAGGAAAATTTAATTCGGAGTATCTAGACTTTTTGTGGGGCTATAAATACGACCAAATCGTAGATTATTGGAGTAAAATAAGAAATATTAATGATCTTCTTTTTGGGATGGGCTCCGGGTCATTTGATAGTTTAAGTGAAGAGGTTGGTCAATATGGTTCAAGTTATGGTGATTTTATTTTTTTGGATTTTATTGCGAGGTTTGGTTTAATAGGATTTTTATTATTGTCTACAATAATAATTAAATTTACCAAAAAAAATGCAATTCTTCCCATCTGGTGCCTAATTGTCGGCACATTTCACTATCACGTATTGTTTTCTTCGCCTGGCCAAGTCATTGGTGCATACTTACTCATTGCCGGGATGAAAATGATGCCGACAGTTCTTAATAGGTCTGAACTGCCGTTAAAAAATGAGGACACAACCCTATCCCGATTAAATCTTCCAGCAGTCGTTAAATTATCATGAGTACCAATTGAGTCATTTTATGAACCTGTCCAAAAGAAATCAAGTGAACGCAGGACATAAAGCCTCTTTTCGTCTAAATTCGCTCGTATTGCATCGCGTTGTTCCCGAGATCCCGGAGAATTTCGAGGATATCAGTCAGCGTACCCTGCAATGCTTACTAGCTATACCCGACATCAGATTCTTAAGCGTTGATAATGCGTTGGCCTATGCAGGCGAGGGTGACGTTGTTTGTTTAACATTCGATGACGGCCATTCTTCAGACTGGGATTTTGTCTTTCCGATGTTATTGGAGATTGGGGCAAAAGCCACCTTTTTTGTGGTCACGGACTGGATAGGCAAGCCTGGATTTTTATCGGGGCATCAGATTAGAAAATTGCGCGATAGCGGTATGCAGATCGGATCACATTCGTGTAGCCATCCCAATTTTCTTAAAGTTGATCGAATTTCTCTTAAACGTGAATTAATTAATTCAAGGTTACGACTCGAAGACCTTCTGGGTGAGCCGATTACCACTTTTGCTTTTCCTTTTGGTATTGAGAATGCCTCGACAATAAGCGATGTATTCAGTTGCGGTTATATGCGATGTTGTAATTCTAAGCACGGCATATTTCGCAGTTCTTCTGAGGTTATTCCCAGAAACTCTATCAATAAGTACACAAAAATAAATGAACTAAATGGCATTGCGAGGCCAAGCATTGCTACTCAATGTCGTTGGTGGGCTGAAGATTTAAGCAAGTCGATGATAAAAAAATATGCTTCTTCACTATATCCAAAAATTCGATCTATTATGTTGGAAAAATGAATGTACAAAGACTTTTCTGTGGTAATTTCAGTATATGGTGGCGATGATCCTGTTCATTTCGGTCAAGCAATGGATTCATTGTTAAGGCAAAGCGTGTTACCAAATGAAATAATTGTCATCGTTGATGGTCCTATCGGTTGGGATTTGCGTAAGAAAGTTGAGGAATACGCTCAATTACCGATCATAAAGCTGCTCAGTTTGCCCCAAAATATCGGCCCGGGAGCATCACGTCATCAAGGCATTTTGCAAGCAAGGTACGAAATTGTAGCGGTCATGGACTCAGATGACATTTGTGTTGAAAAAAGATTCGAGTTGCAAATCGAAAAATTTAATGATATCCAGATTGACGTTGTTGGAGGTTATATTGCCGAGTTTTTAGACCGTCCTGAAGATTCCCAAAGAATTCGCCAGGTGCCACTGACCCACGAGAAAATTGTAAAGCGCGGGCACTGGATACAGCCGATCAATCATGTAACGCTCATGTTTCGTAGAGGGGCCTACCTTCTTGCAGGCGGATATCGTTCTTTACGTAAAGTAGAAGATTATGATTTGTTCCATCGAATGGCTGTTGCTGGGCTGAGATTTTTAAACATAAGAGAAGTCCTTGTATTCGTGCGAGCCTCGGATGAGCAGTATGCTCGTAGGCATGGCTTATCTTATTTGCACGAGGAAATATATCTCTTCCGTAAGATGCTGGGTTCGGGCTATATTAATCGCATCGAGTTTTTGCGGAATCTATTAATCCGTGTATTCATACGCTTGATGCCCTTGCCGGCTCTTCGGTTTTTATCGAAAAGACTTTGTCGCACCACCATGCTTAGCTGAAAATTCATTTCGCGCTTGAATTTGAATATTTTATCTTTACCGCTTAGGTCATCGAATGGGTGATGCGGCGCGTAAGAGGATTATAGAAAATTACTCTGAGATTCGTGTTTCAAAGGATAGGCTCTAATGTTAAAAAAAGACGCTTGTAACCGGTGCCGCCGGTTATACCGGCGAACATACTGGGCTGCAGGTTTCGTTGACACTCAACTAACCAATAACGCTCCCTCAAACTTTACAGTGTCAGCTCCAATTAGTATGGTGGAGAGTTAATGACTGTCCTTTTGACGGGTGCCAGCGGATTTGTGGGTTGGGCCGTGTTGGACGCTGCCAAACGACGCGGTGTAGACGTGCGCCCGGTTTTCCGCTCCCTTGATTCGGCAAAGGGGCACCCCGGGGCTTCACTGGTACCTGAGTTGGATGGCGAAGTTAGTTGGACACAAGCGCTACAAGGTGTCGATGTGGTCATCCATGCCGCTGCCAGAGCCCATGTCATGCGTGAAGAAATGCTGGATCCATTGACCGAGTACAGACGTGTGAACGTGCAAGGCACATCAAACTTAGCGCGCCAGGCCGCTACCGCCGGGGTACGACGCTTTGTGTTCATCAGCTCCATCAAGGTCAATGGTGAAGCGACTTCGCCGGATCGGCCCTTTGCCGCTGATGACGCTCCCGCTCCTGAAGATGCTTATGGGATATCCAAGGCAGAAGCCGAGACAGAGTTGAGACGCATAGCGCAGGAAACAGGGATGGAGGTGACTATCATCCGCCCCCCTTTGATTTATGGACAAGGAGTCAAAGGTAATTTCTGCAGTCTGATCAATTGGGTGCGCCGAGGACTGCCCTTGCCTTTGGGCGGTGTGTCTCACAATCGCCGTAGCCTGGTGGGTTTAGAAAACTTGGTGGATTTGATTTGGGTTTGTGTTGAGCACCCAAAAGCAGCCAATCAAACCTTTATGGTTTCCGATGGTGAAGATCTTTCGACGACGGAACTGTTGAGGAAAATCGGCAAGGCTTTGAGCCGTCCGGCTCGCTTGCTCTGGGTGCCCGCGGGTTTGATTGCCTTCACAGCAAACATGCTTGGCAAAAGAGTGATTGCTCAACGTTTGCTGGGTTCGTTGCAAGTGGACATAAGCAAAACATGCGAGCTACTGAGCTGGCAACCGTCGGTTCCAGTGGATGAAGGACTGCGCAGAGCAGTGGAGTAAATTTTGATGTTGCGGATATTTGATTTTTTCTTCTCGCTGTTTGGTCTGATTCTGGGTGGCCCGGTGCTTCTTGTGATCTATGTGATCGGCCTATTCGATACAGGGTCGCCGATTTTTCGGCAAGAGCGGGTAGGGCGTGACCAGAAGCCTTTCACGCTTTTGAAGTTTCGAACCATGCGGCCAGACACGGCCTCTGTGGCTTCTCATTTGGCAGACGCCTCTGCGATCACCCCCCTGGGCGCGTTTTTGCGGAGCACCAAGCTGGACGAGTTGCCGCAGCTTTGGAATGTGCTTAAGGGTGAAATGAGCTTGGTAGGCCCTAGGCCGTGTCTGTTCAATCAAACCGAACTGATCAATGAGCGCGCATCTCGTCGCGTTTTTGATGCGAGGCCAGGTATTACCGGTCTGGCCCAAGTCAACAACATCGACATGTCTACGCCCAGGCTGTTGGCTGACACAGACGCTCGCATGCTCCAGGAGATCACAGTTGCCGCCTACTTCAAATACATCCTCATGACGGTGGGTGGCAAGGGTGCGGGCGACGTAGTCAGGATGGCTAATGGGGGCAGATCACTGGAGGTGGATTATGGAGACGAGAAGGAAATTCAGCCGTGAGTTCAAGCTCGAGCCGCTGAACATGGTCAATGACCGAGGCGCTGCTCTAAAGCGGGCGGTACGGTACTTACAAGCAAGTCGGATGGTAATCCTCCCATTTTGCACTGAAGCGAGAAGTAGAACGGTTATGCAGCCATGGCCAGTCGCTGCTTGGGGGGGATGCCGCCGAGGGCCATATTCGGGCGGTCGTGATTGTATTTCCACATCCACTGGGTAGCGAACATCTGAACTTCCTTCAGATCGGCACAGTAATACTGGGACAGCCATTCATAGCGAACCGTCCTGTTGAATCGCTCGATGTAGGCGTTTTGCTGAGGCTTGCCCGGCTGGATGTATTAAAACCGAATGCCCCACTGCTTAGCCCAGCACTGGATGCGGGCACTGATGTTTTCGGGGCCGTTATCGCAGCGAATGACCTGCTGCTTACCCCGCCAGGCAATGATCTGCTTGAGCGCCCTAATGACGCGTTCTGAGGGCAGCGAGAAATCAATCTCGATGCCCAGCGCTTCGTGGTTGAAGTCATCAATGACGTTGAACAACCTGAAGCTGCGCCCGTCTTCGAGTTGGTCGTGCATGAAATCCACGGACCAGACCTCGTTGATGGCTTGCGGCACGCGCAAAGGTTCGGGCTTGTCGCGCACCAGCCTTTTCGCGGCTTGATGCGCAGGTTCAGCTCCAGCGCCCGGTAGATCCTGTAGACAAGCTTGTGTTTCCACTGGAAGCCCCTGACGTTGCGCAGGTATAGGTAGCACAGCCCAAAGCCCCAGCTGCGGTTACTGTCGGTCAGGCGAACCAGCCAATCGGCGATCTGTTCGTTCTCGGCGTTGCGCTTGGCTTCATAGCGGTAGCAGGACTCGCTGACGGTGAAAACATCGCAGGCCAGCCGGATGCTAATGCCACGCTGGGCCACCACTTCTTTGGCCATCACGCGGCGGCGAGGCGGCCGCGTTACTTTTTTGCGAGGTACTCGGTGGCTATCTCGGCCTTGAGCTTTTCCTTGATGTACATCTTCTTGAGGCGCCGGTTCTCTTCCTCAAGCTCCTTCATGCGGGCCATCATCGAGGTGTCCATGCCGCCAAACTTGGCGCGCCACTTGTAGAACGTGGCTGTGCTGATGCCGACCTCGCGGCACAGCTCGGGAACAGGCAAGCCAGCCTCAACGCGCTTGAGCGCATCCATGATCTGGCTGTCGGAAAACTTGGACTTCTTCATGTAGAAATTCTCTTCGAGAAATTTCTACTTCTCACCCCGGTGGTTTTGCGGGGGGATTACCGGCAACTGCCATGACAACGCTGTGGCCGAGAGTTTCTTCCAACTGCTCAAGCGCGATAGGATTCGCCGCCAGATCTACCCAACCCGGCAAGATGCACGGCTGATGTCTTTAATTACATCGAGATGTTCTACAACCCAAAGCGTCGCCACAACACATCTGGCGGCGTCTCTCCGGTAGAGTTCGAAAAACGCTAATTCCAACAGCTCGGAAGTGTCTAGTAGATCCGGGGCGATTCAAACAGCGTTACTTTCCTAGGTACACTACTATTACTAATTTGATAATCAAAGTGCCCCATCAATGTCATGCCTAATGGCCTGATGCACCTTCCAGTCCTCTCACTGTGCCTCTGATCACCGCATCCAGCTTTACCAAGCAGCTCTTGCTGCAAGTACCTAGACCCATCAAGCAGGCCATTGCTGTGGTCAGTGACTTGCTTGTGCTCGCTTTCGCCAGCGTAGTAGCTATGGACCTGCGTGCCGAGCAGATACTTGCTTGGAGCGATGCGCACACTTGGATGGCCGTGTGCGGCGCTTTGCTGGCAGTGCCCATCTTCACGTCGCTGGGTTTGTACCGTGCGATTTTTCGTTGGGCTGGGCTTCAAGTTCTTTACACGCTTAACAAAGCGCTGTTGATCTACGGCGTCTTTTTTGCCGCCATCTTTACGCTCGTCGGTGTGGCGGGCGTGCCCAAGTCCATGGGGCTGATGCAGCCGGTGATATTTGCCATTGGCGTGATGGCCTCTCGCTTGCTGGTTCGACGTTGGTTGGGTGGTTTTGGCCACGAACGCTTACGCTCTGGTGTGCCGCGTGCGCTGGTCTATGGTGCCGGTTCAGCAGGTCGACAACTGGCTGACGGGCTGAGCATGGCTGCAGAGGTGCAGATCGTGGGCTATGTGGACGACGATGAGCGCTTGCACGGTCATGTGCTCAATGGGCTACCGATCTATGGACCTGATGCGCTGACGCGAGCTTGTGATAAGCATCGCATCAGTCAGATTTTTTTGGCACTGCCATCGGTCTCTCGTCGCCGTCGCAATGAAATCATTGAGGATTTGCTGCCGCTCAAGCTGCAAGTCCGTACCCTGCCTGGCCTCTCGGAGTTGGCCAATGGCCAGGTGGAGATCTCTGATCTCAAAGAACTCGACATCGAGGACTTGCTTGGGCGTGACCCTGTAACCCCCAATCCATTGATGATGGGTAAAAACAATGCCTCCAAGGTGGTGTTGGTCACTGGGGCTGGTGGGTCCATCGGCTCTGAGCTTTGCCGACAGATTCTTAAGGCAGGACCTGCGAAATTGTTGCTGGTAGAGCTCACCGAGTTCGCTCTGTATGCGATTGAGCAAGAACTCCTGAGCCTGATCCAAACGGGTCAGACGCCTGTCCAAACGCAGCTGGTGTCGCTTCTGGCCGACGTGCGCAGCAGTGCACGCATGGCCGAGATCATGCGTACCTGGCATCCGCATACGGTTTACCACGCAGCTGCCTACAAGCATGTGCCGTTGGTGGAGCACAACCCAGCCGAAGGCGTGCGCAACAACGTGCTGGGGACATGGGTCACTGCTCAGCAGGCGCAGGCACACGGCGTGCATGATTTTGTTTTGGTGAGCAGCGACAAGGCGGTGCGTCCAACCAACGTGATGGGCGCCAGCAAACGCTTGGCAGAGCTAGTGCTGCAGGCCATGGCGCAGCATGGCAGTGAACAGAACGCCCGCATGCGATTGTCGATGGTGCGATTCGGTAACGTGCTGGGCTCTTCGGGCTCGGTGGTGCCGCTGTTTCGCAAGCAGATTCAGCAGGGTGGACCGATCACGCTTACTGACGCTCGCATTACCCGGTATTTCATGACCATTCCCGAGGCCGCTCAGCTGGTGATTCAGGCGGGTGCCATGGCCAACGGGGGCGATGTGTTTGTGTTGGACATGGGCGAAAGCGTCAAGATCATTGATCTGGCGCGCAAGATGATTGAGTTGTCAGGGCTCACGGTCCAATCCGAAGAGAATCCCCAGGGGGATATCGCCATCGAGGTCACCGGCTTGCGTCCCGGTGAAAAGCTCTACGAAGAGCTGTTGATTGGTGACAACCCCATGCCAACCCAACATCCGCGCATCATGAAAGCCCATGAGGAGTTTTTGTCATGGGCTCAGTTGCAGCCTCAGTTGCATGCGCTTATGCAAGCAGTGGATTCCAACAACGTGCCAGCCATCCGCTCCTTGATACAGGCGCTGGTGCCTGGTTACCAGCCGGAGAGTGATGTGGTGGACTGGGTGTGGTTGGAGCAAGAGCAGGCCGCTTGAGTAGATGTATGGCTTTTGCCGGATAACGTCCAACAATAAAGCAGCCTGAACCGCCCCGGGAATGAACTGACCCCCAGAAGTTGGACAGACTTCAAGGGGTTTCATGAAGAAGTACAGAACTGAGTTCAAGCTCGAGGTGGTCCAGAGCTTCTTGGCGGGCGAAGGTGGCGCAAAGCTGCTGGCTCGGCGGTGGTCGATACCCGAGGAGAAGATCCGCACCTGGGTGAGGCACTATCGGCTGCATGGCATCGATGGGTTGCGCCCCAAGCGCAGCGCGTACAGTGCGCAATTCAAACTGCAGGTGCTGTCCCATCAGGACCGCGAACAGCTTTCGAGCCGCCAAGTCGCGGCAATTTATGACATCCGCAATCCCAACCAAGTTGTCGTCTGGCGACGCAATCTCGATCAAGCCGGCGTGCAGGCTCTTGGGAGCAAGAAGCAAGGGCGTCCCAGCATGAAGCCCGAACGACACTGCCCAGTACCGGTAAACACGGCCATCAACGATTCGGCGCAGGCTCTGCGCGAAGAGAACGAAAGACTGCGCGCGGAGGTCGCGTATCTAAAAAAATTGCAGGCCTTGATCCGGTCGAAGAGGTCAGCTGCTCCGACAAAGCGCGTCTGATTGCCGGGTTAAGGCATCACCATAAACTGGCGGACCTATTGCGAGTAGCGGGCCTGGCGCGCAGCACGTTCTACTACCAGTGCCATGCGACCAGACGGACCGACCAACAAAGTACCCTGGAAGCCAGGATCCGCACTGTCTATGACGAGCACAAGGGCCGCTACGGCTACCGACGGATCACGGCCGTGCTGTGCAATTCGATGGCGGAGCCAGTCAACCACAAGTGCGTGCAGCGTCTGATGCAGAAGATGGGGCTGCGCGCGTTGATTCGGGCCAAGAAGCGCTCCATGCATATTCGGGGCATGAGCGATGCGCACGTGCCCAACATTCTGCAGCGCGACTTCTGTGCGACCTCGCCAAACCAGAAGTGGGCGACCGATGTCACCGAGTTCAATCTAAATGGCCACAAACTCTACCTGTCCGCCTGCATGGACCTGTACAACGGCGAGATCGTCGCATATCGCATGGCAAGACGCCCGGTCTTCGAGCTGGTTTCCAGCACGCTCGAGGCAGCGCTTGCGCGGACCAGACACACCGATGAACTGATCGTGCACTCGGACCAAGGCTGGCACTACAAGATGCAGCCGTACCGAGCAATGCTCGCACGACGTGGAGTCAAGCAAAGCATGAGCCGTAAGGGTAATTGCTTTGACAACGCGGTGATTGAAAGCTTCTTCGGCACTCTGAAGGCCGAGTATTACCATCTGGCCGCGCCCAACAGTATTGATGCGCTCGAAGCGGGTGTGCATGATTACGTACGCTACTACAACCACGAACGCATCAAGCTAGGGCTGCAGGGGCTCAGTCCGGTGGAGTACCGATTGAGAAGCACCGCCTGATCGGCGCAATCGTAACCGTCCAACTTCTGGGGGTCAGTTCAAACCCGGGGCGGTTCAGGTCCGTTTGATCCACCGGGACCACGTGAGTTTGCCGACTGGGCGCCGGAGGAGGGGATGCCGGAGGCGCTGGTGTTGCTAAGGCATTGGAGAGGGCTGTTTACTTAGTTCCCGTTTTTTGTGGATGTGGGTTCAATTTCAGCATCTTCACCTGATCGAACAGATAAGAACCGACCGGATGTTTCTTTTCTCGAAATTGCTTTCTGCCATCACGCAGCCCATGTTCTGGCTGGCCATTTGGTGGGCGTTGGCGTTGCTGATCCTGATGCGCTGGCGCCGGGCGGCGGTGATCATGCTGTGGAGCGGACTGGTTGTCCTGGGGCTACTGGGTTTTCAGGCCATCCCGGACACCTTGTTGCGCCCCCTGGAAAATCGCTACCCGGTGCCGACAGCCGCGGCCATCGATCGCCATGCTGGCATCATCGTGCTTGGCGGTGCAGTCGGTCACCCCGACAGCTTTGTGGCTCATGGCCAGGTTCCACTGGGTGATGCTGCCGAACGCATGACTGTACCAGTGGGTCTGATGCGGCAGCATGCCAAACTGATGCTGGTGTTTTCCGGCGGTGAGGGCCGGCTGCTGACCACTGGTGTGACCGAATCGGAGCTGGCCCAGGTCTTTTATCAACAGCAAGGTCTGGATATGACCAGAGTGCGCCTGGAAGATGGCTCGCGCAACACCCGAGAAAACGCCCAGCTAGTGGCCAAGCTGCTGGGCGAACGGTGCCAGGAACCTTGGTTGCTGGTGACCTCGGCTTGGCACATGCCGCGCTCGATGGTCGAGTTTGAAGCCGTTGGTTGCAAGGTCACCCCTTACCCGGTGGACTTTAGAACAGGCGAGTCGACGTCACTGACCGAATACTCGCTTGCTCAGAGCATGCTGCGTTGGCAGACCGCTTTGCATGAGTGGCTGGGCTTGCTGGTGTATCGCCTGACTCGGTGAGCGCGGCAAGACTGGCGGGTCAGGGTGGCCTTGGCCTCAGTCCAGCGCCTAGATGTGCAAATGCGTGTGTGTACAGTCGCAGTCCGGCGGGAAGCCTAAGGAGTTCAGCAAGAAATGCATCAAAAATTTCCTTGTGCATGGCACAATTGAGCCTATCAAAATAATAGGTCTAAGCCTTGGGTTCTCCATCCGATCGCCAACTGGAGCGACACATCCGGCAGTCTGCAAAAGACTCCAAAAATGTGGTCTACACCACGCATGCCAGAACGCGCATGCGTCAGAGACACGTCAACGATCCGATGGTGCTCGAGGTCTTGCGGCTGGGCAGTTTTGCGCTACCACCTGAGCCGGACATGAAGCATCCCGGCCTTTTGTGCCGTATGCAGAGGTTCGTGGCAGGTGTGCAAGTTGCGGTTGTGGTGTATGCGGAGTACCCCGCAACCGATTTGGTCGTTGTGACCGTGATTGACGTCAAGAAGGACTGACATGTACCACTACACAGATGGCGGGCTGCGCAACGTGTGGCTGGCCAATGGATACGAAATCAAGAAAACCCCTTATGGCGAGGGCGTGGCTTTTCATAACCTGGATGGCCTCACGCGCTCCATCTGCATGGCGCTAACCCGCAAGGCATCGTTGCTCACGGGGGCTGAATTTCGCTACATCCGCAGCGCGGGGATGCTGCTGTCGCAGCCTGCTTTGGGCAAGCTGATGGGCATCGACGGTCAGTCGGTTGCCCGTTGGGAAAAAACCAGCAAGGTGCCGCGCTGGGCGGACAAGCTCGTGCGCCTGCTGTACACGGCCCAAGCAGAAGGCAACGAGCCGATTGCAAAGGCAGTTGAGCGGATCAAGACAGTCGAGCGCCTGGTGAAGCAAAAAATCGTGGTCAAGGAATCTCGTGGCCAGTGGCGTCCCAGTTTGCAAGACGAAGACGTGGTGACCCTCTGAATCGAGGTTCAGCCGAAGACGGTCCTCAGCGCGGCAGTTAGATGCTCGCTTTTTCATGCAAGCCTGCAGTGATGAAGGCTGATGTGGCCAATTTCGCCGTGTGGCTGATCAGTTTTGCCTAGCCAATCCTGGCAATGCGCGATGCAGCCTCGTCGATGTGCTGGCCGAGCGCTTCAATGCATGTCACAAATTTCTCCGAGAAGCCATCATGCCCACGGACCTTGGCTAAAAACTCTTGTGCCAACACAAGGGCCTCGCGCCAGGTCTTGCCATCGATCGAGGCGCTAAGCGCTGCTGGCGCCAGCGCGTCGGTGATGACGCCAGAGCTGGCTGGGGCAAAGCCCATGGGCAGCATGTCGTAGGCGGGAGCAAGTTGGTAGGGGCGGCCGTGGCTGCTGATGAAAGACAGGTTGCCTGCGTGCATGTCGGTATTGCCGATCAGTGTTCCAAAAGCCCATAGCTTTGAAGCGCCAGCGATGGCGTCGCGATCGACATGACCTTGCGAGGCAAGGTGGCTCACCAGTGTTGGCCAATTGGCCGAAGCTTTGCCGATGAACTGCGCATCGAGCGAGCGCAAAGAAAAAATCCCAACCCGGCCCCATGGTCCGATTCGGTCAAATCGCGGCACTTCCAGAAACCGCTGGCCGTCGAAATCAAAAACTTCGGACTCAATGCCCAGCACCGACAGTGCCAGGTGTTCGGCCAGCAAAAGGTCACGCCAGCGCTCGCTCACAGAGTTGTTTTTAGCCCCAGAGAACTTCACCAGAACATGGCCTCGCTCGCAGTAAGCGCAGAACTTGGGCTGCTCGCCTCCTGCAGACGAGCCAGGCAAGTGCCCGCTGGCAGCAGCCTGCGCCAGCGATGGGTAGTCTTGGGCTCTGTCTACTGGGGCCGGGGCGCTCATGCCCACAAAGCGATCACGCGCGAGCTCGCCGATCAGCAAGTTGCCAACAGCGTCATGGCCATGCGAGAGCAGGGCATGGATCACTTCGCTGTCACTCCAATGCTCGGGGTTGGCTGGCAGCCTAAGAGAGCCTGAGTGCGCTTTGGCGTAGGCCCGGCCCAAATAGCCCTGTGGGCGCATGTCCAGAAGCCACCAAGGCAGATCGTCGCTGTGGATCGTCAAACCATCTTCCTGGACCATGGCAAAGCCGTCTGGCCGAACGGGAACGAGCGATCCAAGCAAGCGGATCTGCCCTTCATCGCTGACCCTGTAAACCGGGGCCGATGCAAAGCCTCGATGGCCATCGCGAAGCGCATATTGAATAGAAGGACCGGAGCCGATTCGGACCACCTGGTCGCCCAGCTCGGCAAGCGCGCGTGATACCGTGGGCTGGCTCAGCCCCGTCTTTTGGACGATCTGGCGAGAGGAAGTGACCCCTTGGCTAAGTAGCAATGCAATGGCTTCGGTGTGGCGAGACATGAGTTTGAATATATCACTGAATAGACATTTGAATAAATAATCCGACCAATATGCTTGCCGGATTTTGCCCTTCTGGCGGTCACTCAAATAAATATAAAAACAATAATTAAATGGGCTGACTTGGAATGAAAAGCGTTTTTCCAAAACGAACTGCATTTGGCTGGGAGTGGGTTTCAAATCCAACCTCGTGCGATTGGGGCGCGGCGCGAAGCGCCGCGACGCAATTGCACGAGGCCCAATGGATGTTGCGAGAGCCGTCCAGAAAACGGACCTTTGGAAGATGGCGCTCAACCCCCTGGGCAGGCGAGACGTTTGGGCTGGGGCGGGCTACCGGTGCGGCTGCGGCTGGGGGTAGGGCTTCAAAGAGATCCTGCTAAGTCCGCATATCGAGCTGTACCGGTCATTCGTGAGGAACTCCACTCGCTTCAAGGGCCGAACGCCTTACCAGCGCCACTTACACTACGGTTATGAATTCTGTTGCCGTCCGCAAAGCCGTCTTCCCCATCGCGGGCCTGGGCACCCGCTTCCTGCCCGCCACCAAAGCCAGCGCCAAGGAAATGCTGCCGGTGGTGGACAAGCCCTTGATCCAGTACGCGGTCGAAGAGGCTTACGCCGCCGGCATCCGTCAGATGATCTTTGTCACGGGCCGCACCAAGCGCAGCGTGGAGGACCATTTCGACACCGCTTACGAGCTCGAGACCGAGCTCGAGCTGGCGGGCAAGCAGCACCTGCTGAGCGTGGCGCGCTCGATCGCGCCCGACGACATGCTGTGCACCTATGTGCGCCAGCCGCGCGCGCTGGGCCTGGGCCATGCGGTGCTGTGCGCCAAGGAGTTGGTGGCGGGCGAGCCCTTTGCCGTTTTGCTGGCCGACGATTTGATGGTGGGGCCCAAGCCCATCATGGCGCAGATGGTCGAGCAGTTCGCGCACTGGCGCAGCAGCATCCTCGCTGTACAGGACGTGCCGCGCGAGCAGACGAATCGCTATGGCATCGTCAGTGGCCAGTCGGTGGCAGACGCTGTGGTCGATGTGAGCGGCATCGTGGAAAAACCCGCACCCGAGCAGGCACCGAGCACGCTGGCGGTGGCTGGGCGCTACATCCTCACGCCGGGCATCTTCCACGAGCTCGAGCAGATTCCGCGCGGCGTCGGCGGTGAAATCCAACTCACCGATGGCATTGCGCAGCTTCTGCGCCGCGAAAAGGTGTTTGCCTACCGCTACGCGGGCACGCGCTACGACTGCGGCAGCAAGCTGGGTTTTTTGCAGGCCACGTTGGACCTGGGCGTGCAGCATGCCGAGGTGGGCGCCGAGTTTGCGCAGTGGCTGGCCAGCCGCAGCTGAATTTTTTGAAACGGAACCCCATGCGAATGACTTTGTGGCCCCTGCTGGGGCTCTTGCTGGGCGCGGTGGCGCAGGCCCAGACCGTGGCCAGCGTGCCCTACACGCCCAGCTGGCCGGTGCGCCACCACCTGCAGTTGCTGGCCGACCACGCGGGCCTGGCTCTGCCGCTCACGCACTGGCCCTTGCCAGCTGCCGCGGTGCAAGAGGCTTTGGCCGCCTTGCCGCCGCGACTGAACGCCGAGGGGCTGGATCTGGAGGCTTCGCGCCAGTCGGTGCAGCGCGAGCTCGACGCGCGCAGCGGCCAGGGTGCGCTGCGCATGCAGTGGCGTGGCGAGGCCGAGGGCCTCACGGGTTTTGACGAAAGCCACACGCCGGGCAGCAGCGTGCAGATCGTGTCCGCAGAAAAGCGCATGGCCTCGGGCGAGGTCACGCTGGCCGGGCGCCTGGGCCTGCGGCTGGAGCAGGCGCCCAACTCGCTGCAGCAGCAGTTCAGCGGCACCGGCAGCGAGGCGCGCACCCCGCTGCGCCTGGAGGGCTCGGCCGCGGTGCTGGGCTGGCAGGGCTGGAACCTGCAGGCTTTTTCCAACCGGCATTGGTGGGGCCCGGGCTGGCAAAGCAGCCTGGTCAATGGCAGCAACCACCCCGGGTGGAACGGTCTGGGCCTGCAGCGCGGCAGCGCCAAGCCCTCTGAGAGCCCCTGGCTGCGCTGGATGGGGCCGTGGAACTTCGATGTCTTTGTGGCCCAGGCGCAAGACCCGCTGGTGGTGATTGATTCACAACGCCCCCAGCCTCAGGGTTTCCTGTTCTCGGGCATGCGCCTGACCTTGCGCCCGCAGCCCTGGCTGGAGCTGGGCCTGAGCCGGGGCATGCAGGTGGGCGGCGCGGGTCGGCCCGACGGCCTGAAAAATTTCGCCAAGGCGTTTTTCGGACAGCGCACCAACCAAAACCCGGGCGATCCGCCCGACAGCAGCGGCCAGATCGCGGGCTTTGACCTGCGCCTGCGCTGTCCGCTGGCCTGGGGCCCTTGCGCGGCCTACACCCAGTGGATGGGCGAAGACTCGGCCGGCGGCGCCTTGCCGCTGCCTTACAAGTTCATGAGCCTGTGGGGTGTGGAGCAAAGCTATGGCGCGGGGCGCTACCGCGTGTTTGCCGAGCACAGCAACACCAACGCCTACAGCCTGCCCTGGGACCGTGAGGCGCAGTTTCCGGGCTATATCAATGGCGTGTACCGCCAGGGTTACACCAATGGCGCGCGCTGGGCGGGCAGCGCTCAAGGAGCGGGCAGCCAAATCACCACGCTGGGCTGGATGGACGCGCAGGCTCAGCGCCAGCTCAAGCTCCACCTGGGCAAGGTGGGCACCAGCGTGGGCGCCTACGACCCGCGCGTGGACGCGCCCCACGGCCGCCTGCGCGGCCTGAGCGCGAGCCAGAGCCTGACCTGGCAAGGCCTGACCTGGGTGCCCGAGCTGTCCTGGATGCACCTGTCCGAGGGCCAGGACCAGCGTGCCAACCGGCGCCACAGCCTGCGCCTGGGCGTGACGGTGTTGGCGCCGCTCTGAGCGGCCAAGGCGCTGGGCCGTTCAGGCCAGCAGCGTCAGCGCCAGTTCAGCGGCCACAAGCCCCTCGTCGGTGGGGATGACCCAGACCTCGACGCGGCTGTCGCCGCGGTGGATGGCCTGGGCCTGCGCGCCGTCGGCCGCTTCGTTGCGCGCGGGGTCCACGGCCACGCCGAGCCAGCCGAGTTGCGCGCAAACCGCTTGGCGCAGCGCGGCGTCGTGCTCGCCGATGCCGCCGCTGAAGGCGATGGCGTCCAGCCCTTGCAGGCAAGCCACCATGGCCCCGGCTTCACGCACCACGCGGTGGGTGAACAGGTCGATGGCAAAGCGCGCGGCTTCGCTGTCCGCGGCCCGCAGTCGGCGCATGTCGGCGCTCAGGCCCGAAACGCCGAGCAGGCCGCTTTGCTTGTAAAGCAGCTGCTCCAGGCGCGCGTGGTCCCAGCCTTGTTCGAGCAGGTACAGCAGCACGCCGGGGTCGAGCGCGCCGCTGCGTGTGCCCATCATCAGGCCGTCGAGTGCGGAAAATCCCATGGTGGTGGCCAGACTGCGGCCTTGGTGCGTGGCGCACAGGCTCGCGCCATTGCCCAGGTGCGCCATGAGCACGCGTCCATTCGCCTGGGGGCTCAGGGCCTGCAGCCGGCCCATGATGAACTGGTAAGACAGGCCATGAAAACCATAGCGCCGCACGCCCTGTTCGCGCAGCGTGGCGGGCAGCGCAAACGCGCTGTGCAGCGGCGGCATGCCCGCGTGGAAAGCGGTGTCGAAGCAGGCGATTTGTGGCAGGGCGGGGAAGGCGCGTGCAAAGGCTTCGATGCCCTCCAGGTTGTGCGGCTGGTGCAGCGGCGCCAGGCTGTTGTGGCGGCGCAGCCGCGCCAGCACCTCGGGCGTGACGCGCACCGGCGCCACAAAGTCTTGGCCGCCGTGCACCACGCGGTGCGCCACCGCGCGCAGCGCGGGCAGCTGCAGATCGCGGGCCAGCAGCGTTTGCAGCCGCTGCAGCGCGGCGCTGAAGGGCGACTGGCCTGTGGCATCGAGCGCGACCTCGTGGGCCTGGCCCTGGTGGTGGTAGCGCAGCCGTGGCTGACCGCCGGGCTCCAGGCCTTCCACCTGGCCCACCAGCAGCGCCGCCCCGACCGCCCCGCCCACGAGCGGGTAGACCGCGAACTTGAGCGAGGACGAGCCCGCGTTGACGCTGAGGATGGCCATGGGGTGCAGCGTGTGTTCAGCGCCCGAGCTGCGAGCGGCGGATCGGATCCTGGCGCCAGCGGTGGGCGGCGATCAGCGCGAGCACGGCAGAGGCGACGCGGGTGTCAACGCTGTCGGCTCGGCTGGTGAGTGCGATCGGCACGCGCGCGCCCAGCACCAGGCCCGAGGCGCTGGCGCCGGCCAGGTATTCGAGTTGCTTGGCCAGCATGTTGCCGGCCTCGATGTTGGGCGCGAGCAGGATGTCGGCGTCGCCGGCCACGGGCGAGTCGATGTGCTTGATGCGGGCGGCGTGGCGGGAGACCGCGTTGTCAAAGGCCAGCGGCCCGTCGACCAGTGCGCCCTGGATCTGGCCGCGCTCGGCCATTTTGGACAGCGCCGCCGCGTCGACGGTGGCGGGCATGTCGGGGTTGACGGTTTCCACCGCGGCCAGCACCGCCACCTTGGGCTGGGCCGTGCCCATGGCGATGGCGAAGTCCACCGCGTTTTGCACGATGTCCACTTTCTCTTGCAGCGTGGGCGCGATGTTGAGCGCGGCGTCGGTCACCCACAGCGGCTTGGGATAGGTCGGCACCTCGAAGCGAAAGACGTGCGACATGCGCCGCTCGGTGCGCAGGCCGGGTCGGCTGAGCACCGCGTGCAGCAGCTCGTCGGTGTGCAGACAGCCCTTCATGAGGATTTCGGCCTGGCCCCTGAGCGCCATCTCGGCCGCGGTGTCGGCCGCCGAGTGGCTGTGGTCGGCCTCGACGATCTCCAGGCCTTGCAGCCTCACCCCGGCTTCTTCGGCGGCGGCCTCGATCTTGCGGCGTGGGCCCACCAGCACCGGCTCGATCAGGCCGTGCGCGGCGGCCTGCAAGGCGCCGCCGAGCGAGGTCGCGTCGCAGGGGTGGACCACGGCGCAGCGCACGCGCTCGAGCGCTTGGGCTTGCTGCAGCAGCGCGTGCAGCCGATCCTGGGATGAAAACAGCGGCGGGTTGGAGGCGTCGTTCATGGGGCGTGGGGGGGCGAGCCGATCGTGCCCCATTGTCGCGCCTGCCGGGCCCGGCCTCACTGGGCGGCTTGCAGGCCGTTCATGAAGTGGTCCGACATGCGCTGCGCGGCCCGCTCGGGCTGGCGTTGCAGCAGGGCCTCGACGATGGCCCGGTGCTCGGACAGCGATTGCTCGAGGCGGCCGGTTTTGAACAGCGAGTGGTGGCGGTTGAGCTTCATGACCTTGCGCAGGTCGGCCACCATCTGGCTGCGCCATTTGTTGTCGGACAGGTCCAGCAGTTGGCGGTGAAAGGCCTCGTTGATCTCAAAAAAGCGGTCGCGGTCGTTCACCGCCGCCTCCAGCGCGGCCTGCTGGGCCTGCAGTTCCTGCAGCTGGGCGTCGCTGGCCTGTTGCGCGACCACGCGGGCGGCGTCGGATTCGAGCAGGGCCAAGAGGTGGTAGACGTCGCGCAGGTCTTTTTCAGACACCTCGGTCACATAGGCGCCGCGGCGCACCTTCATGGTCACCAAGCCTTCGGCGGCCAGCACCTTGAGGGCCTCGCGCAGTGGGGTGCGGCTGATGCCCAGTTCCTCGGCGATGCGCAGCTCGTCGATCCAGCTGCCGGGCTCGAGCTCGCGCGCGAAGATGCGCTGGCGCAGCAGTTCGGCCACCTCTTCGTAGAGGGCGCGGGGGGCGAGGGAGAGGGCGGACATGGGCGACAGGCGGGGGCTCAAAGGCCTTGTAAGCGGGTTAGAATATTTTGCATCAATAATTATGAATCACAAATGAACGATGCACCATGTCAGTTGCGTGAGGGCCGTACCGCACACAATGGGCGCTGCATCGTTTCCCAGTTTTTGAAGGTACCCGTCCATGTCCTCCAAGCCGTTTGAATTCAATGCCTCCAACCTTGAAGCCTGGCAAAAAGCCGCAGCCAAGTCCCTCAAGGACAAGCCGCTGGAGAGCCTGAACTGGCTCACGCCGGATGGTATTTCGGTCAAGCCGCTCTACACCGCCGAAGACA
>JACCEE011595708.1_pt1 | contig 46791 bp, 35 predicted proteins | sample 7449931 | NCBI WGS metagenome assembly JACCEE01 (sample SAMN15323457, study PRJNA562643) | freshwater metagenome | isolation source: river surface water | place: USA:Blue River Watershed | collected 2017-08-19 | reverse complement strand
TCCTTGTGCCACTTCACCTCAGTCGGTTTGGCTTCGTCGGCACCTAAATCCTTACCCTGCACGCCGTTTTCGGTGCCCAGCAGGTGCTTGCAGAAGTATTTGTGGCCTTTGCCGGACGAGCCCAGCAGGTTGGAGCGCCAGACGAACATGTTGCGCGGCCAGTTCTGCGGTGCGTCCGGGTCTTCGCAGCTCATCTCCAGCGAGCCGTCGCGCAGCGCCTTGACCACATAGTCTTTCGGGTCCATGCCGGCGGCCGTGGCGTCCCTGACCACCTGCATCGGGTTGGTCTTGAGCTGGGGGGCGCTGGGCAGCCAGCCCATGCGCTCGGCACGCACGTTGTAGTCGATCATGCTGCCACCGAACCTGGCCTTGTCGGCCAGGGGCGAGACGATCTCGGAGACGTCGAGTTTTTCGTAGCGCCACTGGTCGGTGTGCGCGTAGAAGAAGCTGGTGGAGTTTTGCTGGCGCGGCGGGCGCAGCCAGTCCAGCGCAAAAGCCAATGCGGTCCAGCCGGTCTGCGGGCGCAGCTTTTCCTGGCCCACATAGTGCGCCCAGCCGCCGCCACTCTGGCCGATGCAGCCGCACATCATCAGCAGGTTGATGACGCCGCGGTAGTTCATGTCGGCGTGGTACCAGTGGTTCATGGCCGCGCCGATGATGACCATGGACTTGCCATGCGTTTTGTCGGCGTTGTCGGCAAACTGGCGCGCCACGGTGATGACCTGCTGGCGCGGCACACCGGTGATGGCTTCCTGCCAGGCCGGGGTGTAGGGGGCGTTGTCGTCGTAGTTCTTGGCGCCACTGCCCAGACCGCGGTCGATGCCGTACTGCGCCACCTGCAAGTCGAACACGGTCGCGACCATCGCGTAACGCTCTTCACCGGCCTTGCCCAGGCGCAGGCGCACGGCAGGCACTTTGGCTTTGTTCACATCGCCCACGGCCGCATTGGCCGGGAAGTTGGGCGTCTGCTGCCCGCCAAAGTACGGGAAGCCCACATCGACCACCTGATGGTCTTGTGCGCCATCTTCAAGCACCGACAGCTTGAGCTTCACATCGCCGTTGTCGCGGGCTTCTTTCGATTCAAGGTTCCATTTGCCCGCGTCTTCGCGGCCTTCTGCGCCCCAGCGGAAGCCGATCGAGCCATTGGGCAACACCGCCTTACCGGTGGCATCAAAGCCCACCGTCTTCCACTCGGGGTTGTTGATCTGACCCAGCTTGCCGTTGAAGTCGCTGGCGCGCAGGTAGCGGTCAGGCACCAGCGTGGTGCTGCCGTCGGGGAGCTGCTGTTCCTTGAGCATGACCAGCATGGGCAAGTCGGTGTAGCGGCGGGCGTAGTCGTCAAAGTAGGCGCTGCGTTGTCCATTGGCAGGGAAGTAGAACTCCTTGAGCACCACATGGCCCATGGCCATGGCCAGCGCCGCGTCGGTGCCCTGCTTGGGGTGCAGCCACAGGTCGGCCAGCTTGGCGACTTCGGAATAGTCGGGCGTGACGGCCACCGTCTTGGTGCCCTTGTAGCGAACTTCGGTGAAGAAGTGGGCATCGGGCGTGCGCGTCTGGGGAATGTTGGAACCCCAGGCGATGATGTAGCTGGCGTTGTACCAGTCGGCCGACTCGGGCACGTCGGTCTGCTCGCCCCAGATCTGCGGGCTGGCCGGTGGCAGGTCGCAGTACCAGTCGTAAAAGCTCATGCACACGCCACCCAGCAGGCTCAGGTAGCGGCTACCTGCGGCGTAACTGACCATGGACATGGCCGGGATCGGCGAAAAGCCAATGATGCGGTCAGCGCCATGCTTCTTGATGGTGTAGACATTCGCCGCCGCGATCAGGGTGTTCACCTCGTCCCAGGTGCTGCGCACCATGCCGCCCATGCCGCGCACCTGCTGGTAGTCGCGGCGGGCCGCTTCGTCTTCGACGATCAGCGCCCAGGCGTCCACCGGGGTCTTGGCCACTTTGAGGGCGGCGCGCCAGCGCTCGAGCAGGCGACCCCGCACCATCGGGTATTTGACGCGGTTGGCGCTGTACAGGTACCAGCTGTAGCTGGCGCCGCGGGCGCAGCCGCGCGGCTCGTGGTTGGGCATGTCCCAGCGGGTGCGGGGATAGTCGGTCTGCTGGGTTTCCCAGGTGACGATGCCGCCTTTGACATAAATCTTCCACGAGCATGAGCCCGTGCAGTTGACGCCGTGGGTGGAGCGCACGATCTTGTCGTGCGACCAGCGGTTGCGGTAGGCGTCTTCCCAGGTGCGGTCTTCGTTGGTGACCTGGCCATGGCCACCGGCGAACGGCTCCTTGGGCAGGTTGAAATGGGTCAGTCGGTCGAGAAAGTGACTCATGGAGGTTCTCCGTGTGAGCTTTTGAAAATGATGGGGCTTAAGGGTTGCGGATCTCGCTGCCGGCGCGCAGGTAGAACCACCAATTCAGGATCAGGCACAGGGCGTAGAACACGGCAAAGCCATACATCGCGACCTGCGGCGTGCCGGCCTTGATCTGGTCGCCGATCACCACCGGTGCCACAAAGGCGCCGTAGGCGGCCACGGCGGAGGTCCAGCCCAGAACCGGGCCAGCCTGCTGGCGGTCAAAGATCACGGCAATCGTGCGGAAGGTGGAGCCGTTGCCGATGCCGCTGGCGGTGAACAGCACCACAAACAGCACCATGAACAGGAAGAAATACTGCTCGGGCGTGGCCGACTGGTAGGCCTGCCACATCACATAGCCCACCGCCGTGGAAGCCAGCACCATCACGGCAGAGATCACCTGCGTGACGATGGAGCCACCCAGCTTGTCCGAAATCCAGCCGCCAATGGGCCTCACCGCAGCGCCCACAAAGGGACCGATCCAGGCATAGGTCAGGGCCGAGGGGGCATTGGGGTTCTTGAGCGTGTGCTGCATCGCACCGGCCGCGTCGGGCACATGGCTGATGCCAAAAATCACCGTGATCGACAGGGGCAACGCCATTGAAAAACCAATGAAAGAGCCGAAGGTCACGATGTAGAGCACCGTCATCGACCAGGTGTGCTTGTTGCGAAAAATGGCAAACTGCGCGGCGATGTTGTCCTTCATCGTGCCAAACGCCGTGAGCTTCATCACCATCAGGGTGCTGACGATGATCAAGGGCATGGCCAGCCACATGTTGAGCAGCCCCAGGCCCGTGGGCTTGGGCAGGTACAGGTACAGTCCCGCGCCCGCCGGAATGAAGGACAGGGTGTAGAGCCAGGTGATCTTGATGAAGGCCAGGAGCGTGCCCCCCGTATCGGGCGACACGGTGCGCAGGTTGTTCATGCCGAAAAAGCAGACCACCGACAGCGGCACCAGCGACAGCAGCCAGGCAAAGCCCGCGTTCTGGATCCAGGTGGAAGTGCCCGCAGGAATCTTGCCAAAGATCCAGCCGCTGTCTTTGACCAGCGTCATCGGCTCACCGCCGAAGCCGCCAAACAGGCTCATGGTCATCACCAGCGGGATCACGATCTGCATGGTGGTCACGCCGAAATTGCCCAGACCGGCGTTCAGACCCAGTGCCGTGCCCTGCAGGCGCTTGGGGAAAAAGGTGCCGATGTTGGACATGGACGAGGCAAAATTGCCGCCCCCCACGCCCGACCACAGCGCCATGACCTGGAACACCCACAGCGGCCACTCGGGGTGCTGCAGCGCGATGCCCGTGCCCAGTGCGGGCGCCAGCAGCATGGAGGTGGTCAGGAAGATGGTGTTGCGACCACCGGCCAGGCGCACCAGAAAGGAAGCGGGGATGCGCATCGTCGCCCCGGCCAGACCGGCAATCGCCGTCAGCGAGAACAGCTGGTCCTTGCTGAACGGAAAGCCCAGGTTCAGCATCTGCACGGTGATGATGCCCCACATGCCCCAGATGGCGAAGCCGCACAGCAGGGCTGGCACCGAAATCCAGAGGTTGCGGTAGGCGACGCGCTTGCCTGTGCTTTCCCAGAAGCGCTCGTCCTCAGGTTGCCAGTCGGCGATGTCGGCGCGCGAAATATTGGAGGTGTTCATGGTGTTTCTTTCCGTTCAACCCTGGAGGGAGAAATCTTTGGCCTCGGGACCCATGACCGGTGTGGCGCGCACTTCGGTCCAGTACATCCAGATCAGCGACACCCAGACCACGCCGTACATCAACATGAAAGCGCTGGAGCGAATGCCAGTGAAGTCAAGCAAGGCGCCGAAAAGGATGGGCAAAACGAAACCGCCCAGGCCACCGGCCAGACCGACGATGCCGCTGATGGTTCCGATGTTTTTCGGGTAGTCGTCGGCGATGTACTTGAAGACGCTGGCTTTGCCAAAAGCCATGGCAATGCCCAGAATGAACATCAGGCCAGTGAAGGCGTACACATTGAGGCCGATGTGGAAGGTTTGCGCCCCCTTGACGGTGTTGATGGTGAAGTCGGTCTGCGGGTAGGACAAGATGAAGAGGCAGATCCAGCACACCCACATCACCCACCAGGTGACCTTGTGGGCGCCGTGCTTGTCGCTCAGCCAGCCACCCACGGCGCGCAGCACGCCACCGGGCAGCGAGAAGCAGGCGGCCAGCAGCGCAGCCACGCGGATGTCCAGGCCGTATTCACCGATGTAGTACTGCACCATCCACAAGGCGAGGGCCACATAGCCGCCGAACACGATGCTGTAGTACTGACAGTATTTGAGCACCTTGGGGTCTTTGAGGGCCTTGAGCTGGTCGGTGAACTTCACGTTGCTGGCCACGAGGTGCGAGGGGTCGCTGTGGCTGAAGAGCCAGAACAGGACCACGGTGCCGGCCATGATGGCGGCATACACCTGCGGCACCGCTGCCCAACCAAAGGCCACCAGGATCACCGGCGCCACGAACTTGTTCACGGCCGAACCCGAATTGCCCGCACCGTAGATGCCCATGGCCATGCCCTGCTGCTGTTTGGGGAACCAGCGCGCCACATACGGCGTGCCCACACTGAACGAGCCACCGGCCAGTCCGACAAACAGGCCAATCGTCAGAAAGTGCCAGAACTCGCTGGCATAAGCCATCAGCCAGATGGCGGGCACCGTGGCCGCCATCAGCAGCGCCATGACAATGCGCCCGCCGTAGCGGTCGGTCCAGATACCCAGGGGCACACGGATCAGCGAGCCGGTCAGCACCGGCGTGGCCGTCAGCAGGCCGAACTGGGTGGCGTTGAGGTCCAGCATTTTCTTGATCGGGATGCCGATCACGCCGAACATCATCCAGACCATGAAACAGACGGTGAAGGACCAGGTGCTGACGATCAGCACCGACCACGCCTGGCGTTTGTGTTGAAGTTCTGTTGTCACGTTGCATTGCTCCATTGACCAATGCCTGTGATGGTGCGGGCTTGTGACTTTCACGAACATCCTTCTGGCAGAGGGGTGCAGCAAGGCAAAAGAACGATGCCCGCCAGGGCATGACCTGCGGCATCGTCCGGAAGAACTATGCCCCGCCACAGCAGCGGGCCGTCCCTTACCATCAGCCCATGAGCAGCCCGATGACATTCCCCGGTTTTTCCAGCCCGGCCGCTGGCCCCGAAGCGCCGCTGGACATGCTCTGCGCCTGCCACACCCGGGTGGAAAAGCAGTGCCAGACCCTGCTGCGCCTGCAGCCCCACCTGCTGGCACACGGCAGCGACAGCTCTGCGCGCGAGGCAGCCAGCGCCGTGCTGCGCTACTTCGACATCGCCGCCAAACACCACCACGAAGACGAAGAGAAAGACCTCTTCCCTGCCCTGCTCGAAGCCATGGCTGGCAGCGACGCGGTGTGCATCCGCGAGCTGACGCAGGTGCTGCAAGCCGAGCACCGACAGCTGGAGACGCGCTGGGCGACCTTGCGCGAAAAGCTGACAGCCATTGCCGAGGGCGACCCGGTGTTGCTGACGCCCGATGATGTGACGGACTTTGCGCAGGCTTACCGCAGCCACATCCTCAAGGAAGACACCGAGCTCTTGCCCATGGCGGCGCGGCTGCTGGGCAACGATGACTTGAAACGCATCGGCCAGGCCATGCGCGCCCGGCGCGGCTTCTGATTGCGCCTTTGACTCAGATCACGCCGCGTTCTGTGGCGTAGACGGCGGCATGCACCCGGTTGATCAGGCCCAGCTTGCGCAGGATGTGCTGCACATGGATCTTCACCGTCGTTTCGGCAATGTCGAGCGCCCGGGCAATGTGCTTGTTGCTGTCGCCCTTGGCGATCAGCGCCAGGATTTCACGTTCGCGTGGCGAGAGCTGGTGAATCGGGTCATCGGCGCTCACCACAGCAGCAGCTGTGCGCGGTGCCTGCACCTCGTCGCCAGACCTGTTCTGCGCCGATCCAGCCTCAGGTGCACTGCGAAGCAGCCCCACCAGTTTTCCCATCATCTCCGGACTCACCACCGAGTCGCCATCCCAGACCTTGCAGATCGAATCACAAAGGTCTTCGGTGTGGATGGTCTTGAGCAGGTAACCATCGGCCCCTGAGCGCAGGCCCGCGGCCATGTCATCCACGTTTTCGCTCACCGTGAGCATCAGAATCCTCACCCCAGGCAAGGCCTGTTTCAGATCGGCAATCGCGTCCACGCCTTGTACCCCTGGCAGGTGGTTGTCCAGCAGGATCAGGTCAGGGCGCAGACGTTGGGCCATATTGAGGGCCTGATTGGCATCCCCCGCTTCACCCACCACCTGCAAGCGTGCGTCTTGCCCCAGCAGGGCCACCAGTCCACGGCGAAAGAGGTTGTGATCGTCCACCACCAACAGGCGGATCGGTTGCTGTGCAGTGCTCATGGCTTCAACTCAATGCAGACTTCGGTGCCCTGATCGGGCAAGGAATGGACTTCAACACGGGCGCCAATGCGTTCAGCACGCTCGCGCATGATCTGCAGGCCCACATGGGTATCGTCCTGCAGGTGTGTAGCCGGATCAAATCCCCGGCCATCGTCACGGACACGGAAAACCCAGTTCGGGTCACGGAACACATCGACCTGAACCGCGCTGGCGTGCGCATGCTTTCGCACATTGCTCAGGGCCTCCTGCACCACATGCAAGACCTGGAGCTGTACGTCCGACGGCAGGGCCACGCCGTGACCATGCATTTGCAGACGCGCGCTCAAGCCGCTTTGGTGTTCGAATTTTCGCAAGGTGGTTCGCAGGGCTTGTTCGATGTCGTCGTTGTCGATGCGGGTCCTGAAATGCAGCAGCAGTTCGCGCACATCGTTGGTGCTCTCGCGCACACCGACGTCAATTTCATCCAGGGTCTGAGCCACTTGGGCGTTGTCGTGTTTTTCAAGGGCACTGCGCAGCAAACTGATCTGTATCTTGAGGAAAGCCAGCGACTGCGCGATCGAGTCGTGCAGCTCGCGGGCCAGCAGGGTGCGCTCCTGGCTGACTGCCGCTTCGCGCACCAGCGCCTGTGCGTGAAGGCTCTCGATCGCGTTGGCCAGGTGCCCGCTCAGGGCGTCGTAAAGATCACGGTCCTCTGTCGTCAATGTGGTTTCGGTCCGATAAAAGAGGTCCACCTCACCCAGCACACGTTGCTGCAGGCGGATCGGCACACTCACCAGCGAGTCGTAACCCACGCGCGCGCAATTGCCCAGCCGATGGTCGTCAGCCGAAATGATGGGGATCACACGGGTGCGTGCAGAAGCCTGGGGTTGACCGCAGGCACACAGTCCAGCCTCCAGGCAACGCTCCTCCTTGACCAGCTCTTCGGGCAGGCAATCGCTGGCCAGCATGAGGTAGCGCTGGCTGGCCTCGTCGGACCAGCGCACCGCGACGGCATCCGCGCCGCTGATGCGCCGGATTTTTTGTGCAAAGCCTTTCGCCAGCTCGTCCAGGCTGTGACCACCGACCAGAAAATTGCTCACCTCGTACAAGGCCGCAAGGCGGTCGCGCTTCGCCTCTAGGTCGCGCGTCTTCTCGGCAACCTTGCGCTCCAGCCCTTCATACAGACCCTGCAAAGTCGACGCCATGTGGTTGAAGCCTGTGGCCAGCTCGCCAAACTCGTCGGCCGATTCCACCATGACGCGGGCGGAAAAATCTCCTGCCTCGACCTGCTGCAATCCCACACGCATGCGCTGCAGCGGCTGGATCACGAACAGGTAACCCACATAAAGCATGAGGACCGACGCCACCACCGCCAGCGCCATCATGATGAGCTGAAACAGATTGAGCACAGCGGTCAGGCGCGCCATGGTGCCTTCTATGGCACGCACCAGACCATCCACGCGAGACACAAAGGTGTCCACACGCAGCATCAACTCGGTTTTATCTGCCTGAGCGCCAGGCTGCCAGGCCGGCCGCAAATCCTGCCATGCGGCCTCCAGTTCCACAAAGCGCGCACGGGTGGATTCTTCCCAGGGCACAAACAGAGGGCGCGTTGGGTCACCCAGACGCAGCACCTGCATCGTGCCGTCAAATTCGCTCACCATGCGCGACACATCGGCGATGTTTCGCCCGTTCTCGCGCGCACTGACCAGACGCCATGCCTGCATGCGCAAGCGACCTGCTTCGTTGACGGCAGCAGCGCCACCATCGAGCTGACGGGTGATCCACATCGTCAGGCCGATCGACAGCAAGGCAAGGACAAGCATGCCCAGGCCGAGGCCGAAGAATTTGGTGGACAGGCGCTGGTGGGTTCGCATACAGGCGATTATGGTCACGACAAGGCCCCTGCCCCGCATCTGGCCACCGCGCAGGCATAGTTCTGATGGAGGATGGTCTTCACACCTGAGCAGGATGGTCAAAACCGCTTTTGTGCACCATAGTGCTCAGCATGCACACCGCTGTTTCCGATCCGGTCCTGTGGGCCAGCACCTTGATCCAGAGCCGCCGCACCACGCTGCCCAAACGCCTGCGTGGGCCAGGGCCGGATGCGGCACAAAAGGCGCGCATCCTGGAAGCCGCAGCCGCGGCCCCGGACCACGACCAGCACCTGCCCTGGCGCTTCATCGAAGTACCCGAGTCGCAGCGCACGCGGCTGGGGCAGGCATTTGAAGCAGCGCTCATCGAGCGTGACCCGCAGGCCGATGAAGAAGCCCGTGCGCTGGCCCGGGACAAGGCCATGCGTTCACCCTGGCTGCTGCTGGCCGTGGCGCGCACGGACGTTGAGCCCACAGACATTCCGGTGCTCGAGCGCGTGCTGTCGGCAGGCGCCGCTGTTCAAAACATTCTGCTCATGGCCACGGCATTGAACCTGGGCAGCGCACTGACCAGTGGCAAGGCGCTGCAATCGCAGGCTTTGCGCGCACTGTTCGCCCTGAGCGATGAAGAACAGGCCCTGTGCTTCATCAACATCGGTCACATTGGCGAGCCCCGCAAACCGCGCGATCGGCCCGAAGTGGCACGGTACTTTTCAGTTCTGGCCTGAGCTGGGCTTCAAGCCAGCAGTTGCAACAAGCTTGCGTTGAACGCATCCGCCGCTTCGTATTGCACCCAATGCCCTGCCCCGGCCACGGTGTGCCATTGCCCCCATCGGGGGGCCCAGCGCGGCAAGGCGTCTTGCACCTCTGACAAGCGTTCTCGGTACAGGGCGTCCCGCTCGCCATAAATCGCGCTCACGCGGGCGCGCACCCTGGGCAGGGCTTCGGCCACGATGGGGGTACCGGAGAGGCGTCGGCGCGGCATGCGGTCACGCGTCACGTTGGCCGCATGCAGGCTCAGAGCCAATTCATCCAGACTTTCCGGGTGTTCGAACATCAGCGCCATCAGGTTGTGGCGGTGCACCGCGTTTTGCTGTTCAGGCGTGGGCAAGTGGCGCCAACCTTTGAGCGCGGTCCGTTGCGGTGTGGACAGGCCCAGCCCCGGCGCACCCACCAGCACCAGCTGCTGCGCGTCATCGGGAAACTCGGCCAGCCACAGGGCAGCGGTCATGCCACCAAATGAAAAGCCCACGATCTGCACCGGTCCCTGCGGCGCCAGTTGCTGCAGACCCGCATGCAAGTGCCTGGGCAAATCGGGCACGTCGCTGCAGCCAGGCGGCAGGTCCGAATCGCCAAAGCCAGGCAAGTCGGGCGCCAGCACACGAAAGCCTGCCCCCGTCAGCGGCGCAATGTTGCACACCCAGTGCGTCCAGCTGCCACTGCCGCCGTGCAGCAAAACCACAGTCGGGCGATCAGGCTGACCCCAGAGATGCCAGACGGTATGAACGCCGTCAAGCCCGGTCACAGCGCGCTGGGCACCCGCCAGCGCTGCAGCCAGCGGCGCGGGTAAAAAATCAGGCAAGGTGGCTGACTCAACGCTCATGGCTGTGCAACAAAGGGATGGTGGTGGCGCCAGACTTTCCAGGTGGCGGCCACGGCCAGCACGCTGGTGAAAGCAGTGGCCCAGAAGACCGAGGCCAGGCCCCAGCGTTCGCTGATGATGCCGCCTGCCAGTCCCCCCAGCACGCCCGGGAAACCGTAGGCAATGACGGCGTAAAGCGCCTGCCCACGCCCACGCAGCCGCGCCGGAAAATGGTGCGACACCATGGCCACGCAAGCGGTGTGGTGGGCGGCAAAAGTAAAGGCATGCAGCACCTGCGCCAGCAGCAGCACCAGCAGCACATCGGCCCAGGCGGCAGTGAGCACCATGCGCAGCGCCATGGCCGCCGAGCACAGCAGCATCCACAAGGTGATGGGCAGGTGGTGCAGCCAGCGGGACTGCCAGAAGAACCAGGCGATCTCGACCACCACCGACACCGCCCACATCACGCCGATCAAGGTCTTGCTGTAGCCCAGCGAATCCAGATACAGCGAAAAGAACAGGTAAATGCCCATGTGCGAGAGCACGTGGAAAAACGCACTGGCAAAGAACCAGCGTACCGCGGGCTGGCGCAGCACCGGCCAGACCGCCGGGCGTTCTTGTTCGGCGTGCACGGCTTCGCGGTGGTCGGGCAGCCACAGCACGCTCAGCAGCACCGCCAGCAGGCCCAGCACTGTCATGGTTGGAAAACCGCCCATGCCAAAAGCCTGGAACCAGGCACCGGCCACAAACACGGTGACCAGAAAACCGATCGAGCCCCACAGGCGCACCCGGCCGTAACGCTTGGCATCAAAGCTGCCGCCCTGGCTGACCAGATGGGCCATGGCCGCTTCGCTCATGGGCATCATGGCGCTGGTGTGGGTGAACATGACCAGCAGCACCACGCCCAGCCAGACGGGCGTGAGCGGCAGCCACAGCAAGCAGGCCGAGGCCAGCGCCACGGCCGCCCCCAGGCGCATCAGACGCACGCGCTCGCCGGTGTGGTCCGAAATCCAGCCCCAGATGTAGGGCGCAAACAGGCGCGTGGCCGACTGCACCGAGGTCAACACACTGATGGCCACCAGGCCCAGCCCCATGTCCTTGAGCCACAGCGGCAGGTAGGGGTTGAAAAACCCGATGTGCGCGAAATAGCTTGCGGACAGCGCCGCAAAAGGCAACAAGGCCTTGCGGGTCTGCGGCATCAGGGCTTGGCGGCTGCGATCGGGGGCAAGTCGTGCTGCACATCACCGCACTGGGCGCGCTGCAGCAAGGCGTGGTCCATCAGGACCAGGGCCAGCATGGCCTCGGCGATCGGTGTGGCGCGGATGCCCACGCAGGGGTCGTGGCGGCCCTTGGTGATGACTTCGGTGGTGTGGCCTTCGGAGTCGATCGTCTCGCGTGGGATCAGGATCGAGCTGGTCGGCTTGACGGCGATCGACACCTCGATGTCCTGCCCCGAGCTGATGCCACCCAGAATGCCGCCCGCGTTGTTGCCCACAAAGCCTTCGGGCGTGAGCGAATCGCCGGCCGTGCTGCCTTTTTGCGTGACACAGCCAAAACCGGCGCCAATCTCCACACCCTTGACGGCGTTGATGCCCATCATGGCGTAGGCGATATCGGCGTCGAGCTTGTCAAACAGCGGCAGGCCCAGGCCCACCGGCACGCCCCGCGCCACCACGCGCAGGCGCGCGCCGCACGAATCGCCCGACTTGCGCAGCGCGTTCATATAGTCCTCCAGCGCCGACACATCGGCCACCGGGGCAAAAAACGGGTTGTGGGGCACATGGTCCCAGCTCTCGAAGCCGATCGGCACGTCCCCAATTTGCGTCATGCAACCGACAAAGGTGGTGCCGTATTTCTCCTGGAGCCATTTTTTGGCCACCGCGCCAGCAGCCACCGTGGGCGCGGTCAGGCGGGCCGAAGAGCGGCCGCCACCACGCGGGTCGCGGATGCCGTATTTGCGCCAGTAGCTGTAGTCGGCATGGCCGGGGCGGAAGGTCTGCAGGATGTCGCCGTAGTCCTTGCTGCGCTGGTCGGTGTTCTGGATCAGCAGGCAGATCGGGGTGCCCGTGGTCTTGCCCTGGTAAACGCCCGAGAGGATCTGCACCTGATCGGGTTCGTTGCGCTGGGTGACGAACTTGCTGGTGCCCGGACGACGGCGGTCCAGGTCGGGCTGGATGTCGGCTTCCGACAGGGCCATGCCCGGGGGGCAGCCGTCGATCACGCAGCCAATGGCCGGGCCGTGGGATTCACCAAAGTTGGTGACTGCGAAAAGTTGTCCGAAAGTGTTGCCGCTCATGGACTGGGATTATCCCAGAGCATGGCCCGCCAGGGCCGCACATCCACACCGCTGCGCACCATGCCTTCTTCACCCCCCCACACCAGGCGGGCCGGCGCAGCCACTTCACCGGCATAACGCCCCCACTTGGCCAAGCCATCCAGAAAGGACGCATTGAAAGTTTGGCCAGACTTGATTTCAATGGGTTGCAACTGCACGCCCTCTTCGAGCACCAGATCGACTTCCTCCCCCGTGTTGTTGCGCCAAAAAAACTGGTTGGAAGGCAAGCCACGGTTGAACCTGTACTTGAGGTGCTCGCTGATGACCATGTTCTCGAACAGGGCACCACGCGCCGAATGTATGGCCAGATGCCCAGCATCTGCGATGCCCAGCAAGTAAGCCGCCAGCCCTGTGTCATGAAAATACAGCTTGGGGGTCTTGACCAATCGCTTGCCAAAATTCTGATGGTGTGGCTGCAGCAGAAAAACGATGTAGCCCGCCTCCAGTACCGACAACCAGGCACCAATGGTTTTGTGCGACACACCACAGTCGTTGGCCAGACTGCTCATGTTGAGCAGTTGACCACAACGCGCAGCGCACATTTTCAGGAAACGCTGGAACAGGCTGAGGTTTTGCACCTCGATGATCTGGCGCACATCGCGCTCCACATAAGTGGTGACGTAATTGGCCAGCCATTGCATTGGCAGCAAGGCTCGGTCGTACAGCGGTGGATACAGACCACGCCACAAAACCTCGTCCAGACTGGGCAAGGCCACTTGCGCGGCCTGCAATTCCTGTACCGAAAACGGCAGCAACTGCACCAAACCCACCCTCCCCGCCAGACTTTGGGTGATACCCGAGAGCAAGCCAAACTGTTGCGATCCAGTCAGCACAAACTCCCCCATGCGCGGTTGCGCATCGACTCGGGTTTGCAGGTATGAAAACAGCGCTGGACACCGCTGCGCCTCATCGATGATGGCGCCTTGTCCAAACCGGGCCAAAAATCCTCGCGGATCCTCTTGTGCAAAAGCCCGGGCATCCAGGTCTTCCAGCGACACATAAGGCTTGTCTGGAAAGGTGCTGCGCGCCAAGGTGGTCTTGCCCGATTGCCTTGGCCCTGTGATGGCCAGAACGGGGAACCCCTGGGCCAGGGTTTGCAAGGTGGATTGCGCAGCGCGAAGGATCATTTTTACAATTTCGTAATTTAATATCCAAATTGTAAAATGAAATGGATCTTCACAAAATCAGCCTTCGTCCTTCTCCGGCCAGTCGCGGATGTAGGCCTTGAGCATCTTGTTTTCGAAATTCTGGGCGTCCACCACGGCTTTGGCCACGTCGTAAAAGCTGATCACGCCCATGAGCATGGTGCCGTCCAGCACGGGCAGGTAGCGGGCGTGGTGGCCCAGCATCATGCGGCGCACTTCGTCGATTTCGGTGGTGGGAGCGCAGCTCGGGGGCTGTTTGTCCATGGCGTCGCCCACGCTGGAGGCACCCACCTGACCCCCATTGCCCACGATCTTCTTGATCACTTCCCGGAAAGACAGCATGCCCACCACCTGGCCCTTGTCCATGACGACCAGCGAACCCAGGTCTTTTTCAGCCATGAAGCTGACGGCATCCATCAGGGATTGCTCGGGCTGGGCGGTGTAGAGGGTATTGCCCTTGACGCGAAGGATGTCGCTGACTTGCATGAGGGGTGTCTCCGATAGGCGAGGTGTGACAGGTCTGGGCTTCAATATAGCCCACAATGGCTGCCATCTTCCTTTCAGCACCTCATTTCGGAGACACCCTGCCATGCCCGGCTATTCCGACCCCGGCTTTGACACCCTGGCGCTGCACGCCGGGGCCGCGCCCGACCCCACTACCGGCGCCCGCGCTGTACCCATCCACCTGTCCACATCCTTCGTTTTCGAGTCGAGCGACCAGGCCGCTGCCCTGTTCAACCTGGAGCGCGCAGGCCATGTGTACAGCCGCATCAGCAACCCGACGACCGCCGTGCTGGAGCAGCGCATTTCGGCCCTCGAAGGCGGCATTGGGGCGATTGCCACCGCCAGCGGCCAGGCCGCACTGCACCTGGCCGTGAGCACGCTGATGGGCGCGGGCAGCCACATCGTGGCGTCCACAGCGCTGTACGGCGGCTCGCAAAACCTGCTGCACTACACGATGCGGCGCTTTGGCATTGAGACGACTTTTGTGAAGCCCGGCGACATCGACGGCTGGAAAGCCGCCGTTCGACCCAACACCAAGCTGTTTTTTGGCGAAACCGTGGGCAACCCCGGCCTGGACGTGCTGGACATCCCCACCGTCAGCCAGATCGCCCACGAGGCCGGCGTGCCGCTGCTGGTGGACTCGACGTTGACCTCGCCCTGGCTGATCAAGCCCTTCGACCACGGCGCCGACCTGGTCTACCACTCGGCCACCAAGTTCCTGTCGGGCCACGGCACCGTGATTGGCGGCGTGCTGGTGGACGGTGGCAGTTTCGACTGGGAGCGCTCCGGGCGATTTGCGGAGCTGACGCAGGCGTATGAAGGCTTTCATAACATGGTCTTCAGTGAAGAAAGCACCGTGGGCGCCTTTTTGTTGCGCGCCCGCCGCGAAGGCCTGCGCGACTTTGGTGCCTGCCTCTCCCCGCACAGCGCCTGGCTGATCCTGCAGGGCATGGAAACCCTGTCGCTGCGCATGGAACGCCACATGGCCAACACCGCCCAGGTGGTCGAATTCCTGGCCAGCCACCCGCTGGTGTCCCGTGTGGGCCACCCGCTGCTGGAAAGCCACCCCAGCCATGCACTGGCGCAAAAGCTGCTGCCGCGCGGCGCCGGTTCGGTCTTCAGCTTCGACATCGCGGGCCACCGCGCCCAGGGCAAGGCTTTCATCGAGGCGCTCAAGGTTTTCAGCCACCTGGCCAATGTGGGCGACGCCAAGAGCCTGGTGATCCACCCGGCCAGCACCACGCATTTCCGCATGAGCGACGAAGCCCTGGCGCAGGCGGGCATCGGCCCCGGCACCATCCGCTTGTCCATTGGACTGGAAGACCCGGCCGACCTGATCGATGACCTGAAAAAGGCCCTCAAAGCCGCGGAGAAGGCAGCATGAAGATCGGTGACATCTATGCCTACACCGGCGGCAAGGACTTCGACCCGGCCCAGCCCACCGTCGTCTTCATCCACGGCGTGCTCAACGACCACAGCGTCTGGATTTTGCAAAGCCGCTACCTGGCCCACCACGGCTGGAACGTACTGGCCATCGACCTGCCCGGTCACGCCCGCAGTGGTGGCGAAGCGCCTGGCAGTGTGGAAGAAGCCGCCGATGCGGTGGGTCAGCTGCTGGACAGCGCAGGCATACAGCAGGCGGCTTTGGTCGGGCACAGCTGGGGCTCTCTGATTGCGCTGGAAGCCGCAGCCCGACTTCAACAGCGCATCAGCCATCTGGTGTTGGTGGGCACAGCTTTCCCGATGAAAGTCTCCCCTGCCCTGCTTGAGAACTCGATCAAAGACCCGATGCAGGCCATCAAGATGATCAACGTGTTTTCGCGGGCTACCCTGGCCCCTCCGCCCTCGGGGCTGGGTCCGGGCACCTGGGTGTACGGCACGTCCATGGCCCTGAACCGGCGTGTGCTGGCCAGCAATTCAAAGGTCAATGTTTTCCACCGGGGCTTCAAAGCCTGTGACCAGTACGCCAATGGCCTGCAAGCCATGTCCGCTGTGACCTGTCCGGTGCTGTTTGTGCTGGGCCAGCAAGACCAGATGACCTCCCCCAAAGCGGCTACAGCCCTGATCGACCAAGCCCGCGCCAGTGGCAAGGACTGCCGTATCGTGATGGTGCCCATGGGCCACCACCAGATGTACGAGTCGCCCGACGAGACGCTGCAGGCCCTCAAGAATTTCCTGACGGCATGATGGCCATCACCCCACCCATGACAACCCGGCGTGCCGCCGAGATCGCCGCCAGTCTGGACCTGCGCCAGCTGCCCGAAGACTTTCTGACCAACCCCTACCCGGTTTATGCCCAGCTGCGCGAAAGCGCTCCGATACAGCAAATGCCTGACGGTTCGTTGTTCCTCACACGGCATGCCGATCTGGTGACGGTTTACCGCGATGCGCAGCTGTTCAGCTCGGACAAGCACGTCGAGTTCGGCCCCAAATACAACCACGCCCCTTATGACCAGGCGCCCTGGGCCGTGGCACCGGGCATCTCACCTCTGTTCCAGCACCACACCAGCAGCCTGGTGTTCAACGATCCGCCGCTGCACACCCGTGTGCGCCGCACCATCATGGGCGCGCTGACCCGAAGAGCCATTGACGCGATGGCCCCCGGCTTGGTTGTGCTGGTCGACCAGCTGCTGGACCAGATGGAAGCCCAGGGCGGTGGCGACCTGATCGAAGACTTTGCCAGCGCCATCCCGGTAGAGATCATTGGCAACCTGCTGGGCGTGCCCCATGCCGACCGTGAACCGCTGCGCGGCTGGTCACTGGCGATTCTGGGGGCGCTTGAACCCCGCCTCACGCTCGAGCAGGAAGCGCTGGGCAACCAAAGCGTGATCGACTTTCTGGCCTACCTGCGCGGCCTGGTGACCGAGCGGCGCCAAAACCCTGGCAACCCCGAACAGGATGTGCTCACCCGCCTCATCCAGGGCGAAGAGAACGGCGAAACCCTGAGCGAAGTCGAGCTGCTGCAAAACTGCGTTTTCCTGCTCAATGCCGGGCACGAAACCACCACCAACCTGATCGGCAACGCGCTCGTTTGCCTGCAAGAATGGCCCGAGCAACGCGCCGGTTTGATGGCCGACCTGGCCGCTGCAAGCGATGAAGACGCTCGTCAGGACGTGCTGGGCCTGGCGGTGGACGAGTTCCTGCGTTTCGAGTCGTCCAACCAGCTGGGCAACCGCCGCGCAACGGCCGCGTGCACGGTGGGCGGCGTTGACCTGCCTGAGGGCGCGTTGATCACGCTGTGCATCGGCGCAGCCAACCGCGACCCGGCGCAGTACGAGAACCCCGAGGTGCTGAACCTGCGCCGCCTGGGCAACAAACACCTGGCTTTTGGTTTTGGCCCCCACCAGTGCGCTGGCCTGAGTCTGGCGCGGCTGGAAGGTCGCATCGCCATTGGTCGGTTCGTGCAGCGCTTTCCGGATTACCGCCTGACAACCGCACCGGTGCGCGGCATGCGCGCGCGCTTTCGCGGTTTTTTGAGCGCCCCGTTTGCCATCCACTGAGCCGCCAGGAGAACTGCACGGACGACACCCAGACCCCCGACACTGTGCACCACGCCTGCTTCAAGCGCCCACTCTACAGCTTCATGGGCGACTGGGTGATGTACAACGACACTTGGCCCGGCAAGATCCCGTTCTGATTCAAGTCTTGGCCAGGGCGTCGGCCACGCGCATCTGGTCCAGACCAGCCCCCTTCCAGAAGGCCTGGTTGGCCTGCGAGGGTTTGAGCAAGAGCCGCTGCACCAGCGGCGCCAGCGCCGTGCTGACAGGCTCCACCAAAAGCACCAACCGGGCTTCGGCACCATCGTCCTGCAACACGCCAACCCAATCCAGCTCGGTCAGATGCCGCAAGGGCATGTCCAGTTCGCTGGGCTGCACCCGCATGCGTTGGGCCAAGGCGTCCTGACTCAGGCCACGGCCTGCCTGCTGGCGCGCTGTCTGCAAAAAGGCCAGCACCTCCAGCGCCAGCTGAAAATGCCAACCCGCGCCATGGGGCCGGCGCAAATGGTGTCTCCCCAGCTCGGGCAGGCTGGACGCCACCACCGCGCCCAGCAACACGATCGTCCAGGCCACATACACCCAGACCAGCAGGATCGGCAGCGCAGCAAAGGCACCGTAAATGGCCGAATACGTGGGCATTTCGGCCAGGTAGCCAGTCAACAATTTTTTACCCAGTTCAATGCCAATGACGGCCATCAGGCCCGCCGTGAGTGCATGGCGCCAGCGCACCCGTGCATTGGGCACATAAAAGTACAAACCACTCACGCACAGCACCAACAACCCGAATTCAAAGCTGTCGAGCAACCAGCGCCAACCACCGGGCAAAACGTCCACCACATTGCGCGAGGCGCTGACCAGGTAAGAGGTGATGGCCACACTGGCCCCAAGCAGCATCGGCCCCAGGGTGATCGCCGACCAATACAAAATGAGGCGCTGCGGCAAAGGACGCTGCTGCTCCACGCGCCAGATCTGGCCCAACGTGCGCTCAATGGTGACCATCAAAGCGACGGCAGACAGCAAAACCGCCACCAAACCGACCGAACCGAGCCGACTGGCCTTGCGCGAAAACTGCGTCAGGTAGCCCAGAACCTGGCGCGCGATGCTCTCGGGCACCAGGCTGTCGACCAGCCAGCGCTGGAGCGTGTCCTGGAACTTGCCAAACACCGGAAACGCCGAAAACACCGCCAAGCCGACGGTGAACAGCGGCACCAGGGCCAGTACAGTGGTGAAGGTGAGCGAACTGGCGCTCACCCCCAGCCGCGCCTCGCGAAAACGGCGGTAGAGTACGCCAGCCATCTGGCGCCAGGGGAATTCGGCCAGCTCCTGCCACCAGGCCTTGAGCTGCACCTTCCATTCGGATGGGGTCATAGGGCCGTTATCATGCCACCGCCATGCCTTCTTCCCCTGACAACCTGACCTCCTCCCCCACAACAGCACCTGCCCCACCACCGGGCGTGCTGTTTTCCCGCACTCTGGCAGCGACCTGCCTGCTCGCCCTGATCGCTCTGGGCCTGGCCTGGGAGCTGTGGCTGGCGCCGCTGCGTCCGGGCGGCTCCTGGCTGGCACTGAAAGTTTTGCCGCTGACCTTGGCCCTGCCCGGCGTGCTCAAACTGCGCATGTACACCTACCGCTGGCTGAGCCTGGCAGTGTGGCTGTATTTCACCGAGGCCTGTGTGCGCGGCTGGTCCGACCGCTGGCCGGGCAATGCCCTGGCCATCACCCAGGGCTTGCTGTGCCTGGCGCTGTTTGTGGCCTGTGGCCTGCATGTGCGACTGCGTTTCAAGGCCGCCAAGGCCGCCGCCCTCAAGGAATCCACATGACTGAGCCGATCGCCCCACTGATTGCACAATTGCGCGGCATTTGCGGCGCAACCAACGTCCTCACACACGAAGACCCGTCCACCGACCTGAGCGCCTGGGAGCGCGACTGGCGCAAACGCAGCATGGGCCGCGCCCTGGCCGTGGTGCGTCCGGCCAGCACGGCCGAGGTGGCTGCGGTGGTCAAAGCCTGCGCGGCGGCGGGTGCCAGCATCGTGCCGCAAGGGGGCAACACCGGCCTGGTGGTCGGCTCGGTGCCGGATGACTCGGGCACCCAGGTGGTGCTGAGCCTGACGCGCATGAACGCAGTGCGCGCCCTGGACCGCGACAACCTGACCATGACCGTGGAAGCCGGTTGCGTGCTGCAAAACCTGCAGGACGAAGCCGAGCGAGCCGGTTTTCTGTTCCCCCTGAGCCTGGCCGCCGAGGGCAGTTGCACGATCGGCGGCAACCTGGGCACCAACGCGGGCGGCACCCAAGTGCTGCGCTTTGGCAACACCCGCGACCTGTGCCTGGGCCTGGAGGTGGTGAACGCCCAAGGCGAGGTCTGGAACGGATTGACGGGTCTGCGCAAAGACAACACCGGCTACGACCTGCGCCACCTGATGATCGGCAGCGAAGGCACGCTGGGCATCATCACGGCCGCCACCATGAAGCTTTACCCCTTGCCCGCCGCCCAGCTCACCGCCTGGGCCGCCGTGCCCAGCATGGACGCCGCCGTGCAACTGCTGGGCCTGGCCCACCAGAAACTCGGCCCCGGCCTGACGGGTTTTGAGGTCATGGGCCAGTTCGCGCTGAGCCTGGTGGACAAGCATTACCCGCAGCAGCGCGTGCCGCTCTTCAAAGACAGTGCCTGGTGCGTGCTTTTAGAGAACTCGGACTCCGAAAGCGAAGAACACGCCCGCAGCCAGTTCGAGTCCCTGCTCGAAACCGCGCTCGAAGCGGGCTGCGTGAGCGACGCCGTGGTGGCCGAAAACATCGCCCAGGCCCGTGCGCTCTGGCACATCCGCGAAAGCATTCCGCTGGCCCAGGCCGAGGAAGGCCTGAACATCAAGCACGACATCAGCATCCCGGTTTCGCGCATTCCGGCCTTTGTGGCCGAGACCGACGCGCTGCTGCAGCGCGAAATTCCGGGCGTGCGCCTGGTGGACTTTGGCCACCTGGGCGACGGCAACCTGCACTACAACGTGCAGGCCCCCGAGGGTGGCGACAACAAGGCCTTTCTGCGCGACTGGGAAGACAAGGTGAACCACCTGGTGTTTGACCAGGTGCACAAGTTCCAGGGCTCGATCAGCGCCGAGCACGGCGTGGGCGAACTCAAGGCGCACAAACTGCCCCACTACAAAGACCCCACCGCCCTGGCCATGATGCGCGCCATCAAGCAGGCGCTGGATCCGCACAACTTGCTCAACCCGGGCAAGGTGCTTCCCCGCGCCTGACCGCAAGGACACCCGCGTGCAATCGGCCAGCGACGAGTGGTTTGACGAAGCGTATTACCAGCGCTTTTACTTTGACAAAAAGACCAGCGTGGTCGACCCACAGCACCTGGAGCGGCTGGGCACTTTTGTGTGCAGTTACCTGCAGTACCTGCGCATTCCGGTGCGGCGCGTGCTGGACGTGGGCTGTGGCATCGGGCTGTGGCGCGAGGTCGTGGCCCGGCATTTTCCCAATGCCAGCTACCACGGTGTGGAGTACAGCGACTACCTGTGCCAGCGTTATGGCTGGGAACGCGGCTCGGTGGTGGACTACCGCAGCGACAAGCCCTTTGACCTGGTGATTTGCCAGGGCGTGCTGCCCTACCTGAGCCCCACCGACCTGCAAGCCGCGCTGCGCAACCTGGCCCGCTTGAGCCGTGGCGCGCTGTACCTGGAGGCCGTGACCCGTGAAGACTACGACCGCGACACCATCGACGAAGGCCTGACCGACCCCCGCCTGCTGCGCCACCGCGCCCAGCTGTACCGGCGGGGCCTGGCCGAGGACTTCAAGCCCCTGGGCGGCGGCCTCTGGCTCAGCCACCAGGCCGAGGTGCCGCTGTTCGAGCTGGAATGCCCACAAGGGTGAAACCATTAAACTTGCCCCCATGAACACCCCTGCCCGCCCGATCCGCAGCCAATACGAAGACTTCATGCGCCACGTCTACACCACAGGCGTGCAAAAGGGCGACCGCACCGGCACCGGCACCAGGAGCGTGTTCGGCCACCAGATGCGCTTTGACCTGAACGAGGGCTTCCCGCTGGTCACGACCAAAAAGGTCTTTCTCAAGGCCATCATCGTTGAACTGCTGTGGTTCCTGCGCGGCGACAGCAATGTCAAGTGGCTGCAGGAACGCGGCTGCACCATCTGGGACGAATGGGCCCGCGAAGACGGCAGCCTGGGCCCGGTGTATGGCGTGCAGTGGCGCAACTGGCCCACCCCGAACGGCGGCCACATCGACCAGATCCAGCAGGTCATGGACACGCTCAAAGCCAACCCCGACAGCCGCCGCATCATCGTCAGTGCCTGGAACGTGGCCGAGCTCGACCAGATGGCGCTCATGCCCTGTCACGCCTTCTTCCAGTTTTATGTGGCGCCGCCGCAAAAGGCGGGTGACAAGTCCAGGCTCAGCTGCCAGCTTTACCAGCGCAGCGCCGACATTTTTTTGGGTGTGCCCTTCAACATCGCCAGCTATGCGCTGCTCACGCACATGATCGCGCAGCAATGCGACATGGATGTGGGCGATTTCATCTGGACCGGTGGGGATTGCCACATCTACGCCAACCACCACGAGCAGGTCGAGTTGCAACTGAGCCGCCAGCCCATGGCCTACCCCACCCTGAACATCAAGCGCAAGCCCGCTTCCATCTTTGACTACGCCTACGAAGACTTTGAGGTGACGGGCTACGAATGCCACCCCGCCATCAAAGCCCCGGTGGCTGTCTGAACCCCGTCCCGATGCAGCTGCACCTGATATATGCCCGCGCCCGCAACGGCGTGATCGGCCAGGACAACCAGATGCCCTGGCACCTGCCCGAAGACCTGGCGCACTTCAAACGCGTCACACTGGGCCAGCCGGTCATCATGGGCCGCAAGACCTGGGATTCCATCCCGCCGAAATTTCGCCCCTTGCCCGGTCGCACCAACATCGTCGTCACACGCCAGACCGACTGGCAAGCCGAGGGCGCGCTGCGTGCAGGCTCCATCGAAGAAGCCATGCGCCTGTGCGCCGACGCCCCCAACGCCTGGATCATGGGCGGCGCCGAGATTTACCGGCAGGCCGAACCCCTGGCCAGCACCGCAGTGGTCACCGAGATCGACGCCGACTTTGACGGCGACGCCTTCGCCCCCACCCTGTCACCGAAGTGGCGCGAAGTGCAGCGAGAATCCCACACAGCCGCCAGCGGCCTGGGCTTCAGCTTCGTCACCTACCAACAAAACCCCTGAGGAGACTTCCATGTCCGGACACGGCTTTCATGTGCATGGCCCGCACGACCACGAACTCGAACACGCTGCGCAAGGCCACGGCGGTGAGCACACCAACTCGATTGCCATGTTCACCGCCATCATCGCCACGGTGGGCGCCCTGTTTGGCTACATGGGCGGCGCCACGCAGGCCAATGCCGGGCTGTACAAGAACAACGCGGCCATCAAGAAGACCGAAGCCTCCAACCAGTGGAACTACTACCAGGCCAAAAGCAGCAAGCAAAACCTGAGCGAGCTGGCACTGGAGCTGGCCCCGGCGGGCAAAAAAGATTTTTACCAGGACGAAATCAAGCGCTACAAGGGCGAAAAGGCCGAGATCAAGGCGGGGGCCGAAAAGCTGGAGGCCGAAGCCAAGGCCTGGGACGAAAAGTCAGACGAACAGATGCACCAACACCACCGCTGGGCGCAGTCCACCACCGTGCTGCAAGTGGCCATCGCCCTGGCCGCCATTGCCCTGCTCAGCCGCAAGCGCTGGATCGAATGGGCCATGTACGCCTCGGGTGCCATCGGCGTGGGCGTGGGCGTGCTGGCGTTCATGCACATCTGATGCCGATGCAACTCGCCACCTGGAACGTCAATTCGCTGTCGGTGCGCCTGCCGCAGGTGCTGGACTGGCTGGCCGCCAACCCGGTCGATGTGCTGGCCCTGCAGGAGCTCAAGCTCACCGACGACAAGTTTCCCCTGGCCGCCTTTGCCGAGGCGGGCTGGCAGGCGCAGTGGTTCGGGCAAAAGACCTACAACGGCGTGGCGCTGATCTCCAAGACCGAAGGCACGCAGGTCGTCAAGAACATCCCCGGCTTTGCCGACGACATGTCACGCGTCATCACCGCCACCTACGGGGACTTGCGCGTGATCGGCGCTTACTTTCCCAACGGCCAGGAACCCGGCAGCGACAAGTTCGCCTACAAGATGCGCTGGCTCGACGCCCTGCGCGAGTGGGTGCGCAGCGAGCTGGCCACCCACCCCAAGCTGGTGCTGATGGGCGACTACAACATCACCTTAGACGATCTGGACGTGTGGGACCCGGTGGCCCTGAATGAGACCATCCACTGCACCACCGAGGAGCGCACGCACTTGCAGGCGCTGATCGACCTGGGACTCACCGACAGCATGCGCCTGTTTGAGCAGCCCGAGAAAAACTACAGCTGGTGGGACTACCGCGAATTCGCCTTCCGCCGCAACCGGGGCCTGCGCATCGACCACATCCTGGTCAGCGACGCACTCAAAACCCATGCCACGGCCTGTGCAGTGGACAAAGCCCCGCGCAAGAACGAGCGCCCCAGCGACCACGCGCCCGTGGTGTTGACGCTGGCCTGAAACACCTCAACTGGCCAGTGCCCGCCCGATGGGGCGCTTGCGGCGGCCGATTTCTGTGTACCCACAGCATGAGGCCGATGCAAGTGCCCCATCGGGCGGGCACTGGCGCCTCACACCACCTGGGGCAGCAAAAACTCCCGACTGATGCGCCCGCCCAGGCTGTTCACCCGCTCCAGGAACTGGGTGAAAAAGGCGTGCAGGCCGGTGGCCAGGATCTCGTCGATGCGGCCAAACGAGAGTTCGGCGCGCAGCTTGGCGCCGTGGCGCAGGGTTTCGCTGCCCGGATCGGACGAGACCCGCTGCAAATTGCCCATGACTTCGTTGAGGCTGGCCAGCAAGGACCGGGGCATGTCCGGGCGCAGGATCAGCAACTCGGCCACGCGCTCGGGTTTGATCACGTCGCTGTAGACCTTGCGGTACACCTCAAAGCCGCTGACGCTGCGCAAAATCGCACTCCAATGGTAGAAGTCGTGCTCCTGCGAGGCCTCAGGCTGCCCACTGCCCAAGGGGGCGCCAAAGTATTCGCTGTCCATGGCGTGGAACTTCACATCCATCAAGCGGGCGGTGTTGTCCGCCCGCTCCAGAAAGGTGCCCATGCGCATGAAATGCAGCGCCTCGTCCATCAGCATGGTGCCCACCGTGACGCCGCGCGAGAGGTGCGAGCGGAATTTGACCCATTCAAAAAACTCACCCGGATCGCGCTCCAGAGCCCCACTGCGCAGCAGGCGGTTGACCTCCAGCCAGGTCTGGTTTTGGGTCTCCCACACTTCGGTCGTTAACGAGCCGCGCACGGCACGCGCGTTTTCGCGGGCAGCGCGCAGGCACGACAGGATCGACGAAGGGTTGTCCACGTTCTTGACCATGAAATCCATGACCGAGCGGGGGGTGATCTCGTCGTGCAGGGCGCGGTAGTGCGGCAGCAGTTCGCTGATCGACAGAATGCCCTCCCAACCGGCCTGCGCTGCAGCGGCTGACTGCGGCAACATCGAGGTCTCATAACTCACATTGAGCATGCGTGCAGTGTTCTCGGCACGCTCCATGTAGCGCGACATCCAGAACAAATGGTCGGCGGTTCTTGACAGCATGGCGGTGTCCTCCTTGTTCAGCTCTGCAAAATCCAGGTGTCCTTGGTGCCACCGCCCTGCGACGAATTGACCACCAGAGAACCCTCCTTGAGCGCCACACGGGTCAGCCCGCCGGGCACCATCTGCACCGTGCGGCCCGACAGCACAAAGGGCCGCAAGTCGATGTGGCGCGGCGCAATGCCCTGCTCGACAAAGGTCGGGCAGCTCGAGAGGCTCAGCGTGGGCTGGGCAATGTAGCCCTCGGGGTTGGCCAGCAAAGCAGCGCGGAACCGTTCAATTTCGGCCTGGCTGGCGGCCGGGCCCACCAGCATGCCGTAGCCCCCTGCCCCGTGCACTTCCTTGACCACCAGGTCTTTCAGGTGGGCCAGGGTGTATTGCAGGTCTTCAGGTTTGCGGCACATGAAGGTGGGCACGTTTTTCAGGATCGGTTCTTCGCCCAGATAAAACCTGATCATGTCGGGCACATAGGGGTAGATCGACTTGTCGTCGGCCACGCCGGTGCCAACCGCGTTGCAGATCGCCACATGGCCCGCCTTGTAGGCCTCCATCAAACCCGCACAGCCCAAAGTCGATGTGGGTCGAAACACCTCCGGGTCCAGAAAATCGTCGTCCACCCGGCGGTAGATCACGTCCACCCGCTTGGGGCCACGCGTGGTGCGCATGTAGACAAATTGGTCTTTCACAAACAGGTCCTGGCCTTCCACCAGGTCCACCCCCATCTGCTGCGCCAAAAAGGCGTGCTCAAAGTAAGCGCTGTTGTACATGCCCGGCGTGAGCACCACCACCGTGGGCTCGGCCGTGGTGGCCGGGCTGCTGGCACGCAGGGTGTCGAGCAGCAGGTCCGGGTAGCGCGCCACCGGGGCCACGCGGTGCTGGCTGAACAGCTCGGGGAAGAGCCGCATCATCATCTTGCGGTCTTCGAGCATGTAGCTCACGCCACTGGGCACGCGCAGGTTGTCTTCCAGCACGTAGTACTCGCCCTGGCCGTTGGCGTCCGGCGCCCGCACGATGTCAATGCCACTGATGTGCGAATAGATGTTGTTGGGCACATCCACGCCCACCATCTCGGGGCGGAACTGGGCATTGCCCTCGATCTGCTCTCGCGGGATCACACCCGCCCGCAAAATGTCCTGGCCGTGGTAAATGTCATGGATGAAGCGGTTGAGTGCCGTGACGCGCTGCACCAGACCGGCCTCCATGCTTTTCCATTCGTGCGCCGGAATGATGCGCGGGATCAGATCAAAAGGGATCAGGCGCTCGGTGCCCGAGCCATCTTCGTCCTTGTCCCCATAGACAGCAAAGGTGATGCCCACCCTGCGGAAGATGACTTCGGCCTCTTCGCGGCGCGAGCGCATGAGCTGCGGGTCCTGCGCGGCCAGCCACTGGGCATAGGCCTCGTAGTGGGGTCGGCATTCGCCCAGGTCCTGGGCCTCGGGCAGGCGGGCATACATTTCATCGAATCGGCGCATGAACAACTCTCCTGAGACCCTCTCAAGCAAGTTGCATACCTGCATGCACGCACAAGCCGCTCAGGGCATCGGGTCATGGCGCCAATAGCGGCGCGTGGCAGTGCGTTCACAACGCAGCAGGTCGGGCTCGTCACTGCGCCAAAGCGCCGCGCCACAGTGCGATGACTGGAACCAATGCACACCGCGTTCTTGGTAACGCTGGACCACCGCAGGTGCCGGATGGCCAAAACGGTTGCGGTAACCCACCTGCGCCAGAGCCAGCCGGGGTTGCAGCGCGTCCAAAAACGCAGCGCTGGACGAGGTTTTGCTGCCGTGGTGCGGCACCAGCAGCAGGTCAACGGGCGACAGTCCACGGGCCAGCAATTCGTGCTCTTGTGTCGCCTCGATGTCGCCCGCCAACAGCGCCGAAGCCCCCGCGCCCTGCACGCGCAGCACGCAACTCAGGGCATTGGGCTTGGGCGCAGTGGACTGCGCCAGTGGGTGCAGCACCTCGAACTGCACCCCATCCCATGCCCAACGCTGTCCCGCCTGGCAGCGCACATGCTCCGGCCTTTGGGCCAGCGGGTGCGTGGCTTCCAGCGATGACCACAGCTGTGCCTGCGGCTGCATGGCCAGCACCGCAGCGGCCCCGCCGGTGTGGTCGCTGTCGCGGTGGCTGAGCATGAGCATGTCCAGCGGCTCATTGGACTGCGAGAGCAAAGGCACCAGCACGCGGTGACCCGCATCGCTCTCGGGCGAATAGCGCGGCCCCGCGTCGTACAACAGCGTGTGGTGGGCGGTGCGCAGCAGCACCGCATTGCCCTGCCCCACATCGGCGGCCAACAGCTCAAACGCCCCGGGTGGCGGGCGTGGGTTCTGCCACAGCAAGGCCGGCAACAAAGCCAGCGCGCCCCACAGCCGCCAGGCCCACGGCCAGGGCAGACAGCACAGTGCTGCACCGGCTGTGGCCAGCGCCGCCAAAGGCCAAGGCGGCATGGCCAATCGCCAGCTGGCCAACGGCCAAGTGGCCAGCCATGCCAGGCCTGCCATCAATGGCTCCAGCAGTGCAGCGGCCACCTGCCAGGCCGTGGGCCAGAGCACACCCAGCAAGGCCAAGGGCGTGACCAGGGCACTGACCCAAGGAATGGCCACCAGGTTGGCCAGCATGCCCACCCAGGACAGCTGCCCAAAAAACAACAAACCCAAAGGTGCCAGCGCCAAAGAGATGAGCCATTGCTCGCGCCACAAGCCCCATGCACGCACCAGCAAGGCACGCACCGCACCAGTCGGGTGCGCATTCGCCCGCACCACCCCGGTGCCCGTCAGCATCAACACCCCCACCGCGACGAAACTCAGCCAAAAGCCAGCCTGCAACATGGCCCAGGGGTCGAGCACCAAGACCACCACACCCGCCGCAGCCCACACCAGCGCGGCAGGCCAATGGCGCGCTTGCCAACGCAAGAGCGTGACCACGCCCAGCATCCAGACCGTGCGCTGCGCAGGCACGCCCCAGCCGCTGAACAGCGCGTAAGCGCAAGCCACCGCCCAACCGCCCCAGGCCGACACCCACGGCGCGGGCCAATGCAGCGCCCAAACCCAACCCCAGCGCGCACTGCGCCGCCACAGCGCCGCCAGCAGCCGCGAAACCAGCACGCCCAGCAGCGTCACATGCAGGCCCGAGATGCTCATCAGATGCGCCACACCCGTGACCCGAAACACCTCCCATGCGCTGCGGTCAATCGCCGCCTGGTCGCCCACCACCAAGGCGGCCAACACACCCGCCACCGTCTCGGGCAAACGCCCGTCCAGCAGCCGCTCGCGCACGCGCTGACGCGCCCACTCCACGGGGTGCCGCCCGGTCTGTGCCAGCCGCTGGGGCGGTGGGTCATGGGCACCCTGGCGCACATAGCCCGTGGCGCGGATGCCCTGCTCCCAGAGCCACAGCTCGTAATCAAAGCCGCGCGGGTTGATGTGGCCGTGCGCCGCCTTCAGGCGCACACGCAAGCGCCAGCGCTCGCCAGGCCACACCGTCTCTGGCTGCTGGGCTTGCGCGCTGTCTTTGCTTGACGCGCCATACCAGCCCAGGTACAGCAGGTGGGGCACCTGCACCGCCTGGCCTTGCAGGCGAGCCTCTTCCACCACAAAACGAAAGCGCCAGCCGATGTCTTGCGGCTGGGCCATGGCCACCACGCGGCCCACCACATCCAGGTCGCGCCCCTCCAGCGAGGGGTCTATGGGCTCGGGCATGGCGCACGCATGCAAGCCCGTGATGCCCCAGGCCAAACAGCCCAGGCCCCACACACGCCCGATGCGCCAGCGCAGGAGCAGCCAGGCGCCCGCCCCCAGCAACGCGGCCAGCGCATAGCCCCCTGCAGGCCACAGCACGGGCTGCTGCAGCTGCAAAGCCATGCCAAACACCCCGGCCAGCACAAGCCAGGGCCAGCGGATCGCAGGCGGTGGTGGTGTCACGTTGTCTCCCTGTGCGCGCCTGGCCTTGGGTGCTGGCGCGTCTCTTGCTAGTTGTGCTGGCATTTAAGCATTCCCCGCTGTCACCGTCGAGTCCGCGCATGTCCATCCACGTTGCCCTGCACCACGTCACCGAATACCACTACGACCGACCCATCGAACTCGGCCCCCAGGTGGTGCGCCTGCGCCCTGCCCCGCACAGCCGCAGCCGCGTCCTGTCCTACAGCCTGCGCGTGGAGCCGGGCCAGCACTTCGTCAATTGGCAGCAAGACCCCTTTGCCAACTTTCAGGCGCGGCTGGTCTTTCCCGAAAAAACCACCCACTTCAAAGTCACCGTCGATCTGGTGGCCGAAATGGCGGTCTACAACCCGTTCGACTTTTTTCTGGAGCCTTCGGCCGAAACCGTGCCGCTCACCTACGCCAGCGAACTGCAAGACGAACTGGCGCCCTACTTGCTGTGCGCCCCCGAACTGGCCAAGGCCAAGCTGTTTCAGAGCTACCTGGCCCGCATTGACCGCAAGGCGCAACGCACCATCGACTTTCTGGTGGGCCTCAACCAGCAACTGCAAGCCGACATCAGCTACCTGATCCGCATGGAGCCGGGGGTACAGACACCCGAAGAGAGCCTGCAAAAAGGCAGTGGCTCCTGCCGCGACTCGGCCTGGCTGATGGTTCAGCTTTTGCGTCACCTGGGCCTGGCCGCGCGCTTTGTCTCGGGCTACCTGATCCAGCTGGCCCCTGACGTGAAAGCCCTGGACGGCCCCAGCGGCACCGAGGTGGACTTCACCGACCTGCACGCCTGGTGCGAGGTGTACCTGCCCGGTGCCGGCTGGGTGGGGCTGGACCCGACCTCGGGCTTGCTGGCCGGTGAAGGCCACATTCCACTGGCCTGCACGCCGCAGCCGTCCAGCGCAGCCCCCATTGAAGGTCTGATCGACGAATGCGAAGTCGAGTTCGCACACGACATGCAGATCACGCGCATTTACGAATCGCCCCGCGTGACCCGCCCCTACAGCGACGCGCAATGGGCGCAGGTGCTGGCCCTGGGTGAACAGGTGGACGCGCAACTGCAAGCCGGTGATGTGCGCCTGACCATGGGCGGCGAGCCCACCTTTGTCTCGGTCTACAACCGCGACGCCGCCGAATGGAACACCGACGCGCTCGGCCCCACCAAACGCGGCCTGGCCACCGAACTGGTGCACAAGCTGCGCGCCGAATACGGCCAGGGCGGCTTTCTGCACTTTGGCCAGGGCAAGTGGTATCCGGGCGAGCAGTTGCCGCGCTGGGCGCTGTCGATCTATTGGCGAACCGACGGCGAGCCCGTCTGGCACGACCCCACGCTGTTTGCCGACGAACGCCAGCCCCACCGCTACACCAGCGAAGACGCCCGGCGGTTCATGCACACCCTGTGCGGCCAACTGGGCCTGAGCGACCGGTACGTTCAGCCCGGTTACGAAGACACCTGGTACTACCTCTGGCGCGAACGCCGCTTGCCGGTCAACGTCGACCCGTTTGATTCGCGGCTGGATGACGAGCTGGAGCGGGTGCGGCTGCGCCGCGTCTTCCAGCAAGAACTCGACAGCGTGATCGGTTACGCCTTGCCCATTCAAGCAGAGGACGTGTCGCTCGGCGGCCCGCGCTGGACCACCGGCCCCTGGTTCTTCCGCGACGAGCGCATGTACCTGATCCCGGGCGACTCGCCCATGGGCTACCGCCTGCCGCTGGACACCCTGCCCTGGGTGAGCGAGGGCGACTACCCCTGGTCGTTCGCGCAAGACCCGTTTGCGCCCCGCCAGCCATTGCCCACCAGCGCCAGCATTCGCCAGCAACACAACGCCGCCCGCGACAACGCGCACGGCATGGCGCAGCCATCGCACGCGCAGATGGGAGAAACGCGCCGCCCCGAGCGCTTCGAGTCGGCCGCCTGGATCACCCGCACCGCCCTGGTGGTCGAGGCCCGCGACCCCATGCGGGCCAACGGCCCGCAGGCCGAGCGCGCGCAAGGTGGCCAGGCTTCGCAGCTGTACGTCTTCATGCCGCCGCTGGCGCACCTGCAGGACTATCTGGCCTTGCTGAGCGCCGTTGAAGCCACCGCCAGCGAACTCGGCATGCAGATCGTGCTGGAGGGCTACCCGCCACCGCGTGATGCGCGCCTCAAGCTCTTGCAGGTCACGCCCGACCCCGGCGTGATCGAGGTCAACATCCACCCCGCGCACAACTGGAAGGAGCTGGTGGCGCACACCGAGTTCCTCTACAAAGCCGCTTTCGAGTCACGCCTGTCCGCCGAGAAGTTCATGCAGGACGGCCGCCACACCGGCACCGGTGGCGGCAACCACATGGTGATGGGCGGGGCCACGCCCGCCGACAGCCCCTTCTTGCGCCGCCCCGAGCTGCTGGCCAGCCTGATCCTGTATTGGCACAACCACCCGTCGCTCAGCTACCTGTTCAGCGGCCTGTTCATCGGCCCGACCAGCCAGGCGCCGCGTGTGGACGAAGCGCGCAACGACCAGGTGTATGAGCTGGAGATCGCGCTGCGCGAGATCGCGGCCAACCGCCGGACCTACGGCCAGGACATGCCCCCGTGGCTGGTGGACAGGGCGCTCAGAAACATCCTGATCGACGTCACCGGCAACACCCACCGCAGCGAGTTCTGCATCGACAAGCTCTACTCGCCCGACAGCGCTACAGGCCGCCTGGGCCTCTTGGAGCTGCGCGCTTTCGAGATGCCGCCGCATGCGCGCATGAGCATCGTGCAGCAACTCTTGCTGCGCGCCCTGGTCGCCCGCTTCTGGGACGAGCCCTGCACCGCGCCCGTGACGCGCTGGGGCACCGAGCTGCACGACCGTTTCATGATGCACCACTGGATCAAACAGGACTTCGACGATGTGCTGACCGAACTGGGCGATTCGGGCTTTCACTTTGACCCGGCCTGGTTCGCACCGCATTTCGAATTCCGCTTCCCCAAGGTCGGCAGTGTGAATGTGGACGGCATGGTGCTCACGCTGCGCAATGCGCTCGAACCCTGGCACGTCATGGGCGAGGAAGGCGCGATTGGGGGAACGGTTCGCTATGTGGATTCGTCGCTCGAACGCATCGAGGTGCATGTGAATGGCATCAACCCTTCACGGCACACCGTCACCGTCAATGGACACAGCCTGCCGCTGCAGCCCACCGGCGTGGCGGGTGAATGGGTGGCCAGCGTGCGCTACAAGGCCTGGAACCCGCCGTCTGCCCTGCACCCCAGCGTGGGCGTGCACGCGCCACTCACGCTGGACATTGTGGACACCTGGATGAAACGGTCCCTGGGGGGCTGCCAGTACCACGTGGCCCACCCCGGCGGGCGCAACTACGACACCCTGCCCGTCAACGCCTATGAAGCCGAAAGCCGCCGCCTGGCACGCTTCTTCCGTATGGGCCACACGCCCGGCCCCATGGCCGGGGTGCAGGCCACGGTGGGCGTGCCCGCCAGCCGCGAATTCCCTTTCACGCTGGATTTGCGATGAAACCGGGGTGTCCAGCAGCGACAATCGGCGCATGTCCGAAGCCCCCCTTTCGTCCGTCAAAACCGATGCCCCGCAGGACGCCATGAGCTGGCTGCGTGAACACGCCCAGGCGGCGCCAGCTGGCCATTGGGACGAACTGCGAGACCGTCTGAGCGGCGCCCAGGCCGAAGCGGCAGCGCCCGCAGGCCTGTGGGCCGACTTCATCTCGCGCCTCGGCCCCGAAGGTCTGGCCGGGCTGAATGCCCGCATGGCCAATCTGCGCCGCCAGGTGCACGACAACGGCATCACCTACAACGTCCACACCCAGGCCGATGGCCCCCAGCGCCCCTGGGCGCTGGACCTGTTCCCGCTCATGATCGAAGCGGCCGACTGGCAGCAGATCGTGCAAGGCGTGCGCCAGCGCATGGCCTTGCTCGAACACATCATGCAGGACGCCTACGGCCCGCAAGCACTGGTGGCCCAGGGCCTGCTGCCCGCTGCGCTGGTGCAGGGCCATCCGGGCTACCTGCCGCCCATGCATGGCGCGCCCGCCGTGGGGGGGCGCTACCTGAGCCTGGTCGCGTTTGACCTGGCACGCGGGCCCGATGGCCTGTGGTGGCTGCTCTCGCAACGCACGCAAGCGCCTTCGGGTCTGGGCTACCTGCTGGAAAACCGGCTGATCGTCTCGCGCCTGTTTCCCGAGGCTTTCGAGGCATTGCCCGTGCAGCGCCTGGCCAGCACCTACCAGGCGCTGGTCGAAGGCCTCAAGGCCCGCAGCCCGGTGGCCGAAGGTGAAGCCCCGCACATCGCCCTGCTCACCCCCGGCCCTTACAACGAAACCTATTTCGAGCACGCCTACCTGGCCCGCTACCTGGGCCTGACGCTGGTGCAGGCCGACGACCTGACGGTGCGCGAAGACAAGTTGTATTTGAAAACCCTGCAAGGCCTGCAGCGGGTGCATGGCCTGCTCAAGCGGGTGGACGACACCTGGCTGGACCCGCTGGAGCTGCGTGCCGACTCGGCGCTGGGCGTGCCCGGCCTCTTGCAGGCGGTGCGCAGCGGTCAGCTGCTGGTGGCCAACACACCGGGCTCGGGCTTTCTCGAATCGAACGCGCTGCTGGGTTTCATGCCCGCGCTGGCCCAGCACATCCTGGGCGAAGAACTGGTGCTGCCCGCCATCCCCAGCTGGTGGTGTGGCGAAGCCGCCGCCTTGCCCGAAGCCATTGCCCACCTGACCGACCTCGCACACGGCGGCATCGTCAAGCCCACCTACCCCAGCGAAGGGGCACGCCAAGGCTTTGAACCCCGGCTGGGCAAACAAATGACACCCGGCGAGCGCGACGAATGGGTCGAGCGCATCCTGCACGAGCCCGAGGCGCACACCGTGCAGTCGTGGCTGCCCTTGGCCCACCAGCCCATCTGGGACGACCGCGTGGCCAGCAGCGAAGCCCTGCAGACACGCCCAGCCATCTTGCGGGTGTTTGCCGTGGCAGACAGCACAGGCCAATGCCAGGTGCTGCCCGGCGGCCTGGCGCGGCTGGGCACGCCCTCGGGCATCGCATCCATGCGCCGTGGCGGCAGCAGTGCCGACGTCTGGGTGCAGGCCCCCGACCGCAACGCGGTCGAAACCTTCAGCCTGCTGGGCCAGCCCGCCACCACCATGGCACGACAGCGCCTGGTCACCAGCCGCGCCGCAGAAAACCTGTTCTGGATGGGCCGCTACACCGAGCGCACCGAAAACACCCTGCGCCTGGCCCGCCTGACGCTGGACGTGCTGGGCAGTGAAAACCAGAGCCATGTGCGCCTGTTGCAATGGCTCTCTCAGATGGCCCAGAGCCACGGTCTGGTACCCAAGGCCACACCGTCGGCACGGCAGTCGCTGCGCGTGTTCGAGCGGTCTTTGGTGCACAGCCTGTGGGATACCCAGGAAGCCACCAGCGTGGGCTTCAACCTGCGCGCCCTGGTGCGCTCGGCCTCGGCAGTGCGCGAGCGCCTGTCGCCCGAACACTGGCAAATGCTGCAGCAGACCGAAACCGACTTTTTCCATGCCCTGCTGGCCCACGACCGCATGCGCCCCAACCGCTTGCCGCCCAGCCCCGTGGTGCAACGCGCGCTGCAAACCACCAGCCAGCACCTGGCCGCACTGACCGGCGCCCAGACCGACCGCATGGTGCGCGACGACGGCTGGCGCCTGCTGTCCATGGGCCGCCACATCGAGCGCCTGGACTTTCTGGCGGCCGCACTGGAACAAGCACTGAATGCCCAGCTGCTCAAGGAGCAAGCGGGCTTTGACGCGGTGCTGCAGCTGTTTGACAGCACCATCAGCTTTCATGCCCAGTACCAGCAAAACCGCAGCCCGCAGGCCCTGGTGGAACTGCTGGTCACCCACCCTGACAACCCGCGCTCGCTGGCCTGGGTGGCCCAGACCCTGCGCGCGCGGCTGCTGCGCATGGAACACCTGGCCAACGGCGCCACCCACCCGCTGGCCGCGCTGCTGCCCGCGCGCCAGACCCAAGCCGCGCTGGCCACCGAAGCCACAGACCTCTGGCCTGTGGGCCACCCCAGCCCGGCGCCGCTGCTCAAGCGCCTGACCGGCTACCAACACAGCGCCCAGCAAATTTCGGACGGGCTGTCTGCCCTCTTCTTCACCCACAGCGGCCCGCCCGCACACAGCGTCAGCCTCTGAGCGCACGCCGCCGTCCATGCTTTTGACCGTCCAGCACGACACCGTCTACGACTACGAATACCCGGTCGAGACCGCACACCACACGGCGCACCTGCAGCCCCGCCCCAGCGCCTGCCAAAGCATTGAGGCGTTTGCGCTGGACGTGCACCCCACAGCGGCCCACCTGCGCCAGGCGCTGGACGCCTTTGGCAACCACCAGGCCTGGTGGTCTTATGCACAGGCCCACACCCAGCTGCGCGTGAGCGCGCACAGCCGCATCAGCACCCGTGCCCCGCTGGCGCTGACCAGCAAGCAAAGCTGGGAATCGGTGCGCGAGCATTTTCTGTACCGATCGGGCCAGGGGGCTGACCCCCAAAGCCACCTGGCGTTTGCGTCGCACCACGCGCCCGTGCATGCCGAGTTTTCGGCTTATGCGCTGCGCTGCTTCACGCCCAAACGCAGCTTGCAAGAGGCCGCCGTGGCGCTGACACGGCAAATCCACCGCGACTTCAAATACGCCAGCCAGAGCACCGACATCCACACCCCCGCCCTCACGGCGCTGCAAAACCGCAAAGGCGTCTGCCAGGACTTTGCCCATGTGCTGATCGCCTGCCTGCGCTCGCTCGGGCTGGCCGCACGCTATGTGAGCGGCTACCTGCTCACCCGCCCCCCCGAAGGCCAGCCCCGGCTGGTGGGCGCCGACGCATCGCACGCCTGGGCATCGGTGTATGTACCCGAACTGGCGAGCAGCCCCTGCGGCGGCTGGCTGGACCTGGACCCCACCAACGACCGCTGGGGCTTTGGCACCCCCGGCGAAGACTTTGTGACCGTGGCCTGGGGCCGCGACTTTGCCGATGTGTCCCCCCTGCGCGGCGTGCTGCAAGGCGGGCAGTCGCACACGCTCAAAGTTGCCGTCAGCGTGACGCCGCAGGACGAGCCCGAGGGGGAAACCCCATGAGCTGGATCGCCCGCCTGAACCTGGACTACAGCCTGGAAGCAGGCCGCAGCGTGGCCCGCCATGCGCACGACGGGCCGCTGCGCATCTTGCAAAGCCTCTACCCAGAGGGTGACCGCATTTGCCACAACGTGCTGGTGCACCCACCCAGCGGGCTGGTGGGTGGCGACACGCTGGACATGCATGTGACGGTGGGCGCAGGCGCGCACGGCCTGGTGACCACACCCGGCGCCACGCGCTTTTACAGAAGCGAAGCCGGCCTGGCCACGCAGCAAGTGCATGCCCGCCTGCAAGACGGCGCACGGCTGGAATGGCTGCCGCTCGAAGCCCTGGCCTACAGCGGCTGCGACGCGCTCAACCTGGCCCGCTTTAGCCTCGCGCCCACAGCAGAACTCATGACCTGGGACCTGACCGCCCTGGGCCTGCCCAACGCCCAGCAACCCTTTGTGGCCGGGCGGTTTCAGCAGCATCTGGAGATAGAAGGCCACGACGGCCCCATTTGGCTGGAGCGCGGCACGGTGGACGCGCAAGACGAACGCCTGATGAACGGGCCGCTGGGCCTGGCCGGGCAACGCTGCATGGCCACGCTGGTGTTTGCCGCAGGCAGCGCCATCGCGCCTGAACGGGTTGAAGCCGCGCTCGATGCCGCCCGCACTGCGCTCGACGCTAGCCCCCTGCGCATGCAGGCTGGGGCCACGCAGCCGCACCCGCAAGTCATCGTGCTGCGCGTGCTGGCCCCAGTGGTCGAGCCCGCCATGCAGCTGCTGCGGCCGGTATGGGCGGCGTGGCGGCAGGTGTTGTGGGGCTTGCCGGGGAATGTGCCGAGGCTGTGGAATTTGTAACTATCGAATGAACTGCACCGACTAGAACCAGACGCTATTTATGACGAATTATCCGTTGTGGATAATTTGAAATAAACGAATTGTTTTCGATCAAAATACCAAAGAAATGCAACCGTCAAGGAATCCTTGACGGTTCAACCCATGAACAGCCCCGTTGCTTGGCGCGGATCAGCTATATACAATCGCCGTATACAATTCTTCAGGGGGTCACCATGTCCATCGGCACTGTTTTCGTCAACAACCGCACCCAGGCCGTTCGGCTCCCTTTGGACGTGCGTCTGCCCGAGGGCGTCCAAAAGGTGGAGATACGCGCCAAAGGCAACGAGCGCATCATCTCCCCCCTGGGCCAAACTTGGGACAGCTTCTTTCTGGGTGGCCCCACCGTGAGCGACGACTTTCTGCCCGAGCGCGCCAGCCAGCACCAGCCGGAACGGGAAGCGCTCTGATGCTGCGTTACCTGCTGGACACCAACATCGTCATCTACGTGTTGAAGCGGCGACCTGTCGAGGTGCTTTCCACCTTCAACGCCAACGCCAGCCGCATGGCCATGTCCTCCATCACCCTGGCCGAACTCTTGCACGGCGCGGAGAAAAGCAGCCGCGTGAGCGAGAACCTGGCCGCCATCGAGGACTTTTGCAGCCGCCTCGAAGTTCTGCCCTACGGCCCCAAGGCCGCGCAGCATTACGGCGCCATTCGCGCTGCTCTGGAAAAACTCGGCCAGCCTATTGGCGTGAACGACATGCACATTGCAGCGCACGCCCGCAGCGAAGGCCTGGTGCTGGTGACCAACAACATGGGGGAGTTTGCACGGGTGCCTGCGCTGGAAGCAGAGAACTGGGTTCAGACAGCGCAGTGATTGACGAGGAACGTGCCCAAGTTGTGGAATCTTTAAGCTGCACAATACCGTCTGGCAAAGGTGAGGCCGAAAGAAAACAGGGGACGGTATGAGTGAGCTGATCATTTATCAGAGCGACGACGGCAAGGCCCGGGTGCAGTTTCGGGCCATCGACGGTAGCCTGTGGCTCACCCAACTGCAGCTGGCCGAGCTGTATGGCGTGACAGTGGCCAACGTCAACATCCACCTGCGCAAGATCGTGCAAGAGGGCGAATTGGCCTCCGAGGCAGTTATTAAGCGGGACTTAATACCTGCCGCCGACGGTAAACGCTACCCCACCAAACTCTACCGACTGGACATGGTGCTGGCAGTGGGCTACCGCGTGCGCTCGGTGCGCGGCACCCAGTTTCGCCAATGGGCCACAGCACATCTCACCGAATACCTGGTCAAAGGCTTCGTCATGGACGACGAACGCCTCAAGAACCCCAGTGGCTGGGATTACTTTGACGAACTGCTGGCGCGCATTCGCGAGATTCGCGCGTCCGAAAAGCGCTTCTACCAAAAGGTGCGTGAGCTGTTTGCCCTGAGCAGTGACTACCAGGCCAACGAACAGTCTGCCCAGCTCTTCTTTGCCGAGGTGCAGAACAAACTGCTCTACGCCGTGACGCAGCACACCGCAGCCGAAATCATACGCGACCGGTCCGACGCCAGCGCCCCCAACATGGGCCTGACCACATGGGAAGGCAGCCGCGTGCGCAAGGCCGACGTCATCGTGGCCAAAAACTACCTGAGCGCCGAAGAGGTGGACACCCTCAACCGGCTGGTCGTCATCTTTCTGGAACAGGCCGAACTGCGGGCCAAAGACCGCCAACCCCTCACGCTGGACTACTGGCGCCAGAACGTGGACCGTCTGCTGAGCTTCAACGACAAGCCCATCCTGCAGGGCAGCGGCAAGCTGAGCAATGAGCGGGCGAAGCAGATCGCCCACGAACGCTACGATAGCTTTGATGCCCAGCGCCGGCAATCTGAAGCACTGGCCGCCGATGCTGAAGACTTGAAAGCCCTGGAAGCGGTGGCCAAAAAGAAGCCTCCATCATCTCGATAAGCCAGCGAATCAGTACCTGATAATCCATCAGAACTGTTGAAGCTGCTTGAATCGACCCAGAGCCTGTAGGCACCCACTGCACCGCAACCATCGCACACAAACTTGATCAAGTTTTCGTGATCAAAAAAACCAAGACCGTCCATCGTGAACAAGCAACAACTCGCCGCAAAAATCTGGGAATCAGCCAACCAGATGCGCTCCAAGATTGAGGCCAATGAATACAAGGACTACATCCTTGGGTTCATCTTCTACAAATACCTCTCCGACAAATTGGTTCGATTTGCAATAGACGAGGACTTTAGCGAAGAGGACCTTCGGGCACTCTCTGAAGATGACACCGAAACAGTTGAGCACATCAAGGGCAGCATCGGCTACTTCATCGCATACCGTCATCTGTTCTCCACATGGATCGAAGCCAAGACCGATTTTGATGTCTCGCATGTACGTGATGCCCTGTCTGCCTTCAGCCGCCTGATTCATCCGAACCACAAGCGCCTATTCGAGGGCATCTTCAAGACCTTGGAAACCGGCCTGAGCAAGCTGGGCGATACCGCGGCCAAGCAAACCAAGGCGATCAGTGATCTGCTTCAGCTGATCAAAGACATCCCCATGGATGGCAAGCAGGGCTACGACGTGCTCGGCTTCATCTATGAGTACCTCATTGGCATGTTCGCCGCCAATGCAGGCAAAAAGGCGGGCGAGTTCTACACCCCGCATGAGGTGTCCGTGCTGATGTCTGAGGTCATCGCGCACCACCTGAAAGACCGCGAGACCATCCAGATCTACGACTCCACCAGCGGCTCGGGCTCGCTGCTGCTCAACATCGGTCAGGCCATCGCCAAACACATGGGCAACAAAGACAGCATCAAGTACTACGCCCAAGAGCTGAAGGAGAACACCTACAACCTCACGCGCATGAACCTAGTCATGCGCGGCATCCTCCCAGGCAACATCGTCACGCGCAACGCGGACACGCTGGAAGACGACTGGCCCTACTTCGACGAGCAAGACCCGGTCAATAGCTACAACCCGCTGTACCTGGACGCAGTGGTGTCCAACCCGCCCTACTCACAGAAGTGGGACCCAAAGCACAAAGACACTGATCCGCGCTACGCCCGCTTCGGTGTGGCCCCCAAGTCCAAGGCCGATTACGCCTTCCTGCTGCACGACCTGTACCACCTGAAGCCCAACGGCATCATGGCCATCGTCCTGCCTCACGGCGTGCTGTTCCGGGGTGGTGAAGAAGGCGTCATCCGCAAGCAGCTGATCGAGAACGACCACCTCGAAACCATCATCGGCCTGCCCTCCAACATCTTCTTTGGCACGGGCATCCCAACCGTCATCCTCGTGCTTCGGCAAAAGCGCGAAGACAGCGATGTGCTGTTCGTGGACGCCTCCAAGAGCTTCGCCAAAGAAGGCAAGAACAACAAGCTGCGCGCCTGCGACATCAAGAAGATCACCGACGTGGTGGTCGCCCGTGCCACTGTGCCCGACTTCAGCCGCCTGGTGCCCAAGACGGAGCTGCAAAGCGAGGCCAACGACTACAACCTCAACATCCCGCGCTACGTCGATTCGTCCGAGCCGCCCGAGAGCTGGGACCTGTACGCCTCGATGTTCGGCGGCATTCCGCTGAGCGAGCTGGACGCGCTAGCGGACTACTGGAAGGCCTTCCCCAGCTTGCGCGCGGCCCTGTTCACCCTGGACGGCACGCCTTACGCCCAGGCGAAGGTCGATGACCTGGCTGCGGCCGTGAGCCAGCACCTTGAAGTGACGAAGTTCAACGAGGACTTCAAGCGTGCGTTCGACGGCTTCAAGCCCTGGCTGCACAGCGAGCTGATCGGCAAGATGCTCTCTCTGCAGGTTCCTCGCCAGGAAGCGTTGATCTGCGACCAGCTGTTCGAGCGCTTGGCCAAGGTCGGAACGGTGCCCCTCATCGACAAGTACCAAGCCTATCAGGTCCTCGACGACCACTGGCAGCCTATCGCCGTGGATCTGGAAATCCTGCAGACCGAGGGCTTTGACGCCTCTCGTGTGGTCGACCCGAACTTTGTCGTTAAGAAGAAGGACGGCAAGGAGGTGGAGGTGCAGGAGGGCTGGAAAGGGCGCATCTTGCCCTTTGACCTGGTTCAAAAGACCCACTTCTCTGGAGAGCTAGATGCACTTCGTCAGTCCGAGTTGAGGCTGGATGAAATCGGCTCAATTTTGGGAGGAATCATCGAGAGCTTGTCGGAGGTGGACGGGGAATACTCGGTACTTAATGGCTCCAACGACAAGTTCGCTATCGCCGAAGTTAAGAATGAGCTCAAGGACCAGTTGGGCGACGTAGTCACGGACGAGATTCTGGCCTTGCAGGCATACCTTGACCTGCTTGCCTCGAGCGCTTCTAAACAAGATAAGTTGGCGTTCATTGCCAAGCATCAAGAGGTCGACTGGGCACAGATCCCAGCGAACAAGGATGGCACTTTCGGAAAACCCAAAGTTGAAGCTCGCATCGTCGAACTTCAAAGCGAACTCGATTTTCCTGACGACACGTTTGCCGCCAAGTTGATTAAAGCGCTCGCGTTGCTCGATGAGGAGAAGGAGCTCAAAGATCTTCAGAAAGAACGAGCGGCGGCACTGCATCAGAAGACCAAAACAACCATTGAGGCACTAACTGATGAGCAAGTGCATGAACTGCTGGCCATCAAGTGGATTGCACCGATGCTGGATGAACTGCACCGCCTGCCTGGCTTGGTCATGGATGGCGTGATAGGCAAGCTGGAAGCCTTGGTTGAGAAGTACCAGATCACCTATGCCGACAACGCCCGCGACATCAGGAAGGCAGAGGAAGCACTGGTGACCATGCTGGGCGAACTGGGCGGAGGGGAGTTCGACCTCAAGGGCATTGAGGAACTGAAGACCCTGTTGGCGGGGAACTGACATGGCAGACCAGATCACTGGCAAGGCGCCGCGCATTCGCTTCAAGGCGTACAGCGAGCCGTGGGCGGATGAAAAGATTGGCGACGTCCTCGCCGAGAAGCGTCGCCCTATCGTTTTGGAGGACGATCAACGCTACGAGCTCATCACGGTCAAGCGTCGTAACGAGGGCGTCGTTTCCCGCGGCCACCTGCTGGGCCGCGACATCTTGGTGAAGAACTACGCCCTGCTCAAGGCGGGCGACTTCGTCATTTCCAAGCGTCAGGTGGTCCACGGGGCGACCGGCATCGTGCCGCCCGAGTTGGATGGCGCCATCGTATCGAACGAGTATCTGACCGCCGTCGACAGTGAGAAGCTACTCACGGGGTTCCTCACTATTGTGGCGGGCTTACCCCCGATGCGCAGGAAGTTCTTTCTGAGTTCCTACGGCGTGGACATCGAGAAGCTTTTTTTTGATGCCGGAGACTGGAAGAGGCGAACGATAGCCGTACCGCCCGTTGACGAGCAAATCCGCATCAGCAGCTTATTTAGAGAGCTTGATCAGCTTGCGAATCTCTATCAGGTTAAGTACGCAAAAGCTTTGTCCGTTCGAGATGGAATGCTCCAGAAGATGCTCCCGAAACCTGGAGAAACTGAACCAGAGCTGCGGTTTAAAGCATTTAAGGGTGCTTGGGGGCAAAAGAAGTTTGGGGACTTTTTCGAATATCAGAGGCCTGATAAATATATTGTGGAAGGTACTGATTATTCCAACAAGCACAGAGTACCTGTCCTAACCGCCAATAAGGCGTTCATACTTGGATACACCAATGAGACGAGGTCGTTTAACAAGCCGTGCCTCATTTTTGATGACTTCACACTCGAGGCGAAGTATGTTGACTTCCCTTTCATGGTTAAGTCATCTGCCATCAAGATTTTGACAATTAGAGACGAAGCGGCAGACGACCTGTACTTTTCACTTCTTTCTTTGAGAAATGCGCGAATTGAGAAAATGGGGCACGCCCGTCACTACATTGGCGTCGTTCAATCTACTCTAGGCAGTCGTCCAGAACTGGGTGAGCAAAAAAGAATCAGCGCTTACTTCAGGACCTTGGACAATTTGATATGCAAATATGCGTTGCTTGCAGATCGGCTTCAGCAGATTAAAGCCGCCTGCCTACACCTCATGATTGCCTAAAGGCCCGCCGACAATGACCAACTTTGCCAATGAGTCTGACTTTGAAGCTGCGGTCGTCCACGAGCTTCGCCAGCGCGGCTGGGGTGAGTTGGAGGTCATCAAGTGCCCCAGCGAGGCAGACCTGCTGGCTAACTGGAAGCAGATCCTCTTCGAAAACAACCGCAGCAAAGACCGGCTGAACGAGGTGCCGCTTACCAATAGCGAAATGCAGCAGGTGATGGAGCAGATCGTCGCCCTGCGCACGCCGCTGAAGCTGAACGGCTTCATCAACGGCAAGACAGTAGCCATCACGCGGGACAACCCGGCTGACACGCTGCACTTCGGCAAAGAGGTGAGCCTGAAGGTCTACGACCGGCACGAGATTGCCGCCGGGCAAAGCCGCTACCAGATTGCCCAGCAGCCCCGCTATGCGCGCGCCTCTGAGTTGCAGCATGACCGCCGGGGTGACCTGCTGCTGCTGATCAACGGCATGCCGGTGATCCACATCGAGCTGAAGAGGAGCGGTGTGCCGGTCAGCCAGGCCTACAACCAGATTCAGAAGTACGCGCGCGAAGGCGTGTTCACCGGGCTGTTCTCGCTGGTTCAGATCTTTGTGGCCATGGAGCCTGGGGAGGCGCTGTACTTCGCCAACCCCGGGCCGGATGGCAAGTTCAACAAGGACTACGCCTTCCACTGGGCTGACTTCAACAACGAGCCCATCAACGACTGGAAGAGCTTCACTTCCAGCCTGCTGTCCATCCCGATGGCGCACCAGTTGATCGGCTTCTACACCGTGGCCGACGAGGCCGACGGTGTGCTGAAGGTGATGCGCAGCTACCAGTACTACGCCGCGCACGCCATCTCGGACAAGGTGGCCAAGACCGACTGGAAGAACCCGAACCGCCTGGGTGGCTACATCTGGCACACCACGGGCTCGGGCAAGACCATGACGAGCTTCAAGTCGGCCCAGCTCATCGCCAATTCCAAAGACGCCGACAAGGTGGTGTTCTTGCTGGACCGGGTGGAGCTTGGCACACAGACGCTGAAGGCCTACCGGGACTTTGCCGGTGACAGCAACCAAGTGCAGGCCACGGAGAACACCGGGGTACTGGTCAAGACGCTGAAGAGCACCGCGCCCGCCGACACCCTGATCGTCACGTCGATCCAGAAGATGAGCCGGATCACGGACGACGCCGATGGCCTGAAGGCGCACGACCTGGAAACCATGCGCGGCAAGCGCATCGTGTTCATCGTGGACGAGTGCCACCGCTCCACCTTCGGCGACATGCTGGCAGACATCAAAGCGAGCTTCTCAGGCGCAGTGTTCTTTGGCTTCAGCGGCACGCCCATCCACAAAGAGAACGTGCGCAAGGACAACACCACGACGGATGTCTTCGGTGATGAACTGCACCGCTACAGCATTGCCGACGGCATCCGCGACAAGAACGTGCTGGGCTTTGACCCCTACCAGGTTCTGACCTACCGTGACCGTGACCTACGGCAGGCGGTGGCGCTGGAGAGGGCCAAGGCGGCGACGGTGACCGAAGCGTTGGCAGACGAGGCGAAGAAGAAGGTCTTCAACTCGTACATGAACGACGTCCCGATGGCGGGCCACCGCGACGCGGCTGGCGAGTACCAGCGCGGCATTGAGGACCACCTGCCGAACGCCCAGTACGAGCGCGACAAGCACCGCCACGCCGTGCTGAAGGACATCGCCGACAACTGGGAGGTGCTGAGCCAGGCAGGGAAGTTTCACGCCATCTTTGCCACCAGCAGCATCACCGAGGCGATCATCTACTACCGCCTCATGAAGGAGCAGTGCCCCACGCTGAAGATCACCGCGCTGTTCGACCCGCACATCAGCGATGACGACACCGGCGGTACCGATCCAGCCTTCAAGGCAGAAGGACTGGAAGAGATCATCAAGGACTACAACGCCACTTATGGGCAGAAGTTCGACATGGGTACCCACGCGAACTTCAAGAAGGACCTGGCTGCGCGCCTGGCCCACAAGGCGCCTTACATCCGGGTCGAGGCCGAGCCCGAGAAGCGGCTGGATCTGCTGATCGTGGTGAACCAGATGCTGACCGGCTTCGACTCGAAGTGGGTCAATACGCTGTACTGCGACAAGCTGCTGGAGTATGAGAACATCATCCAGGCCTTCTCACGCACTAACCGGCTGTTCGGGCCAGACAAGCCGTTCGGCACCATCCGCTACTACCGCAAGCCGCACACGATGAAGCGTAACGTGGACGCAGCGGTGAAGCTTTACTCCGGGGACAAACCGATTGGCCTGTTTGCTGATCAATTGCCCCGCAACCTGGAGCGTTTGAACGACTGCTTCACCGAGATCAGCGCCATCTTCAGCGCGGCAGGCATCGCTGACTTTGCCAAGCTGCCCGATGACTTGGCGGTGCGGGCTGCCTTTGCCAAGCAGTTCAACCGGTTCAGCGCCATCTTGGAGGCCGCGAAGATCCAGGGCTTCACTTGGGACAAGTCGGTCTACGAGTTCGATACCGAGCCCAAGCAGTCGATTGCGGTCACCATCGCGAAGCTGCAGTACCTGACGCTGCTGCAGCGCTACAAGGAGCTTGGGGCAGGCGGTGGCGGTGCTGGCGAAAGCATCCCCTTCGACATCGACAGCCACATCACCGAGATCGACACTGGCAAGATCGACGCGGACTACATGAACTCGCGCTTTGCCAAGTACCTCAAGGAGTTGCAGAGCGGCGACGGGGCGTCCAGGGAAGCAACCCTTGCCGAACTGCATCGATCGTTCGCGTCGCTTTCACAGGAGGATCAGAAGTTCGCCGAGATCTTCTTGCATGACATCCAGCGTGGTGATGTGCAGATCGATCCCAATCGGACCTTCCGGGACTACCTCACCGACTACAAAGCAGCGGCTAAAGACAATGAAATTACTGCCATCGTTTCATTGCTAGGTCTCGACAAAGCGAAGCTGATCGCGCTAATAAATACACATGTCACTGAAGCCAACCTCAATGAATTTGGGCGATTTGATGACCTGAAGACAACGGTAGACAAACAAAAAGCAAAGGTCTACTTTGAGAAATTGGAAGGCACAACACTCCCGATGTCCAAAGTTAATATCAGGACGGCTAAGCTGTTGAGAGACTTTCTTCTTCAGGGCGGCATAGCGCCAAAGGACGCAGGACAAAAAAGACACTGAACAGCAGCAGTGATGGAGCTGAAATCAGTTTTTGACATCAACGCCCCTCAAATCGCCACCAGCTGCTGAATGTTCTTCGCCTTCATCTCGCTCCCCGGCCCGCTGGCGATCACCTCGCCGCGCTCCATGACCAGGTAGTCGTCGGCCAGTTCTTCGGCAAAGTCGTAGTACTGCTCGCACAGCAGGATCGCCATGCGCTGGCCTTGCAGGCCCACGTCGGCCAGTTGGCGGATGACGCGGCCAATGTCCTTGATGATGCTGGGCTGGATGCCTTCGGTCGGTTCGTCCAATATCAAGAGGCGCGGCTTGGCGGCCAGTGCGCGGGCAATGGCCAGCTGTTGCTGCTGCCCGCCAGACAGATCCCCGCCGCGGCGGTGCAGCATTTGCTTGAGCACCGGAAAG
>JACCEE010756271.1_pt1 | contig 46837 bp, 47 predicted proteins | sample 7449931 | NCBI WGS metagenome assembly JACCEE01 (sample SAMN15323457, study PRJNA562643) | freshwater metagenome | isolation source: river surface water | place: USA:Blue River Watershed | collected 2017-08-19 | reverse complement strand
GAACTCGGAAGTTAAGCTCTTCAGCGGTGAAGGTAGTGCCAGGGCAACTTGGTGTCAGAATAGCACGATGCACCCTCCTATTTTTAAAGCCCTAGCGAAAGCTAGGGCTTTTTTTTTATCTATGAATGAAAAAAAGTTTGTTGAACTTGGTGTCTGCAAATCTCCTCACGGCGTGAAGGGCGGATTTACTTTTTTTCTTCACAATCCCGAAGATAGTATTCTTGAAAATGGAACAGAAGTTCTTCTTGTTCCTATGGATAAGAAATCGTCTCTTCCAAGCGGAGGGAAAGTTTTTAAAATTTCTCAAATCTCTTTTGGAAATAAAGTTATTGTATATTTTGATGGCATCACAGATAGAAATGACGTCGAAGCTATGGTTCCTTTTTCTGTTCAGATTTCTCGTGATGAGTTTCCTGAGGCAGAAGAAGGTGAGTTTTATCTTGTTGATATTATCGGGGCTCCGGTTTTTAATCACCAAAATGGAAATAAGATTGGCGTAATTGATTCATTTTATGAAAATGGACTTCAGTTGATTGCCGTCGTGAGAGGAGAAGAATCTTACGAACTTCCTTTCATTGACTCATTTTTTCCAGTTATTGATGTCGAAAATAAACGCATCGAGATGAATGTTCCGGAATACCTCGATGAGTAAGCCAAGCCGTATTTGGATTATGACGATATTCCCAGAGTATTTTTCTCCTCTCATGCAGCAAGGGGTTGCTGCTTCGGCTTTGCGTGGCGAGAGAGGAAATCAATACGAAGTTCATCTCATCAATCTTAAGGATTATTCTTTTCATAAATATAGAAATGTTGATGATAGTTCTTTTGGTGGTGGACCAGGCATGGTGATGAGAGCAGATATTTTAAAAAATGCTCTTGAGAATGCCGTGATTAAGCCTGGTGGTTACACCGATATTAAAAACGAACTTCATATTGTTTATACTTCTCCAAGAGGCAAACGTTGGACAAATGTATTGGCCAGAGATTATGCTCAGGATTTTTTCATAGATAAAAAGAAGGATCTTCTTTTTATCTGTGGACGTTATGAGGGTATAGATGAACGTTTTGTTGAACTTTATATCAATGAAGAATTGTGTATTGGTGATTTTGTCCTGACAGGTGGCGAGCTTGCTGTGATGATAATGCTGGATTCGGCTCTTCGCTTTGTTCCTGGAACCCTAGGCAATAGTGATAGTGCTGATCGTGAGTCTTTCGAAGATTGTCTCTTGGATCATCCACATTATACTAAGCCTCAAGAGTTTGAAGGTAAGGCAGTTCCTGAAGTTTTAATGAGCGGGCATCACGCCAATATTGAAAAATATCGCTTGAGCGAAAGAATACGTATGACTAAACTTCATAGACCAGATCTTTATGAAGTTTACGAAAAGAGGAAGAAGAAGTGAGTTCACTCTATTTGGCCTTAGTTCATCATCCAGTAAATAATAAGCGTGGCGAAACAGTGGCCACTTCAGTAACCAATCTTGATATTCATGATATCGCCAGAAGTTGTCGTACTTTTGGAGTGAAAAGATATTTTATTGTGACTCCTATCCAGCTCCAGCATGATCTGGTTGGGCGTATTTTAGGGCATTGGGAGAAGGATGAGTCGGCCATGTATAATCCTGACCGTAAAGATGCTCTAAGTTATGTAATTTTGGTTAATAGCATTGAGGAAGCCCAGAAAAAGATTGAAGAGTTTGAAGGGCAAAAGCCTCAAACGGTGGTAACGGGTGCCGGTTTCAAAAAGTTTGACGGGGACACAAAAACCCTTAAAAATATGATGGCCGTTGACAAACTGCCCCGTTTAGTATTATTTGGTACGGGTTGGGGATTGCATGCTTCTGTAGTCGAAAGCGCGGACTTCCGTTTAAACCCTATTTCGGGTGCGGCGGAAGATGGTTATAACCACCTTTCTGTGCGATCTGCTGTGGCGATCTATTTGGATCGTTTGCAGGGAAGCCTCTGAGTCCAATTATTACTGTCTCAAGCTCAACAAAGTGTGAGCCTCTGAGTACAGACCTTTTCGGTGGTTTAAGGTCATATGGAGTTGTTATGAATTTAGTTCACATTGTAAACCAAGATCACATGAGCGCGAACGTTAAGAAGTTCCCAGAGTTCAAGCCAGGTGACACTCTCGCCGTTTCTGTAAGAATTAAAGAAGGTGAGAAGTCTCGTATTCAGGTTTATCAAGGAACCTGTATTGCAGTAAGAGACAAGAGCTCTATCAATGGAAGCTTCGTTGTTAGAAAAACTTCTAACGGCATTGGCGTAGAAAGAGTTTTCCCTTTCCACTCCCCAGCTGTTGATTCTATTGAAGTTGTTCAAAGAGGTAAGTCTAGAAAAGCTAAGCTTTACTACCTCCGTGAACGTTCTGGTAAAGGTGCTCGCGTTTCTATCGATTACGATAGAAAGTCTGATCAAGGCGAAACACAGCCAGTTAAGTAATCAAAAGTTACTTCAAAGGCCTTCGAAAGAAGGCCTTTTTTTTTGCCCGCGAAGGCAGGAGCCGAGAGCGGGCAGTGGAGATGGATGTTTGATTTAGAGTTTATTCAAAAAAATCCCAGCTTTCTTGCTGGCTGCGACGAAGTCGGGCGAGGTCCTTTGGCAGGTCCTGTGGTGGCCTGTTGTGCCTTCTGGGATTTAAAAAAAGAAAAATCAGCAAATAATGTTTTAAAGGCTTTGAGTGAATTGGGAGTCACAGACTCCAAGGGATTGAGTGAAAAAAAACGTGAGCTTATTCTTGAGAAGTTAGAGCTCACTCAATTACAAAATAGCAAAAATTGTTTTCTGGGTCCTTCAATTTTTGAGCACCTCTCATTTAGAATCGAAGAAGTTTCAGCACTTGAAATTGATCAAATGAATATCTTGCAAGCAAGTCTTTTGGCCATGCTTAGGGCCTATGAAGGACTTTCGAAGTCTCATTCCTATGTCGAAGGCATACTTTTAATAGACGGTAATAAAAAACTTCCTGGAGGTTTGGGGCTTCCTGTCGTGAAAGGAGATGCCAAGTCTTTGGTGATTGGTTTGGCTTCCATTATTGCCAAGGTTTATCGCGACCGACTCATGAAAGAAATGGGAAGGCTTTATCCGGAGTATGGGTTTGAACAAAATGCAGGATATCCCACAGAAAAGCACCGCAAGGCCATTCAAGAGATTGGACCTAGCCCCATCCATAGGAAAACCTTTAAAGGGGTTAAAGAATTCCTTTAAAGGCGTTGAAGCCGAGAAACTCTTTTCACAAAGAATTCATCAGCAAATGATGCCTTTACTCATTTCTCCTTTGGTCTTGAGGGAAAAAGGGGCAGGGCAAGTGGACCTATCTGTTTTTAGCAAAAACGAAATCATACTTTACGAGATTAAAAGCTCTGGGTTTTTAGCTAAGGGACAGTATGAGAGGCTTAGAAAGGCAGCTTTCTTTTTAAGCGCTGTTTTTTCGCGCAGTACCCTGATTCGAGTAGTAGGACCAAAAGAATTGGGCATTGCCAAAAGTGGAAAGCTTCATTAACCTTAAAGCTATGAAAAAACTATTATCTTCCCTTTTAGTCCTAACTCTTTTCTTTGTTTATAGTCCTTCATCTCATGCTCAAATGGATCCGAAGGTAAAAACTGTCGCCATCATGGCCGGTTATGGAACTGTTGGGGGGGCCATGCTTGGTTTGGCCAGTTTAGCTTTTAGAAGTTCTCCTCGCGCTATCCCTGTAGGAGCTTCTCTTGGTCTTTATGCCGGTCTTCTCTTTGGTTCCTATATTGTCGTTACTCATGAAATGAGAAAGCGCGGTATGTATCAGGAAGATAACTATTATCCTGATGCTCCTTCTACCCCTTACGATAATGGGGGAGAAAATGAATCTACTCCTTATGACGGTGGAGATAATAATTCAAATGATGGAGCCTATCGCTGGGATCCTTATCAACTTCAAAATGAATATGCTTGGAACAAATCCCGCCTTGAGAAGCAGCCTTCTCAAGGTCAGGAGTATTACGTCAATCTCTTAAGCTACCAGTTCTAATAAAAGTATTCGACACAGTACTGATCGAGTTTTTGGGCCAAGAGTTCATCGATGGCCTGTAGTTCTCTGCGCAAAAAGTAACCAGCATCTACGTGGCGTAGTTTAAGGTTCTTTTTTTCCTCGAGGGGAATAATGGTGAGATTCGGAAGACGATCTTCTGTTTCAGCTTTTTTGAGTTCTTCGAGAGCTGCGTGGAGAGTCACATAAGTGTAGTCTGGGGAATTGATAAGTACGGCACCCTTGTCGCCATAAGCTGATGAAGCCCCACCGTCAATAATAAAAGCTCGATGGTTATCTGTCAGTATACTTTGCTGGGCATCTTTAATTGGGGTGTGACCCATACAAATTTTTTCAGCATGGAATTCAAGAAGTACTTTCGTAATAAATTCATCATTACGAATGTATTTATAGTAGGGGTTCGCCTTTTCTTTTGCCGCAGTCAGTTCATTTTCGAGGGACTTTTCTTTGTCAAAAACAGCTGTCTCTAATGTGGCCATTTTATTTTTGCAAAAGAAAGGTGATTTTCTTCCGCACCACAAGTACCAGAAGAACATTTTCTCTTTGATGCTCACTGCTTGAGGTGTGTGTTTGTGTTTTGAAGAAATGCGTTTGAGGTCGCGTTGAATAAAGTCAAGAAGGTCTTTGCCTTTAATGCCGTTGACGTCATCAAGTTCCATAAATTCAGTCGTTGGAAGAGCGGCATGATAATAGAGAGTGTTATCAAGCACGCGATAAGTTTCGCCCTTTTCAAAAAGCCAATTAATATCTCGCTGAAGTTTTGGGAGAGTCGTAAATTGTGCCACTAATTCGTTAACGATCGTTTCTTCTTCGGGAGTTAGTTTCGCAGGGTCTTCACTATCGAGAGTTGGAAAATAGCAGTCGATGAAAAGTGGATTTTCTTTTTGGAAACTATCCCACGCTGTTTTGTTGTCAGCGACTCCAGTTGGGAGGGTTTTTAACAGCTGAGCATAACGCTTCAGACTTTCATCATACTCAAATTCATTATTTCCCTCAGATACTTCGCGTAGGAGAAGAACGGTAAGTTTCGCTTCGAGGACCAAAAGCGTTTTGGTCATTTTGATGACTTCTTCAATTGGCCAGCGAAGGTTTTTCTTCTCTTTGATATATTTTCCTGTGGGAGTTTCTTTGTAGTATTTATTTGAAAAATCTCTTAGGGCATCTAGGTTGAAACCGTAGCGGAAAAGAAAATCAACATTGTTATATCGTAGAGAGATGCGAAGAGCAGTCATCACAAGCGCTGGGTTACCTACAGCTGCTCCCATCCAGAGGATATCGTGATTTCCCCAAATATAGTGTAGGGGAGAAGTGTTGTTCGCAGGACCGAAATAGGCTTGATAGAGATGAAGAAGTTTATCAGCTCCATCTCCTCTGTCAAAACTGTCACCAAGGTTTACGTGTTTATCAAACATATTGGTAATGGAAATTTTAATAATGAAAGAGATCGTGATGTCGCAAACTTTTTGATTGTCGACAATCCCTTGGAGCATCGATTCGTAACTGTTTCTTTCTGTTTTAAAAAAAAGTTTTAAAATATTTTCAAGAAACATAGGAGGAACAGCTTTGATAATGCGATGTTCATCTTCTCGGGTGATGAGACGAAGGAATTTTAGAAGATCTTCTAGGATCCTTTTGCGAGTAAGGCCCATTTTTTCGATGACATCTAAAGTTTCGCGAAACTTTTGTGGAACCGGTTCAAAGAAAAAATCTTCCGTTGTGTAGATATCGTTACCTTCTTCGATGTTTCTTGCAATGGCATTTAATCTTGTACGGTTGACTAATAAAAATAATCGCTCATATTGCTCGGTAATCTCAGTGGAATAGTTGACACCCATAATTTCTGAGATAGCGATGCGAAAATAACCCATCCCTGATTTGAGCCATTGAAGATATTTTTCATAAGAGCCATGAAGGTCGCTATAAACCACAGAAGTTCGAGCAGGCTTCTCAAGTTGCTTGCTGATCATAAGTTTGCGATTGATGAGGAAAGGAACCGATTCATTTCGGTATTTTGAGAGACAGTAGTCCTTGTGCGACAAAATTGTAGTGCTCATCAACAAACTCCTAAGTCAGGGCCCTTTTAGTCCATCAAGTATAGATTATGACGCTATTAGTGCAAGTTTTCCTCAACTATTTTACAGGTAAAAAAAAGTGACGCAGAGGCAAAAAAGTCACTCTGAAAATCGCTATTCTTGTGTGTTATTCTGCTTGTCCAAGACTTAACTGAGATGTATATCTACCAATGAAAATTCTTATTATTTTCATGACATAACCGTCTTTCTAGGAGGCTTTTTTCATGGCAAAAGTAAAGCAGACAATGGATGGTAACACGGCTGCGGCGCATGTTTCTTATGCGTTCACCGAGGTTGCAAGTATCTACCCAATTACCCCTTCCTCAGACATGCCCCAGTATGTTGACCAGTGGGCCGCTAATGGAAGAAAGAACATTTTTGGCGAAACTGTAAAGGTTGTCGAAATGCAATCAGAAGCTGGTGCAGCTGGTGCATTCCATGGTTCTTTGCAAGCTGGTGCTTTGACTAGTACATACACAGCTTCTCAGGGTCTTCTTCTTATGATCCCAACAATGTACAAGGTTGCTGGTGAGCTCCTTCCTGGTGTTTTCCATGTCACAGCTCGTACACTTGCTTCACACGCTCTTTCTATTTTTGGTGACCACTCAGACGTTTACTCTGCACGTGGCGCTGGCTGTCCTATGTTTTGTACAGGTTCTGTACAAGAAGTTATGGACCTCGCTCCTGTTGCTCACTTAGCAGCTCTCAAAGGGAAACTTCCTTTCGTTCATTTCTTTGATGGTTTCAGAACTTCACATGAAATGCAAAAAATTGAAGTTTTAGACTATGCCGATTTAGCTAAGCTTGTTGATCAAGAAGCTCTTTCTGAATTTAGAAAAGCAGCTCTTAACCCTGAGCATCCTGTTACTCGTGGTACAGCTCAAAACCCAGATATTTTCTTCCAAGCTCGCGAAGCTTGTAACAAGTATTATGATGCTCTTCCAGAAGTTGTGGAAGGTTACATCAAAGAGATTAATAAACTCACTGGCCGCAATTATGGCCTCTTCAGTTACTACGGTGATGCTAATGCTGAAAACATCATCATCGCTATGGGGTCTGTTACAGAAACAATCCGTGAAACAATTGATTTCATGGCATCAAAAGGTGAGAAAGTTGGTCTCTTGGCCGTTCACCTTTTCCGTCCTTTCTCTGTAAAACATTTCCTTAACGCTCTTCCAAAATCTGTGAAGAAGATTGCTGTTCTTGACCGTTCAAAAGAGCCAGGCGCAGTAGGGGAAGTATTGTATCAAGACGTAAGAACTGCTCTTTATGATACAAATTCTAAAATTGAAGTTTACGGCGGACGTTATGGTCTTTCTTCAAAAGACACAACTCCTAACCAAATCGTTGCTGTTTACGAAAACCTTAAGGCCGCTAAGCCTAAGAACCTCTTCACTGTAGGTATCGTAGACGACGTAACAAACCTCTCTCTTAATGTTGGACCACAAATTGATACAGTTCCTGCTGGGACAAAAGAATGTAAGTTCTACGGTCTTGGTTCTGACGGTACAGTTGGTGCTAACAAGAACTCTATTTCTATTATCGCTGACAATACTGAAATGTATGGTCAAGGTTATTTCGCTTACGACTCTAAGAAGTCTGGCGGTGTGACTGTTTCCCACCTTCGTTTTGGTAACGAGCCTATTAGAGCTACTTACCTTGTGAACAGACCAGATTTCGTATCTTGCTCTGTTCCTTCTTACCTTGGCAAATATGACATGCTTAGAGGTATTAAGAACGGTGGTACTTTCCTTCTTAACTCAATTTGGGATGCGAATGATGTTCTTAAGCACATTCCAGATTTCATGAAGAAGCAACTTGCTGATGCAAACGCTAAGTTCTACATCATCAACGCGACTAAGATTGCTCAGGACATCGGTCTTGGAAACAGAACTAACTCTATTATGCAATCTGCTTTCTTCAAACTCGCTAACGTGATCCCTTATGATCAAGCTGTTGAGAACATGAAAAAAGCGGTTAAGAAGTCTTACGGCAAAAAAGGTGAAAACGTTGTTAACATGAACATTAAGGCCATTGAGTCTGGTGTTTCTGGTCTCATCGAAATTAAGGTTGATCCAGCTTGGAAAAATCTTAAGAATGACGGTGTTGCTGTCAACATCCTAGGGATCGAAGATTGCAACGACAAGGTCTTAAACAACTACCTCAAGACTATCCAAGCTCCTATTAACGCTCTCAATGGAGATTTACTCCCTGTAAGTGCTTTTGTGAGTAATAACGCCATTGATGGTACTTTCCCTGCTGGTTCTTCTGCTTATGAAAAGCGTGGTATCGCAGTGAACGTTCCTGAATGGAAAGCTGATAACTGTATTCAATGTAACCAGTGTGCTTACGTATGTCCTCACGCAGTTATTCGTCCTTTCCTTCTTGATGAGAATGAAAAGAAGAATGCTCCTGCAGGAATGGTTACAAAAAAAGCTATTCTTACTAAGGATGCTCCTGCTCACGAGTACCGCATTCAAGTATCAGTTCTTGACTGTACTGGTTGCGGCGTGTGCGTAGAGACATGTCCTGCTAAAGAAAAAGCTATTGTCATGAAGCCTCTCGAAACTCAGCTTCCAGAAACAAAGAACTGGGAATTCCTCTCTAAGCAAGTGACTTATAAAGATCAATTCTTTAAGAAAGACACTGTTAAGGGATCACAATTCGCTCAGTCTCTCTTTGAATTCTCTGGCGCTTGCGCTGGTTGCGGTGAGACTCCTTACATCAAGTCCATTACTCAGCTTTATGGCGATCGCATGATGGTAGCAAACGCTACTGGTTGTTCTTCCATTTATGGTGGTTCAGCTCCTGCGACTCCATACACAAAGAATCCAAAGGGCCAAGGTCCAGCTTGGGCGAACTCCTTGTTCGAAGACAACGCTGAATTTGGTTTTGGTTATACACTTGCTATCGACTCTATGAGACAGCGTATTGCTAGAATCATGGGCGAAAACATGGATAAAGTTTCTTCTGAAATGAAGACTGTTTTCGGTGAGTGGTTGGAAGGAATGTACAATGGTGAAAAGAGTAAAGTAGCTTCTGCTAAGCTTACAGCTCTTCTCCAAAAAGATAATTCACCTATGGCCAAAGAGCTTATCGCTCTTAAAGATCACTTCGTGAAGAAATCTGTATGGTGTTTCGGTGGTGACGGTTGGGCTTATGATATCGGTTACGGCGGTTTGGACCACGTCCTTTCTACCGGTCAAGATATCAACCTTCTTGTTCTTGACACTGAAGTTTACTCCAACACTGGTGGTCAGGCTTCTAAGTCTTCTCCAACTGGTGCTGTTGCAAAATTTGCAGCTGCTGGTAAGAGAACTAAGAAGAAAGACCTCGGTCGTATGGCCATGAGTTACGGTTATGTTTATGTTGCTCAAGTTGCTATGGGAGCTAACCATGCTCAGTATCTTAAGGCACTTGCTGAAGCTGAAGCATATCCAGGACCATCTTTGATCATTGCTTATGCAACTTGTATCAACCATGGCCTTAAGCTTGGTATGAACAACTCTCTTAACGAGCAAAAACGTGCTGTAGAAGCTGGTTACTGGCACCTCTACAGATACAATCCTATGCTTGAAAAAGAAGGCAAGAACCCATTCCAAATGGACAGCAAAGAGCCAGAGTGGAACAAGTTCCAAGACTTCCTTAAGAGCGAAGTTCGTTACGCTTCTCTCGCACAAATGTTCCCACAAGATGCTGAGAGACTTTTCGTGCAAGCTCAAGAAGACGCTAAGTGGAGATATGAATCCTATAAGCGTATGGCCGACATGAATTACACTAAGTAATTTTATCGACTAAAAATCTTTTAAAAAGAAGGGGAGAGCAATTTGCTCTCCCTTTTTTTATTAAAAAAGTGACAAAAAAAAACCCGCTTCGAAAGCGGGTTTTTTGTTACTTGATGATGCCAAGGATTTTTCGAGTTTCATTAGGGGTGGCAATAGGGCGATCAGCTTCTTTAGAAAGTCTAACCACACGCTCGATCAGTTGGGCATTGGATTTGGCCATCTCACCTTTACGGTAATAGATATTATCTTCAATCCCTACGCGGACGTGGCCCCCCATTGCAATAGCATGCATCATAAGAGGGAGTTGATAGCGGCCAACGCCAGCAACAGCCCATGTTTGCCCTTTAGGAAGGCGATCGACAAGCATTACGAGGTTTCTGATTTCGCCACTCATGCCCCCTGGAACACCAAGCACGAAATCGATATGATACTTAGGAGGAAGCCAACCCTTCTTGGCCATGCGCTCAACAGCTTCCATCATGCCATAGTCAAAGACTTCAAGCTCGGCCATGCAGCCATTTTCTTGAAGAGCTTTCGAGATGGTTTGAATGATGATTTCGGTATTTTCAAAAACGTCAGGACCGAAGTTCATGGTACCCATTGAAAGGGTTCCCATTTCTGGCTTGAGTTTAAGAGGGGCACAGCGTAGCTCCGTTGCTGTTCCCACAGCACCACCAGTCGAGTACTGAAGAATACAGTCGCAGCGCTCTTTGATCATCTTTGAAACTTTTTCGAAGATATCAACGCGCTGACTTGGTTTACCTTCTTCATCGCGAACATGAAGATGAATGATACTTGCTCCGGCCTTCACTGCTTCGTGAGCAGAGTTGGCTAAGTCCTCAGGCTTCCAAGGAAGATAAGGATAAGACTCTGGAGTTTGTTCGGCTCCAATTACAGGACAGGAGATAATTAATGAGTTACTCACGTTCAACCTCAAACAAGTTTTTTAATTTCTTTGAAAGATTCTTCAATCGCTCCAGCTGCATAGTCTAAATCTGCATCAGTATGGCGATAGCAAACATAGCCATGGTGAAAAGGCTGTAAGAAAACTTTTCTTCTGATCAGTTCTGTGTAGAAAGCAGGGCGGAGTTTCTTATAAAGTTGCTTTTCATCTCTGTTAAAGGTGATGAAAGGCATCCAAGGCCCTCCAGAGAAAGCAGTGTCAAAGCCAGAGTTTTGAACGATCTTTTCAATTTTATCAGCGAAGCGCTGGCCTTTTTCTTTAAGTTTTCCAAGAATGTTATCTCTTTGCATGATCTCAATAGTTTTAAGAGCTGCAATTTGTTCGAGGCTATTAGGGAAGAATGTGGAGCTTAAGAAAGCCTTGCTCACAAGAGCATCCATAATTTCAGCTTTACCTGCGACGAAACTCAAAGGATAACCGTTGGCCACTGCTTTACCGAAAACGGCAAGGTCTGGAGTCACGCCAAATTCTTTTTGAGCACCACCGATAGAAACACGAAAACCACTTCTGATTTCATCGAAGATAAGAACTGCACCATTTTTATGAGCAAGTTCTTTGACGGCCTCAAGATAGCCTTTCTTGGGCATTTGTACTTCGTGAGCAAGAGGGTGACCTACAGGGGTGATAATCACACCGGCCACTTGGCCTGCATATTTTTTGAAGAGTTCTTCGAGTTCCTCAAGTTTATTGTATTCAAATTCATGAATGTCTTCGTAAAGTTTTGTAGGGATACCGCCCTTGTTTTCCACACACCAGTCATGCCAACCATGGTAGCCGCAGCGGAAAATTTTAAGTTTGTCAGTATGAGCGCGAGCAATACGCACTGCTGTTGTGGTGGCGTCAGAACCAGTTTTGACGAAGGCCACTTTCTCAGCACACGGAACAACTTCAATAAGTTTTTTGGCAAGAATGTTTTGAGTTTCTTGGCAAAGAGAAAAGCAAAAGCCTTTGTTTTTGATTTGCTCAATCACAGCATTATCGATTTCTTCTTCACGATGACCGATAATGATAGGGCCGTAAGCACAAAGCATATCCATATACTCGTTGCCATCGACATCCATGACTTTCCCGCCTTTGGCGTCTTTAAAGAAAATGGGATATTCGCCTGGAACAAAATTATAAGGGCGACGGATTCCGGCCACACCGCCAGGGATAAGGCGTTGCGCTTCTTCATAGAGAGAATTGGATTTATCGAGTTTTAATTTTTGACTCATATATTGATTCCTTTGCGTTTGAGAAGTTCAGTAATGATATAGGAAGCGACATGGGAGGCGAGTGACCCTGGACCAAAGCCTGCATCGTAACCTAGCTCAATGGCCAAATCGTTTGTTACGCGAGCGCCGCCGGCAATAATAAGAAATTTGCTTCTTACGTTTTCAGCTTCAAGGAGTTCAACAAACTCGGTGAAGTTGTGGATGTGGGCATCTTTTTGGGTCACTGTCTGGGAAACGAGGATAGCATCGGCGTTGACTTCACGGGCCTTCTTTAAAAGCTCTTCCACAGGAACCTGAGCTCCCATGTTGTAGGCTTCTATTTCGGGGTAGCGTTCAAGCCCGTAGTTACCGTTATAGCCTTTCATGTTCATGATAGCATCGATTCCCACAGTATGAGCGTCGGCACCTATAGAGGCACCCACCACGACAAGGTGGCGGCTGAGTTTTTTGCGTATGACTTCGTTAATTTGATAGTAGTCCATTTCTTTGGTGGCCACTTCAGTTGCTTGAACTTGATCATAATCAAGAGAAGGAACAGCACGGCCGTAGACAACGAAATAGGTGAAGCCGTCCATAATCTTAGTTGCTGAAGCTACGGAGACCTGTTCAAGGCCTAGTTTACCAGCATAAATCTCAGCAGCTTTTTTTGCTTTCGCGGAGTATTCCACAGGAAGGGTGAAGGAGAGTTGCACCATCCCGTCATTTAAAGTGTCGCCGTAGGGTTTAATGAGATTACTCATGGATCACTCCTCCTTTTTCAATCAAACTCATGATGGGGTTAGAGTACTGAGCACCTTTTTTAAAAACACCATCAAGTCCTTTCCCTGCATCCGCGGCACGCTTGATGTCAGCAAAGTGTCCATCAGAAATGGCGTTCATGAGTCCCACTTCTTTCACTTCTGTTAAGAAATTTTCAACTTCATTCATCACTTGCTTGGCGCGCTTTTGGACAAAACCATCTTTTTTGAATTCAATTTCGCTACCGAGGTCTTTGGCGATATTGAAAACATAATTGATGCCACTCAAAGACTTATAACGGTCTTGCATGAGAGGGGTATGAATCGCTTCAGTGAGAATACCAGCAAGGTGAATCCCTTGGTTGGTGGCCACAGAAGTGAGGTTAAACATGGTATCCATCACGTGGGAGAAGAAGATATCTGTGCTCTTGTACTTTGTCGGTGGCATGTACTTCAAAGGAGCTTTAGGGAAAAGCTCTCTCGCGAGTTGAGCATGACAGATTTCATAAAGAAGAGCGTTTTCAACTTTAGGATTAATTTCAAAGGCGTGACCTAAGCCCATGAGGTCTTCAGTAAGAAGTGCACGCTTGGCCATGGCTTCGTTAATTAGCTGAGAAGCTGTCACGGTGTAAGCTTTTTCTACTGCATCAGAAGTGGTGAGGTAGTTATCTTCACCTGTGTTGATGATGATCTTGGCGCGTGAACAGATCAGACGGCTGAAGTATTGGTCGATAAAGGTACGCTTCATATTGATGTCGCGGAAAAGGATTCCGTACATGGAGTCATTGAGAAGCACATCGAGATCTTCCATCGCGGCACAAGCGGCGATTTCAGCCATGCAAAGGCCTGATGAGTAGTTCACGAGGCGAATATAGCGTCCATGTTTTTCAGCGGCTTCATCTAAGGCTTCGCGCATGATTTTAAAGTTTGCTTGAGTGGCAAAAGTTCCACCAAAGCCTTCAGTGGTTGGGCCGTAAGGGACATAGTCGAGAAGAGACTGTGCCGTAGAGCGAATCACCGCAATAATGTCAGCTCCGGCCATGACTGCTGCTTTCGCCTGAGTGCGATCTTCGTAGATATTACCGGTGGCAACGATGAGATATTTCCATGGTTGGGGAGGTTCACCGAGCTTTTGTTTCTTTTGAGCTTTTTTTGTACGGGTGTCATCAAGCTTTTTAAGAGCAGCTTGAGCGAGCTCATCTTCTTTTTTCTTAAGTTCACCTTCGGAAAAACGGGTGATTTTTCCGAAAGCAATTTTCCCTTGAGAGATCAGTTCAGCAGTTGTTTGAACATCTCTTCCACTTTCTAAAAGAGCGGCGGCAAAAGAGCGTGAGGCACCTTCAGAAAGAGCGTTGTTTTCTTTGAGGATTTCAATGAGGCGGTTAGGAAGGGGTGTTCCTTCGGCATTCACTCCATCAACTCCATAGAGACGCAAGATCGCTCTCTCTACAGAAATAGAAGAATGGTCATTGATAAAGGTTTGAACTTGGGCTGAAATGTCTTTTGCCAGTTCTTTAACTTTTCCAACTTGCTTTTGGTCTAGTCCGATGTGGGCCATAAATTAGTCCTTGATCGTAGCTTTAATATTTTTTTTCAATTCTTCATCGAGAGGAAAATGAAGTGCCAGTTTGAGTGGTTGTTGGCTTTCCCAAAAACTTTTTCCAACATCTTGAGCTTCTAGCTTTTCAACACGGAAAGGGGTTTGAGAAAGGACTTCCTCAAGCGGCTTTTCATCATTCACATCAAGTGATGAATCGAGCATTTTATAGAAGTGAATTCCTTGCATATAGAGTACTTCAGGATAGAAAGAAGTGCAAAAAAGGAGAAGGTCTTTCCGGTTGTAGTGAGAGAGAAAAACCTTAGAAAGCTCGAGGCCGGCCAAGGGGTTTGTGGAATGGAATAACTCATCGATAAGTAGGTAAGTTCCTGAAGGAAATTCCTTAGAAAAGAAGTTGAGTTCATCGGCAAACCCTGAGAGTTTTTGTCTGATTTTTCCTGAGTTTTTGAGGTGAATTTCTATATTTTCAGGGTAGCGCAGAGTCATTTTTGACACAGGGAGTGGAAGCCCTAGGCGCACGAGTGTCAGTAAAAAGTACATTGTTTTAAGAACGCTCGTCTTGCCTGCCATGTTGGCCCCAAAGAGGACATGTGAGCCTTCAGTAGATAAGTCAAGATCAAGTGGGACATAGTTTTCTAAATTTGCTTTTTCTAAACAAGGGAGATGTCCCTCAATAATAGAAAATCCACTTTGAACAAAATCTGGGATGGTAAAATGAAAGCGTTCTATTGAGTGGCAAAGAGCGTAAAGATAGGCCCTTTGTTTTCTTTGCTCATAAGAACTTTGTATGTCTTTAAAAAAAGGTAAAAGCTTTTGACCTAGCTCATAAAGACGCTTTTTGATTTCGGTTTCAAGTTGGTCTCGTAGGACTTTAACATCTTCTTCCATTTTTTTTACTTCAGGAAGAAGTTCGTGATGGAGTATCGTCACGTCACCTTTTATTTCTATTTTTAGTTTGGGACATGTTTTGATTTTATCCAGTAAGTCTGAAGGGGGATTAAGCAATTCTCTTGGATAAGGATAAAGAAGACTTAAACCTGTGAGTTCAGAAATTTCTTTTTCGTGAGTTTGAAGTTCGGCTTCGAGTTTACGATCACTTTGATAGATCTTTTCTTTAATATGTTTTTCTTCTTCACTTAGCTTTATTATTTTCGCGCCTTCTTCGCAAAAATCGAGAAGAAGTTTTTTGGCTTTTTCAAGAGACTCGAGAGGCAGTTTTAGTGGGAGATTTGTCTCTTCCCCTTGTAAAAGTAGTTCTTGAGTGATGTAGGTATAGATAAGATAAAGCTGATACTGTTCAACGTGTCCTGTTTCTAAATTTGCTAGAACATTATCGAGAGGAAGTATTCTTGCAGAAAGGCTTAAAACTTCTTCAATATCTATAGTCTTGCTTTCTATGCGAGAAAGAATTTTTGATAAGTTTTCAAAGTGATGAAGACCTTCTTCTTTCGATAAAGGAGAAAGTATCATGGTTGATAAAAAAGGGAGATGTATTTCGAATTTTTTGAGGTAGTCGTCAAAGGACAATTCCTCAAAAAGATCGGGATGAATGTGTTTGCGATTAAGTTGCAATTTCATAGGGGATTTCTCTATGCAAGTTGTAAACAGGAATATGAGGGGGAAAATCAAAAAAATTATTGCGAGATAAATCTTCTTTTAAAAATACCGCGCAAAGATTGAGCGGGTGAAGAAGGGCAATACTAGGAAGAAAAACTCCAAGCTTATTTTGTTCGCTTGAAATATTTTGATAAAGGGTAAAATTATCTAAAACAAGCGTGAGGTCTTTTCTGTGAGCCAGCTCTTTGTAGAGCACTCTGTTGAGAGCACCATTCAAATAGAGAATCTTTTTAGGACTGTCCTCTGGAATGGGAGTTTTGAGTTTTTGCTTAAGGTCTTTATCAAGGGAAGGTATTTCTTTGCCCTCATGGATCAGTTCTCCTTGATAAAAAAGGAGGCTTCGCGTTTCTTCTTTTTTGATCTTTAGAATGAGTTCTTTTGTTGCTTCTTCGATGACAGGAAAGCGCAGAGGTGCAATGAGATCTTTCGCTTGTTCGCGTTGTTCTTTACGATTGGAAATCAAAAGAGAAAAGTAAAAGCCGTCAGAGACTGAGGGATGACCTAAAAATTGTCGATCAATGGAACCATCAATGAGAAGGGTCATCGTGGTGAAATGCTTTTTGAGGCAGGCCTTCAATTCAAGAATTTCACTTTTTTGATTTGGTCCTTCTAAAATAAAGGTTCGGCTATCAAGCGCCTGAGCTAGAATAAAATGCTTTGAAAACTTGGGGGGATGAAGAAAATCGACAATAGCATAAGCACCAGGATGGGCCCTTAGTTGGTCAACTGTGGTGACGAAATAAGCATCTTTGGGAACGATGATGGCCGGCTTGGTATGATTTTCTAGTGAATCAAAAAATTCTCCGTTGATACCGATTGAAGTTAGACAGAGAGGAGTCTTTTTCAAATGAGAGACGACGAAGTTAAAGGAAGTCGTCTTCCCGGCATTTTTATCCGATCCAATAAATGAAAAAGTCTTCATTTGCCCATCATAATGTAACAAGGCCCTCATGAGGAGGGCCTTGATGACTAGGTATAATGTTCCTCAAAAATTTTCCTTAACTTGGCGTCGTGCCTTAGGACATCTAGGGCAATTTTGTCATGTCCAGGTGCGTAGCCATTTCCGATAATGAGAAGGGCATCAGAAGCGATTCCCTCAGCTCCGAGGGCAGCTTTGGTGAAACTGGTGGCCATCGAGAAAAAGTAAACTGTTCCACTATTTTTACAAGACATGATAGAGGCCATCTCGGTGTTATCAACGTTCGCGACGTTGATCACTAGATCGGCCATCTGGCCGTTTGTTAATTTTGAGATGTGCTTCATCACATCTACAGGATTTGTTGCGTTGATTTGAAGAATTTCATCACAGTAACCAAGGCCTTCTAAGCGCTTGGCAGATCTTTCAAAAGGTTCGATGACAATAAGTTTACCTGTTTTCCCAAGGATCTCTCTGGCTTTGGCACAGCAAAGGGTTCCAGATTTACCACCGCCACCAATGACGACAACGGTGTGACCAGGTTTAACAAGGCGTTGTGTTTGAGCTGGAGCGCCGGCAACGTCCAATACTGCTAGGGCCAATGTTTCTGGCATATCATTTGGGATTTTTGCCAAAATGCCGCTTTCGAAAAGAACGGCATGGCCTTTTATTTTCACTTGATCGCGAGTAGGGAAGACTTCTAAGATTTTTTCGATATAAAGGGGGGTCAATGAAAGAGAAACAAGGCTGGCAATCTTGTCACCAACTTTTAGATTCGCTGGGTTGGGGTATTTTGGTCCTATCTCTTTGACGGTTCCAAGGAGCATGCCGCCAGAACCAGTGACAGGGTTTTGCTGTTTGCCACGTTCTTTGACAATGCCCAGAATCATATTTTTCACACCTTCAATATCGCCCCCACAGGCTTCTTTCATTTGGCGGAAGCTTGCAGCATCGATATTGAGGGTATCAACGTCAATGAGGATTTCATTTTCATAAATGGGTAAAGAATTATCAACGCGTAAAGCGTTCTGGGGAAGGGCGTTTTCTGGACTAATCACTCTGTGAGTGCCAAAACGGCAAGCAACTTTACTCATAATGTACTCCTTGAATTTATCAATCGTAGGGGATTTTTAGGCCATCGGCAATGTTGAAGTGACTAGGTTACTATTGCCCAAGTCATCAAGAGCGTTTTAGAATAGGGGAAACGAAATTTTGAGGTGATTTTATGGGTGACCGTGAAAAAAAGAAAAGAGATAGAAAAGAAAGACTTGAAAGATATCGTGCGCAAAATGCCATGCCAAAAGTAACCGCAAAAGATAAGAAGTTTGGTAAAATAGGCTTGTGGATTCTAGGGGGCGTTGTTGTTGCCTCGGCGATCTTCTTTTTTAGTCAGATGAACTAATTACTCTTGAAGTTCTTTGATATCCAGAACGCCCTCTTCTTGGAGGAGGGTTTTCAGTTTGTTGATGAGATTGAGATCATATTTCCCGATCTCTTTCATCAGGATATCTTTTATGGCTTCAGCCGGACTTAGTTTTTGAGTAATCATGCGTTTGTCGTAGCAGTTTACCAGAGAAAGAATTTCTTCTAATTTTGAAGGCTTTAATTTTTTATTATTCCCTTCGCCTGCCATGTTTTCTGAGTAATTGAGAATTAAATTTAAAATATCTTTGTTGATATAGGGTCTATCTTGTAAAAGCCCAACGATACTTTGAGGGTGCACTGTATAAAATTTCAGTTCTTCGACATTAAAATCTTTACGATTTTTAAAGAAGAGCGATTTTTTGTCATCAGCAAAACGAGAGACTCCTAAGTCATGAAGGAGGCCTGCAACTGCTATATCATCAATTTCTTTGTCTGTGCATTTTTCTTTTTGGGCCAGTTTGGTGGCCAAGGCAGAAACATTCAAACAGTGTTTAATCACAGCATCATCTTCAGAGGCTTTTTTGCCGAAAATGGCTTTTAAGGCGGTAGGATTTTTATTAATCACCGCTCTGAGAGATTTGGCTGCATTTTCTGTCATTTTAAAGGCCACTTGAGAGGTAGGATCTTTTTGCATGCGATCTACAGCTGTACAAGCAGAGTCACTGGCCACTGCTGCTTTTTCTTCTACACTAATATCTTGGCGGTCTGCTAAGCCTTCAAGTATTTCATCGACAAACTTTTGGTATTTCGCTTCATCCGTATCTTCGATATAAAAACGAGCAATCTTTTGGCGTTTGAGTTTTCCAAACAAATCATTTGGTATGGATTTACCGATATCAAAATATCTGAGGTAACGCTCTTGAAAGAAGATAAAGAGCGAAAATGAAAGCGCTTTATCAGGTCTAATAGTATTTATGCGAATAGGGGTATATCCCATGGTTTTCTTTCCTCGTTGGACCTCATTCTAAATGATTTGGCTTCATTTTCAACGTGGGAATTTTTTTGTTAGCCAGTTTTGCCTAGGCGTGATAGCTTTTTCTTTTGATTAACTCAACCAAGGGAAAAGGCATGAGTCTTACTGTTGCTAACAATCGCGTCATTTCTATCGATTACGTATTAACCGACTCACAAGGTCAAATCATCGACAGCTCTAAAGAAGCTGGTCCGCTTGATTATATTCATGGTACAGGTCACCTCATCCCTGGTCTTGAGAAAGCTCTTGAAGGGAAAGCAGCTGGTGAAAATATTAAAGTAACGATTCAGCCTAAAGATGGTTATGGTGAAATTCGTCAAGAGATGATTCAGAGTATTCCTCGCACTCAATTTGATTCCGAAGGTCAGATTGAAGTTGGCATGCAGTTTATGGCGCATACAGATGACGGCCGTATTATCCTTCGTGTTGTAAAGGTTGAAGGGGATCAAGTTGTTGTTGATGGAAATCACCCTCTCGCTGGTGTTGTTCTTCATTTTAATGTTGACGTGAAGAATATTCGCGAAGCAAGCCCAGAAGAACTTCGTCACGGTCATATACATGGCGGAGCCGGTTGTGGTTCACATGGAGAAGGCGGTGGTGGTTGTTGCGGCGGAGAAGGACACTGCCACTAATTTACTCGGCTATTAAAAGTTAAATATGACCTCCAGTTTTGAGAGTTTTACTCGGATAAACTGGAGGTTTTTTTTTAGCATGTTTTTAAAAACAGGTTAGAATAAAACGAGTATCATTTTTCAAGGATGAAATATGCTTGTGCGTATTATTGGTGGTCATGGGGGCCTTGCACCTGGTTTTCGTAATACATCATATTTAATTGATGGCAAATTGCTTATTGATGCTGGTTCAGTTGCATCAGGTTTGCGTATAGAAGAGCAAACTCAAATTGATAATATCCTTATTTCTCATTCTCATTTAGATCATATTTCTGACTTAGCTTTTTTATGTGATAACTGCTTTGGTATGCGTCCAGCTCCCTTTAATGTCTACTCCAGCCCCACTGTTCGTCAATCCATTCTCACACATCTGATAAACGATATTATTTGGCCTGATTTTACACGAATTCCTTCAAAGAAAAATCCGACGATAGAGTTTCATGATTTGAAAAATGAGCTTGTTCTTGAATTGGGGGTTTATAAAATTATGCCAGTCAAAGTGAACCATCCCGGGGAGGCCATGGGCTTTATTGTAGAAAGAACTGACAAAGATGTTGCTGTTCTTTTTACTCAAGACTCTGGCCCTACTGATCGTATATGGGAAGTTGCTAAAAATTATAATAATTTAAAGGCCATCTTTACTGAAGTGAGTTTTCCTAATGCTTTGGCTCAAGTTGCCTCTGATAGCTGTCATCATACTGCGAAAACAATGGAGGCTGAAATTTTAAAAATGCCTAAGGGTATTCCTATATTTCTTGGACATTTAAAACCCAATTATCAAACTCAGCTTATTCAAGAAATTAGTAGCCTAAATAATGAACGTATTTCTGTTTTAAGTTCCGATGATACAAGCTATGTCTTCAACTAAAATTCGAGTTCTCATTTCTGATACTTTTGATCCTTGGTTTAACTTAGCGACTGAGGATTGGATCTTTAGGGATATGGATCCATCTACTCATATTCTATTTTTATGGCGCAATAAAGACACTGTGGTGATTGGTCGAAATCAGAATCCTTGGACCGAATGTCATGTTACCAAAATGGCTGAGGATGAAATTAAACTCGCCAGAAGACAAAGTGGGGGAGGGGCTGTCTTTCACGATTTGGGAAATACGAATTTTACTTTTTTAAATAGTCGTGAAGCTCACTCTAAGGAAATTAATTCACAAATGATCATTAACGCTCTAGAGACGTTTTCTATCAAGGCTTACACAAGCGGTAGAAACGATATCTTAGTTGATGAAAGAAAAATTTCTGGTTCTGCATACAAAGAAAACAATGACAGAGCTTTCCATCATGGAACGTTACTTATAAATGCCGACCTTACTCGCCTCGGAAACTATTTAAATCCTAGTAAGAAAAAACTTGAAGCCAAGGGAGTGACTTCTGTTCGCTCTCGTGTGGCCAACCTTGTTGAGTTTAACCCTCATGTCACTCATGAGAATCTTTGTGAAGCTATTATAAAAGAGTTTTTTAAATACTATAAAGCCGAGTGTCCCATTGAACATCTGGATCACGAGTTCTTAAAAACAATCCCCGAGCTTAATAAGTACTATCTTGAGCTCTCTGACTGGAATTGGCGTTTTGGAAAAACTCCTGAGTTTTCCCATCATTTGGAGGAGCGTCTAAGCTGGGGACTTATGGACCTTCATTTGGAAATCAAAAACGGAAAGATTGAAGATGTCCAACTTTTTTCTGACGCCCTTTATCCAGATCTCATCAGTCAAATTAGTGAGAAACTTTTGGGAGTACCTTACCGGCCCGATCAGGTCTTAAAGAAATTCGCAAATGAATGTCAAGAATTGATTGAGTTTTCTGAGTGGCTTGCCCAGAAAGTAGGTGAGTAGTACATTGACTTTGATTTTAGCTTCCGTTGAGAGGGAAACATGGCCGAGTATAATCTTGCTGATAGTTTGAAATTTGCCATTACTATTTTTTCTTTGCTAAACCCCCTTGGGGCTTTACCCATGTTTCTTACTTTGACTTTTGGAAGAAGTCATAAGGGAATCAAGCATATTTCGACAACTTGTGCGATTACCGTTTTTATTACAGCGATAATTTCTCTTTTCCTTGGTGAAATAATTCTAAAGATGTTTGGTATTAGTATTTCTTCCTTCCGTATTGGAGGGGGAATTTTGCTTGCGACGATGGCCTTCAGTATGTTGTATGCCAAACAACAACAGACAAAACTATCTAAAGAAGAAATAGCTTATCAGGAGAGTGAAGATACGATTGGTATTGTCCCTCTCGCTATTCCTTTATTAGCTGGACCTGGAACTATTTCTACTGCGATTGTTTACGCTTCTGAATTTTCAACTCCTTGGCACTGGATAGGGGCTGTGATGGCCCTCGCTATTATCAGCATCATTATCAAATATGTTCTTCAGTTTTCAGAACAAATTGGTAAACGCATTGGACCTATTGGTCTGAACGTTTTGACTCGTATTATGGGGTTGATCACGATGTCGATTGCTGTTGAGTTTATCATCAAAGGAATCAAAAACTTTTTTCCTAATCTCTAGTCTTTGAACATGATGGGGTTCTATGGTTTCTTCAACACATTCTTTAAACGTCGAAGGCCCTTTCTTTGTTAATAATCACTGCCTACGTTGCACTTGGTGTCAGGTGATGGCCCCAGAATTTTTTGAAGTCAATAAAGAAGGTTCATTTGTTAAGAAGCAACCTCGCGATGAAGCAGAAGTTGAAGCTTGTGATAAAATTTTGGCCGGTTGCCCGGCCAAAGCTATAAAAAAGAAAAGTACTTAAGAGGCGATTTACTGACCCATGTAAGCGAGCATTGAAGCTCCGCTGTCAACATAGATAACTTGACCAGTCACTGCTCTTGCGAGATCGCTGGCAAGATAGACAGCAGTTCCACCTACATCTTCAATTGTTACATTTCGTCTCATTGGGGCGTTGTCTTCGATTGTTTTGAAGAGGTCGCGCAGACCTGGAACGCCTGAAGCTGCAAGGGTCTTAATAGGGCCGGGAGAAATGGAGTTCACTCTAATCTGACGTGGACCTAATTCATAAGCTAGGTAACGCACCGATGTTTCTAAAGCGGATTTGGCGACGGCCATGACGTTGTAGCCAGGGAGGACTTTCTGCGAGCCATAATAAGTCATGGCCATTACAGAGCCGTTATCCCTGATGAGAGGACCGAGCTCTTTACACAAACCTACAAGTGAGTAAGCAGAGATATCGTGGGCCGTTTTAAAGCCTTGGCGGCTAGTCTGAGAGAAATTATTGTGGAGGTCATCTTTTTCGGCATAAGCGATAGAGTGGACAAGGATGTCAAAACTATCCCACTTGTCCTTCACTGTTTGCGCCAAAACTTTGATGTGGTCGTCATTTGTCACGTCTACTTCTGTAATAAAATCTGCTCGACAGAGATCAGCGAGTGGTTCGACACGTTTTTTTAAAGCTTCACCTTGATAAGTAAGAGCGATCTGTGCTCCATGCTCTTTGAGGGCCTGAGTGACTCCCCAGGCAATAGAACGTTCATTGGCCACGCCAAGAATAAGTGCTTTTTTTCCACTCAATAAACCCATGATGTCTCCTTGGGATAGAGGTTTTTTCGTAGGAAAAAACCTTGAGGCAATTTAGTGCAAGAACCTCTATGAATCTTACGTCCTTGCTTCTCAAGAACTATCAGTTTCAAGTAATTATGAAAAGTTTGGCTTTTGTTTTTTCGGTGTCAATTTTTAGTTCTTTTTGTCGAACTTCACTCACAAATGTGAGGATTGCCAGAAGTTTTTGGATGCTTAAAATCGTCAGCTGTTTCAAACGAGAAAAAGTCTTTTCTCCAATGAAAAATGAAATTTTTCTGTAATAAAAAAACCTCATGGCGACACTCTCAGCTAAGGAGTCGTGTGATGTCATTTCTTGAGACGTTTAAAAAATTTTGGCAAAGGATTTTTCTTCGTGAAGAAAAGAAAGAAGAAAAGCTTTTATCTCTTGAGGAAGCAAGAAGAGAAAAACGTATTGAAAATCTCACGAATGATATTATTAATAAGTATTGCTGCTGTGAGGAATTAAAGAAGACCGCAGTCTCTAAAAATCGTTTTAAGACGGGGAGCTGATTGGTAGCAATGTTCTGATTGTATTCCTAATTTCTTAGCTGATTCTAAATTTTCTTCCAAATCATCTACAAAAAGAATTTCTTCCGGTTTTACATTTAAACGAGCAATGGCCTTGTGATAGATCAAGGGATCAGGTTTTCTGCATTTAAATTTATGACTTGTGAGCAGTTCTTCAAAAGGAGCAAAAACAGGCATGCTTTTAAAGTATTGGTAGTGTGCTTCATTGGTATTAGAGAGGGTGAAAAGGGGAACTTTTTGTGAAACTTGCTGTACGAGTTCCGGAACCCCTTCAATATCGCCATCAAAACAGGAACACCAAATGCGATTGAATTTTTCAGGGGAGAAGTTTTTGTTCAGCTTTTGACAAAGTTTTATTCGAAACTCATCACTGCTGATTATTCCAGCTTCGTAATGATGAAAGAGGAGACTATCGCCGATTTGAAGGAAGATTTCAGCATCTTCTTTTGGAATATCGATGAGTTTTAAGGAGTTGTGCCAGTTGATTTTAAGGAGCACGTTTCCCACATCGAGAAGAACGGCTTTTATAGGGACAGATGAGTTCATGGCGCACTGCCTTTTTATGATAATTTAGTTAATTTTTGGCGCCGCCTATTCTAATATGCCCTTCATGTCTTCTACAAGTTCAAAGAGTATTTGGTTCGAATACATTCGTCGCAACTGGTTCATCTATACGGTGGGCTTAGTGACTATGTTTTTGACCAATGCGATGCAGGTTCTTTCTACGAGAAGCCTAGGCTGGGTTGTTGATTTTTTTCTTAATAAAAAAGTCCCTAGCTGGCTTAGTTGGGAAAATCCTTGGCACATTTTTTATCTTCTCTTTGGTATTGTTCTTGGATCAAGAATCCTTCTCATTATAGGTCGAGTTGGTTGGCGTTTAACTCTGGCCCGCCAAACCCATCGTGCTGCCGGGATGATGAAAAAACGTCTTTGGGATAAAGTGCGCTTCTTTCCACGTAAAGATTTAGAAACCACTTACTCAAAGGGTGTCTTAATGAACATTTCCACTTCTGATGTGGGAATGGCACGTTTTATTTTTGGTTTCACTTTAGTGGGCTTTACGGATGTTGTTTTTTTGGGAATTATCACCCTTTTTACTTTGTTTTCTATAGATTGGCAGATCACAATAGCCTCGATGGCCGTGCTCTTTTTTGTTCCTTGGGTTGTGAAGCGTCTTTCTGATATCGAGGGGGATCGCTTCGATGAAGCCCAAGATAAACTTTCAGAGTTTAACGATCTCTCGTCTCAGGTCGTTTCTTCGATTCGCCTTCAACGTCTTACACAAACAGGACCTTTTTGGGAAAAACGTCTGGCCGATTCTGCTGAAAATTATAGAAAGAAACACGTTACGGCCGTTTTTACTTCCTTGCGCTACATCCCTGTGATGGGAGTAGCTTCGGTACTCACTTACCTCATCATCTTTGGAATTGGTATTATGGCCGTCATTAAGGGAATGATTTCCATTGGTGACTTTGTGGCCATGCAGTCTCTTATCTTCCTTTTGGAACAACCCCTAATGGGATTGGGGTTTGTGGTCAGTGATATTCGCAAAGCCTTTACTTCTTTAAGTCGTTTACATGAGGTTTATGAAGCCAAGTGCGATCCAAGTCTTCTTGTCGATGGGGCGAAACCCGAAGTTCGAGAAAAAATTATCACCGTCAAAAATCTCACCTTCTCTTACGAGGGAAGTGAGCAAAAAATTCTTAAAGACCTCTCTCTTGAGATTACTCGCGGAGAGCGTCTGGGCATTATGGGGCCAATTGGTGCAGGTAAGAGCACTCTTCTTCAAATTCTTTCCGGTTTAGAAAGGAAAATTGAAGGTGAAGTTTATTTCTGTGGCAAAAAGTTTGATGAGTACACTCATCCTGAACTTCGTCAGTTTATTGCCGTTGTTCCTCAGAAGCCCTTTCTCTTTGCTGATACGATTAGAAATAATCTTTGTCTTGAGCGCAAATTTACAGATGAAGAGCTTTGGCATTTCTTAGATGTCGCTGGTATGAAAGCTGATGTCGAAGCTTTCCCACATAAACTTGACACTCAATTAGGTGAGTGGGGGATCAACCTTTCTGGAGGACAAAAACAGCGGATGACTCTGGCCCGCGCCATTGCACGCCGTCCTCAGGTGCTTTTTTTGGATGACTGCTTAAGTGCTGTTGATACAGTGACTGAAGAAAAGATTTTAAGAGCTATTGATCAAGAGTTAACAGATACCACTCTTGTGTGGGTGGCCCATAGAAAGTCTACTTTAAAGTATTGCCACAGGGTGATTGAGTTATGAGCCAGTACATGCATGAAGATGAACATGAAGAAGGCCAAATCGCTCGCAATAGAGTAGGCGATTTCCTTTCATTTATGTATCTTCTTCGTTCAGCGAAGGAATATAGAGCGCCTATTGTTTTTGCGATTGGGCTTATGCTTTTTAATTCTGCTCTTGGAGCCCTTTCTGGCCGTTTAATGGGATATTTAGTTGATAAAGGCTTTGCTGATAAAAATTATCATTACGCTATGCTCGTTGCGGTTGGAATTATTCTCGTTGAGATTCTGGCCGTTTCGTCTATGTGGTTTGGACGTCGTATCCTTTCAAAAAATGCTACTTTGACAATTTACTCTATTAGGAGAAAGCTTTTTTCTCATCTGCAGTCTCTTCCGCTTTCTTTTTATGACCGTCAACCCCAAGGCCGTATTGTGACTCGCATTACCCATGATGTGGAAGGCATTGAAGAGTTTTTTACTTCTTCTCTAGGGAACCTCATCAATGCCTTTTTTACCGCCATCATTTTTATGACGGCCATGCTGCTAACCGATTTCAAGCTAGGGGGCATTCTAATTCTTTCTATGTTTCCCGCTTTTGCTTTCATTTTTATCAGCAGAAATTGGGTAAGAAGTTCCAACCGTGCTATTTCTAAATTATCTGCCAAACTTAATGCCAAGCTCTCAGAGTACCTTAGTGGTATTGAAGTAATTCGTGTCTTTGGTTTAGAAGAGTGGACGAAGAAAAATTATAATCAAGCAGTGGATGAATACACTCGTGCCAATCTTTGGGCCAATTTTTTATTTTCTTGGACTCGTCCAATTATTATTTTCCTTTGTACTTTCCCAATGATTTGTCTTGTCTGGTTTGGAGGAAAAGGGGCACTCGCTGGAACTTTTTCAGTGGGAATTTTCGTGGCCTTTATTCGTTACTGTGAAGGTTTCTTTTGGCCTATAGTCACCTTGGCCAACGAGGTACATGTGGTTCAGCAAGCCTTTACCAACGCTGAACGTGTGGCCAGTTTTCTGAAGCAAGACACCGAAGATAAAATCCTAGGACCTGATGGGGCCATCGAAAATGTTCCTTTAAAGGGAGAGCTTATTTTTGATCAGGTGAGCATGTCTTATCTTGGTTCAGAAAAAGTTTTAAATGATGTGAGTTTTACTTTGAAACCAGGGGAAAAGGTTGGTTTTGTGGGCCCTACTGGCTGTGGAAAATCAACGACTGTGGCCCTTCTTTCTCGTCTCTACGAGTATCAAAATGGAAAGATTACTCTCGATGGTGAAGATTTAAGAAAATACAAGAGAAGCTTTTTAAGAACCAAAATTGGTTTTGTGTCTCAAGAGGTTGTCATTTTTCGAGGAACTTTGAGAGAGAACCTTGATCCTGAAAATCATGCGACTGTAGAAGAGATCATGGCCTCCTGTAAGGAAACAGGTCTTCTTTCAGTCATGGAAAAAAATCAGCTTGATCTCAATTCAGAGATTTTAGAAAATGGAACGAACTTAAGTATAGGGGAACGTCAGCTTTTGGCATTCACTCGTATTCTTTTAAGAAATCCGGGGCTTTTAGTTTTAGATGAAGCTACGGCCAATATTGATCCTGCCTACGAAAAAATCATTCACGATGCTGTTGATCGCATTATGAAGGGACGCACTTGTCTGATCATTGCTCACCGATTAGATACACTGAAATCTTGCGATAGAATTGTTGTTATGAGTAAGGGCGAAATTGCAGAAGTTGGCTCACTTCCTGAGTTAATCGAAAAGAAGGGAGCCTTCGCAAATTACTGGACTCACGCCGCCTTTTCGTAAACGAAAGCACGGCTTCTGATATTTTCTATCTTGTTTTTAATTTCTCTTTTTTCCTTAAGCATGTTCTTTTGAGGCTTTTGAATATTCTTCCACATAGAAAGAAGAGCGTGACCTAAGGCTTTTCCAAGAAGCGGAGGAACGGCGTTACCGATCTGTCTCCATTGAGCAGAGAGAGGGCCCATAAATTCAAAGTCATTGGGGAAACTTTGAATTTTGGCAGCTTCTCTTTGAGTCAAATAGCGATTTTCAGTTGGATGATAATAGCTATGACGATGGGTCATGATGGTAGGAGAAGGGGATTTGCGAGAGAGGCGCTGATACTTCGTTTGACGGAAGCGATTCTCTCTTAAGTTGGCCCAGTCAACCCCTAGGCGAAGGCCAGCTGGAAAGTAGGCTTTTTCATCGTGTTCGTAGCGCACGCCTTTTCCTTCAGGAACGCAGGCGATGCGTTTTTCTTCTGTTTTACATTTAATTTTTGCACCAGAGATGTCGTGATTTAATATCTTCCCCTCAGCGGTCTTGAGATCACGCAAGGCATCGCCCACAGTTACTGCGGGAATTCTCTTTCCTGCCAGCTCTACATCATGGGAGGGAAGAGGGAAAACGATCTTACTAGATCTCTGAGAACCGATGATAATCGTACGGCGTCTTTTTTCTGGAACACCATATTGCTGGGCACTCATCACTTGAACATCTAGGTTGAAACCAAGTCGCTCAAAGCAAGAGAAAATAGCGCGAAGAGTTTTTTCGTTCTTTTCTGCTAAAAGACCTGTGACATTTTCAATAATCACGAATTCTGGTTTGGTGATTTCCACCAAGCGAACGAACTCTCTAAAAAGAGAATTGCGTGTATCGTTTGGGTCACCAATGCCAACAGTTGAGAAACCTTGGCAGGGAGGGCCGCCGACGATGGCGTGAATTTTCTGACCATCCACTAGCTCTTCCAATTTCGATTTGGAGAGTTTGTGAATGCTGTCACAAAAAACCTTCGCGTGTTTGTGGTTATGCTCGAATGTTTTGGCGGCGTACTTATCAATTTCTACGCCAAGCAAGCAACGCATACCTGCCATTTCTAAGCCGCAAGAAAGGCCTCCGGCTCCTGAGAAAACATCGATAAAATTAAGGACATCCATGTCACATTTTTTCTTCATATAAAAATTCTAAGGGCCACCTGAATTTGTGTCAATTGACAAAAATAGGCGTTTGTAAATAGTTGGTCCGATGTGAGCTTAAGCGGCAATTTTCTCGCTTGATTTTTTAAAAGAGGAGGGAAGAAGAACTTTGATAAGGCCATCAGCGCCTTTTAATATTTTTTTACTGGCGTAAGGAGCCCAAAGGTCTTCGTCAAGCGAATGAATGAAAATGGTCTGTTCTGTTTTTTCGAGCTGTTCTTTGAGGGCCTCAATAAAAATATGGAGATTATTCTCAGAGAGATGAAGTTCAGGGCTCTCAAGAAAAATGTAATCACTTGGCTTAAGAAGTGTTTTAAGAAGTGAAGTCAGTTTTTTTGTTTCGTTAGAGACTTCATGGGGGCGTAAATCAATATCACCAATCTTTGTGAAAAGTTCAACAAGGGCAGGACGGCCCTCCTTGTTGAGATGACGTTTGAGTTGAAACTCTTTGCTCATACATAGCGAATTTGTTACCCCATCCAGAAGAATATTTTCTTTGAGAGTAAGGTGATTCATCATTAGAGTTTCCGCTTCTGCATAGGCAAAACGCAAAGGACGACGCTTCTCAAAAAGATTGAGGCAATGGATGAAGTTTTTCAGCTGACAGCAAGAGTTATGCTCGCCATGGGCGCTGAAAAGCAAAAGTTCTTTTCTTTTAAGAAAAAGGTTTGTCGTCATACCTTAGCTTATCGGCTTAAGCTGACTTGTAGTTGAGAAATAAAGAATGAATTTTGCCCCTATATAGTTAAGGCTTTGATTTTTTTCAATAATAATATCTACGTCTATCAATTATTTCTTTTTATTCCGTGAAAGTAAGCCCTTACCTCCGCGACCTCTTTCTAATTTAAAACTTTTTTTCTCGAGTTTGAGGCTATGGTCGAGGGACTTTGAAGCTTTACGAGGATCATCAACTTCACAGCTGGCCAGACCTTGTACAAGACAGGTCATGCTGGTTGATTCTGGATTTTTAGATTTTAGATTGGCCAACTGGGGAGGACGAGTGTGTGTTTTTATTTCATCAAGATTCATTTCTTGAGCATTGAGGGAGATGCGCAGTGATCCAACAGAAATAACATCTCCAATATAAAAAATGGCTTCACTACTTATTTTTACATCATTAACTTTTGTACCGTTTTTTGAACCGAGATCTTTGACTACGACTGCACCATCCTTATTAAAAGAAAATTCCAGATGGAGTCTACTTAGAAGATCTTCGGCTACTGTATATGTCGCTGAGCGAGAACGCCCAATGACAATGGGCTCATTTTTAAGTTCGATTTGAGTTGTTTCTTTAGGTGTTTTTATTTGAATCTGGATGGCCATGTTCTGACGTCTCCGCTAATGTGTTTCAGGGAATTATTCTTTACTTTCAAATTTTAGTCCAGCTAGAGGACAGGCTTGCCTTATGAATATCTTTCACAAATTCAAACAGTCATGGAAAAACAGCGACCCAAATTACAGAGCATTTCTCTTGGGTATTCTTTTCCTTGGTGTAAATCAAGGGATTTTAAACTCTACTTTTAATAATTATCTCCATGATCTTTTTACGATTGGCTCTACTGAAAGGGGCCTCCTCGAGTTTCCAAGAGAATTTCCCGGTTTCGCTCTTATTTTTGTCACGGCCTTACTTTCCGTTTTATCGATACGTTATTGGGCCATGATTGTTTGTATTCTTTCTTTTATTGGAGTGAGTGGACTGGGTTTTCTTTCGCCAAGTTTTTATGTGGCCATTTCTTGGATGGTCTTTTGGTCCATGGCCGATCATCTTTTTATGCCCGTGGAATCGACAATGGGACTTCAACTTGCTAAGGAAAATCAGGAAGGACGTCGTCTTGGACAAATTAGTGGAGCAAGAAATCTCTCTATGATTTTTGGAACTTTGGCCGTTTGGTGGGGCATGAGTTTTTTTAGTTTCTCCTATAAGATTTTATATTTTATTGCAGGAATCAGCGCCCTTGTCGCCTGTGTGCTTTTTGCTCGTATACGTTTGAGTAAAGAACAAGAAATCCCCAGTAAGAAGTTCGTTTATCGCAAAGAGTACAATCTTTTCTATATTCTCAATATTCTTTTTGGTGCAAGGAAACAGCTATTCCTAACCTTCAGTCCTTGGGTCTTAGTCAGTATTTTTGGAGTCAAGGCCGAGACTATGGCCGTACTTTTTCTCATCTCTTCTTTCTTAGGCTTTTTCTTTCGTCAGTACTTTGGAGTGTGGGTGGATAAAATAGGTGAGCGTAGCGTGCTTGCTTGGGATGCCGTTATTCTCTTAGGTATTTGTCTCGGTTTTGCTTTTAGTAAAAATCTCTATGTGCTTTATGGGCTTTTGATTATTGATAATTTGATGTTTGCGACTCGTATTGCACGTACTACGTATATCAAGAAAATTGCTCTCGATAAGAGTGATATTCCTACGTCTATTTCTTTTGGGGTGACTTTGGATCACGCCATTTCTATGAGTATTCCGTTTATAGGGGGCTTACTTTGGACTGCCTTTGGTTATCCCTCGGTCTTTCTCGCTGCATCTCTTATCGCTTTACTCAACTTTTTAGCCGCGATGAAAATACCAAAGTTTGAGGCAGCGAGTAAAAATCCCTAAAATAGACTAAATCCTAACCGAAGAGTATGATCTGTTTATATTAGTTGAGGTGCAATATGATGAAAATTTCAAACAGAGGAAAGTCACTTCCTCCTTCTCCCATTAGAAAACTTAAACCTTTCGCAGATCGTGCGAAAGCTCAAGGCAAAACAATTTATCAGCTCAATATCGGTCAGCCTGATATTGAAACTCCTGAATGTATGCTTGAGGCTTTAAAGAAGTTTCACCCCAAGGTGATTGCTTATGGCCCATCACAAGGTTTGCCAGAGTATCAAGATGCATTGATTAAATACTACAATCGTCATCACATCGAGCTCACTCACGATGACATTATTGTGACCACTGCTGGTTCTGAAGCCATTATTATGGGCTTCACTGTTTGTCTTGAGCCAGGAGACGAAGTTCTCATTCCTGAGCCTTACTACACAAACTATAACGGCTTTGCCGTGATGACTGATACGATTATTAAGCCCATCACAACTCGTATCGAAAATGATTGGCAGCTTCCTCCTGTAGAGGAAATTGAAAAATTGGTTGGACCAAAAACTCGCGCGATCATGATTTGCAATCCTAACAACCCAACAGGCAAGGTTTATGGACGTGAAGAACTCCGCAAGATTGTAAACCTAGCCAAAAAGCATAACCTCTTTATTTTTGCAGATGAGGTATACCGCGAATTTATTTTCAATGGCGAAAAGCACACCAGTCTTATGGAATTTCATGAAGTCAAAGATCATGTGATTTTGATGGACAGTATCTCCAAGCGTTTCAGCGCTTGTGGATCACGTATTGGAGCTTTCATTAGCCGCAACAAAGATGTGATGAAAGCAGCTTTAGCATACGCTCAAGCTCGTCTTTGTCCTCCTACAGTAGAACAGCTCATGGCCGTCCCTTCTGTTGAACTTGGAAAAGATTATTTCGATCATATGGTAGGTGAGTACAAGGCAAGACGTGACGCCGTTTTGGAAGGTCTCGCTCAGATGAAAGGAGTAGAGTACAAGGTTCCCAATGGTGCTTTTTATATCGTCATGAAACTTCCTGTACAGAATGCTGAAGATTTCATCATTTGGCTTCTTACCGAATTTAGTGTAGACAACGAGACTGTCATGCTTGCTCCTGCTGAGGGGTTCTATAAGACTCCAGGCATGGGTAGAAATGAGGCTCGTATTGCCTTCGTGTTAAATGCTCAGAAGACAAAAAGAGCTATGCGCATTTTAAAAGAAGGCTTAGAGAAGTATTTAACGCTTCAGAAATAAACATTAACCCTAAAAAAAGAGGTCTTTATGGCAAAAGTCAGTTACAAAGAACTTGGTCTTGTGAACACCAAAGAAATGTTCAAGAAGGCCATGGCCCAAGGCTATGCTATTCCTGCTTACAACTTCAACAACCTCGAGCAGCTTCAAGCGATTGTGCTTGGTTGTGTTGAGTCTAAGTCACCTTTCATACTCCAGGTTTCTTCTGGCGCTCGTAAGTACGCCAACCAAACCTTGCTTCGTTACCTTGCTCAAGGTGCGGCAGAAATGATTCGTGATATGAAATCAAACGTTCCTTTCGCTCTTCACCTTGACCATGGTGACAGTCTCGAGCTTTGCATGAGCTGTATTGAAAGTGGTTTTTCTTCTGTGATGATCGATGGGTCTCACCATTCCTACGAAGACAATATAAAACTTACCAAGCAAGTTGTAGAATTTGCCCATAAGCATGATGTTACTGTGGAAGGTGAGCTCGGTGTTCTCGCTGGTATTGAAGATGACGTTGTGGCCGCAAAGAGTGTTTACACTCATCCAGACCAAGTAGAAGATTTCGTAAAGAGAACAGGCGTAGATTCTCTTGCTATTTCTATTGGAACTAGCCACGGTGCGACTAAGTTTAAGCCTGAGCAATGTACAAAAAATGCTGATGGCATTCTTGTTCCACCTGAGCTTCGTTTTGATATCCTTGAAGAAATTGAAAAGAGAATTCCAGGATTTCCTATCGTGCTTCACGGAGCATCTTCAGTTATCCCTGAGTACGTAAAAATGATCAATACCAATGGTGGCAAGCTTAAAGATGCCGTTGGTATTCCTGAAGAACAACTTCGTCGTGCCGCCAAGAGTGCTGTTTGTAAAATCAATATCGATTCAGATGGCCGCTTAGTCATGACTGGTACTATCAGAAAAATCTTTAATGAGAATCCTGCTGAATTTGACCCACGTAAGTATTTGGGCCCAGCTCGTGATGAACTCAAGAAGATGATTATGCATAAGAACGAAAAAGTTCTTGGTTCTGCAGGGAAGGCATAAAGCGTTTTTCACATTTTTGTACCTCGCTAGCCCCTCGAAAAGAGGGGCTTTTTTTTTGCATGCAAAAATGCATTGTTGATATTCAAAATTTTGTATTTATTTTGGGGCTCCACAGAGAGTAGGGTCACTTCACCTAACAAACGAATGGAGGTCCCCAATGAAAACTATGATTCTTCTTACTGTCGCTTTTCTTTCTCTAAACACCTACGCTTCAACTTTTAAGTGTGAGTGGCTCAACGAAGGGATTGTTGATAGTGATCAGTTTTATCGCCCAGCAAGCTTTGTGATTGATTTCAATAAGACATCTAGCACAATCTCTGAAGACACTTTTTTTAACAGAGAATACAGGCCTTGTTGGACAGGTGGTTTTGAGTCTTGCTCTTTTAATTTTGAATTACCTGTGAGTGGTGTTCTCAATATTGAAAAGCAAAAAAATAATACAACTCATCTCAGTTTCGAATCTGTGACTGGTTATGGTGTCGGCAATATGGAATTTCTTTTTGCTAAAAAAGTATCTCGTGTTGAAATTGGTGAAGCGGTTAAGGCCGTATTAACTGGTGATGATGGAGAGGGGACTTTTTTGAATGAAACTTATTTTTCTTGTCAGCGTCTTCAATAAAAGCTTTAAGGCCCCTCTTCCCGAGGGGCTTTTTTAAAGTATGAAAATACTATAGGTTTATTAATCAAGAGAAAAGTCTCTTAACCTTAAATAAAGCTCTATAAAATCAGGGTATTGAATAATTGATGCAAAAATGTATCATTATGATTCTCATAATTGCATTTAACTTAAGTTGGGATAGAGTAGTGTCCTCCACGTACAAAAAATCTGGAGGATGTTTATGAAAAAAATGATCGCCCTTAGCGCTCTTTTAATCGCTACTAACACTTTCGCTTCTACTTTTGAATGTAAGTGGTTAAATGAAGGAATTACAGAAGGCAATCAGTTCTACCGTCCAGCTTCTTTTGTCATGGATATCAATCAGTCCTCAGTAAAAGTATCACAAGATTCTTTTTTCGATAGAGAGTATAAGCCTTGTTGGACTGGTAGTTTTGAATCTTGTCGTTTTGCTTTTGAGCTTCCTCAAAAAGCTCTTCCTATCGTTGATAAAAGCTCCAAACAAATTTCTCTCGAATTCGAATCTCTCGATGAATATGGCGTAGGTAGCCTCTTTTTAGATTTTGATAAGGAAGTTTCAAAAGTCACAAAAGGTGACGCTGTTCGTATGATCATGAGTGGCGATGATGGTGATGGCACTTTCTTAAACGAGTCTGTTTTTTCTTGTAAGCGTTTACGCTAATTAAAATTTTTTTATAATCCTAGTGAAGCTAAAAATTTTTTAAACCATTCCTGTCTCTGAAATTCCTTTCTGTAAACCAAATAAAAAATCTGCTCTTCAAAATCGGAGGGAAGATCTAAAATATAGTAGTTGCTTTTATCATTGATAAAACTTGAGGGGATAATGGCCCAACTTTTTCCTACGGCCGTTCTTTTTTCGATCAGAGGCCAATGCTGACAGATAAGACCCATCTTAAACTTTTCTTTGAGTTGGTACTGGCTTTTTAAACGATCGAGGTGAGAATAGGAACCTTGATAGTGCGCAACGGGGTGACGGTGGGCTTGGGTCAGCCACTGTTGAAGTGTAGGTTTTGTTGCAAACCACTTCTTCGGAATGATTATCTTGATCGTCGATGCAAAGAATTTTTTTCTAATGTAATCTGAACTAAAAGCAAGATCATGGGTAATGGCCAAATCTACTGTTTGTGCTTGAATTTGGGCCACAACTTCTTTTGTTCCCATCGGAAGAAGCTCCACGCAGCCAGGGAAATCAAAGCTTTCGAGATAGCACTCTAAAATTTCCTGGCGAGCTGCAACCTTGATTTTTAGTTGAGTGGGTTCGAGATACTCTTGGTTTACTTGTTGAATCGTCTTACTGAGTTTTTGAAAATACTCTTCAAGCTCGCGTGCCAGTGCTTCGCCGTATTCAGTGAGGACTTTATTTCGTCCTTTGAGACGAAAGATTTTCTGTGGAAGAGCATCTTCTAATTGTATGAGCTGTCTCGAAACTGTTGGTTGAGTTAAGCCTAAAAGCTTCGCAGTCTTTGCCGTCGTCTTTTCTTTGGCAAAGGTGACAAAGGTTTCTAAGAGAGAAAGAGGGAGGTTGTGATCAGAAGAAATCACTGTTTGCTCCAGTATTTGGCGGTTTGAGGATCGAAAGCCTTGAGCTCAAGGAGAGTCATATAAATGGCCTCCATAAACGCCTCTTGAGGAAAACTTGTTTCGATGAGTCCTGCTAGGTGATCGGCATTCACTGTTCCTAAATCGAGGGCCTTGAGTTCCTCTGGAAAGTGGGAAGAGCTTAGTGTCACGACTCCATCATTATCCTCTTTGTAAAAAGCGATGGCCTTGGTCGCTTTCATCCAGTAGTGGGCCTTCTTCGCATCTGAAACAAAGGAAATCGAATAGTAGCGAGTGAGATCTTTAAGAGTCCCCATCTTGGTTCTGTAGAAATTTTCCATGGCATCTGGGGTGATCGAGTGAGAAGCCTTTTCTTGTTTGCGGCAAACCTCAGGAATGTCTTCTGAAGTTAAAATGTCAAAAACAGGAAGAGGAACATCTGAGCGTTTTAAAATCGCGGCCCCATGAAGAGGAGAAGCAATGGTTAAAAGACCGGCAATTTCTTTTTTGGTGAACTCAGGATCAAGAGTGAAGGCGTTCAGCGAGTCGATTCCACCTTTGGAGTAACCAAAAATAAAGTAGCGCTGTTTCTTTTGCTGGCGAAGTTTCCTGTACTCCATATCATCTTTAATAAATTTAAGAATGACTTCTCCGTTATATTTGGAAGAACAGGTGCTATAAACCGGTGGTGAAATAATTCTTACACCGAAACGATTTTTTAGACCATCCAGACCCATTGTGAAAATCCTACCTTCGAAAATAGCATTATAGATGCCTGGGACATAGACCACTGTGATGTCGTCTTTATCTTCTGTCAAACGATTATAATAGAGAGGAAGTTCTGCAGGCTTCATATTGTAGGCGAGAAGTCTTTCTGCAAAAACTTGATGAAAGAGTTCCTTACTTTCTTCTTTGAGTTTTTTATAGTCTTTGGTGAGCTCATCCCTTTGGGTATTCCACAAAGCCGCATGCTTCAAATCTCTGGTGTCGATAAGAGACATAAAGTCCGGCTGAGCGAGGGCCTTTTCCATAACGTAAAATGAGGTATAGTTTTTTTGAAGAATACTCTCTTCTTCTTTCCTGTCTTTGATTGAAGCCACCATACGAAGTGTTGTGGATTCAGAAGTCTTTTTCTTTTGAGACTTATTCATCTCTTTGATATCGAGAGTACTTTGATGTTTGACTTTTTTGAAATCAAAATCTTGGAAGGCCACGACCTCATCAACAATTCTTTTTTCTATAGGAGCCTTATAGAGCTTGAATAAACTTTCTAGGCTGGGAAGTTCTAGTACATAACGAGAATAGTGGATAAAGTTGTTGAGAGGATAGGGATTGGTTAAAACGGCTTCTAATTGAAGGCCTTCACTTTTTAAAGACTCACGAAGAAGGGGAGCTTCTTCCAAAACCACTTGAGGATTAGATGCCAATCCTGCTTCTCCGCTCTTGAAAAGTTTTTTGGCCGGGACTTGTAGCTCGCTTAAAACATTTTCCACTCTTATCGAAGAAGGGAGATTACCTAAGTAGTCACTTGCGACAAACCCTAAACTATCGTTCTTTCTTAGTGATCCCCCAGCATAGTGAAGAGGGAGAGTTTCCTTGGTGGGAGTGAGATAATCATCTTTTAAAACGACTAGAAGATCAGGCATGGAGAATTCATCTTCCTTAGAAAACTTTGCCAAGCGGGCAAAGGAATCAGGATAAGGACTTTCTCCTGTCACTCTAAACGCGAGATCGTCAGAAATCACTGTGCCAGTGAAGCGTGAGGGGATTTGGAGGGGGTTCGCTTCTCCGCTTGCTTTATAAAAATAGAGAGGCTGAGGTCCATAACCATAAATGATGAGTTCGCTCATCCCTTGAGAATCAAAAATTCCTAGGGTTGTTTTCTCAGGTGTCTTGTCTATGAGATAAATTCCCAGTTCAAAGAAAGGCTCTTTTTTCAAGGCTTCAACAATGGCCCCTCTGTGACTTAAGTCTTTAAAGTATAGTCCCGCAACAGAGCTTGGGGCAAAACTTGGAATCCCTACATCTTTAGGGCCTATGAGTTTTTCTTTTAGAGCAAGGCCTTGAGTTTCAAGAAAGGATTTAAAATTTAAATCCATAGTTTTCTTGGCCGTGAGATTGCCATGAGCCGATACCAGAATAAATTGAGGGTTGTATCCTAACTCTACACCACTTTGTCTGATCTCTTTAATGAGCCCATCGAGGCTTGAAAGAAATTTTTGTTTTTCATTGGTCCCTTGAGGAACAACCAAAAAACTACTGATAATATCGTCCTCAAAACTTGCCATGATTTTTTTCTTGAGGTTAAGTAAGGCTTCACTTTCAAACTTTGAAAGAGTAAGCCCCATGAGGCTCGAGATATAGGGAGTCACGGTGTGATCAAAGGCCCCCATATAAAGCGCTGGTTCGCTTTGGCGGCGGAAAAAATCACGGGCGTCGTTTATGACCGTTTGAGTTGGAGAATCAAAATAACTTGCTTCAGGAGAAAGAATTTTTCCACGCTTCCCATGAACTTTTTGAGCTTGTGTGAACACGTTCCAAGCGTAGTCTGTTTGAGAAGGGAAAGGGGCGATGACTTGTGAGGCCTGAGCAAACTCCGAAAAAAGTTTTTCATCTCTGGCCTTCAAAAATTCATCATAAGACAAACCTTCGAGGGCCAGCAGGATGATTTTTTGAGAAGAGGCAGGTGAGCGATCGGCCCTAAAACTGACAGTACTTTCCTTCCACCAAATGAGGGAGGCGAGGATTGCGAGGCTTAGGGTTGTGAAGGCCAGTTTTTTCATCATAAGTCATGCCTAGGTCATAGTTATAGCTACGCACACTTATCGGATGTTTGGGGCTCAAACCTAAGTCGAAACCGGAGCTTAAGTCCTTAAAAAGACGTTCTTAAGTTTCTTAAGACATAGTCATAGTCTTGTAAAAAGGTAAGAAGGTGCTGATTTATTCCCGGCTTATGGTAACTAAGGCCAGTCTTATAACGGAGGACCTGGATGAATATACGTTTGGCCACTCTTGTTGATTCTTTTCAAATCTCTAAGCTTTATCACGACATCTATGAAGGGACCTATCCTGATCCCCTGATGAAAAATTTTACTCTCATCGAAAATTTTATCAAAAGTCCCGGACATTTTTGGTTTGTGGCCGAAGGTGATAGAGAAGATGAGAGAGGTCAGTTGGTGGCCTCCGTTTTATACCTCTATGATAAGCAGCACGCTCTGGGAAAGGTTTTTGCGGGTGTGGTGCGACCTGAGAGTCGTGGCGATAATCTTATGGAACGCATGATGAACTATGGGATTGAATACATTCGCCGTGAGGCCGGTCCTGTGGAACTTTGTTATGCGACGACTCGAACGGTGCATGAGGGAGCTCAGCACTTAACTGAAAATTTGGGTTATAAAAAACTTGGGATTTTTCCTAACGTACATAAAACGCTCAATTACGAAACCCATTGCTTGACCGCCCTCTATGATAAAGCTGCTTTTGCTAAAAGATTTACGAGCTATCAGATTCATCACAATGTAAAACCGTTGGTAGATATTGCCTCAGCTGAATTAGGGATTTCGAGTATTGATAGTATTGTTCCTGAAAAGCCAACACGTATTTTGACGGATCCACCCCTTATTGAATACGTCGAAGCTCCGGCTTTTGTGCAATATCGTTTTGAAACATTAAAAAAAGAAGGGAAGATGACTTTCGAGTTTTTTCCTTTTCATGCTCCCAATGTGATGATTTTAAGTCCTGATCAAAGTATTGAGATGTTTATGTCCATTTCTCATGCTGACGGCCACTGTCTTATCCTCGGGGGGAAGGTTTCGAGCCACGTTTCTTATACGGCGCTTTTTAAGCGTATGAGCGATATCCTACGTGATCATGGCATACGTTATATCGAAATGCTGGTGAGAGCAGACAAGCCCAAAATTCTCGAAAGTATTCTTGGCGCCAAGTTTATTCCTTGCGCCTTCCTTCCAGCTTATCTTTATGATGAAGGAAAACGTTTTGATTATCTCATCCTAAGTCGCACCTTTGAGATTTTTGATTTTCAAAATATTAAGCTTAGGGGGGTCAATCAGAAATATCTGGAAGAATACTTCAAAACATGGAAAAGTATTGCTCTCAATCCTAAGATGATTAATGAATAGGTTGTTATGAAATATACTCTTATCTTATTTGCTCTGCTAAGCCTTTTATCCTCTTGCTCCAGCACCTCTTTTAGAAAGCATGAGGACATGCTTCCTGATGGAACTTGGAAACTGACCTTCTTAAAAAAAGGAAAATGTGAGAGCATAGAAAGTAAAAATTCCACCTTCGTTGACCCTCGCAAGGCCTTTGAAAAAGATGAAGAAACTCCGATTCTCAACCAGGAAGATCAGAAAACTTGTGTGGAGAGTTTAAAAGGTAAAGCCGAAGCTCGTGCGAAAGAACTTTGTCCTACTCCCAAATTTCGTCTCTTTGGTTGTGAGATAACTCAAGAGCAAAAAACTTTCTCTTATCAAGATGTTCTCGTTTGTTATGTAAAGTGTGGAGAAACCCCATGAAAAAAAGAGTTCCCTTTTCCTTCGTTTGGTATGTGATGATTTTTTCCCGCTTAGTCTTTTGGGGACTTGCATATTATGTAGTTCTCCCTCATGGGAAAGCTTCTACGACTCCCTATATCGAGTACCTTCTTTTGGTTGCTGGATTAGCGCTTGCGATAGGATCGAGCCTTCTTTATTTTAAAGGAAACACCAAAGAAAAACTTCTGGCGTATTCCGAGCGTGCTCTTAAAAGGAGAGTGACGGAACAGGTTCCTAGTGTGGGACATGGCTATCAATCGAAACTTGCTTTCTCTTGGTCACTTTCCCAATGGATCAGCGTTCTCGGCATCATCGCCGCCCAACTTCTTCTCCCTATAAACTATGTTCATGGCTTCTGTGGTGTGAGCCTTATTTTGGTAATGTGGCATAAGCCGGACTTTGAGAGTTTGAAGGATCTTTAAAAAAAAGGGGCCTTGCGGCCCCTTCGTTTTTTTAGTCTACTTTGTATTCATCAATGGTCTTTGTCTGAGTTAGGTTGATTGGGCCTTCGTTGATCACTTTGCCACCCTTTAGCTCTACGCTGGTTGTGATGGTGATGTCGTATTTGCGCTTTTTAAGTTCAATGCCAAGTTCGTTGAAGTTGAGTTGAACTGTGCTTTGAGAAGCAATACCACCGTTATTGACATCAATCATGCGAAGTTCGTTACCAGAGAAAGTTCTTTGAATGTCGATCTCTCTGTGGAAAAGAGTTTTCTTTGCATGGAGGCGGATGAATACTTTAAGTTGTGAAGGATTGAAGCTCTTTCCAATCACAAAACTCATTTGATCTTGATTGAGCTCTACTTGCTCAGCAGGAGCTTTTACTGGAGAGAGGACTCTTTCTTTTGGAAGAAAGCTTACGCGATAGCTGGCGTGAGTTGTGTAAGTCTCACCATTTTTCTCTAAGTAGATAGTTTCTTGTTTCGCAAGTACAAGGACGTCATCTTTTGTTGTGCTTAATTCAAGGAACTGATCTTCATAGAAGTTCAAGTTAAGAGTTGCCTCAGTAACGTTCATTGCATTTTCAAAAGTGAAATCAACTTTGGCTTCATGGTTAATGGTGACTTTGTATGGGACAGAGACTGTTCTTTGACAAGCATAGGTCTCAGTTCTGTATCGAGTTTCATTGTGGCAGACTCTTTCATAGTAAGGCACTTGGCTGCATACATTGTGGCCTGGGATTTGAGTACAAACATATTCACCTGGAATCGTTTGGCAAATGCGTTGACCAGGGATCGTGTGACAGACTTGGCGGCCTGGCTCGTTTCTGCAAACTCGTCTTCCGTTTTCATATGTACAAACTACTTGACCTGGTTCGTAGCGGCACTCTTGGCGTGAGGGAGTGGTGTGGCAGCGTTCACGGGATGGAGTGTAGTGACAGTCTTGTCTTCCTGGTTCGTAGTGGCATTGTTCGCGATAGCGTAAGACCTGTTCGCAGACTTGCTCTACACCATTCGGAACTTGACGTGTGCAGGTAGAGTTCACGACCTCATCGCGATAGCGAGTTTCTTGGTCTTGATAGGATAGGGTGATGTTTTCGTTGTTTTGGCCATTAAAGGTTACGGTCTTAGAAGCGGCGGCCAAAAGGGAAGGGGAGAAAGCACAAAGCGCGAGGGCAAGGCAAAGCAGGGTTTGTTTCATAAAGTCTCCATCAGTGAGTTGAAAAATAAAGCGAGAATAGTAGTAGCAAGATCCTTGCCATGTTGCTTTGCGTCTGGTGCGCTGCCGTAAGTTCTTGGGATAAAAGCAAATAGCTTTTTTGAAACAAAAATTGGCTTTAGACTATTTTGCTCCTAGGGCCAGCTTGACCCCTGGGCCTAAGGTGTCGAACAGCTGCTAGGTAGGATTTCACACAAATGCGCCTTCATGGTTTTTTCTCTGTCGGTGGTGATGGAGAAGAGGAGGGCGCAGTATTTTAGTTTTTCTGTATTTTGGGTGGAGAGCATTGTTTCCAGTTCTTTGACGCTCTCTTGGCAAGTGCTTAGTGGTGCACCTTCGAGGACAGTACTCGTTTTGTAAACGAGGACGTCTTTAGCTTTAAGAAGGTTAAAGATGGCCACTCTTTTTACACAGTCATTAAGAGTCTTTGGTTGATCTTCGTTAAAGGAGAGATCACTCAGTTCGACTTTTTCTGTGATAAGTTTTTTAGCGAGCGGAAGAATGTCCTCAAGCGTGTCTCTTTCTTTGACGTCTTCTGGAAGGGCCGAGCAATTTTGCATCTCTCTTTTCCATTCGCTCAAATTTTTCTCCGTGCACCCCTTGTTCTTCCATGTTTGAAAAGCAAAATCTATCCGACTTTTTTGTACGCAGTGAGAAGAGCTCGCTAGTGTTGTGCTAGCGAGCATGAAGCTTGAAAGGAGAAAGATCATTCTTTTCATCGATCAGTTTATTTCTTATTGGTGAAAAGAACTTTTTTATCTGCAAAAAACTTTTCTAGACCGTATTCCTGAGGGCTTCCGTATTCAATTCCGGCATAGTTGGAGTTGAGGTCCGCGATGGTTTTCCATTTGGGGAAAAGGACGCTTCCTACGTTTTGATAGAGTTTTACTTTGACGTTACCGATGAGAGTTTCGTAGTCGTGGTAGAGTTCCCCAGTTGGTGTCATGAACTGAAGGTCCATGAATTTTTCTTTGGGGGCCCAAGCCGAAACTTGAATGCGGTAAAGTCCATTTCTTGAAATCGCTTCTGTTTCCCATTTGCCCCAATTGATCTGCATGGTCACTGTGTCGAAGTGGTTAGGGCGGAAGGCGTATTCTTTCCCTTTGTGTCTAAGGCCGATGCTCACCCCTTGAATAATCTCTGTTCCAGCAATTTTTGGGAAGCCGCCACCGATAGCAAGAGTTGTGTCCGGATGGTTTTCAAACTTGTTTGAAACAATCCAGGCCCACCATTTAGGGAATTCTACGCCCCAGTTTCTATCTTGGTAGCAAGGAGCGTTTTGAAAGTTGTACTGCTTTCCTTGGCTTGTCACCGAGCCAGAGCAGCGGGCGTCCGCCTGAGCAGGATACCATTCGATGTTAGTGATCCCAGTTCCTGTGGCCCAGCCTGTGGCGTTGTATGCCCAGCGTTTGTCGATCTCGATGTTCCAAGAAAACCTTCTGCCTTGTTCATCGGTAAAATCGCCTTTAAGGTTTTTATCCGTCGCCACGTTTCCGGCCACGTCTACGTAGGTTTCATTATATTTGGCATTGAAGGCGCTTAAGGGGAGAAATTCCCAAGTGGAGATCTTTTCATCAAAATCTCCCATGCCGATATAGGCACGTGTTCCTTTAAGTGTTTTCTTGTGATCCCAAGGATTCACAACCCCATAGACAAAATAAAAAGATTTATTGGTTTCTGGAATGACGACTTTATAATACCACCACTCAAACCAAGGACGGGTATCAGTGCGTCCAGTATGGTTCAAGACATTCTTTCTATTCCAGCGATAAGTGTTGAAAGGGTCTACTTGAGCAAAGGCCTGCGAGAGAAAAACAAAAGAGAGAATAAGAAGTAATGAAATCCTTTTCATCGTCTGCTCCTAGCTAGTGGGACAAACTATTCTCCCGGAATAATTACGCTCTTACAAGTTTTTAAGCAATTTTTCTAAGGATAACTTCGATCTCTAAACCTTGTGAAAACAAGCTGTCTCGTATTGCTAAACGTATCATTGGGATTTCAGGCAGATGTAATTTTTTGGCTATTTTTGTGGCCCTAGTAGCTGAAGGAATTCGTCTTCCTTTCTCTAAATCACAGAGATTTTGAACTGAGAGCCCCAGTCGTTTAGCAAACGCGGTCTGACTTAAACCTTCTCCCTCGCGTAAAGATTTGAGGAGATCACCAAAGGTTAATCTCCCATATTTTCTTTCTAAACGTTGAAATAAGCTTGATGAGTTAGTAGTCATGTTTATGAACCTCGAGTATTTTTTTACTTCATTTTGAAGTAATCCTCAATATGAACTTATGCTTCAAAGAGTTCTCATCTTTCTTCTTTTGCAATTATTTGATTTTATTGAGTGATAAAAAAAGAAAGACCAGAACTTGTCTGGTCTTTAAGTCAAAAATTGTCTGTTTAGGTCTTAAACAGGATTCTCAGAATCAATAAAGAAAGTTTCTACTGCGAAATTCTCTTTAATCTTCTTTTGAAGTTCTTTAATCCCGAAGAGTTCGGTGGCGTAGTGGCCGGCGGCGTACATGGTGACTTCAGCTTCTTGGCTGTCGTTCCAGGCGTGCTCGCTAATTTCTCCCGTTAAAAAGGCATCAACTTTTTCATTCACCGCTTCGACCCAGCTATTGCTCGCTCCACCGGTGATGATGCCGATAGAGTTAATCATGCGTTCGTCGCTAGGACTCGCCATGATGACTTCATGATTGAGAGTGTTTTTGATCACCTTTCTGAACTCAGAGGCCTTCATAGGAGTGGCAAGTTTCCCCTTAATTCCTATGGGAACTTTTTTATAAGGGGCAAAGGTTTCAAGATTTTCTAATTTTAAAAGTTTGGCCACACAAGCGGCGTTTCCAATTTCAAAATGAGCGTCGAGGGGCAGGTGATAGCCCAAGAGATTCATATTGTTTTGGACAAGAGGGGCCACGCGCTTATAAAAAGGGCCTGTAATGGTTCTTGCCCCTTGGTATTTCCAAAGTATGCCATGGTGAACGATGAGGGTGTCTGCTCCACCTTCCGCTGCCTTGAGAATGGAATCTCTCGTTGCAGAGACAGCAAAGGCTATGCGCCTGACTTCATCCGTTCCTTCAACTTGCAAACCATTTACGCTTTGATCGTCAAAGAGAAAAGGGCTTAGAAGAGTGCTCACATAGTTTTCAATATCAATTCGTCGGACTGGATTCGTCATTTCTTACTGCCTTAAGATGAGGTTCTCTGGAATAGGCCCCAGACTGAATGGACTTTTTAATTTTCTCCACCGTCTGATGAAGCTCTTCGTGGTGAGGAGCCAGAGTCAAGGCCACAGAGAATTCTTCTAAAGCTTTTTCAAAATCACGCTGGGTCATGTAGACACGGCCGGCGTTGATATAGGGATATTCGCGATTTTGATAGTTAATCGATTTCTTCGCAAGGGTAAACCACTTGAGGGCTTCTTCAAGCTGTCCCTCGGCCATGAGATAGGTCCCTAGGTCATTGTAGGGAGGGCCATAGCTTGGATCTTTTTCAATGGCCTTCAAGCAGTACTGTTTCGCCTTGTCTGCTTGCCCCATGAGAGAGTGTGACCAACCTATGAGGTTGATAATCTCTGCGGTCTCTTTGTAGTTGAGGGCCTTGGTGAAGCAGTCGAGGGCGACGTTATATTTTTTGTTATAGATTGCCTCGTGACCTTGATGAAGAAGTTGTTCGTATTTGCGGTCACGCTGCCAATCGATGGAGCTAATAGAACCTTTGGTTTCAGTGAATCTCTCGATCACTTCGAGTGGAAGACTGAACTTGGAAACCTTGGCGTTACTTTCGTCCCCGGGGATCACATCAAGGAGATGCCCGCGAGGAAGTTGCACATCAAGGTTGGTTTTCTTCGCTGAGAAAAGATGGAGTTCATAGGCGTAGCTGTAAAGAAGATTGATGTACTCCACAGCGAAGTTTCTGGTTTGTTTAGGATTAAAATCCATCAAGATGAGTGAGGTCACAAGCTTCAGTGAAGAGTTCACTCTCTCGCGAAGCTCAGTAGGGGTGATCATCATGATGCGATCATTGACGAAGCCGTCTCTTAAAAGTTTGGATTCGAAGAGAGAGCCCAAGTCGAAATCAAAACGAGCGCAAAGCTCTTTGAGTTCGGGAAGCTGTCTCATCTGCCTCATGTCGAGTAAGGCATGAAAGAGGCGGTCTAAGTAACTTTCAACAGTAGAAATTTCTGAAAGAAGAATGTTTTTGAGATTATCCATTGTCATCCTTGAACTAAGTTATCTCATCCATGATTATGCAATAGTTCAAAACGGACTATCAAGAGCCT